>ERZ772991.1939-NODE-1939-length-16103-cov-2.573779_pt1 | contig 16103 bp, 10 predicted proteins | sample MGYA00511128_ERZ772991 | MGnify/ENA primary metagenome ERZ772991 (study PRJEB29015, sample SAMEA2737655) | human gut metagenome | biome: human gut; feature: human-associated habitat; material: faeces | place: China | collected 2012 ... | reverse complement strand
AACCTCTTGACAGTCTAACCATTGTATCATAGATAGCTGAGTCACCATGAGGATTAAGTTTCATTGTTGCACCAACAATGTTGGCTGACTTTGTTCTCTTACCTGTTAAAAGTCCCATTTTGTACATTGTGTAAAGTAGCTTTCTATGAGATGGCTTAAATCCGTCAATTTCAGGAATTGCTCTGGACATAATAACACTCATTGCATACGGCATATAGTTTTCTTCAATAGTTGATGCAATCTTTTGCTCTACTACTTCACCTGCACCGTCAATTACACCGTCAATCTTAGGTAATTGAGGAGCTTTTGGCTCTTTCTTCTTTCTTGCCACAGTAACTCACCTCCTTAACTTAAATCTAAGTTATCTACATATTCAGCACCATGGTTTACAATATAGTCTTTTCTACCTTGTAAATTGTCACCTAGTAGAATATCAAACATTTCTGCTGTACGCTTTACATCATCCGGCATAACCTTAATAAGTCTTCTTGTTGCCGGATTCATTGTAGTTAGGTTCATCATTTCAGGTTCGTTTTCACCAAGACCTTTACTACGCTGAACGGTAAACTTTTCTTTGCCGATTTCTTTAATATACTTTTCTTTCTCTGCCTCGGTATAAGCAAAATAAACCTTTTTCTTTGTTGTAATTTCGTAAAGAGGTGATTCTGCTATAAATACCTTGCCTTCTTCAATTAGTGTTGGTGTAAGTCTATACACCATAGTAAGTAAAAGTGTTCTAATCTGGAAACCGTCAACATCGGCATCAGTACAAAAAATAATTCGTTTCCATCTTAGTAAATTCATATCAAAAGTAGCTAAGTCCTTATTTGCTTTTGACTTAACTTCAACACCACAACCCAAAACTTTTAGCAAGTCGGTAATAATGTCACTTTTGAAAATTTTATTTAAATCTGCTTTTAGGCAGTTAAGTATCTTACCTCTTATAGGCATAATTGCTTGGAAGTTTGGATCTCTTGCTTGTTTACAAGCACCTAAAGCTGAGTCACCTTCCACTATGAATAATTCTCTTTCAGAATTATCTTTACTTCTGCAGTCAACAAATTTTGCTACTCTGTTTGTCATATCAAGAGAACTTGTTAAGTTCTTCTTAATTCTAACTCTTGTTTTTTCGGCATCTTCTCTACTTCTCTTGTTAATAAGAACCTGATTACAGATTTTCTCTGCTTCAAGTGGTGTTTCGATAAAGTAGATTTCAAGTTCATGACGCAAAAACTCAACCATTGCATCTTGGATACCTTTATTTGTAATAGCCTTTTTAGTTTGGTTTTCGTAAGAAGTCATACTGGAGAAACTGGAGATTACAATTACAAGACAATCTTCTACATCTTCAAAAGTAATTTTCTTTTCGTTCTTAGTATATTTACCGTTATTCTTTAACCATTGGTCAATCTGATATACAAAAGCATTTTTAACTGCCTTTTCAGGTGCACCACCATATTCCAAATAACTTGAGTTGTGGTAATATTCGTGCATAGAAACCTTGTTTGAAAATGCAACTGCAATTGTCATTTTGCATTTATATTCAGGTTTATCTTTTCTGTCACGAACCTTTTGTTCTGTTGACCATGTTTGAGTTGTTGAAAGGCCTTGATCACCTACTACTTCATTTACATAGTCGGTGATACCGTTTTCATACTTAAACTCTGTTACTTCAAACTTACCATTTACTTGGTTTCTGAAAACAAAGTTTACACCTGCATTTACAATTGACTGTTTCTTTATTACATCTAAGAAATAGTCAGCTGTAATATTTATATCTGTGAAAACTTCTAAATCAGGTTTCCACTTGATGATTGTACCGGTATCCTTCTTGTCATATTTTTCTTTATGAAGTCCACCGACATTCTCACCTTTTTCAAAATGAAGGGTAAATTTCTGCCCATCTCTACGGATATTTACATCCATATATTCTGATGAATACTGAGTTGAACAAAGACCTAAACCATTTAAACCTAGAGAAAACTCATAGTTTTCACCGTCATTGTTGTTGTATTTACCACCGGCATACAGTTCACAAAATACTAGTTCCCAGTTATATCTTTCTTCATTCTTGTTGTAATCAACAGGAATACCTCTACCATGGTCCTCAATCTGAATTGAGCCATCGGCAAACTTTGTAACTATTATTTCGTTACCATAGCCTTCTCTAGCTTCATCTATGGAGTTAGAAAGTATTTCAAAGACTGAGTGGCAACAGCCCTCTATACCATCAGAACCAAAAATAACAGCAGGTCTTTTTCGTACTCTATCGGCACCTTTTAAAGAACTGATACTGTCATTTCCGTATTCTTGTGTCTTTTTCTTTGCCACTTAATCTTCTCCCTTCAATTTATTGATTTTATCTCTAATATAGGCAGCATGTTCAAATTCAAGCAACTTTGCTGCTGCTTTCATTTCTTTTGTTAACTGCTCTATAAGTTTCTTCTTTTCACCCTTAGTTAGCTTTTTACTGTTAAAGTCTTTTTCTTCTTTACGGGTACTGATTTCCAGAACATCAGCAACCTTTTTCTTAATAGTCTTAGGTGTAATGTTGTGGTCTTTGTTATACTGTTGCTGAATTTCTCTTCTACGGGTAGTTTCTCTTATTGCTGACTCCATAGAAGGTGTTACTGTATCAGCATACATAATAACCTTACCTTCACTGTTTCTTGCTGCTCTGCCTATTGTTTGAATTAAACTGCGTTCAGAACGAAGGAAACCTTCCTTATCAGCATCTAGGATAGCAACTAGAGAAACTTCCGGAATATCAAGTCCTTCACGAAGTAGGTTGATACCGACAAGTACATCAAACTCACCCAAACGCAAGTCCCTTATAATTTCCATTCTTTCAACAGTATCTATATCATGGTGCATATATCGCACCCTAATATCCATTTGTTCAAAATAATCAGTTAAGTCCTCAGCCATTTTCTTGGTTAAGGTAGTAACTAATGTTCTTTCATCCTTTTCTGTTCTAATATTTATTTCAGAAATCAAGTCATCTAGCTGACCTTCAGTTGGTCTTACATCAATTTCAGGGTCAAGCAGACCTGTTGGTCTGATAATTTGTTCTGCAACCACACTACTTTTTTCAAGTTCTAAGTCACCCGGTGTTGCTGACACAAAGCAGACTTGATTTATTCTATCATAAAATTCATCAAAATTTAAAGGACGGTTGTCATAAGCTGACGGTAATCTGAATCCATAATCAATAAGACTTTTCTTTCTTGAAAGGTTACCACCATACATACCTCTAACTTGGGGTAAAGTTACATGGCTTTCATCAACAAAAAGCAGAAAATCTTTCGGAAAATAATCAAGCAAAGTAAATGGGGCTGTACCCTTCTCCATTCCGGCTAAAACACTTGTATAGTTTTCGATACCTGTACAAAATCCGATTTCTTGGAGCATTTCAATATCGTATCTTGTTCTTTGTTCAAGTCGTTGAGCCTCTAGGAGTTTACCCTCACTTCTGAAATATTCCAGTCTCTCGTCAAGTTCTTTTTCTATTCTTACAATAGCCGGTTCCATCTTTTCTTTAGGAACAATGTAGTGGGATGCAGGGTAAATTGCAACATGCTTTAGAATAGAATTCAGTTCACCTGTTAGTGGGTTAATTTCGGATATTCTATCAATTTCATCACCAAAATATTCTACTCTTATAATATAGTCGGAAGAAGCTGCAGGGAAAATTTCTATTGTGTCGCCCTTTACCCTAAATTTATTTCTGGTAAAGTTAATGTCATTTCTCTCATATTGCAGTTCAACTAACTTTGCAACAAGTTCTTCCATTGGTTTTTCCATTCCCGGTCTAAGGGAAATAACCATATTACGGTAATCTATAGGGTTACCTAAACTATAGATACAAGAAACTGAGGCAACAATAATAACATCTCGTCTTTCGGATAGTGCTAAAGTTGCACTATGTCGGAGTTTGTCGATTTCGTCATTAATGCTACTATCCTTTTCAATATAAGTATCAGTTGATGGCACATAGGCTTCAGGTTGGTAGTAGTCATAGTAGGATACAAAATATTCTACTGCATTATCAGGGAAAAATTCTTTAAACTCTGAGCATAGCTGGGCTGCTAAAGTTTTGTTATGGGCTAAAATCAAAGTAGGTCTGTTTACCTTTTCAATAACATTAGCCATTGTGAAAGTTTTACCTGAACCTGTTACACCTAAAAGTGTTTGTTCTTTGTTGCCGTTTTCGATACTCTTTACTAATGTATCAATAGCTTGTGGCTGGTCACCTGTTGGTTTATATTCAGATTTAAGTTTAAAATCCATAAAACTCAATCATCCTTTAAATAAAAAATACTACCTGTCAGTTCACTTTCGGCAAGTGAAATACAATCATTATCTGCAACTATAATATGGTCAATTAAATGTGAACCTATTAAGTCAAGGGTAGTAATTAAATTTTTTGTGATAATTATATCTTCCTTTGATGGAAAAGCCACACCACTTGGGTGATTATGGGCAATTACTGCTGTATGAGCGTTATAATTCATAACAAGTTCAACAATTTTACGAACAGGCATTTCTGAACTTGTGAAAGAACCTCTTGCTACACTGCCAAAGAAAAGTTCTTTGCCCTTTGAATCCATCAACAATAAATATACTTCTTCAGAATCCTTGCCAATATACTTAGGTAAAAAATAATCACCTAAATGTTCCAAATCAATAATCTTATCGGCATTGTTATGTTTATCGCTAATGTAAATACGAGTAAACTCAGGAATCATCTTGATAAGTATTGCAGTATGCTCACTTACTCCACACTCCATAATAGTGTTGATTGGAGAGTCACAAAGAGCAGAAAAAGAACCAAACTTATTTAACAGTTTGTGTGCAATACCGTTTGTATCTTTCCTTGGACAAGCATAGTAAAGTAGCATTTCAAGTTGTTCGTGTTGTTCAAAAATTTCCAAAGTTCCGGCATCAAGAAACTTTTTCTTCATTCTGGAACGATGGTTTGCATGTACATTTTCATTTGCCATATGAATCACCAAAGCATAATTTCTCACAATATTCTACATCATAATAATGTATCACAACATATTGTGATAGGTCAATTATAATTACACAACTGTAATCTTAAATTTATGATTTATTAAATAATTTTCTAGTATTCAAGGAATTTTTTGCACAAATTAAATTAAAAAATAAGCCATAAAACCTTAAACAAGGAATTATGGCATTTATGATTTATTCACTTATATTCATTAACATTGACAGATATGAAGTATTGATTGTGTCTTTCATTGAGTAACCTAACTTTAGCAATAGGTTTTCTAATACTTCTAATGATTTTTCTTTTTCAGAATTATTTTCCACTATAATTTCTAATTCCAAATAGTCACCTAAGCCTTTAACAGTATCCACACAAGCAGTTATATTGTTGTTTTTTAGGTATTGTCTTTCCTTTACAAGTGGTGGTACTGACTTAAAGCCTATATTATCTAAAATTTCTTTAACAATTTTAGAGTCTTTAATTTCAGTTTCAAGTTCTTTTCTTGACATAGAAATATTGTCTAGCTTTGCACCTTTATATGTAATAACCGATTTAGTTTCATTTGTAGATTTATTAAGTACATTTCTTATTCTCAATGCCTCATCAAGTGAAATAAAATCGTGATGTGATGAAGTAAAGTAAGTGTCGGTTTCTACCACTAAACTTGACTTTGTGAAATTTAGATTTTCTAATTTACTAATAATTTCATCTTTACCAGAAATTTTTACTTTTAATTCAACTTCAATACTCATATTACTTTGCCCAAGTTACTTTGTCTTTGTCACCTGTATAATCAAACTTACCATCATTCTTTTCTTCCAATGCTTTTATCATATGATAGGTAAATTCATTATAAGGTGTTTTAATATTCAGTTCTTTTCCCATACGAATTAATGTACCTGAAAACATATCAATCTCTGTATGTCTTTTTGCATCTAAGTCCTGTAATGTGGAATATCTTGCTGAGGCAGGTACTACACTGCCTCTCTTTGATAGTTCTCCTGACTTATTAATATCAATCCCCTTTGATGTTGCTATAGTTTCAAGTTCATTTCTTAAACCGTCACTAATAGCTTTCATATGGATACTGTCTTCATAACAACCTACACCTGCACCTAAAATCGCTTGTGGTAAATTGTTACACACATTAAGTCTAAACTTTGCCCACATTTCTTCTAATATATAATCTGTATATCTATAGTGAAGTCCTGTGTTGCTAAATAGTTCTTCAATAGCCTTTACTCTTTCACTATAATATGGTTCTTCTGTTTCACCAAAAATTATACCTAGTGTGGTTTCAGGATTAAAGCAGTAACCGTTATTTTCTTTATGAGAAGCAACTTTAATAAATGAATGGATAACATTTTTCTTGCCTATTTCTGCTGAAATAATTTCTTCACTGTCAACACCATTCATCAAACTCATAACAACAGTATTTTCATTAACTGCACTTGCAATTGTTTTTACTGCATTTTGTAATGAATTGTACTTTAATGCTACTATTAATAAATCAATATCCTTTTCTGTTGATGACCACACATTAGGATAATACTTTTCACTATTAATAGTAATACCTTTCTTTAGTCTTTCTGCTCTTTCACCCTCAGCTATAACACCAAGTTGGATATTATCTTTCTGTGAAAGTCCCCAAATTACATATGAGCCAACTGCTCCTGCACCAAGGACTGCTACTTTCTTTATTTTCATATTTTTTCAACCTTATCTTTAATAAACTAAAATTAGTATAAACCTATTTAAGAATATGGTCAACAAAATTTATCTGGCAATAAAAAATAAAGTATGATATAATAGCCTAGCAAAAGAAAGAAGGTTAATATGGATTATTCACAAATTTTAGCTAAAGAATTTAACATTAAAGAACAATACGCAACTAATATTATTAGTTTGCTTGATGAGGGAAATACAATTCCGTTTATTGCAAGATACCGTAAAGAAATGCATGGTTCTATGGATGACCAGTTAATAAGAGAATTTTCTGAAAAATTGGAGTATCTTCGCAACCTTGATAAGCGCAGAGAAGAAATTAGAAACCTTATTAATGAACAAGAAAAGTTAACTGATGAAATTTCTGTTTCACTTGATAAGGCAGTTACACTTAGTGAACTTGAAGATATTTACAGACCATTTAAGCCAAAGAGAAAAACCAGAGCATCTATTGCTAAGGAAAAAGGTCTTGAACCACTTGCTATTGAAATACTTTTACAAGATAGCAAATTTAACCCTAATAAGTCAGCAGAAAAATATGTAAATGCTGAAAAAGGTGTTGATACAGTTGAAGATGCTATTAATGGTGCTAAGGACATTATTGCTGAACAGATTTCCGATAATTCAAAAATCAGAAAAACTATTAGAAAAATGCTAAATAATTATGGCACAGTAGTTTCTGTTGCAAGTGATAAAGACAAGGACAGTGTTTATAGGTCATACTACGAATACAGTGAACCTGTAAAGAAAATTGCCGACCACAGACTTCTTGCTATTAACAGAGGTGAGAAAGATGGTTTCTTAAAGGTATCTATTCAATGTGATGATGAAAAGTTTATTGAATATATCAACAATGAAACTATCAACTACAAAAATGACTTATGCAGTGACATTATCAAAGAAGCCGGCGCTGACGCTTATCAGCGACTTATTTTCCCATCTATTGAGAGGGAAATTCGTTCTGCTTTAACTGAAAATGCTTGTGAAAACTCAATGAAAGTTTTTGCAATTAATTTAAAGCAGTTACTAATGCAACCACCTGTTAAAGGTAAAACTGTACTTGGACTTGACCCTGGTTACAGAACAGGTTGTAAGGTTGCAGTTGTTGATGAAACAGGTAAGGTACTTGACACAACAGTTATCTACCCTACTCACGGTGAAATTAAGGTTAAGCAATCTAAGGAAAAGATTATTCAGTTAATTAATAAATATGATGTAGATATTATTTCTATCGGTAACGGTACTGCAAGTAAAGAAACTGAAATGTTTGCAGTTGATGTTATTAAGGACTGTGGCAAAGATGTTAAGTATATGGTAGTTAGTGAGGCCGGTGCATCGGTTTATTCTGCATCTAAACTTGCTGCTAAAGAACTTCCTGAACTTGACCTTACACTAAGAAGTGCCGTTTCTATTGCAAGAAGAATTCAAGATCCACTTGCTGAACTGGTAAAAATTGAGCCTAAGGCAATTGGTGTTGGTCAATATCAACATGATATGCCACAAAAAAGACTTGCTGAAACACTTGACGGTGTTGTTGAAAACTGTGTTAACTCAGTAGGTGCTGACCTAAATACTGCTTCACCTGCATTACTTTCTAGAGTTGCCGGTCTTAATGCTACTGTATGCAACAACATTGTAAAATACAGAGAAGAAAACGGTGCATTCTCTTCAAGAAGTGAACTAAAGAAAGTACCTAAACTTGGTCCTAAGGCATTTGAGCAATGTGCCGGTTTCCTTAGAGTTGCTGAAAGTAAGAATCCATTTGACAACACAGGTGTTCACCCTGAAAGTTATAGTAACGCAAAAGAACTGCTAAAGACACTTGACTACAGTGACAAAGATATTAAATCCGGTGACTACTCTGATTTATCAGCTAGAGTAATGAACTTTGGCAGTAAGAAACTTGCCGACATTGTTGAAATCGGATTACCTACACTTGACGATATTGTAAAGGAACTTTCTAAACCCGGACGTGACCCTAGAGATGAACTTCCTGCACCTATGCTAAGAAGTGATGTACTTGACATTAAGGACTTAAAGGAAGGTATGGAACTTAAGGGTACTGTAAGAAATGTAATTGACTTTGGTGCATTTGGTGTGCATCAAGACGGACTTGTACATATTTCTCAAATCTGTGATAAGTACATTAAGCATCCATCAGAGGTGCTAAAAGTCGGTGACATTGTAAAGGTAAAAATTCTTTCTGTCGAACCTGAAAAGAATAGAATTGCTTTAACTATGAAGTTTTGATTAGTGTTGTCAATTTACTTGTGGGTCAAGAAAAAATTTTTATGCAAAAAATATCATTAAAAGACTAAGAAACTGCTAAAATCTAGCAGTTTCTTTTATTATGTAATAATATTATTTAATTAGATAATGCCGATTAACCTATATATTTGTTAACAACTTTACCGTTACTATCTACTTTTTTAGGGAAAGAAGTACATACTCTCCACTGGGCATCGGTTTTAAAACCGGTGTCATAACCGATGCCCTTATATGTGTACTAAAGTTAATTTGACTAAGCAAATTAACTTTAGTTCTATAGGGTACGACTATTGTTTATTTGAATAGTCGTACTTAATTTTTACTGCTTTTACATCTGACCAAGGACTATACTGAGGATAATAATAACTAGCAAAAGTTATTTGTGAATATTTTACATTTCTACTATTATAAGGTTCAACATCATAAGTTACACCATGGGTTTTTAATCTACATCTAAAATAATATGTTTTTCCTTTTTTCAAACTTGTCAAATACTCATTTGAAGTAAAAGTTTTATATTTCTTAAATTTTGTTGTTTCACTATATTGAACAATAAATTTTTCTTTTGCTCCCTCATACAGAACATTATCATAATAAGCAGTAACACCATATTTTTCTTGTGTTACTACAACTTTAGGCTTTGTAGGTTTAATATAATAATCTAAGTAAGAAACACCATAGAATTTACCTTTACCAATAATCATTGCATATGCTTTACCCGGATTAATATTGTTTACATATTTAACGGTATAATCTCTATTAGGTTTTAGAACCTGTTTACCCCTTTTTATAGTAAACTTAATATTCCTTTCTTTACCGTTAAACCTCATATAACGGTCACCACCGGAAGTTTTATACTTCTTATCAACATTATACTTAAAACCATATGTTCCTAGATAAGCTATATCTCCATAAATATTACCTTTTATAGAATAATCAAGTCCGCATTGTTTTGCATAAGATTCAGCCCTTGAACCACCATCACATACAATCAATGAATTAAAATCATAAGTTACATTATACATACTAGCGTTATGTTTTACATAACCATACAAACCTTTAATATATGTTATTGTCTTTGGTATTTTGATTTTTCTGAACTGAAAACCCCATCCTTTATCCTCTAACACTAACTTTTTTACTATGTGTCCGTTAAGTTTAGATGGTATTTTCCAATATTTAACTGCATAATCATGGTTATTACTTTCGTAAGTTGGACCATAATAATTTATTACTGTCGCATAACCGTTTTTATCTAATGTATAGCAACAATTATTACTTTTATACATCTTTGACTTTGCACTAACTGTAGGTACTATAGATACTACAGAAATAGCCATTACCAATGTTAACAACAATGCTAATAATTTTTTCATAAAATCGACCTCCTCTATTTGTTAACAACTTTACCGTTACTATCTACTTTTTTAGGGAAAGAAGTACAAATTTTCCATTCGTTCTCCTCTAAAATGTCCGAACTGTAATTGGCTTTTATAGCATAATTTTTGAAATCCCACAATTTAACACTTGTTCCTGCATCATTAACAGAAGGCTTGAAAACATATATATCAGGTGTTTTATATCCTTCAATCCCTACTTGATCACAAGCAAGATAAGCTTCTTCAAAACGACGGTTATAAAAATTAGAATTATCTTCATAAACACTACAAATATCATTTATTCTTGTTCCGCTATAATATCCATCAGAAAATTTTTTAATATCCCTAAACTCAACAACCCCATAACTAACTGCTGTTTTTAGATGTTGTCGAAAACGATATTTTTTATCAACAGTATTTGTTTGACAAGCATCTATAATATTTTGTTTTAATTGATTAGATACGTTAAATGATTTTGCATTTATAAATAAATCTTTATTTAAACCATATTTTTTCTGAAAGTCAAACTCAAATTTATCTTTATAGTAAGAGACTGGAACTTGTGTTCTATGTGCATATGTATCTCCAATCATATGAAAACACATGCCAATAGCTTTATATAAAGAATGTGTTTTGGAAGAATTTTCTTTACCATTTCTTAGATTGGTTTTAAAATCAAGAGTATCAATTATTGCGAGACTATCTATCAATTCATCAATTGTATTTTTTGTAGTTTTGCTAGAATAACAAGATAATTTACTGGCATATTCTTTAGTTTCAGCACCAATTGCTTTTAAAGTTTTGCTATTTCCGTATTTTTTTAGTAAACAAACAAATCGCCACGCACACTTAAAATTAGCAACATAATTTCCTCCACCGTGAAATGCTGAAATTTTTTTAAATGAAACATAACTACTATTTGAATTAAACTTATATAATTGTGTTTTATCGGGTGCCTTTGCACCTGATGCAATTAATTCTACGTAATTATCGTTACTTATATCTAAAAAGTTAGCACCTTCCTTAGACATATTAGCATGATCCTTTTGAAACCACAAACCTTTTACATAACCATCAGTGTTATATTCTTCTATGTCATCAGGATTTGTATACTCTGGTGTATTTTTATTCTCGGAATAATTTTTTGCAAAATCATCATAAATAGACAATGCATATTTTCCATCAACTGCACCGGTTACAATACCATTATCACTAATTTTCTTTGAAGACTTTAAGATTAAATCCTTTACAAAATCAGGAGATTTTGATTTATCTTTTTCAAGAATTAAGGAAGCAATACCTGTTACTTGTGCCGTTGCAATACTTGTACCATCTGAGCCGTTTATTGTACCAAAAATACCGGTTGATTCAATATTTTCACCCGGTGCTATAACATCAAGATTTTCATCAATTGAGGTAAATTCTGATATTTCACCACTTGCACTTTGTGAACCAACAGAAATAACTTCAGGATACGCTGCAGGATATTGAACCCCTTTTTCTTTGTCATTACCAGAAGCTGCAACTAGTACAATACCTTTATCATGTGCAGCTTTAATAGCAGTTCTAAGTACACTGGAATTTGTATTAGTACCAAAACTCATATTGATAATATCCATATCGTTATCAATACCCCAATAAATTCCCTGTATAATTCTACTAAGTGGTGCTTGTATATTATCATCCAAAGCTCTAACTGAGTATAAATCAACATTAGGGTTTACACCGATAATTCCCTTGCCGTTATCTTTTGCACAAATAACTCCAGCCATACCTGTTCCATGTTGACTATAATCCTCATAAAGTGGATTTATTCCTATATCATCCTCAATTAAATTTTCACGATACTTTACATTTATATCATCAGACCAAGAGACACCACTATCAAGTAATTCTACCTTTACTTTTTCGCTAGGGGATACACTTTTTTCATCATCTACTCCCAATGATTGTAAATTCCATTGATTTAGTTCATTGGTGTTTACTTCCTTGAATAAACAATCTAACACATCAACTTCATCAGAATTTGTATCATCTGTACTACCTGATAATAAGATGTCCTTTTCTACACTTACAACACCGTCAATACTATTCAATTGAGACAATTCACTTGTATCAATTGCCATTTTTGAGATAGTATCCTTATTACTTATCTTCATTAATTCTTCACAATCATTAGAAATTTCATTAGCCTCTTCTAATGCTTTTTCATTATTTGTAACAACTATATAGTCAGTTGCATTATTTTTCTTATCTGTTTCATCGGCAATGAAATTTGTTGTTAAAGTTGTACCTACTATCATTGTCGTAACTAACATTAAACTAATTAATTTTTTTAATTTAATCAAAACACTCACCTCGATTATATATTTTTTGATTATATTAAACTAACTTTCGCATTGGACTACCCTCTCATATAATTATTATGTATTTCACATAATAATTATAATATATTTACAATTAAACTGGTTATCTTTAATAAAAGAATAACATACAATGTTATAAAATTCAATATTTTCGTTTTTAAAATAGTAAACAAACTTCACTGTATATATTTGGTTATTTTGTACACATATTCAGTATCGTTAGATACTGTATCTTCTATATATAACACAAATTACAGTTTCAAAAGGTTACATAATTATTGAAGATTTTTTATATTTGGTATATTTATACGATTAATAAATTGATGATTTATACAAACTAACCAATAAATTTATTAAAGTAAAAAAAAATAAGGGTAGTTCAAATGAACCACCCAAAATAATTATTTACACTTTTTATTACAATTTTGGCAACCACAATTGCAACAGCCTTTGCCCTTTTTCTTTCTACTTCTCATAGAGTAAATTGCAAGGGCTACTGCAACAATGACTAAAGCTAAAATTAAATAATCCCAAAAATTTAAACTACTAAGAAAATCCATACTACACCATTCCTACTGCTGAACCTATTAAGTGGACTATGAATGCTACTACCCAAGCAATAACACACTGCCACAAGGCAACACCTATTGCCCACTTACCACCCAGCTCTCTCTTTACTGATGCAATAGCTGCAACACAAGGAGAATATAGCAAACTAAATACAAGTAGTGATGATGCTGCAAGTGGTGTTAATACTGATGCAATGTTGCCACTAAATAGGACTTGTAATGTTGATACTACACTTTCCTTAGCCATAATACCTGAGATTAATGAAGTACAAATTCTCCAATCTCCAAGTCCTAATGGTGCAAATATTGGTGAGATAAAACCTGAGATGGAAGCTAACATACTATCTGCTGAATTTGTCACCATATTAAAGTGAATATCAAAACTCTGTAAGAACCAAACAACTATTGTTGCTATTAGAATAATTGAAAATGCTCTTTGTAAAAAGTCCTTTGCTTTTTCCCACAATAGTTGAACAACATTCTTTGCACCGGGTAGTCGGTAGTTTGGTAATTCCATAACAAATGGTACTGCCTCACCTTTGAACAATGTACCTTTATATAGAAAGGCAATTAGAATACCGATTACTATACCCAGCACATACAATCCTGACATTATCAGTCCACCCTGTTTAGGGAAAAATGAACTGACAAAAAATGAATAGATAGGTAACTTTGCAGTACAACTCATAAATGGAGTTAGCAGAATAGTCATCTTTCTATCTCTTTCGGATGTTAAAGTTCTTGTTGCCATAACTGCCGGTACTGTACAACCAAAACCTATTAGCATTGGAACAATACTTCTACCGGACAGACCGATTTTTCTCAGCAATTTATCCATTACAAATGCTACTCTTGCTATGTAACCACTGTCCTCCATTAATGATAAGAAGAAAAACAGTGTTACGATTATAGGTAAGAAACTTAACACACTACCTACACCATTAAATATACCGTCTATTACAAGGCTATGTATTGTGTCATTTACATGGGCTGAGGTTAGGGCATTATCTGTTATTGTGGTTAATGAGTCAATACCCATTTCCAATAAAGTTTGAAGTCCTGCACCTATTACATTAAATGTTAGGTAAAAGACTAAAACCATTATTGCAATAAAACAAGGAATTGCAGTATATTTACCTGTTAGAATTTTATCTATCTTTTCACTTCTGACTCTCTCTTTACTTTGTTTAGGCTTGATAACTGTATCTTCACAAAGTTTTTCGATAAATTCAAAACGCATATCAGCTATTGAGGCATTTCTGTCAAGTTGTCTTTCTGTTTCAAGTTGCTGAACAATATGCTCAAGCATTTCCATTTCATTTTCATCAAGGTTCAACTTATCTAGAATTAAGTGGTCACCCTCTATTGCCTTAGTAGCTGCAAACCTTACAGGAATATCTGCTTGTTCTGCATGGTCCTCTATTAAGTGAATTACTGCGTGAATACAACGATGGACTGCACCATTGTGGTCATTTTTGTCACAAAAATCCTGACGCAATGGCTTTTCCTGATACTGAGCAATATGAAGTGCGTGTTTGATAAGTTCATCAACACCTTCATTTTTTGCTGCTGAAATTGGAATAACCGGTACACCCAGCATTTTTTCCATTGTATTTACATCAATAGAACCTTGATTACCTGTAACTTCATCCATCATATTAAGGGCTATTACCATTGGAATATCCATTTCAAGAAGTTGCATTGTAAGGTAAAGGTTTCTCTCAATATTAGTAGCATCTACAATATTGATAATAGCCTTTGGCTTTTCGTCAAGGACAAAATTTCTTGAAACAATTTCTTCACTACTATACGGTGACATTGAGTAAATTCCCGGTAGGTCAGTTACATTTGTGTTGGGATAGCCTTTGATTGAGCCATCCTTTCTGTCAACAGTTACACCGGGAAAATTACCGACATGCTGATTTGAACCGGTAATTTGGTTGAACAAAGTTGTCTTGCCACAGTTTTGGTTGCCAACCAAAGCATATGTAAGGGTTGTTCCTTCCGGCAAAGGGTTGCCATCTCCCTTTGAATGGAATTTACCTTCTTCACCAAGACCGGGATGCTCTGTATCCTTAAACCTATCCACTCTATCGTGACTTCTTGTACGAGATTTGATAGGTTCAACCTGAATTTTATCGGCATCTGCTAATCTTAAAGTCAGTTCATACCCATGGACCTGAAGTTCCATAGGGTCACCCATTGGTGCAAATTTCACAACAGTTACTTCTGCATTAGGAATCATACCCATATCAAGAAAATGTTGTCGCAATGCACCCTCACCACCAACTGATGTTATGATGGCACTTTCGCCTATATTCAATTCTTTTAAGGTCATAAATTAAATTATCCTTCCCTTTTCTCCTAAAATTATAAAAATTTTTGCATACTTTTGAACTCCAAGATTATTATAATACATTTAACTACATAAATCTACAATATCTGCACATATGATGAAAATTTCATGAATAACCAAAGTAATACTACTTATAATAGATTACTGTAGTGAATAATTGTTAAAAGTAATAGACAAAATGTTAAAGATATGTTAGTTATTATACAAATATAATCAAAGGTCAGAAATTTATAGTATTTTACTAGTTATTTGCTTGACGATAATGCTTAATTATGCTAGAATATTTAGGAACATAGGATTACAGTTTATGCTGAATAACTATAGCATTGGACTGAAAAATACAATTTCTATGTAAAAATTCAAGAAAAAGAAAGGTTGATACTGAAATGGCAAAGATTGATTTAACTAAGTATGGTATTACCG
>ERZ772991.1938-NODE-1938-length-16104-cov-4.003365_pt1 | contig 16104 bp, 13 predicted proteins | sample MGYA00511128_ERZ772991 | MGnify/ENA primary metagenome ERZ772991 (study PRJEB29015, sample SAMEA2737655) | human gut metagenome | biome: human gut; feature: human-associated habitat; material: faeces | place: China | collected 2012 ... | reverse complement strand
GTATGATAGGGGTCTCCAAAACCTTTGGTGGGAGTTCGATTCTCTCATCCCCTGTATTAGAAAAGAGTGAAGATACAAAATCTTCACTCTTTTTTCGTATTATTTAAAAGAAAAGTCTAACAGAACAGGATTTACAGAATTTTAAGATATTTTTGTAAAGCAGGACTGTTTTTTATGGTGTAAATAAGGTACAATAGAGCCACAGAACATATTCAAAAATAATGAAAAATGAAACATGAGAAGGGAGTGGGTGTAACGTGAGCAGAGAAAAAAATGGAAGCCGCGGCACGGTAAAAGCTGTCATTTATCTTCTGATCGTAGTAATCCTTGCTGGAATGGTTGTTTATCTGACGCAGTCGCTGCGGCGGGACCGGGAGCCGGAGATTACGGGGACGTTTATTGACAGTAAGCTGGAGGCGGCGGGGGAGCTGACGTCGGCGAAGATGATTTATAACGGGCTGATTCATTACTCGGACGGGTCGATTCCGTTTCTGACGCAGAAGGCGTTTAATATGACATACCGTGCAGAGGTACGTGCGGGCGTGAATCTCGCGAAGGCGAATACGGAGGTGACGGATTCAGAAGTAACAGTTACACTTCCGGCAGTGGAGATTTTTGATATTTCCATCGACAATGATTCCATCCAGTATTACGATGAGAAGGCAGCGCTTCTGAACTGGGAGCGGAAGGAAGATGCGATGGATGCAATCGCGAGTGCGAAGGAGGATGTAGAGCAGCAGACGAAAGAAATGGATGACCTGGAAACGATGGCACAGGAACAGGCGAAAACATTGATTACCGGAATGCTGTCCGAGACGGTCGGGGACAAGACATTGGTTGTAAAATTTGAAGAATAGTACATAGACGGGATGTCGGCACTTCTTTTTGGGGGATAAAAAAAGGAGGGCCGGTATTTCTTCTGGCAGAAACACCGGCATTATGAAAAAGAAAAATCTATATAAATTGGAAAGAATATTAGGTTGGGACAACGGTTGAAAGATAGAGGAAGATGATTTGTTGTCCCTTTGTTTTGATACGTTTAGTATAGTTGTCATATGTGAGGAAAGTGTGAATGGAGTTTGAAGAAACTTTGAAAAGATTTGTGAATGGCGCGGGTGAACATCGGAACATCCCAACGCCCGGATATCGCCGAATTTGCATAGAATTAACTTGAAAGTGAACACTGCTTCATGGTACAATCGTTTGGCATGTGTGAAATATGAGTTACATTTGAGAGGACAAAAACTATGGACTATAAACTGCTGCTGGACACCGCAGTCATGGCGGGAGAAATCCTGCTGGAAAGCGGGGCGGAGACGTGGCGGGTGGAGGATACCATGCTGCGGATGCTGCGCATGTCCGGCCTGAAAACTGCGGATGTACTGGCGCTGACGACCGGCTTTGTGGTAACGCTCGACGACCCGGCGATGGATTCCATGACTGTTATGCGCAGCGTAGAGAGCCGTGCAACGGATCTGAACCGGATCCATGCGGTCAATCAGCTTTCCCGCGATTTCTGCGAAGGAAATATCGACCTGGATGCGCTGTTCCACCGGGTGCGGGATATCTATCGTGCTAAGTCGGAAATTAAAAAAAATCTGCTCGCGATGATGGCGACGACCGCAGGCTTTGCAATCATGTTCGGAGCCGGGTTCTACGAAGTGCTGGCATCTGCACTTGCAGGTTTTATATCAGGAATCGGTGTTTACGGAGGAAAAAAAGCCGGGATGCAGTCGTTTCTTGTGAACTGTATCGGGTCATTTTTGCTGGCGGTCACATCGATTCTCTGTGTTCATTACCTGCCGGGGACCATGGATCTGAACGTCATTATCATTGCATCGATCATGCCCCTCGTACCGGGTGTGGCGATCACGAATGCGGTGTATGATACCCTGCACGGCGACTACATTTCCGGTGCGGCACGGATGCTTGAGGCGTTTGTAACCGCTGCGGCCATCGCAATCGGCGTGGGACTTGGCATGCTGCTGCTCCGTCCACTGGTGCGGTAGAGAAAACCGATACAGAAAAAAGATGAGGTTAAAGCAAAAATATGAGAATAGCAGGTGAAATCATCCTGAAATCCCTTGGAGCCTGGGTTGCAATCTGGGGATTTTCAAGACTGTTGAACGCACCAAAAAAGCTGGAATGCTACACGGCCGGTGTCGGTATGATCGGCTGGGCGGTCTATCTGATCGTGGAAGTATTCAACGACGGCATTCTGATGAAGAACTTTCTTGCCGCCGTTGCCGTCGCCCTGGTTTCCCAGGCAATGGCGCGTCATTTCAAAGCGCCGGTGATCCTTTTCGTGATCCCGGGCATTCTTCCGATGGTGCCGGGAGCCGGTATGTACCGCATCGTCTACTCGATCGTTATGGGGCCGGAAAACATGGTTGGAACGTATCTTTTAGAGACAGCGACCGCGGCAGGCGCAATTGCCCTTGGAATTTTCCTCGGAGAAGCGCTGCAGAAGGTATTTTTTTACGAATTCCATAGGTGATTTACGAAAAAAGTGAGAAATTTGCCAAAACCAAATTTTTTGCTTTTTTTTGTCGGATTTTATGATATACTTAACAGTGTATGTGCCCTTGGACGAAAGAAGAAATCTATAGGGGCATTTTTAAGGAAAAAAGAAGAGAAGTAAGTAAAGTGCAGACACAGAACTATGAGGAGCAAAAAATATGAAGTTTGAAGATGATGATTTAAAGGACGGTAAACTTTGGGCTGCCCTGCAAAAAGAGATTGACCGTGACCTGGCGGAAAAGGAGAGCGGTGAAACATTCCAGGAAGAACTGGCAGACATCGAAGACTCCATTGAATTTGAAAGCAAAGAAACAAAAAGCGAAGATCACATCCCGGATGAGACTGCAAATTTAAGTAATCTGCGAAGTGTCCTTGAGGCAATTGAGCGTGCAAAAGACGAAGAAGCGAAGCAGAAAATGAAGCAGACCAAAGTGGAGCCTGTGACGCAGGACATCGAGATTCCGGAATTTACAGAAGAGGAAGAAGAAATCGAAGAGACGCCGGCGGAGACAAAAACAGAATCGGAACCGGAAGAAGTGATGGTGGATGATGATCTGATCATCAACGATCCATTCGCAGATGAGGATGATCTGCTGGGAGAAGAGAAGACAGAGACCAAGGGTTCGGAGAAAGAAGTGCTTGGTGATCAGGTGGAAGCCGCAATGGAGCGCCTCGTCAGCGACACGGTAGGCCATATCCCAATGCCGGAAATAGACGATGAGGATGATGACTACGACGATTATGAGGATGACGACGAAGAGTACATTCCGCATGGCGCAAAACCGCAGAAGAAAAAGGGAAAAGGCGGTGCGGTTATCGCCGTTGCAGCCGTTGCTGTTATTGCTGTGGGAGGCTTTTTCTATGGAAGCAAAATGTTCCATTACCAGAATTATTTTTTCAACGGAACAACCATCAACGGAGTAGACTGCTCAGATATGACGGCCAAAGAGGCAGAAACGAAAATCAAAGAGCAGGCTGCAAACTATACCTTAAATGTAAAATTCAAAGACAATGATACGAAGAGTGTCAGCGGAAAAGACATCGACTACACCTACGCCGGAGACGGCAGCGTGGAGAGCGTGTTAAAGAAACAGAACAGTTTCCTCTGGTTCCTGGGAAATGGCGGAAAAGAGAAAGATTCCCAGGTCACCATGCAGTACAGTCAGGAAAAACTGGATGCGGTGATTGATGGATTTGACGAATTCCAGTCCGCAGACGGTGAGAATGCACCGGCCAGCGCCTACATCACCTTCCAGAACAATGAGTTTGAGATTGTGGATGCTGTTATGGGTGAGGGAATGGATCTTACCCTTGCAAAACAGTGCATCGAAAACGCGCTGATCAATGCGGATACCGAAGTGGATCTTGAAAAAGCAGGCGTTTACGACGGAACCTTGGTAACAGCAGATGACGAAACACTGAATGCACAGAAGGATCAGTTAAATGAACTGGTACGCGCAAGCATCACATACAGTATGCCGGATGGAACAACACAGGTTCTTGACGGAAATACCATGAAAGACTGGCTGGCAGTCGATGCGGATGGAAATTATTCCAAAGATGAAAACCAGTGGAATGAAAGAGTAAAAGAATATGTGGCAAATCTTGCGGCAGCGATTGATACCGATGGCAAGGATCACACCTTCCCGGCAACCGGTATCGAAGGCGGCGTGACCATCAGCCAGGAAGGCTACGGATGGAAAGTGGATCAGGAGCAGGAGATTGCAAAGATCGCAGAAGAAGTAGATGCTCACGCAGCAGATGCAAGAGAGCCGCAGTATGCGCAGAGAGAGTTTGCTGCTTCCACAGAGAACAACGGATTCGGCAAGACGTATGTTGAAGTTGATGCCAGCCGTCAGCATATCTGGCTCTACAAAGATGGAAATCTGGTTGTCGACGGTGACTGTGTAACCGGTCTGATGGAGCAGAGCAGCTACACGAAGCCGGGTATCTACACAACCGCAGCAAAAGAAAGCCAGAAAAAACTGCACGGAGAGCTTCAGGCAGACGGCAGCTATTCCTGGGAAAGAGATGTGGATTCCTGGATTCCGTTCAATGGAGAGATTGGTTTCTACGATGCTTCCTGGAGAAGCAGTTTCGGCGGAAACCTGTATCTGACTGCAGGATCGACGACAGGATCTGTTGCACTTCCGACTGCAGTGGCACAGGCATTATATGACAATGTCGATGGCGGAACACCGGTTATCATTTATTATTCCGAAGCTTATGAGGTAAGTGAAGACACGCTTACTGTGACACAGGCACCGGAAGCAGATGACGAAAATGTCGATGATACGACGAATACCACGACAGTAACGCCGACGAGAACGCCATCCTACACGTACGATGATTACACGCCGTCAACTCCATCAACCCCATCAACTCCATCAACCCCATCAACTCCATCAACCCCATCAACTCCATCGACCCCGTCTACGCCGGAACCGACCACAGCACCGACCGAGGTCCCGTCTACGCCGGAGCCGACCGTAGCACCGACCGAGACCCCGTCGACACCGGAACCGAGCGCACCGGATCAGGGAGACCATACGGGTGACGATGATTACCCAGGTAAGGGCGAGAGCTGAGAAAAGAAGAAATAGAACATAAAAAATACGCATTCCGTTATCAAAACAGGAATGCGTATTTTTTATGAGAAAGAAACTGTTAAAAATTAATTTTCCGGTACGAACAGTGTGACAAGATCCATCGGGGAAGTGATGGTGTAGTCCGGGTTTTTGGTCTGACCAAAACCGTATGCGGCATGGACAAACGGGATTCCGGCCTCGTGTGTCGCCTTGTAGTCGCCGTCGGTATCGCCGACATAGACCGCGTGCTGCAGATGGTTCTGTTCGATGATTGTACGGATGTTGTCTGCCTTTGCCTTTCCGGTATCGCCAGGACAGAGATGGCCTTTGAAATAGTGACCGAGGCCTGTGGCTTCCAGAAAAACTTCGATATAGCCCGCCTGGCAGTTGCTTACGATATAAAGCGGGTAATGTCTGGAAAGAATAGAAAGTGCATCGACAAGTCCCGGATAAACAGGAGCCGGTGTCGCAAGAAGTGCCTCATGCTCTTTGGCACAGCATGCCTCGATCAGTTCTAACTGGCGCTCCTTTGGATATTCGTGGAAAATGACGGCGGCGATATCCGGGAGCAGGCGGCCGAACAGGCCTTTTAACACGGCTCCGGTGAGGTTTGGTGTCATATCAGTTTCTTTTTTCAGAATCTGATTCCATGCGTCGGCAACAACGTCTGTGGAGTCCCACAGGGTGCCGTCCACATCAAAAATAATACTGTCGATCAAGAGTTTTTCCTCCATATCTTAAGGGTTTTGGTTATTCTTTTAAAGTATTTATTAATTTTAATCAAAAACACGTGAGAGCGCAATGTTTATTTTGCATTTTGGAGGAAAATGTGGCAAAATAAGAATGATATATTAACAGGAGATTACTATGCAGGACACAATCACAAAGCCATTATTGAAATGGTATGGCGAAAATAAAAGAGTGCTGCCGTGGAGAGAAAAAAAGAACCCGTATGAAATCTGGGTTTCCGAGATTATGCTCCAGCAGACGAGGGTGGAGGCGGTCAAGCCGTTTTATGAGCGGTTTATGCGTGAACTGCCCAATGTCGCAGCACTTGCGGTCTGTCCCGAGGAAAAGCTTTTGAAGCTCTGGGAAGGCCTTGGTTACTATAACCGTGTGCGGAATATGCAGAAGGCCGCACAGAAAATTATGGAAGTGTATGACGGTGTATTTCCGGCAGATTACGAAGCCTTAAAAGGACTTCCGGGAATTGGAAATTACACAGCGGGAGCCGTTGCATCGATCGCGTTTTGCATTCCGGTGCCGGCGGTGGACGGAAATGTGCTTCGTGTGATGGCACGCCTCCGGGAGGACGGTGAGGACATTTTAAAGCAGTCCGTGAAAAACCGCGTGGAAGCGGAATTGACCGAAATCATGCCGGCAGAAGATCCGGGAGCCTTCAATCAGGCGATGATGGATCTCGGCGCAATGGTCTGTCTGCCGAACGGCGCACCAAAATGTGAAGTCTGTCCGCTTTTTGACCAGTGTCTGGCGGGACAGCATCAGACCTGGACGGAATATCCGTTTAAAAAGAGCGCAAAGCCGCGCAGAATCGAAGACAGAACCGTTCTGTTATTTCTGGACGGTGCGCACACAGCAGTGCGGAAACGGCCGAAAAAAGGACTTCTGGCGGGACTTTACGAGTTCCCGAACTTCGATGGCGTGCTCTCCGAACAGGAAGCACTTGAAGAGGCAGAAAAATTCGGCGTGACGCCGCTTCATATTCAGGCATTGCCGCCGTACAAGCACATTTTTTCCCATGTCGAGTGGCATATCACAGGATACGCCATTAAAATTGCAGGAAACGATGTGGAGCAGGAAGGGGAAGAAAAAGCCGGATTGATTTTTGCGGATGCGAAAACCGCGGCTGAAAGATATGCCATTCCGTCTGCATTTGCGGAATACGCAAAATATACAGATCTGGAACGTGCCTGAAACGGCAGAAGAGCAAAAAAGAGCAGGGAGAAAAAAGATGAAGATTTTATCAATTGCAGTACCATGCTATAATTCAGAAGCATATATGGAGAAATGTATCGATTCGCTGCTGGTCGGCGGAGAAGAAGTAGAAATTCTGATCGTGGACGATGGTTCCAAGGACGGAACCACAGAGATTGCAGACCGCTATCAGGAAAAATATCCGACGATTGTAAAAGCGATTCATCAGGAAAACAAGGGCCACGGCGGAGCAGTCAACACGGGTGTGGAAAATGCGACGGGTCTGTACTTTAAGGTTGTGGACAGTGATGACTGGGTAAACCCAGAGGCATACCAGAAGATTTTAAATGTTCTGGCAGAAGTCGTACGCGGACCGAAAACACTCGACCTTCTGATCAGTAACTATGTGTATGAAAAAGAGGGCGCCAAGAGAAAACGTGTGATGCGCTATGCGAAATCGCTGCCGGAAGGCCGCTTTTTCGGATGGGATGAGGCGAAAGCTCTCGGCAAAACACATTATCTGCTGATGCATTCGCTGATTTACCGGACTTCTCTTTTAAGAGAGTGCGGCATGAAGCTGCCGGAGCACACCTTCTATGTGGATAATCTGGTTGCGTTTATTCCGCTTCCGTACGTCAAAACGATGTATTATCTCGATGTCAATTTCTACCGCTACTTTATCGGGAGAGCCGACCAGTCGGTTAACGAGAAAGTCATGATCGGCAGAATTGACCAGCAGATCCGTGTCAACAAGCTGATGATCGATTACCTTGGTGAACAGAAAGGGCTGTCGAAGTACCTGCGGAAATATATGATCAGCTATCTGACCATCATTATGACGGTTTCTTCCGTGATGATGATGCGCTCCGGAACGGAAGAAAATCTCGAGAAAAAGAACGATCTGTGGAGATACCTGAAACAGGAGGATGCAGCCGATTACTTCCGCATCCGCCACGGCATTTTCGGAACTGTTATGAGCAGCAAATCAAAACCGGGACAGAAAATTGCAGTCTATGCCTACAAGGTAGCGCAGAAACTGTATGGATTTAACTAGAAAGTAACGAAGCGGAGGAACGAACAATGCGAGTAGGAATGGGTTACGATGTGCATAAACTGGTGGAAAACCGGAAACTGATTCTGGGCGGTGTGGCAATCCCGTATGAATATGGCCTTCTGGGACATTCCGATGCAGATGTGCTGGTCCATGCCATTATGGATGCGCTTCTCGGCGCTGCAGCACTGCGGGACATCGGACGCCATTTTCCGGACAATGATCCGGCGTATGAGGGCGCAGACAGCATCGAACTGCTGAAAAAAGTGGGTGAGATGCTCGAGGAGCGGATGTATCTGATTGAAAATATCGATGCAACCGTTATTGCACAAAAGCCGAAGCTCCTGCCATACATCGACACGATGGTGAAAAATGTGGCGGAGGCGCTTCATCTCGAAGAGGATCAGGTCAATATCAAGGCAACGACCGAGGAAGGACTTGGCTTTACCGGAAAGAAAGAGGGAATTTCCGCACAGGCGATCTGCTGCATTTCCAAGGCACTCGACCTGATGCCGGACGACCGGATCGCAGGCGGATGCAGCGGCTGCCCAGGATGCGCAAAGAACGCAGAAGAATAAAAGAGAAATGCGATTGCACAAGGCCGGAAGATGTGGTAGACTGGAAGAAGAATAAGGGAGTAGTCGGCGGCATACGTGACGCTATAAGGCCAACAACCGAAGAAAAAGCATTTCTTCTGGCTTTGTATGAAATGACAAGACTTATCTGTATCAACAAATATGGTGCGGATAGGTCTTTTTCTATATAGAAAGAGACCAGTGTACCAGTGGGAACTTATCACAGGAACGCAAAAAGCGTTTTCAGAAGAAAGGACGGATGGAAATGAAAGAGTATCTGGAAAAAAGTTCGAAGATTCTTGATGAGTTACAGACAACGGAGCAGGGACTTTCCGAGGCGGAAGCTGCGCGGCGGCTTTCCGAACACGGACCTAACCGGCTGGCGGCGGGAAAAAAGAAGAGCAATCTGCAGCGGTTTTTCGAAGAGCTGAAAGACCCGATGATCCTGATCCTGCTCGCCGCAGCGCTGATTTCCGGCATCACATCGGCGTATGAAGGCGAATCGTACGCTGATGTGGTCATTATTCTCACCGTTGTCATCATTAATGCGGTGCTCGGTGTTCTGCAGGAGAGCAAGGCAGAGAAAGCGATTGAAGCTCTGCAGGAGATCGCGGCAGCCACGTCGAAGGTGATGCGCGGCGGGAAAATGGAAGTGAAAAAGAGCGAGGAGCTCGTACCCGGTGATATTGTAATTCTCGAAGCGGGCGATGCTGTTCCGGCGGATGGCCGTATTTTAGAGAGCGCCAGCATGAAAATCGAGGAAGCAGCGCTGACCGGAGAATCTGTCCCGGTCAATAAAACAGCGGATGTTCTGAACGCCGGCGCAGCCAGCGAGGTTCCGCTCGGGGACCGGAAAAACATGGTCTATATGGGAAGCACCGTTGTCTATGGCCGCGGCCGCGCTGTTATCACCGGAACGGGTATGAAAACCGAGATGGGAAAAATCGCCCATGTTCTGACGCAGTCGGCGGATGAGAGCACACCGCTGCAGAAGCGGCTGAACCAGCTCAGCAAAATCTTAAGCGTGATGGTGCTCGCCATCTGTGCCGTGATTTTCGTTGTCGGCATTTTAAAAGAGGGCGTGACGCCGCAGAACATCTTAAATACCTTTATGGTAGCCGTCAGCCTTGCCGTAGCGGCAATTCCGGAAGGACTTGCAGCAGTTGTCACAATCGTGCTTTCCATCGGTGTGACCAAAATGTCAAAGCGGAATGCGGTGATCCGGAAACTGACGGCTGTCGAGACGCTCGGCTGTACGCAGGTGATCTGCTCGGATAAGACAGGAACGCTGACCCAGAATAAGATGACCGTGGTAAAACATGAGGGAAGTGATATAAAACGTCTCGTATCCGTCATGGCACTCTGCTCCGATGCGGAGCCGGACGAAAACGGCGAGGCAGTCGGAGAACCGACGGAATGTGCGTTGGTCAACGATGCGCAGAAAGAGGGATGCCCGAAGAAGAGCCTGTCCGTCCAGTATCCGCGTGTCGGGGAAGCGCCGTTTGATTCGATGCGGAAACGCATGACAACGATCCACCGCGCAAACGACGGAACGTATTTTTCCTGCACAAAAGGCGCACCGGATGAGATTCTGAAGCGGTGTACCTCCGTTTGGCGTGACGGCAGAAAACAGCCGATGACAGAAGCATTCCGGCAGGAAATCCTGTCGCAGAACAAGGCGATGGCAGACCAGGCACTCCGCGTGCTGGCGGCAGCAGGAAGAGCGTGGAACCAGATGCCGTCCTCCCAGGAGCCGGACTTTCTGGAGCAGGATCTCTGCTTTTTAGGACTTTGCGGTATGATTGATCCGGTGCGGCCGGAAGTAGTCGATGCGATCCGGGAATGCCGCGGGGCAGGCATCCGTCCGGTGATGATTACGGGTGACCACAAAGACACAGCGGTTGCTATTGCAAAAGAGCTGGGTATTCTGGAGGCGGGCTGGAAAGCGGTAACGGGAGCCGAGATTGACCAGTTAAGCGATGAGGAGCTTGACCGGAGAATCGAGGAATATGCTGTTTACGCACGCGTTCAGCCGGAGCATAAAGTGCGGATTGTCGATGCGTGGAAGCGGAAAGGCAGAATCACCGCGATGACAGGAGACGGAGTCAACGATGCGCCGTCGATCAAGCGTGCGGATATCGGCATCGGAATGGGCATCACGGGAACGGATGTGACGAAAAACGTGGCAGATATGGTGCTCGCGGACGACAACTTTGCGACGATCATCGTGGCGGTTGAGGAAGGAAGACGAATCTACGATAATATCCGTAAGGCAATTCAGTTCCTTCTGGCATCGAACCTTGCCGAGGTGCTGTCGATTTTCTGCGCGACGCTGATGGGCTTTACGATTTTAAATCCGGTGCATCTGCTCTGGATCAACCTGATTACGGACTGCTTCCCGGCGCTGGCGCTGGGTCTGGAGCGGGAGGAGCCGGACGTGATGGAGCGGCCGCCCCGTCCCTCTGATGACGGCATTTTCGCCGGTGGTCTGGGCTGGGACATCGCCTATCAGGGCATCCTCATTACCGTTATCACATTGGTCTCCTACATCATTGGCCACTGCATGGAGGTGGGGTATTTCGAAATGCCCAAGGGCGTCTCCGACGACGGTATGACCATGGCCTTCCTGACCATGAGTATGTGCGAGATCTTCCACAGCTTCAATATGCGCTCTCAGCGGCGCAGCGTGTTCAGCCTATCCAGTCACAACAAGGTGCTGTGGTTGGCCATGATCGGCAGTCTGCTGCTGACCACCGTGGTGCTGGAGGTGCCCTTCATCGCCAACGCCTTCGGATTTACGCCGGTGAGCTGGACGGAGTACGGTATTGCGCTGGGTCTGGCGGTGCTGGTGATCCCCGTGGTGGAGATCGTAAAAGCCTGCCAGCGGGCCCATGGCCGGAGAAAGAAACAGCTTTAAGCCTGTCGAATCACATCCGCCGGGGCGGCTTTTGCCGCCCCGGCGCTTTGTCAGAATCCTATAAAATGCCGGGTCACCGCCCGGTGTTTTTCTTTCTGCGGGAATTTGCGTGGCGGCGAAAAGTGTGGTACAATCACTTATTATGACAAATCCCTCGGAAGGAGGCGTGAGCGTATGGAGGATGAACGGATGGAGCAGAACCGGCAGCCGGAAAAGGCAGATGTGGTGTTCTTTTCCCCGGAGATGCTGCGCCTGGCGGATCAGCACCGGCGGGAGCAGCAGCCTTGGGAGCGGCAGCGGGAGCAGCCGGAGCCTTGGGTGCGGCGGGAGCAGCGGGAGCTGCAACGGGAGCAGCGCCTGCGGCGGTCTCCTCAACGGAAACGCTGTAAGCAACGCCATTGACGGTAATATTGTAGTACTTCATGGAAGGATCCTCCTGAACAAAATCAATGTATGGATTCGATGTACGGTTTACGTTCCGGAACCGCTTACAGAGCCATGTTGCCGTGCTTCTTGGGCAGGCGGGCGGCACGCTTGGTGCTCAGCAGCTCAAAGGCGGCAACCACGCTTGCACGGGCGTTGGCAGCGTCGCAGGCCATATCAGCGGCACCGGCGGCAACGGCGTTGGCAGCGCTGCACACCTCAGCGGTGTACTGGGCAGCCTTGGCGTTGGTGGCGGCAATGATGTTGTCGGAAGCGTCGATCTCGGCCTTGTACAGGACAGAGACGGCAGCATTGGGCTCCAGAGCGCTGACGGTGCAGCCGTTGACGGCGATCTTCAGGTCAGCGTTGGCCAGAGCGGTGTAGACAGGGCCCACAGCCTTGCCGGACAGCAGAGCCACCTTGGCGGTGGTAGCATCGGCATAGGTAGCAGCCAGACGGGCAGCCTCACGGATGCCGCCTGCGATGTCATCGGTAGCGCTGGGTGCAAAGCCGTTGGTGTTGACGATGGTCAGCACGGGCACGCTGAAAGCATCGCACAGGCGGACAAAGCGGGAAGCCTTGGCCACGCAGTTGTGGCACAGGGTCTCGCCGGTGGCCACAACACCCACAGCGTTGCCGCCGATGGTTGCGAATGCGGTGTAGACGTGCTTGCCGAAGCCTGCGTACAGCTCCACAGCGCTGTCCTTGTCGATCAGGGCAGCGGCAGCCTTCTCAGGGGCAGCACCGGCGCTCAGAACGCTGGTGGGCTGCTCGAACTCGAAGATGGCGGGGCCGGTCAGGTTATTGGCAGGCAGCAGACCCACGATGTGGGCAGCCTTCTCGGCAGCTTCCTCAGCGTTGGCAGCCACGATGGCAGCCACACCAGCCTTGGCAGCAGCCTCGGCAGTGCCTGCGCCGGGGACCTTGTCGCCCTTGGCGGCGGAGGTGAACGGAGCGGTAAAGAACAGCTCTGCATCCTCAGCCATGACGCACACGTCAGCATTGGCAGCGCTCAGTGCGCTGGTGCCGCCGCACACGCCGGTGACGACTGCGATCTGGGGAATGACACCGGAAACCTTGGCGATGGTGGCGTTCAGCTTGGCGCTGGCGGTCAGAACGTCCAGACCCTCAGCCAGCTTAGCGCCGACAGAGTTGTAGAACGTGACCACCGGGCAGCCGGTCTGAGCAGCCATCTCCAGGACCTTGATGTTCTTCTCAACGTCCTTGACAGAGACAGCCTCGCCGTTCTGGTAAACAGCATAAGCCTGCTGACCAGCCGCATAGCCGCAGGCAGCACTCACTGCGCCGTCCGCAAACAGTGCGGTATACTCCCCGTCATCGAAAAACTTGGCGAGGATTTCTCCTTTGTTACTCTTTGAAGCCATGGTAAGACCTCCTGCTTTTCTATTTTGAGCTTTTTATTTTGAGCTTTCAAAATTAGTATCATTATACCTTATTTTGAGAGCGTTCACAAGGGCTGAAAGGCCCATTTTGCGGAAAAATTTCACAATCTTTTCCAGGATCAGACGGTTTTTGCGCCGTGAAAGCTGAAAAAACGATCACTTTCTCCGTTTTGCGGGGGCATTGCCGCTGCCCACAGGGCCCTTGGGACGGCGGGCGGCAGCCTTGGACTGCAGCGATGCGCTGCGGGTCTGGGCACGGCCCTTGGCGGCGGCGGCACGCAGACCGTTGACCTCTGCCTTGGTCAGTTCACGATAGGTGCCGGGCTTGAGCATTCCCAGCTTGACCACGCCCTCGGCGTTGCGCTTCAGGCGGACGACCTCCAGACCAACGGCCTCGCACATGCGGCGGATCTCGCGGTTCTTGCCCTCTTTCAGGGTCATTTCCATCACGGTGCGGCCCGGCTCGTCGGTGACAACATTGATGGCGCAGGGCATGGTCTTGGTGCCGTCGTCCAGCACAACGCCGCTGCTCAGCTTCAGGATCTGGCTTTCATCGGCGCGGGGCTGCACGGTGACGCGGTACAGCTTGGAGATGCCGCCCGACGGATGGGTAACTGCCTGTGCAAAGTCACCGTCGTTGGTCATAAGCAGCAGACCCTCGCTGTCCTTGTCCAGGCGGCCCACCGGGCGCAGCATGGCGGGCACATCGGAAACAAGATCCATGACGGTCTTGCGGCCACGGTCGTCAGAGCGGGTCGTCAGATAGCCGCGGGGCTTGTGCAGCATGATGTAGGTGTACTGGCGCTTGCGCACGATGCGCTGTGTCTGCCCGTCGATCATGACCTTGTCATAGTCGGGGTCCATCTTGTCGCCCAGGGTGACCGGGTGGCCGTTGACCTTGACTTTGCCCGCCGCGATCAGGCGCTCGGCCTCGCGGCGGGAGCAGATGCCCTGGTCGGCCAGTACCTTTTGAATACGTTGTTCTGCCATTAAAATTTATACTCCTTATTCGGCGGGTGCGTCAGCACCCGGCTTTTCTTTCTTGATGAGCGCAGCGACCTTGTCCACCAGCTCCGGCAGCGAGGCTATAACGTTGTCAACGGCGGAGACCTTCTCCACCAGCTGGACGGTGCGCACATTGCCGTTGGAAACGACGAGGAATGCCACCGGCGTGACCGAGACGCCTGCGCCGCTGCCGCCGCCGAACATCTGCTTGTTGGAGCTGGGGCCGACGTCGGAGCCGCCGGACACAAACCCGAAGGTGACGCGGGAGACCGGGATGATGGTGGTGTCATCCACATGGATCGGGTCACCGATGATGGTCTCGGCGTTGACCATGTCGCGAATTTTCTCGATGGTGACGCCCATCAGACCTTGAATAGGATGTTCAGCCATTGTAAGTTCCTCCTTTTATCGAAAAAAGAAATCGTTTATGCCTTTGCAGCGGGCTGCAGCTGCGGGTCCTTCCACAGACGGTGCAGCAGCCGGATGACGAGCCAGAGCAGCACGGCGGCGCAGGACGTCAGACGGAACGAGACGATACGCTCCTCTGCGCGCTCACCGGTGAAATCCGGCTCGAGCCAAAGGCGGTCACTCTGTACGCGGATGTACTGCTGGACCAGAGCCAGCAGATTGTTGGCAAGCGCCATTTCGGCGCCGAACAGCTCGGCGGTGGTGCTGGCCTCGTCGGCGGTCACAGTCCAGAAGATGTCCAGCCCGGACACCCGCACCGAACGCAGCAGGTGGCGCCCCAGCCAGCCTGTGTGGCCCAGCATGCACCGGGCAAATGCTATCGGGTCATTGGACAGCAGCTGCATAGCGGCGTCGATGCGCGTCGAGATGCCGAGCGGCAGACCGCTCTTTTTCGCGCTGCCCTCAGCATCGGCGCTTTCAGTGGGGACACTGTCAGCAGGCTTCGGCGCTTCGGGCTTTCCCTGCGCCGCGGGCTGCCGGGCGACGGTCTGTGCGGGCTTTGCGGCGGGCTTGTCCGGCTTGACGTCCACGGTGACGGACGCCTGTTCGCCGTCCGCCGTCTTGCGCACGGTCTGCCCGGGCGGTGCGGCGGAGGCGGGCTTTTTCAGTGCTTCCGGCTGGCCCCTGCGCGGCCAGAGCGTGAAGTGCAGCGGTCCGTAGCAGGCCGTGGCCCGCACGCTGCCCGGGCGGTACGCAAACCGAACGCCCAGCGGTATCAGCAGGGCGACGAGCAGCAGCAAGAGCACCGCCAGCAGCACCCAGCCGATCAGTCGGAGAAGGAACAACAGAATGGCCATAAGCAATCACTTCCATTCCAGCTGACCGTCGTCGCCTTCCGTCTCCTCCGGCTCGGCGCTCTCGGCAGCCTCGCCGTGAAGCGGCGGCAGGTCGGCCAGACTGCCGAGGCCAAAGACGCGCAGAAATGTGTCCGTGACCTGGAAAGCTACCGGCTTGCCGGGCAGGTCCAGGCGGCCCGCCTCCTCGATCAGTCCCTTGTCCAACAGCTTGGTGACGGTGGACGACGAGTCAACACCGCGTACCTGCTCGATAAAGCTGCGGGAGACGGGCTGATTGTAGGCAATGACGGTCAGGGTCTCCATGGCGGCAGGCCCCAGCGGCACCGAGCGGCGGCTGTCCAGCAGGCGGCGGATGCAGTCGGCCCACTCCGTTTTCGTGGCAAGCTGCCAGCGGGTGTTCAGGTGCAGCAGGCACAGGCCGC
>ERZ772991.1933-NODE-1933-length-16133-cov-3.499129_pt1 | contig 16133 bp, 12 predicted proteins | sample MGYA00511128_ERZ772991 | MGnify/ENA primary metagenome ERZ772991 (study PRJEB29015, sample SAMEA2737655) | human gut metagenome | biome: human gut; feature: human-associated habitat; material: faeces | place: China | collected 2012 ... | reverse complement strand
CGGCACTCCCCGCGAGGACGGCTTCGACATCACCGTCGCCAGCGAGATCATGGCCGTGCTCTGCCTGGCCGAGTCCATGGCCGACCTGAAGGCGCGGCTGGGCCGCATCATTGTGGGCTACACGTATGACGGCCGCCCCGTCACGGCGCGCGATCTCAAGGCCGTGGGCGCGATGGCGGCGCTGCTACGTGACGCGCTCAAGCCCAACCTCGTGCAGACGCTCGAGGGCACGCCGGCGTTCGTACACGGCGGGCCGTTTGCCAACATCGCGCACGGGTGCAACAGCGTGCTTGCCACGCGCATGGCCATGCACCGCTGCGACTACGCCGTGACGGAGGCCGGCTTTGGCGCCGATCTCGGTGCGGAGAAGTTTCTGGACATCAAGTGCCGGCTTGCCGGACTGCGGCCGGACGCCGCCGTCGTGGTGGCGACGGTGCGCGCGCTGAAAATGCACGGCGGTCTGGCGCTGAACGAGCTCGGCACAGAGGATCTCGACGCGCTACGCCGCGGCGTGCCGAACCTGCTGCACCATGTGCGCTGCATCCGCGACACGTTCGGTCTGCCGTGCGTCGTGGCCATCAATCGCTTCCCCACCGACACCGACCGCGAGATTGCGCTGCTGACGGAGCTGTGCGGGCAGCTGGGTGTCCGTGTCGTGCTGTCCACCGTCTGGGCCGACGGCGGCCGCGGCGGCGAGGCGCTCGCGCGCGAGGTCGTGCGCCTGTGCGAGAGCGAAAACCACTTCCGCTTTGCCTATGAGCTCGACGCGCCGGTCGAGGAAAAGATCGACGCCGTCGTGCGCCGGGTCTACGGCGGTGCGGGCGCGGAGATCCTGCCCGCCGCGCGCAAACAGCTCCGCGAGCTGGAGGCGCTCGGCTTCGGCGGCCTGCCGGTGTGCATCGCCAAGACGCAGGCGAGCCTGTCGGACGATCCGGCGCTGCTCGGCGCGCCCGAGGGCTTCACCGTGACCGTGCGCAGCGTGACCGTGTCCGCCGGGGCGGGCTTTCTCGTCGCGCTCACGGGCGACGTGCTCACGATGCCCGGCCTGCCAAAAATCCCGGCCGCCGAAAACATCGACGTCGACGACGACGGACGCATCACCGGCCTGTTTTGAGCGTTTGCGCCCGCACGGTTTTCCTGTGCGGGCGTTTTTCTGCGCATCACTAGAAGTTATGTAAACCAAATGGCGCATACCGCGCCGCGCCCCCTCATAGGATGAAGGCAGAAAGCCGGAGGTGGTGCAATGTACAAAGTGCGGCAAGCCGTCAGAAAACACCGGAAACTGCTGAGCGTGTGCGCGATGGTGCTGGCCATCGCGCTTATGTTCTGGGCGGTCAACAGCCCCGCGATCGTGGGCGTGAGCGCGGCCAAGCGCGTGCTGCCCATCTACTGCGTGCAGCGCGACGACCGTGTCGTGAGCCTGTCGTTCGACGCAGCCTGGGGCAACGAGGATACGCAGATGCTCATCGACATCCTCAACAAGTACAACGTCCACGCGACGTTCTTCGTCGTGGGCGAATGGGTGGACAAATATCCGGAGTCGGTCAAAGCGCTCGCGGATGCGGGCAACGAGGTCATGAACCACTCGTCCACGCACCCGCACATGGCGCAGCTAAGCGCCGAGCAGATCCAGACGGAGGTCAACACCTGCGCCGATAAAATCGAAGCCGTCACCGGTACACGGCCGACGCTGTTTCGCTGCCCCTACGGGGAGTACAACGACACGGTCGTGAGCACCATCAACGGTCTGGGCATGCATGTCATCCAGTGGGACGTGGATTCCCTCGACTGGAAGGGGCTGAGCAGCGATGAGATCACCTCGCGCGTGCTCACGCGCGTGCAGCCGGGCAGCATCGTGCTGTTCCACAACGCGGCCGAGCACACGCCGGAGGCGCTGGCCGGCATCATTGAGGCGCTCATCGCCGACGGGTATTCCATCATCCCGATCTCGCAGATGATTCTCCCCGGCGACACGAGCATCGACCCCAATGGCCGCCAGTGTCCGGCGACCGCGGGCGAGGGTGCATGAGCAGAAAGCGAAAGCGGGGCCTCGCCCCGCTTTCGTTGCATTTTGCGCGCAAAAACGCTATAATGGAGAAAAAATCACCGCCCGCCGGACGGTTCAGGAGTAAACATCTATGGAAAATTTCCAGAAAATCGCCGTGCTCATCGACGCCGACAACACGCAGCTGTCCAAGCTGGAGGCCGTGCTGCACGAGGTATCGACCTACGGCCGCATCGTCGTGAAAAAGGCCTACGGCAACTGGCGCAAGGACTCGCTGAAAAACTGGGAGCCGGAGCTCAAGCGCCTCGCCATCCGTGCCGAGCAGCAGTTTGACTATGTCACCGGCAAAAACACGACCGACATCGCCATGGTCATCGGGGCCATGGATCTGCTGCACAATAATATGTACGACGCGCTTGTGCTCGTGTCGAGCGACAGCGACTTCACGCCGCTGGCCATCCGTCTGCGCGAGTCGGGCCTGTATATCATCGGCGCCGGCGTGACGACGACGCCGGAATCATTCAAAAACGCGTGCGACGACTTCATCCTCATCGACTACCTGTCCAAGGCAGACGAAAAGCCCGCCGCCGTCGAGCACGCCACGGAGCCCGCGGCAAAAAAGCCCGCCCGCAAGACGAAAAAGGCCACACGCAGCACGAAAAAGCCGGCGGCCGAGTCTGCCCCGGCCACCGAACCCGAACCGGAACCGACGCCCGAACCCGAACCGGAACCAGAACCGAAAAAGCCAGACATCCGCGAGATCCACAATCTGCTGCACATTGCGTCCGAGAAGTATCAGGACGCCGACGGCTTTGTCAACGTCAGCTCCTCGGGGCTGTATATCAAGCGCGTGAAGCCCGATTTTAACGTGCGCGCCTACGGCTACAGCAAGCTGCCGGAGCTGCTGGCCGCCTTCCCGAACAAGTATCAGATCAAGCGCTACGAGGGCAAGGGCGGCGCGACAATCATCGCCTATAAATGTCTGTAATATCAAGCATTTGAAAGTCTGATAAGAACCCGCTCAGATTTGCAAAAAGCCCTTGACTTTTACCACCGAGCGCGCTAGAATTCCTCTCCTGTTGGGGAAGGACACCACCGCGAAGCAACCCTCTTTCTTTGATGCCTCTGCGTCGGCACCCCCCTCAAATTTCAAGAAAGAAGGTTTTTCCCATGACTGCTCAAATCCTTGCAGCTGTCATCTTCGTCGGCATGTTTGCGCTCATCATCATGGACAAATTCGAGCGCCAGTATGTCACGCTCGGCAGCGCGGCGCTCGTGCTCGTGGTCGTGTTCGGCATCTGCATGCACAGCTGGGACGCGATCAAAAACGCCCTGAACCTCGGCGCCATCTTCCGCGCCGACTTCTGGTACGGCGCCTCGGAGAGCGCCAGCTCCGGCGTCAACTGGTCGACCATCTTCTTCATCACCGGTATGATGATCATGGTCGAGGGCCTCGGCAAATCCGGGTTCTTCCGTTGGCTGTGCCTGTCGCTGGCAAAGCTCGCGCACTACCATGTGGTGCCGCTGCTGCTGTGTTTCATGGCCATGTCCGCGTTTCTGGCCATGTTCATCGACAGCATCACGGTCGTGCTGTTTCTCGCGACCGTCACGCTGGAGCTGGCGCAGATCCTGTGCTTTGACCCCGTCCCGATGATCCTGTCGGAGGTCTTTTGCGCGAACCTCGGCGGCGCTGCCACCATGTGCGGCGATCCCCCCAACATCATCATCGGCACGGCGCTCGGCTATACGTTTACGGACTTCATCCAGAACACCGGCGTGATCGTCGGGATCTGCTTTGTGTTCGTGCTGCTGTTTTTCTGGCTGTGCTTCCGCAAGCCGCTCAAGGCGAGTGAGGCTGCCCGTCCGGCAGACGCCGTCTGCCCCGCCCCGGCGACCGCCATCGCCGACCGCAAGGCGTTCGTCGCGGATGTGATCGTGTTTCTCATCGCGGTCGCGCTGCTTGTGACACACGCGCAGACCAGGCTGACCGTCGCGTGCATCGGCGTGATCGTCGCAGCGCTGACGCTGCTCGTGACCGTGTGCACCAACGGCAGCACCGGCGTGAAGGAAGTGCTGCGCGGCGTGGACTACAAGACGCTGCTGTTTTTCATCGGCCTGTTCATCTCCGTCGCGGGACTGGAGCAGACCGGCGTGCTCAAGCTCATCGCGCAGTTCATCTCGAGCATCAGCGGTGGCAGCATCAAGGCCGTCATCGTCATCATCCTGCTGCTCTCGGCCGTGTGCAGTGCGCTGATCGACAACATCCCGTTCGCGGCCACCATGGTACCGGTCATTCAGTCCATCGCGGCGACGCAGGGCATGGATCTGCGCGTGATCGCCTGGGCACTCTCGCTCGGCACCGACCTCGGCGGCAACGCCACGCCCATCGGCGCGTCGGCCAACGTCGTGGCCACGTCCGTGTCGGCCAAGAGCGGCCACCCCATCACCTGGGGCAAATACTGCAAATACTGCGTTCCGGCCACCGTACTGGTCATTGCGGTCTCGCTGGGATGCCTGTTTCTGAGATACCTGTGACCCTACTTTGAGAAAGGCGGTAACGCATCATGAAGCAAATCATCGTGACCGTCGGCCGTGAACACGGCAGCGGCGGCAAGTACATCGCCGAACAGATCGCCAAACAGCTCGGCATCGCGTTTTATGATAAGGAGCTGCTGCTCACCAGCGTCTTTAATGCCGAGGATGCCGCGCGCTATGACGAAAAGCCCGTGCACCTGCTGTGGTCACGCCGCATCGGCGAGAATTTCAACGCGCCGGAGGACGCGCTCGCGCACGAGACATTCGAGCACATTCAGGAGCTGGCGGACAGCGGCGAGTCGTTCGTCGTGCTCGGCCGCTGCTCGGACTATGTGCTGCGCAGCAACCCGAACGCCGTGCACCTGTTCATCGCCGGAAAGCCCGACGTGAAGCGCCGGCGGCTCATGGAGGAAAAATCCCTCACGGCCGATCAGGCGGCGCAGGAAATGCGCCGTGTCGACCGCGACCGCAAAGCCTACCACAACTACTACTGCGACACGAAGTGGGGCGATGCGCGCGGGTATGACCTCGTTGTCAACAGCGGCAAGCTCGGCATCGAGAAGACTGTCGATACGCTCGTGGCCTACGTGCGTGCCTACCAGGCGCAGAACGCATAAACCGCAAAACTCCCCGGATGCATGATCCGGGGAGTTTTGTATTTCAGGCGTCGTGCTTTTGCGGCCAACAGGATGCCAGGATTCCGGCCAGGATCAGTACACCGCCGAGCAGACCCGCAAAACCGAAGTGCTCGTGAAAGCACACCGCACCCAACGTTGCCGCAACGAAAGGATTGAGCGCACAAAACAGTGCTGCGTGGTCCGCCGTTGTCCCGCTCTGCGCGACCGGCTGGAGCGTGAAGCCAAAGCCGCTGCACACGAGCGCCAGCGCCAGCACGACCAGCCACTCCGTGCCGCTGCCGGGCAGGTGCGGCGTCTCAAACAGGAACGATGCGATGAGCGCCAGAACGCCCAGAAAGCCCACCTGCACCACGCCGGACAGCAGGGGGTCCGCTCCGGCGTGCGTGAGCCGGTCGGTCACGAGAATGGCCGCCGAATACAAAAACGCCTCCAGAATACAGTACCCAACGCCCGGCGTGAGCACGAGGCCGTTGCGCAGCGTCAGCAGTGCCACGCCCAGCAGACACGCCAGCGCGCCGAGCAGCACACGGTGCTCCGGCCACCGGCAGCTGAGCACCGCTTGAACGAGCGGCACGATGACGACGGCCGTATTCGTCACGAACGACACGGTGGAGGTCTCCACCGTTTTCAGCGCCGTGAGTTCCGCCGTCATGACGCAAAAGTAAATGCCGCCCATGGCAAGACCGCTCAGCAGCGTGCGCCGGTCGATCTGCAGCAGCCGCCGCCAGAACAGCACGGCTAGAAACGCAAGCGCCAGCAAAAACCGCACCGCCAGCAGCGTGAATTTGCCCATGTCCTGCAAGCCGACTTTTGTAAGCACATACGATGTGCTGCGCGCAATGATGACCGCTGCCAGCAGCAGCTCCGCCTGTGTGCGCGTCATGGTCCGGGTCTTCATCCGTAATTCCTCCCGAAAATGTCTTGACGAAACGATACCACGGTTATATCATTGCGTAAAGAGACAATGGTTCAATGGTTCCTTGCGAATCCCGCAAGGACGGAGGCAGCTTATGGACACGGAAAAATGCCGCGCACTGCTGGCCGTGCTCGAGGCCGGGAGCCTCTCGGCGGCGGCGGAAAAACTGGACTACACTCCCTCCGGCCTGAGCCGGATGATGGCGGCGCTTGAGCAGGAGCTGGGCTTCCCGCTGCTGAGCCGCTCGCACAACGGCGTGCAGCCGACGCGCGCCTGCCGGACGCTGCTGCCGACGCTGCGGGAACTGACGCACTGGAGCGCCCTGCTCGAGGCACAGGCAGCCGAGATCCGCGGCGTCGAGACCGGCACCATCGCCGTCGGCTGCGTGTACGGGGCATACTACGGCTGGCTCAGCCGCTGCATCGCCCGCTTCTGCGAAGTCTACCCCGGCATCGAGGTGCAGGTCCTGCAGGGCAACAGCAGCCAGCTCACGCGCGCCGTGTGCGAGCACACGGCCGACTTTTGCATCACGAGTTTCCGCGAGGGCGACTTTGACTGGATCCCGCTGTACGCCGACCCCATGGTCGCGTGGCTGCCGCCGGAGCATCCGCTGGCCGGGGGCAGGACGTTCCCGCTCGCGGCGTTTGCGACCGAGCCGACCATCGCGACCTATATGCACCAGGACACAGACAACGCGCGCGTGTTCGCCCGCGCGGGCATCACGCCGAATGTCCGCTACACATCCGTGGACAGCCGCGCCACCTTTGCCATGGTGCAGGCCGGTCTCGGCGTGAGCCTGAACAATCAACTCATCACCCGCGGCTGGGACACGACCGGCATCGTGATTCTCCCGGTCGATCCGCCGCAGTATGCCGAGATCGGCATCGCCGCGCCCGCGCCGGAGGAGCTGTCCCCGGCGGCGAAGCGGTTTCTCGCCTTCGCCCGGCAGACACTGCGCACGGATCCCGAGGCCGCGGAACTTGGAAAGGAGCAAGCATGAAAGTATCCGAACTCCCCTACCGGCGCGTAACGCGCGAGGAAATGACCGAAGGGCTGCAGCGCGTGATCGAGCGCGTGCGCGCCGCGCAGAGTGTTGAGGAGATCCTCGCCGCGCGGGCGGAATATCTCTCGCTCACGACGGAGTACGCCACGGCGCAGTCGCTGTCATACATGCGCTACACGATCAACACCGTGGACCCGTTTTATCTGGCGGAAAAGGACTACTATGACGAGATCGGCCCGGAGGTCGAAAATCTCGCGCTGCAGTACACCTCCGCCGTGCTCGACAGTCCGTTCCGGGAAGAACTCGAGACGGTGCTCTCGCCGATCCTGCTGCGCAGCATGGAGCTGCAGCGGCGGAGCATGTCGCCGGAGATCATCGACGACATGGTTGAGGAGAACAAGCTCGTCAGCGAATACGCCCAGCTCATGGCGGGCATGCTCTTCCCCTTCCGGGGCGAGCAGCTGCCGCGGCCGATGCTGATGAAATACGCCCGCAGTGCCGACCGCGCCACGCGCAGGGAATGCTACGAGGCCCTCGGCACGACGCTGGAAGCGCACAGCGCGCAGCTGGATGATCTTTTTGACCGGCTCGTGCACGTGCGCGACCGGATGGCCAAAAAGATGGGCTATCAAAACTTCATCGAGCTCGGCTACTGCCGCATGGAGCGGATGTGCTACGACGCGCAGACCGTGCAGACCTTCCGCGAAAACATCGTGCGCGACATCGTGCCGGTCGTGTCCCGGCTGCGGCTGGAAAACGCGAAACGGCTCGGCATCGACACGTTCCGGCTCTACGACAACGAATTTTTCACCCCCGGCGGCGACCCGACGCCCTGCGGCAAGGACGACCTGTTCGCCGCTGCGCAGAAGATGTACGACGCCATGGGCGACGTGCCGGGCGCGTTTTTCCGCATGATGTGTGAAAACGAGGCCTTTGACGTCGAGTCCCGCCCGAACAAGTGGGGCGGCGGCTACTGCACGGAGTTTCCGAAGTTCCGTCAGCCGTTCATCCTCGCAAACTTCAACGGCACGTCCGGTGATGTAGACGTCGTGACGCACGAGGCCGGCCACGCGCTCAACGCCTACCTGATCGCGGACAACCGCTTCGCGCTGGAACTCGGCTGCGGCGGCATGGAAACCGCCGAAACGCACTCGATGAGCATGGAGTTTTTCGCCTGGCCGTATCTCGACGCCTTCTTCCCGAAGGCGGGCGACGCGGAGCGCTACCGCTTCCAGCACGCGCTCGACGCGCTCAGCTTCCTGCCCTACGGCACAATGGTGGATGAATTCCAGCACCGCGTCTACGCCGAGCCCGACCTCACCCCGGCCGAGCGCAACGCCGTCTGGCTGGAACTGGAGGCAAAATACCGCCCGTATATCGACCAGAGTGGCATCCCGTATCTTGAACGCGGCACCCGCTGGCAGTATCAGATGCACATCTACGAGACGCCGTTTTACTACATCGACTACTGCCTGGCGCAGACGGCGGCGTTCCAGTTCCTGCTCGCGTCGCAGGACGATTATGACGGCGCGTTCGCCCGCTACCTGCACCTGTCGCAGCAGGGCGGCGAAAAGCTCTGGACGGACCTGCTGGCCGAAGCCGGCTTCCGCTCCCCGTTCGAGCCGGGCGCGCTCGCACAGCTGCCAGCGCAGGTGGAGCCGCTCATCCGCAAACACACCGTCTGACAAGGGAGGAACATGCCATGTATGAACTCATTCCGGTATCCGGAAACAGCTACTATATCCAGAGCCCGGCCAAGATCGGCCTCGTGCGCCTGAACGACACAGACGTCTGCCTCATCGACAGCGGCAATGACAAGGAGGCCGGGCGCAAGGTGCGCCAGATCCTCGACGCCAACGGCTGGCACCTGACCGCCATCTACAACACGCACTCCAACGCCGACCATATCGGCGGCAACCAGTACCTGCAAAACCAGACCGGCTGCAGGATCTATGCCCCCGGCATCGAGTGTGACTTCACGCGCCACCCGGTGCTCGAGCCGTCGTTTCTCTACGGCGGCTATCCGCCGAAGGAGCTGCAGCACAAATTTCTCATGGCCAAGCCCAGCGACGCGCAGGAGCTGACCCCGGCGTGCCTGCCGGAGGGGTTTGAACTGCTGCAGCTGCCGGGGCACTTTTTCGACATGGTGGGCTTTCGCACGCCGGACGACGTGGTGTATCTGGCCGACTGTCTGTCGAGCCGCGAGACACTGGAAAAGTACCAGATCGGCTTTCTTTACGATGTGGCTGCCTACCTGAACACGCTCGAAATGGTCAAGACTCTCTCTGGGCGCGCCTTCGTGCCCGCGCACGCCGCGGCCACGGAGGACATCGCCCCGCTCGCGCAGTACAACATCGACAAGGTGCTCGAGATCGCGGACATCATCGCGGAGCTCTGCCGGGAGCCGCAGACGTTCGAGGCAGTCTTGCAGCAGCTGTTCCGGCGCTTTGACCTCGGGATGAACTTCGAGCAGTACGTGCTCGTCGGCAGCACGGTGCGCTCCTACCTCGCGTGGCTCAAAGACAGCGGAAGGCTCTGCGCCGTCTTTGACGACAACCGCCTGCTCTGGCAGCGGGCATGAAATGCATATCAAAAAACTCCGCATCCGATCGGATGCGGAGATTTTTCATTCCAGAAGGCCGTACTTTTCTTTCACACGCGCGAGCTTGCTGAGCAGGGGCTTATACAGCAGGAGCAGAAACACGCCCGTCGCACCCGCGTGAATGAGGTTGAACACGAACCCCGACGCGCAGGTCGCCAGCCACAGCTGCCACGAGGGCACGGCGTTGTACATGAGCATGCTCGCCGTGTCGAGCAGCACACCATAGACGATGAGCACGGACAAAAAGCCGTAGAGCAGCAGCGGCACGAGCTGCACCTTCCGTCCGGAAAACAACACGCCGCCGAGAAAGCCCACGAGCCCGAAACCGAGCATCTGCCACGGCGTCCACGGCCCCTGCCCGAAGAAAAAGTTCGAGATCAGGCCAGCCGCAGCACCGGTGACGAAGCCCGCCTCCGGCGTGAAGGCCACGGCCGTGAGGATCACGATCGCGCACACGGGCTTGCACTGCGGCAGCCAGTAAAACGCCGCGCGCCCGGCCACGGCCAGTGCCGTCATCGTCGCGAGCAGCACGAGCTCGCGCGCCTGCGGCCTGCGGCCTTCAAACCGCAGCACGAACGGCACAAACATCAACCCCACGAGCAGCAGCGACGTGAGGTAGTACTTCCGCTCGTCCCACACGCATACGAATACCGCCATCAGCGCCGGAATCGCCACGAGCAGGATGCCGAGCGCGGCCCAGGTGCGCCGCGTCAGTCGGTGAGACATTGCACGACCTCCCCGCACAGCACCGCGCCGGGCGCAGCGGTGCGCGCGATGCGCGCGGCCGCCGTGGTGTAAAAATAATTGCCGGAGAAAAATGCCCGCGCGGCGTTTTCCGTCACGACCTCGCCGCGAAAGAGCAGGCCGCAGCGGTCAGCATACTGCGCGCAGAACTCCACATCGTGGCTCACGATGCACACGGCCGCGCCCTGTGCGCAGAGCGCGCGCAAAAGCGCGCCGAAGTCCGCCTTGAACGCGCCATCCATGCCCTTCGTCGGCTCGTCGAGCAGCAGCACGCGCGGCTGCATGAGCAGCACCTTCGCCAGCGCAGCGCGCTGTTGCTCGCCGCCGGAGAGGTCAAAGGGGTGCCGGTCGAGCAGCGGCGCGAGCGCCATCTGCCGCACGACCGTGTCCACCAGCGCGGCGTCCCTGCCGAGCGAAGCGAGATCGACGCGCACCGTGTCGGCCGCGAAGAGCGTGCGCGGGTCCTGCGGCACGGCGGCGATACCGTCGCGCAGGGGCTGGAGCGCGCGCTGGCGCTTCCCGTCGAGGTACACGCTGCCGCGGTAGAGCCGCAGCCGCCCGGAGAGCACGCCGAGTGCTGTCGTCTTGCCGCTGCCATTGCTGCCGGTGAGCGCGTAGAGCTCGCCCGGTCGCAGCGTGAGCGAGAAATTGCGCAGCACGTCCGCGCTGCCTTGCGCGTAGCGAAACCAGCCGTCACGCACGGTCAGCACCGGGGGCGTGTCCATGGGCACAGGCAACGCGTCCGGCATCGGGCGCGGAGAAAAGCGTCCCAGATACGCCCGACCCGCGCGCACGGTGAGCGGCAGACGCTCCGTCTCGCCGAGGGCGGCGGCAATGCGCGCCGCCGTGGGCATGGCAGAAAAGATCGCATGACCGCGCACCGCGGCCGCCGCCTCCTGCGGCGCACCGGCGGCCAGCAGCCGCCCCTGCTCGAGCACGATGAGGTGGTCGGCCAGCGGCACGGCCTCCTCCAGCCGCTGCTCGGACAGCAGGATCGTCAGCCCCAGCTCCTCGTTGAGCTTGCGCAGAGTGTGCAGGAAAGTACTCGCCGCGATGGGGTCGAGCTGGCTCGTCGGCTCGTCCAGAATGAGCACGTCCGGCCGCATGACCACGACGGACGCGAGGTTGAGCATCTGCTTCTGGCCGCCGGAGAGCGCGCCCACGTCGCGCTCGAACCAGTCGGCAATGCCGAAGTAGCTCGCCATCTCGGCGACGCGCAGACGCATGGTTTTTTCCTCGCAGCCGAGGCTCTCGAGCCCGAACGCCAGCTCGTGGAACACCTTGTCCGTCACGATCTGATCATCCGGGTGCTGGAGCACAAAGCCGATGCGCCGCGCCTGCTCAGCAAACGGGATATCCTTTAGGCGCGTGTCCCCGAGGCACACCGTGCCGCTGACCGTGCCGTGCGGCGTAAGGCAGGTCTTGAGCTGGCGCAGAAGGGTCGATTTGCCGCTGCCGCTCTCGCCGCAGAGAACCGTGACCGCGCCCTCCGGGACCGTGAGCGTGAGATCATCGAGCGCCGGGCGCGTCTGGCCCGGATAGGTAAACGTCAGATGTTCGAGCGCAAACGACGCCATGTCAGCGCCTCCTTTCCATCGAGCAGCAGCGGCAGAAAACACAGCAGCGCAAAGCACGCCATGCACACCGCACCGGGCACGCCGTCGCCGCCAATGCGGATCGACGGGTAGTAGCGCACATACAGCGCGCCGCAGCCGACGCCCACGCACACGCCCGCAAGCGCGAGCGCAAGCACGGCGCAGAGCACGCCGTCGCGCCGGGTGAAGCGGTAATTGCCGAAATACGTTCTTCTGCCGGCGCCGTAGCCCCGGCTCTTCATGGAATCCGCCGCCGTGATGCCGCTCTCAAGCGCCCACGAAACGGTGACAGACAAAATGCGCGCGCTGCTTTTCAGCCGCTGCCACGCGCTTCCCTCACGCGTGCCGCAGCCGAGCGACGCCTGCGCCGCGCGCACGGCGCGGATGTGCGCGGAAAACTTCGGTACGAACCGCAGCGCCATGCTCAGCAGCAGCGACACGCCCGGCAGCGCGCTGCCGAACACGTACAGATATTTCTCCGCCGTCATGACGACGTTGCAGCACTGGAACCACAGGATCACGGCCGCGAACATTGCCGCCGCGGCCGCGCCGTAGCACAGCGCCTCACGCGTGACGGGGTTGCCGTTCGGCAGGTAGAACAGCATCGTCACGCCCGCATGGTTGAACAATGCGTTGAGCGCCGCCATCAGCACCAGAAACGGCACGAGCCAGCCGAGCGTCCGCCCCAGGCTGCGCCAGCCGCGCAGCACCGCACAGTAGCCCAGCGCGCCCAGCAGGCTCAGCGCCAGAAACACCGGGTGCAGCACGAGCATCGTCAGCAGCAGCACAGCCGCAAAATAGCAAAAAGTCAGCGCCGGGTGCAGCGCCGAGAAGGAATCGTTCATGGTTCTCCTTGCTGGGCGCCGACGTCGCGCCCAAGGTCGCAGGTATAGCTCCAGACGACGGTGTCGCCGTCATGCAGTGTATAGCCGCTGCAGCCGTAGTCCGGCCAGACACCGTTGACGCTGTACATCCAGCCGGACAGCTCGCCGCAGTCAAATTCGTAGAGGTTGCCGATGCCCTCGATATAGGCGCTGTTGTACGCAGGCGTCCAGGTCGACTCCATGTGGATCCCCTGCGCGCGGCAGACCCGCTGCAGCACGTCGAACACCGTGTCTCCCTCCGAGAAGGCGACGGTCGTCTCCGGCAGGAGCACGCCGTCGGCAGGGACGATGTCCGCCTTGCCGGGGTTCAGAGCGTCCATGTGCTCCAGCACCGTGCTGCACTCGATCGTTACTGTACAGCGCAGCGCACCGGCATCCTCCTGCGTCTGTCCGCCGCAGGCCGTGCACAGCAAAAGCAGCAGGCACAGCAGCAGTGCAAGCGCGCGCCGCTTAGCCATGCTGCACCGTCCCGTTCACGACTGTGAGCGTGGCCATCGTCGTGGCGAGGCTCTCGGTCTCATCCGCGGCGGCCAGCACGGCGTCCGACACCGTCAGCGCCGCCTCCGTCACGCCGTCGGCGAGCTGAAAGCGCAGCCGCACGAGCACGCTGCCGGTCGATGTGGCAAGCGTGCCGCCCGCCTCCGGCAGGCACAGGGCGCGCACGCTGCCGGTCTCGTTGGCACGCTCCGGGTCACTCTCCCACTCCGGGAGGCTGCCCATCACGAGCGGGATGTCCCCGTCCGACGTGCCGAGGAACGTGATCTGCGTCGGGTCAAAGGCCACGGCGAGGCTCGCCGCCTCGTAGTGCGCGCCGTCCGGCAGGCCGGAGAGTACGACGTCGACCGTGCACGCGCCATCCGCGTCCGCGCTCTGGCACGTGAGCGTAAGCGTGGGGTCGGTGTCCGCGACGCTCTTTTGCCGCAGCGTGATGCACAGCACCACAACGACCACGACCAGCAGCACGGCAAGCACAATGGCAAGGTTCTTTTTCGTCCAGAAAGTCTTCATTGTCCGTCCTCCTGCGCCGTGGGCAGCACCGTATTCTGAACGAAACTGTCAGCCAGCGCGCGCACATCCTGCGCGTCGACGCGGCCGTCCAGATTGACATCCATCGTCAGCAGCAGCTCCGTTGCCGGGGCCGCGCTATCCGCGCAGGCCGTGCGGATATTGAGCGCATCCTGCGCGTTGATAACGCCGTCGGCATTCCCATCGCCGACGGTCAGCACCGGGCCCTTGCCTTCCGTCACGGTGTAGTTTTCCGTGTCATTGAGCGCGTCATCCGTCACGTCCGGCGCAAAGAGCCAGACCCACGTCGGCGTGTCGCTGCGCTCAGACAATACGGGGCTGTAGAGCAGCTGCGTCCCGTCGGAAAACGTGACCGTGCTGTCCACCGTCACGTCCGGCAGGCACACGGCGACCGTGCGGTATCCGGCCGGGATAAGACCGCTGCCGTCCGCCGTGCAGAGCACGCGCGCGACCGGTTCGTCCGGCTCGGCAGGTGTCTCGACCGTGGGCGCATCCGTCTCCTGATAGAGGCCGCTCTGCCCGCGCCGGAACCGCGAGACGGCCACGAGCGCATACACCGCCTGCTCCGTGGCGAGGCTGTCCGTGCCACCGGAGGCCTTGTGGCGGAACGCGGCCGCGCCCGCATCATAAAACGTCAGCAGCGCATCGACCGCCGAGCCGCCGTCCTTGACGAAACGGCTGTCCGTGTCCGGGTCGATGCCCAGCGCCGTGCAGGCGACGATGACCTGCGCGACGCTCTCGGCATTGGCGGAGCCCCACGAGGTGAAGCTGCCGTCGTCCTTTTGCATGGCCGAGAGCGTGTCGATCCCGCGCGACACGGCCGCCGCGACGGCCGCCTCCCCGCGGTACGCCGCCAGCGCCTGCAGCACCATGGCCGTCACGTCCGGGTCGGCCGCCGCGCCGCTCATCGCCCAGCCGCCGCCAGAGAGCTCCGCCGCCAGAATGGCGTCCACGCACTGGCGGCGCACCGCGCTGCCGGGCAGGTAATTGCGACTGTCGAGCGCGAGCAGCGCAAACACCGGGCCGTTGATGCCCTGATTGCGCACCCAGGAAAAGTCGGCATACGGCGCGGTGAGGTCGCAGCCGCCGACCTGCGTCGCGTCGCGCCCGATGGCGGACAGCGCAAGGATGACGCGCGAATTGTCCGTGGATTTGTAGGCGTTGAGCGCGCCGTCCCGGCCGGACGCCGCCGTCAGCTCCGGCGCTTTGGCCGCAACGTCGGCATAATAGTGCGCAAAATAGTCGCTGTCCACGGCAAAATCCCCGCCGCGGGCAAGGCCCAGCACCGTCCACTCATCGCCGTAACCCGGCGACGGGACGGCCGCCGCCTGCTGCGCCAGCGCGGCCGAGAGCACCGGCTGTACATCCGCGCCCTGTGCCGCCGGGGCCGGCAGCACCACGCACGCGAGCAGCAGCGCCAGACACAGCGCCAGAAACCGTTTGTTCGTTTTCATGATCTGCCTCCTGAAGGGGTCACGATGCGTGCAGTCGATGCGCACGCCGGATTTCGAAATCACGCAACATTATACCAGCCGTCCGGCGCAAAAGCAACGCTCTGCGACATTTCCTGCCCCGGTGATGCATGGACTTTCTGTCAGGTTTTCCGGCAGGCCGCCTTTGCGCAATTTCCCCCGCGCGGCGTGCTAGGATAAGCCCATGGACGTCATCTATCTCGACAGCCTGTTCGGGCTGAATCTGCTGATCGACTACTGCCTTGTGCTGGCCTCGGCACGTGTGTGCGGCGTGGTGCTGCACCGCTGGCGGTACGCGCTCGCGGCGCTCATCGGCGCGCTGTACGCGGCGCTCATGGTCCTGCCCGGCTGCGGATGGCTGGCAAACGGCGGGATGAAGCTCGCACTCGGCGCGGCCATGGCGCTCATCGCCTTCGGCGGTGAGGCCCATCTCGTGCGGTGCACGGTGGTGTTCTTCGCCGTGTCGGCTGCGTTCGGCGGCGCGGTGTACGCTGCGAGCATGCTCGCGGGCGTGTCGCCGGGCAGCGGCGCGCTCGTGACGGTATCGGGCCGGGTGCTGGCGCTGTCGTTCGCCGCATGCTACGCGGCCGTGTCGCTCGTGTTCCGCCGGCGGGCAAAGGCCGCCGACCGCGAGGTGCGCACCGTGACGGTCACGCTCGCCGGGCCTCTGGCCACGGCGTAGGCCGGGAGATTCGTCATCCGGGACACCATCT
>ERZ772991.1932-NODE-1932-length-16144-cov-10.693020_pt1 | contig 16144 bp, 10 predicted proteins | sample MGYA00511128_ERZ772991 | MGnify/ENA primary metagenome ERZ772991 (study PRJEB29015, sample SAMEA2737655) | human gut metagenome | biome: human gut; feature: human-associated habitat; material: faeces | place: China | collected 2012 ... | reverse complement strand
CATCTCCTATCAGAAAACTGGCTCCTTTGGCAGACGCTGCCAAGCAACGCGGAGTTCATGTATTTCACCTGAACATCGGACAGCCTGACCTGCCCACGCCTCAGGTCGCGATTGACGCGATACGCAACATTGATCGCAAAGTGCTGGAGTACAGTCCCAGCGCAGGTTATCGTAGCTATCGCGAGAAATTAGTAGGATATTATGCAAAGTTCAATATCAATCTTACAGCAGATGATATAATCATTACGTCGGGTGGTTCGGAGGCGGTGCTTTTCTCTTTCCTTTCCTGTCTGAATCCCGGGGATGAAATTATTGTTCCGGAACCGGCTTATGCCAACTATATGGCATTTGCTATCTCTGCCGGAGCGAAGATCCGCACTATCGCCACGACTATCGAAGAGGGTTTCTCACTTCCGAAAGTGGAGAAATTTGAAGAACTGATAAATGAACGTACCAAAGCTATCCTGATTTGTAATCCGAACAATCCGACCGGTTATCTATATACCCGTCGTGAGATGAATCAGATTCGTGACTTGGTGAAGAAATACGATTTATTCCTTTTCTCCGATGAAGTATATCGCGAATTTATCTATACCGGTTCGCCCTATATTTCTGCCTGCCATTTGGAAGGCATCGAGAATAATGTGGTTCTGATTGACTCCGTTTCGAAACGTTATTCGGAATGTGGAATCCGTATCGGTGCGCTGATTACCAAGAACAAAGAGATACGTGACGCTGTTATGAAGTTCTGTCAGGCTCGTTTGAGTCCCCCTTTGATCGGACAGATTGCTGCCGAGGCTTCATTGGATGCTCCTGAAGAATATTCACGTGAGACCTATGATGAATATGTGGAACGTCGTAAATGCCTCATTGACGGATTGAACCGCATTCCGGGTGTTTATTCTCCGATTCCTATGGGAGCTTTCTACACGGTGGCGAAACTTCCGGTAGATGATTCGGATAAGTTCTGTGCCTGGTGTCTTTCGGACTTCGAGTACGAAGGGCAGACAGTCTTTATGGCTCCGGCTTCCGGTTTCTATACCACTCCGGGCTCCGGTATCAACGAGGTTCGTATTGCTTATGTATTGAAAAAAGAAGACTTGACCCGTGCGCTTTTTGTCTTGCAAAAGGCTTTGGAGGCGTATCCGGGAAGAACGGAATAAAAGATGTCTCTATCACTTTTCATAGCCCGGCGTATCTATCGTGAAAGCGATGGCGGAAAGCAGGTATCACGTCCTGCGGTCCTCATTGCTATGGCGGGTATTGCTATCGGACTGGCTGTAATGATTATAGCGGTAGCGGTAGTGATCGGGTTTAAAAGTGAAGTGAGAAATAAGGTCATTGGATTTGGCTCGCATATCCAGATAACGAATCTGGATGCGGTCAATTCTTATGAGACACATCCGATTGTTGCTGGCGATAGTTTGATTGCCGCCCTTTCCGATTATCCTGAAGTGAGTCATGTACAACGTTATTCCACCAAACCGGGAATGATAAAAACAGACGACGCCTTTCAGGGAATGGTGCTGAAGGGTGTTGGACCGGAATTTGATTCCCGCTTTATGAAGGAATATCTGGTCGAAGGAGAAATTCCCGTTTTCAGTGATTCTGTATCTTCCAATCAGGTGCTTATTTCCAAGGCTTTGGCTACTAAGATGAAGTTGAAGCTAGGAGATAAAATTTATACCTATTATATACAAGATGAGGTTCGTGCCCGTCGTTTGACGATTGCCGGAATCTATCAGACTAACTTCTCCGAGTATGATAATCTTTTTTTATTGACTGATCTCAATCTGGTGAACCGCTTGAACGGTTGGCAGCGGGAGCAGGTGAGCGGAGTGGAATTGCAGGTTCGTGATTATGATAAGTTGGAAGACGTAACTTATGAAATCGCTATTGATACCGATAGTCAGCGGGATAAGTTTGGAGGCATATATTATGTACGGAATATTGAACAACTGAATCCCCAGATATTTGAATGGCTTGGCTTATTGGATATGAATGTATGGGTGATTTTGTTCTTAATGATAGGGGTTGCCGGATTTACCATGATTTCCGGTCTATTGATTATTATCATTGAACGTACTAATATGATAGGAATCCTGAAAGCGTTGGGAGCTGACAATTTCACTATTCGTAAGACGTTTCTTTGGTTCTCTGTTTTTCTTATCGGAAAAGGAATGCTTTGGGGAAACGTGATCGGTCTGGCATTCTACTTTATTCAATCTCAATTCGGAATTCTCAAACTCGACCCGGAAAGTTATTATGTCGATACAGTATCGGTCTCTTTCAATATCTGGCTTTTTCTTTTGATTAATATCGGTACATTGTTGTCGTCGGTGCTGATGTTGATCGGTCCTTCTTTCCTGATAACGAAAATCAATCCGGCAAACTCTATGCGATATGAGTAAGTCTTCCTTCCGGATATAAATAAACAGGTTTATTATCTTCTCATAAAATCACCTTTCCCTCGGAAAAGGCGGCATAGCTTGAAATTAAGAGATTGTATCGGTTGGAGAATATCGAATATGGGCAATGAGAAATAATATTTTCTACCTCCCCCCATTTCTTTGGCTGTCCGGTTAATCACAATAGCTTGCGTTATGTAACGAAGCAGCCATATCAATAATGCAATACCTGCTACCAGCCAATGAAAGTTGAGTATGCCGAATACGATACCTGCCATACAGGCGACATAGAATAACAGGCGGGAAAATGTTTCGAATCCCGACAGGTAACGTTGTGCTCCACGGTAGAAGCGTGCGGTAGCCATATAACTAATTTTTTCTTCCTTCCAGTCTTTGTAGCGATAGACGGGCTGTATACGCATCGTAGCGTTGAAGTCAGTTTCTACGCGCGTATTCGTTTTGGTTACTATTTGATTAATGAACAAGTCATCTTCTCCGCGTTGCAGGTTCAGATATTTGGAATATCCTTTTTGTTTGAAGAATAATTCTTTACGGTAAGCCATGTTACGACCGATACCCATATAGGGGTTTCCGGCCAAGGCGAACCCCAGATAACGTAAAGACTGAAATAATGTATCGAATGCGATACGTTTGTGTAACCAGCCTTTGATACGGTCGTATCCGCTGTACCCCAATACGATTTGCGTTTGCGAAGTGAAGTTGCGCGCCATAAGTTTCAGCCATTGGTTACTTGCAGGCATACAGTTGGTTTCCGTAAATACAAGCCAGTCGTGCTTGCTGGCTTTGATACCTAATGTCAGAGCCAGTTTCTTGTGGCTGATATAGCGGGCGCTGTCCGGTGTAAAACTATGGTAGAGATGAGGATATTTTTCTTCCATGTATCCCAGCACATCTTCTGTTTCATCAGTGGAAGCGTCATTGATAACAATGACTTCGAACTGCGGGTAATCTTGTTCCAGAATAGCAGGCAGAATTTTACGCAGGTTATCAGCTTCATTGCGTGCACAAAGAATGACGGAAAGTGGAGGCAATTCCCGTGAGAAGTGGGTTTCCTCTTTGCGTACAGTCTTATTGCGAACGTGTATCCGATTGTACAAACCGAAATAGTAAATAAGCTGAATGATAAAAAGAATACCTGCCGCCGATAAAAGAATCAGTTCGGCAGTATTGAATGTAAATGCTTCCATTGAATTTAAGTGTCGTTTTTACGCCCGCAAAAGTACGCATTTTTTCGATAGTTCCCTCATCTTGAAGGAAGGTTATTTCGCAAATCCAGATATTCTTTCTTGAACATATTCACGAAAAGGAAGAATAGCGAGAGTAATAACGGCCCGAAGATGACTCCCATAAATCCGAATAACGGCAAACCGATGACAACTCCGAAAATAGTGATGAGCGGATGTGTGTCCGCCATTTTCTTTTGAAGGATAAATCGGATCAGGTTGTCGGATTGTGACACGACGATGGCTCCGTATGCAGCGAGCCCGATTGCATGGAACCAGTCTCCGCTAATAGCCAGATAAGCGGCTACGGGAAACCATACCAATGCTGTACCTACCATTGGAATAATAGTTGCGAAGCAGGTGAGGAAACCTAATAATAGTATATTGGGCGCTCCGAAAATAAGATAGCCTATCATGGCGACGCCTCCCTGAATGATAGCCAGCAGAGGAATGCCGATAGCATTGGAACGTACAATCATGTTAATCTCACGAATGACTTCCTGCGTATTTGCCTCATTAAAAGGAAGAATGTCGTTGACGTATGCTTCCATTTTTTTTCCTCCTATCAGCATAAAGTAAAGCACGAATATCATGACGAATAGATTGACTGCAAGGCTGCTGGCGCCTTCCATAATTATCTGTCCGACACGAGGGAGGATAGATACGATGAATGATAGCGTATCTTTTCCCAATACATCATAACCGGTCTTTTCTTTAATAAATTCTGCTACTTGCTGAATGGGTTCGATAAAGGTTTGCGGAGCCAGATTTATATCCTGAAGTTTGTTTACCACTAGCCAGATTATTAATCCCAGCGGAACAAGAAACACCATAATGGTTTCTGCCGTAATCAGTAATGCACTGATGCTGCGTTTCATTTTCCGCTTTTCTGTCAGATAATTCATGTGTGTGCGTACAAGTATATACATAGTTAATGCTCCCAGTAATCCTCCCAAAAAAGGAGTGATTTGCCGGAAGATGATAACTCCCATAAATAGAATAATGACAATGAGGGAATATTTCCAGTATTGTTCTTTGATGCTCATATCGTGCGATTCGTTCGTTTATATAATAATAAACACGAAAAGCACCGGAAAGGTTTGTTTTATAATGGCATATCAATATGAAAAATTGTTTTGCCGGGATTGCTTTCCTGAATGGTGAGATGCCCGTCGTGAAGGCGGATAATTTGTTTGCATAGGCTTAATCCGATACCGCTGCCTTCTGATTTGGTGGTAAAAAAAGGAATAAATATCTTTTCCTGTAATTCAGGCGGAATACCCGGGCCGTTGTCCGCAATGTCAATAGATATGTGTTCGTCTTGTTGCGCATGGATGCTGATTCTGCCTTTTTCTTTTCCTTCCAGTGCTTGCATGGAGTTTTTCAGAAGGTTGAGCAGGACTTGGGAGAGTTGGTTCTCGTCACCTTTCATATAAATCGTTTTAGGTTCGCAGGTCAGTGTGAAGATGATATTGCTTTCTTTGAAGTCGCCGGATAAGAGTTCCCGGAGATTTTGCAGGGTTGCCGTAAGTGAGAAAAGTTTCTTTTCGGGTTTTGGCAGGTAGGAGAGGTGACGGAAGGATTCGGTAAATTGCAATAAACGTTCGCTTTGTGCTTGAATGATGCGAAGTCCGCGAACTGCTTTTTCGTTGATGTCCGGATAGGTGGACAGTGTTTGTGACAGGGAGATAATGGGAGCAATGGTGTTCATTATTTCATGAGTGAGCACGTGGCTTAGTTTGTTCCACGATTCACTTTCTTTGTCGCTAAGCTCGTCACCGATATCCTTGATAGACAAGAGAGTTATTGTTTCATCTTGTAGTTTCATCCGGCTTTGTGAAAGACTGAGATGCTCCTTTTTGCCTTTTTCTTGCAGTAAGGATTCCAGTTGTCGGTATCGGGTTAATTGCTGGCAGTCTAATAAGGAAAGGGCAGTGCTGTTTGCTATGATTATTTTTCCGGTAGAATCCCATGCTAATACACCGCTGGGCACTTCTTCCAAGAGTGAGCGGTAGAAGTGTTCCTGTTTGGAATATTCTGATTGAGTTTTGGCGAGCAGGAAATTGATGCGGTTGAGAGAGCGGTTCAGTTTTTCCTGTTCTTTACTAACGTTTTGTTCGGGAAAGTAAAGCATATTATCCTTGTCTTCTATGGCATCGAAAAAGACACGCAACTTTTGGTTGAATGAATTTAGTTTATTTACCAGCCTGCTGATTTGGAAGAGGGAACAGGTAATTAGTAATGTGCCTATTACAAATCCGCGTTGTGAGATGATAAGCCAGACGCCTGTTCCCGAGGTGACGAGGATAAGCATGACGTGTAGTAGTATAACCCAATAGATGTGTCGGCTGAATATCATGCTGTTCAGGGTTTGAAACGTTTTAGTTTGTTATAGAGTGTCTGACGGCTGATTCCCAATTGTTCGGCGGCGGCAGTCAGGTTGCCATTATTTTGCAGAATGGCTGTTTCAATGGCTTGCCTTTCCACTTCTTCCAAATTGGGGACAGTGCTGGTGGTTTGCGGCTTCCAGGTTTGTTTTACCAAAATGTCTTTGGGGCGTATCACGTTGCCTTCACACAAGATAACAGCTTTCTCGATAGCGTGCTGCAGTTCCCGGATATTGCCCGGCCAGTGGTAAGAGCGTAGTTTCTCTATTGTTTGCTCATGCATTCGCATTTCCGGGCGTTGGTATTTCGAAGCGAAACGGTGGAGAAAGGTTTCGATGAACAGGAGTATGTCGTCTCCTCGTTCTCGTAATGGAGGAATTTCAAGGTGGATAGTGTTGATACGGTAGAATAAATCTTCGCGGAATAATCCTTGTTTCACCATTTCCGGGATGTCTTTATTGGTGGCGGAAATGAGTCGTATATCAACGGGGACGACTTTATTACTTCCGATTCGGGTGATATTCCTGTTTTGTAGTACAGTCAGTAATTTGGCTTGTAGTGCAAGGGGAAGATTTCCAATCTCATCCATAAAAAGCGAACTGCCGCTGGCAGCTTCGAATTTTCCCGGACGGCTTTCGTAAGCGTCCGTAAAAGCTCCGCGCTCGTGACCGAAAAGCTCGCTCTCAAAAAGGGATTCACTGATAGCTCCCATGTCGATACTTGACATGGGACGAGTATTGCGTGGAGACAGGCGGTGTATTTCTCTGGCCAGCATTTCCTTTCCGGTCCCGTTTTCTCCGGTTATCAGAATATTGGCGTCGGTCCCGGCTACTTTATTGACTACCTTTATTAATTGTAGCATGGCGGGAGAATGCCCTATCAGCATTTCAGGTTTGTTCGGATTGCCGGATCCTACGATTGAGTTTTTTGATTTTGAGGAACTTTTCTTGTTCGATTTATTATTGTATGCTTCCTTTATTTTCTGAACCAGTGCCCGGTTATCCCAAGGTTTGAGAAGAAAGTCGGCAGCTCCGTTCTTCAAAGCTTTTACGGCTAGTTCCACATCTCCGTAAGCAGTTAACATTACCACAGGGAGTGTGGGGCGGATTTCGTGAATATGTTTCAGCCAGTATAGTCCTTCGTTGCCGTTATTGATACCAGCCGAAAAATTCATATCGAGAATTACGATATCAATGGAAGTGGTAGTGAGCAGTGTTGTTATTTGATTAGGATTGGCAGCTGTGCGGACTGTACTGAATTCATTTTCGAGTAAAAGTTCCAGCGAAGCCAACACACTTTTATTATCATCTACTATTAAAATAGTTCCGGTTTCCATATATGTAAGATTGGGGGATCTGCCTGGGTTGAACGATTCTTTAAGTTTTTGGGTAAAGATATTCGTTTTTACTTTTCCCTGCAAGAGAGTGTCCAATAATTAGACGTTTTATGATACATTTCCTGAAACATGACTTTATTCTATGTTTTGTTTAAGTAATATTTATAGCCTGAACGTTGAATAATGGCTGTTTGCACGCAGGTCATGGTGGCTTTTTATTGATAACGTCCAATTTTTAGACGTTATAGTGTGTAATAATTGGACGGGAACGATAAAATAATGTATGTCATCTATCTTGTAATCAGTGGTTTAAGTATTGTGGCATTATGTTTGCTTTTTTAATTCATATAGAACACAATTGCATATATACTGAAGAATGAGGAACATTTTCTTTTTATTGTTTTTATTGCCCGTGATTACGTATGCTCAATCTGCAATGAGTTTGGATGAATGTATCCGTTTGGCATGGAAACAGAATCCTTCTATACGGAATAGTGCCATTAACATAAAGGAAGCACGAACGGATTATGCTTCCGCTATCGGTACATTTCTTCCCCGCATAGTAGCCAACGCAGAAACAGGAAAGCGTTTCGGGCGTTCGATAGACCCAGATACCAATGGTTATACAGAAAAGACTTTTGAAGAAGGAACGATAGGTCTTGATATGACTTTGTCTTTGTTTGAAGGTTTTTCACGTATCAATCAGGTTCGTTTTCGGAAAATAAATCGGGAACGCAGCAAGTGGGAACTGAAAGACAGGCAGAATGAACTCGCCTATCAAGTGACGGATGCTTACTACAAACTGGTTTTGGAAAGAAAACTCTTGAATTTGGCTTTGGAGCAAAGCCGGTTGAGCGAACGATACCTGAAACAAACCGAGACATTTGTGGAACTGGGCTTGAAATCCGTTTCCGACTTGCAAGAGGTAAAAGCCCGCAGGGAAGGGGATATATATCGTTACCAATCCCGTGCTAATAGCTGTCGGTTGTCATTACTGCATCTGGAACAGTTGATGAACTTTCAGTCGGGTGATACACTTGTCATTCAGGATACGATTGTCGAATTGAATAAACTCCCGTTACTTTCACTCCCCTCTACGGAAATATTGTATAGACAATCGTTGGAAGTACTCCCTGCCATGCGTATGATTAGCTTAAAGCAGAAAGCTGCCCGCAAAGAATATGCAATGGCGGGCGGAGCTTTTTCTCCTTCTGTTTATGCCCGCTTTACGGTAGGTTCTAATTTCTACAACACTGCATTTTCCGCCAGGCAATTGCGGGATAATATAGGAAAATATATCGGTATCGGTATCTCTTTCCCTTTGTTGAGCGGTTTTGAACGTTTTACGAATCAAAGGAAGTTGAAATTGAACTTGTATCGCCTGAAGAATGAAGAGGAATTGGAGAAGCAACAGCTATATACTGAAATTGAGCAAACTCTTCTTTCCCTACGTGCCGGCTATACGGAACATCAACAGGTATTGCAGCAATTGAGCGCGGAAACTCTGGTCTTGAAAGAATCCGAACGAAAGTGGGAAGAAGGGCTTATCTCTGTCTTTCAGTTAATGGAAGCCCGTAATCGTTTTATTTCCGCCAAAGCAGAACTGGTTCGTGTGCGCTTGCAGGTAGAAATGATGATGAAACTGGAGAAATATTACCGGGAGGGAACTTTCTTATAAAGGCAGAGTTTATATATTTTGAATAACAAAGTTGATACATCTTTAATAACTAATTTATAATAACCCTATTTTTGATTGATTCCTTATGGATACACCTATTGAACGTAAACCCGGCATTACCCGTAAACATCTATATGTAATAGGTGGTATAGCCTTTGTTATTGCCGTTGTTTTATATTTCATATTCAGAGACACTACCTCTTCCATGACTGTGGAGAAAGAACGTCTGACGATTGCTACCGTTAACCGTGGTGAGTTTAATGACTATATTCGTGTCATTGGTCAGGTAATGCCTAATCGTATTATTTATATGGATGCCGTGGAAGGTGGACGTGTGGAAGAACGTCTAAAAGAAGAAGGTGCTATGGTGAAGGCAGGCGACGTGATTTTGCGTCTCAGTAATCCGTTACTAAATATTGGTATTATGCAGAGCGAAGCGGATCTGGCTTATCAGGAGAATGAACTTCGTAATACCCGTATTAGCATGGAGCAGGAACGCTTGCGTTTAAAACAAGAGCGTATCGGGCTAAATAAAGATCGGCTGGTGAAACAGCGCCGTTATGAGCAATACAGTCGCCTGATAAAAGAGCAACTTATTGCAGAAGAAGATTATCGACTTGCCAAAGAGGAGTATGATGCGGCTAAAGAACAGTTGGATGTCATTGACGAGCGTATTCGTCAGGATAATATTTTCCGTGAAAGTCAGGTAAACAGCTTGGACGAGAACATACGTAATATGAAACAGAGTCTCGCGCTGGTACGCGAACGAATTGAGAACCTGAAGGTGAAAGCTCCTATTGACGGGCAGGTAGGTAATCTTGATGCACAGATAGGACAATCAATAGCTGCGGGCGAGCACATTGGTCAGATCATCACTTCTGACCTGAAAGTACAAGCGCAGATTGACGAACATTACGTGGAGCGTGTTGTACCCGGATTGCCGGCTGACTTTACCCGTGACGGTGTCAGTTATAAACTGGAGGTGACGAAGCCGTATCCGGAAGTAAAAGAAGGGCAGTTTCGTACCGATTTGCAGTTTACAGCCGGACGACCGGAGAATATACGTGCAGGGCAGACCTATCATATCAATCTACAATTGGGTGACCCTGCACAGGCTATTTTGGTGCCGCGTGGCGGATTTTTCCAAATAAGCGGTGGACGATGGATGTATGTTGTGGATGAAAGTGGTAAATTTGCTATTCGTCAGCCTATCCGCATCGGACGACAAAATCCGCAGTACTATGAGGTTACCGAAGGATTAAAACCTGGTGATCGGGTGATTGTATCCGGATATGAACTGTTTGGCGATAACGAGAAACTGATACTGAAATAAGTCTATGATATGATAAATTACTTTTCACAAGTGATACGTAGTCAGCGGGTTAAAAAATCTCTGACACTGATAAATATAACGGGATTGTCTGTTTGTATTGCAACAGCATTGCTTATCATACTTTACGTATGGTCGGAGTTAAGCTACGATTCATTCCACAATACCGAACGTGTATATCGTGTTGAAAGCCGGTTGTATGAAGGCAAGACGCTGACAGATAACTGGGCGACTACAGCTTACGGCCATGCACCTGCAATGGCTCGTGAAATTGCAGGCATTGAGAAGTATGTCCGTGTAACAGCACAAGACCGCGAACAAGTGGTGAATTACTTCGACAGGAGATTTGCCGAAGCACATTATTGCTACACCGAACCTGCTTTTTTTGAGATATTTAATTTCCCGATAATTAGAGGAGATAAGACCGGGCAACTGGTGCGTCCTAATACGGTGGTACTGACCGAAAGTGCGGCAAATCGTTATTTTGATGAAGAAGACCCGATAGGGAAGGTGCTGACTTTCAGTACGCCTTCATCGCAGCAAAACTTTGAAGTTACCGGCGTGATAGCAGATATGCCTGTTCGTTCCCATCTGCAATATGATTTTCTACTTTCATATAGTACGATTCCCAAAGAGCGACAGGACATTTGGTACATTCACGGAGTTTATACCTATGTCCGCCTGATGTCCGGAAAATGTCCGGAAGAGATTGAAGAGGCTTTTCTCAATATATCCGATAAGTACAAAACTGATGCCTTGAGACATAAGACTTGGGCGGTAGAACTGATACCGCTGAAAGACATTCATCTCACTCCACAAAAAGCTTATGAGAAAGAAGTGAAAGGGAGTCGGACTGCGGTTCTTATACTATTGGTGATGTCCGTTGCCCTGCTACTGATAGGTTGGGCTAATGCCTTGAATCTGACCGTGGCGCGTTTCTTGGAACGCGGACGTGAGTTCGGGTTGCGTAAGGCTTTTGGTGCTTCGCGCCGTCAGATTATTATCCAGGGACTTCTTGAATCAGGTTTCATGAATCTGTTGGCTACGCTGATAGCTCTTGGTTGGCTGGAACTTCTTTTACCCCTTGTTTATCGCTGGGCAGGGCAAAGCTTTGGAACGGATATACTTATGTTGCCTGCTTTCTGGGGAATTGTAGCCGGAGTGGTTGTTATTGGTACGTTTGTTGTAGGCTTCTATCCTTCTTGGCTGATGGTTACTATACGTCCGTCGGAAATTATGAGGGGGAAACTGTTACACGGTAAACGTGGTAACCGGATAAGGAAAGTGCTGATTGTGGTTCAGTTTCTCGCTTCTTTTGTTCTGATTACTGGCACGTTCACAGTGATTCGGCAAGTGTGTTATATGCAAAGTGAGGCTTCCGTCGATTCTCATTCACGTATGTTAGTCATTAAGTACCCCTCTTTCACCGAGGGATTGGCACTACGTCTGGAAAGTTTCACCAAGCGTCTGAAGCAACGGGCAGATGTAAGCCACGTAACCGTTTCAGGAGCTGTTCCCGGGGTGGAGGTAGCCAATTATTTTACCAATCGTCCTTATGGAAGTGACCCTTCGCAAGTGAAACTGATACAGATGTTTGCCGTAGATTATGATTATCTATCTGCCTATATGCCCGCTATGATTTGTGGGCGGTACTTCTCTGAGGACTTTGGCGGTGACCTCAACCGGATAGTGCTCAACGAGGAAGCAGTCAGGTTATTAGGTTATGAGTCGCCCGAAGCCGCATTGGGACAGCAGGTTAAAATGGAGGTGGTAGGCGAACCGCTCGAAATTATCGGAGTGGTGAAAAACTATCACCAGCAATCGCTTTCCGTGGCTTACAAACCTATTATCTTCTTTATGAAAGAGCGAGTACCATTTATTGCAACACCTTATATTTCAGTCCGCTTGACAGGCGAAGGAGAAGATAGTGCTTTGACGGAGATCGAGCAGATGTATCATGAATATTTTCCGACTTCTTTATTTTCTTATTTCTTTTTGAGTGATTTGAATACTTTCCTTTATAAATCAGACCGTAATTTCGGTTGGATATTTGCCAGTGCTTCTTTAATTGCCATATTTGTGGCATGTCTCGGTTTGTGGATTGTAACATTGTTTTCAACCTTATCGCGCTTGAAAGAAGTGGGTATCCGCAAGGTGCTCGGTGCAAATAAAAGCAGCCTGTTTTTTATCTTGACCAAGGAGCTGATGTTGCTCACTATATTGGCATCTGCAATCGGTATACCCGTATCAGCAGTGTTAATGAATGGCTGGTTGGAGACGTATGCTTTCCATATTTCGCTACCTTGGTGGATATATGCAGTCGTTTTTGCGCTGTTGATGCTGATTGCGTTCCTTACTGTTTTTCAACAAGTGTGGCGCATTATCTGCTTGAAACCGATGAGTATTTTAAAATATGAATAACTAATAAATATTGAACTGATTATGATTAAGACTGAAAAACTGACAAAACTCTTCGCAACCGAAGAAGTGCAGACAAAGGCATTGAACGAAGTCACTTTACAAGTGGAACAAGGGGAGTTTGTTGCTATAATGGGTCCTTCGGGATGCGGTAAGTCAACACTGCTGAATATTTTGGGTACACTCGATTCTCCAACTTCCGGCTCTTATTTCTTTGAAGGAAAACAGGTGGATAAAATGAATGAGAACCAATTGACTGCCCTCAGGAAAGGTAATCTCGGCTTTATCTTTCAGAGTTTCAACTTGATTGACGAGCTGACCGTATGTGAGAATGTAGAATTACCCCTTATCTATATAGGCGTCAAAGCCAATGAACGTAAAGAAAGAGTAAAGAAAGTACTCGAGAAAGTAAACCTGCTGCATCGTGCCAACCATTATCCACAGCAATTGTCCGGTGGACAGCAACAGCGCGTAGCTATTGCTCGTGCCGTAGTGACGGACTGTAAATTGCTTCTCGCTGACGAACCTACCGGAAATTTGGATTCGGTGAACGGTATAGAAGTAATGGAACTATTGAGTGAACTGAATGCTCAGGGAACTACTATCATCATCGTTACCCACTCTCAACGGGATGCAATGTACGCACACCGCGTCATTCAATTATTAGACGGACAAATCGTAGCCGAAAACGTCAACCGCCCGCTGGGAAAAAATATGTCAGCTAAAAATGAAACTGTATGATAGGAAATTACTGGAATAGTGCTTGGCGGAATCTGATGAAACGGAAAAGGTTCAGTTTCATTAATATATTCGGACTGGCGATTGGTATGGCATCGGCACTGCTGATTCTTACCTACGTGACTTTTGAATTCAGCTTTGATAAAATGCACACAAAGTATGACCATATCTACCGTGTGCAAAGTACGTTTCACGAAGGGGAAGTGCTGACCGACTACTGGGCAAGCAGCTCCTTCGGATATGGTTCGGCAATGAAAGAGAACCTTGCCGGAATAGAGGATTATACCCGAATCGGCTCCCTACTCCAGCCGGAACAAATAGTGAAATACGGTGAACTGACCTTGCGGGAGAATCAGATAGCGTATGCCGAACCCAGCTTTTTTCGCCTTTTTGATTTCGAACTTTTGAAAGGCGATAAGAAAACCTGTCTCTCCATGCCGGGGCAAGTGGTAATCACCGAACGCATTGCCAGTAAATATTTCAAGGACGAAGACCCTATCGGGAAGATATTCATCTTTACCGGCGCATACGACAAGATATCGTGTGAAGTGACCGGAGTGATGAAAGAAATGCCTTCCAACTCGCATATACATTATAGTTTTCTGATTTCGTATAAATCTCTGCCTAAATATATGCAGGAATATTGGTACAAACACGAGGCTTATACCTACGTCCTGCTTGACTCTCCCGAAAGGAAAGCGGAAATAGAGAGAGAATTTCCTGTAATGGCGGAAAAGTACAAGACGGATGAAGCCTTGAAAAACAAGACATGGGGAGTCTCTTTAATCCCTCTGGCAGATATACACCTCACTCCGCAGGTAGGATACGAAGCGGAGACGAAAGGAAACCGTTCTTCTATGATTGCCTTGATTTTTGCTGCTATTGCTATTTTGGCTATTGCCTGGATAAATTATATAAACCTCACCGTAGCCCGTTCAATGGAGCGTGCCAAAGAAGTAGGAGTTAGGCGGGTAGTGGGAGCTTTCCGCAAGCAGTTGATTCATCAATTTTTGTTTGAAGCATTAGTGATGAACCTGATAGCTTTTGTACTCGCCGTTGGCTTGATAGAATTGGTTCTTCCGTACTTTAATCAATTGGTAGGCCGTACCGTTACCTTCTCCGTTTGGCTGATAGATTATTGGTGGATTTTATTGATTCTTGTTTTCATCGTCGGGATATTCCTTTCTGGATATTATCCGGCATTGGCTTTGCTGAATCGGAAACCAATTATGTTGTTGAAGGGGAAATTCTTGCATAGTAAATCCGGAGAACGGACACGGAAAGTTTTGGTTATCATTCAATATATGGCTTCAATGATATTGTTGTGCGGCACATTGATTGTCTTTGCACAGTTGAGCTTTATGCGCAGCCAGTCTTTGGGAGTTAAGACCAATCAGACATTGGTGGTCAAGTTTCCTGGGCATACCGAGGGACTGAATACGAAACTGGAAGCTATGAAAAAAACGATAGCACGTCTTCCGTTGGTATATCAAGTCACTTTCTCCGGCGCTGTGCCGGGCGAGGAAGTAGCGACTTTCCTTTCCAACCGCCGTACCAATGATGCTCTGAAGCAGAATCGCCTGTATGAGATGCTTGCCTGCGACCCCGATTATGTGGATGCCTATGGATTGCAAGTTGTGGCCGGAAGAAATTTCTCGGAAGACTATGGAGATGATGTAGACAAACTGGTGATTAACGAAACGGCTGTGCGTAACCTGGGCTTTACATCTAATGATGAGGCTATAGGGGAGTTGGTGAACGTTGAATGTACTGATGCCCCGATGCAGATTATTGGAGTAGTGAAAGATTATCACCAACAGGCATTGAGCAAGAATTATACACCTATCATGTTGATTCATAAAGATAAGATTGCCTGGTTACCACAACGTTATATCTCTATCGTAATGACTTCCGGCGATCCTCGTGAATTGGTATCACAGGTGCATGAGATTTGGAATCAATATTTTGCGGATTCCAGTTTCGATTACTTTTTCCTCGACCAATTCTTCGACCACCAGTATCGTCAGGATGAGGTGTTTGGTGTAATGATTGGCGCTTTTACCGGTTTGGCTATTTTCATTTCCTGTTTGGGACTTTGGATACTGGTCATGTTTTCATGTTCCACACGTACCAAAGAAATGGGGATACGTAAAGTTCTCGGGGCTTCCCGTTGGACACTCTTCTATCAGTTGGTTAAGGGATTCTTTCTGTTAATTCTGATAGCAGTTGTTATTGCTTTGCCACTAGCTTGGTTTAGTATGAATGCCTGGTTGAGCCATTATGCTTTCCGCACAGATTTGAAAGCATGGTTCTTTATTATGCCTGTATTGCTAATGTTGTTTATCTCATTTATAACAGTAGCTTTCCAGACCATAAAGATAATAATGAGCAAACCTGCCCGCTCTTTACGATATGAATAATCTCTGAATCACTCAATAGGATATTCGTTAATATCCAATTTGATTTATGTTAAATGTTAACGAGACTATTACTTTTATTAAACCATGTTATAAGATGCGTTGCTTTACTCCGAAAATTTGGAGATATGCTGAAAGTCCGTATCTTTGCAATGTGTTTTTCATAGTATTAGATTTAAGGTTAACAA
>ERZ772991.1927-NODE-1927-length-16167-cov-3.484484_pt1 | contig 16167 bp, 16 predicted proteins | sample MGYA00511128_ERZ772991 | MGnify/ENA primary metagenome ERZ772991 (study PRJEB29015, sample SAMEA2737655) | human gut metagenome | biome: human gut; feature: human-associated habitat; material: faeces | place: China | collected 2012 ... | reverse complement strand
TCAAGCCGTCACGCTACATCAAGATATACTACTCCACAAAAAATATTTCTGTGTATGCTGAGGGTATTGTGGAAACCTGCGAGGTGGAGAATTTTGAAAAGCTGACCAATGGGCAGATTTCCATTCTCTGTCCCGATATTTACTGGTACTCCACTGAAACGCAGATTGCAGAATATTCCCGTGTCAGAGGTGCATTTCATTTTGTCTGTCCTGACAATGATGAGCCTTTTCCGATTGGTGCATATAATACGCAGGATATGATGACCATCAATAACAGCGGTGATGAGGTCGGATTCACCCTTGAAATCAGCGGAGGACCTGCGAAAAATCCGACTATTTACAACGCTCTGACGGACGAATATATGCAGATTTCAGGCGATATTCAAAAGGGAGATGTTATCACCATAACTACAAAAACGGGCAACAAAACCGTTCTTCTGGAGTGTGAGGGCGTTGTGACCAACATCATCAACCGCCTTGTTTCCGGGTCAACCTGGCTGAATCTGAAAACGGGCGAAAACAAATTTTATGTGACGGCATCGGAGGGACTGAACCGCATCAAAGTTCGCCTGATACACCGAAATGCGTACTTAGGGGTGTGAAAATGCAGATTGAAATTTACAATATGACTGTCTTGAATGATAAACTGAATATTTCACTTGAGGCTGTCTGCGACAGTTTTTCTTCGCTTTTATGGGATATTGAATATTACAAATGCGGTGCTTTTGAAGTGTACATTGCTGCATCTCCCCGAAATATTGAAATTTTTCAGACTGGCAGAATTGTGGGACGTGATGATGACAGGGAACATTTCGGACTGATTGAATCCGTGGAACTTGAAACCGATGCAGAAGATGGAGATTATCTCATCATCAAGGGCAGATTTTTAATGTGCTTACTTGAACGCAGAATCATCTATCCCACATTAAATTTTACATCACAAACTTCCTACGGTGCAATCGTTCAGAAAGCTGTAGAAAACAACGCTTTAGCAAGCGGAAACAGGCTGATTCCGGGCTTGAAACTTGGAAAAATTCAAGGTGCTTGCTGGGATACTGAAACCAAATTGCAGGTCAGTTATGATAATTTGATGGAATGGGTGTACACCATTTGCAAAAAAATCGGCGGAACGGCAAACATTCGTCTGAGTAAGATTGCAGAGGAACAGTATGAGATGATTTTTGACCTGTTGCAGGGCGAAGACAGAAGCATATTGCAGAAGGAAAATCCGCATATTGTGTTCTCCGACAGCTACAACAATCTGCTGTCTTTCACCTACTTTACAGACACTTCCGTCAAGAGAAATTTTGCCTATGTTCTTGGAAAGGGCGAGGGTGAACAGCGTAAAAGAACCACTTGTTTTACAAATTCTGAACCTGCCCTGCTTGACAGATATGAGGTGTATGTTGATGCAAAAGACATCTCGGACGAAGAACAGGAAAATGGCGAAACAAAACCATTATCTGAGGAAGAATATTCGGAACTTCTAAAAGAGAAAGGCAAGCAGAATCTTGTACCCACAAAAACAAAATCAGAATCACAGATCGCAGTGCAGTCCACACAGTTTCAATACGGTGTGGACTATTTTGTTGGCGATTTTGTCACCGTAGAACATCATAGGTTTGGAATCAGACAGAATAAAATACAGCTTGTCGGAATGATCGAGAGCTTTGACCACAACGGCAGAAATTTAACACCGACATTTAAGGAGGCTTAACATGGCATTTTCATTCGGATTTTTCAATTCTAAAAATCTTGACAGAACATATACTGCTGAGAATTTCAACGACTATCTCGGCAGTATTATCTGTGACGGAATTCAGGACAACTTCGGGCAGTGTTTCAAACTGTCTGTAAACAAGTTGAAGCTGACGATAGGCAGCGGAAAGGCTTGGATTCAGGGGCATTATTTCATTTCGGATACGGCATACACCTATGATTTATCTCGCTATGTGGACGAATCCCTGCCGAGATATATGGCGGTTGGAATTTGTTGCAACACTTCTGAAAACGTCCGTAATGTCAGCTTTGAAATTCTCGCCGGAACACCTGCCACCAATCCTGCAATACCGAGATTTCAGAATACAGATTACAAGAAATATCTCACCCTTTGCATTATCAGACTTGATGCAGGCACATTAGAACTCAGCATTACAGATTACAGAGAAAACAATAATTTCTGCGGATATGTCCGCTGTATTCTTGGCAAATGCAAGGTTACAGATATGCTTTCACAACTTGCAGAAATTCAGACGCAGATAAAAGATTACAACATCACAGTCGGTCAGCTGACAACAAAGATAAACGAGTTAACGCTGAAAATTGATGAGATGACAGGCGATGTGGTTTCTATCGGAAAATGCGGTCAAAGCGTGGATTTTGTACTTTATTCGGACGGCAGACTGCTCCTCAAAGGCACAGGGGCAACATTCGATTATTCTACCGACAGCAATCCGTCACCGTTTCAGAATAATTCCAATATCAAGTCAGTTATTGTTTCAGAGGGCGTGACAGGCATTGGTGAACGACTTTTTCAGTATTGTGATAACTTAAAAACAGTATCACTTCCGACAACGCTTACAGCAATCAAAAAGGCTGCATTTCTGCCGCATATTGATGGATATATTTATCATCAGAGTCTTAATGGCTTAACGGAACTGAAGATTCCGGAACGTGTCACGGAACTTGGCGTAAACGCATTTGCAGGAACGGCAATCAAGTCCGTAACCGTTCCGTCCTCTGTGGTAACCGTAGGTGCAATGGCATTCAGTGAGTGTCAGTATCTTGAAACGGTGAGATATGGCGGCAAAGTCATTAGTGACAGAATGTTTGTACGATGCACAAAACTAAAAAACCTTACGCTTACACGAAACGTCAAGGAAATTGTGGGCGGCTGTTTCAATTACTGTGAATCTTTGACCACAATCACTTATGAGGGTTCTCTTGCTGATTGGAACGCTGTGAAGAAAAATACAAACTGGGACAGCCATGCAGTTGATATTGAATCTCCGCTTTCAAAAATCCAGTGCCTTGATGGATACATGGAATATGTCACAAGCACGAAAACATGGAAAGAGGTGAAGGAATGATGCTGAAATTTCTTGTAAAGGGACAGAAAATTGAGATTCTGGAACGTGAAGTGATTGCCTCCGACCAGATTGCATTTGTAACACTGAAATTTGTATTTGACGGTGACTGGAAGAAGTTTCACAAGGTGGTGCAGTTTACCCAATGTGATGAAACATACAACCGTGTGCTCTGCACTGACGGACTGTCCTGTTTGCTGCCTGCGGAGCTTCATGCAGGTGCGGTAAAGCTATCCGTATTCGGATATGACGCTGACAATACATCCGGACTGCGTGCCACAACAGTTCCGGTGACACTACATATTCGTGCATCCGGATTTGTGGGAGAGGATGCCGATTCTCCCATTCCGCCGACGCCTGATTTGTATACACAGCTTTTACAGAAAATCGGTGAAGTGCAGCATGGGAAAGATGGTGCAGACGGCAAGGATGGAAAAGACGGCTTATCTGCATATGAACTTGCTGTGGAGAATGGTTTTACAGGGACACTTGCAGAGTGGCTTGCTTCTCTCAAAGGGAAAGACGGCGAAAATGGCGTGGATGGGAAAAACGGTGTGAATGGCTCTGACGGTAAATCCGCATATATCATTGCAGTGGAACACGGCTTTTCAGGAACAGAAACCGAGTGGCTGGAATCGCTGAAAGGAGCAGACGGAAGTGACGCAGATGATATGGATTTATCCGGCTATGCCACCAAAGCGGAACTGCAAAAGATAACGGAAAATGCCGTATATCTGGAAAATCTCATCAAACAGACAAGTTCTGTCAGCGATACCGTTTTATTTGAATCCGGTACAGATGCCCTTGAGAAATACGGCGAAAATATTTACACCTATTACAATGACGGCTATCGTTCTCTATCCGGTTTTTCGGAGAGTTATCCGCATTTCTGCTGTGCCGAAAATGATTATGCACTGCATGTCAATCAAACAGATTTTGGTTGGGCAGGAACGGTATTTGTGATGTGTCTGACACCTGTTTTCATCACTTCTGCCATGCACTTGATTTTGAATTATGTGGTTGGTGCGTTGGAAAATGCCGAGTTTTATCTGGTGAGAAAAACCGATAAGACAGGCTCTGAGCTTGCAAGGCACATCTACGAAGAAATCCAAAACGGCAATGCTGTTTCACTGTCATTTCAATGGCTTTATTCCGATACGTCCATTTCAGTGATGCAGTCACTGGAAAATGTGTCGGATGGAGAATATTACCTTGCCTTCCAAGGCACATCGGATAATTCCCATCCGATGGTGAAATCTATCAAATTTATGAAAGGGTGATGTTTATGAAAGAAACAATCTGTATGATTGCAGGCGTGGTGGGAGGAGTGATTACCACACTGCTCGGCGGCTGGGATTCCGCATTGGCAACACTTGTAGTTTTTATGGGCATTGATTTTGTGACAGGCATTGTAACTGCGGCAATGGGCAAATCCAAACACAGCAAAAGCGGTGCGCTAAATAGCAAGGCAGGCTGGATTGGTCTTGCGAAGAAGTTCTGCATTCTGCTCATGGTTGTGGTTGGTGTGAGAATCGATATTCTCATCGGCACAAACTACATCAGAGATGCGGTCTGCATCAGCTTCTGTCTGAATGAGCTGCTGTCTATTGTGGAAAATACCACGCTGATGGGCGTACCCTATCCGCCTGTATTCAAAAAAGCAATTGATGTTCTGCAAACAAAAGTAGGCAGAGTGGAAGAAGAAATCAAGGAGGAAAATGACAATGGCAATTCTGAAACCTGATAACACAACAACTCTTTGCGGTGTAACCGTCAACGAATTTCTGCTCACAAAACACAATCCAAACCACATCGATATGCCCTCCGTTTCTATGGAGGGCAAAGTTATCGGTATTACTGTTCACAACACAGATTGGATTTCGGTAGCAAGTGGAACGACACCTGCGGAGCAATACACCAGAGCAACTTACAATGGCAATATGAAAGACGTCAGAGTACATTATTATGTAGACAACACCTGTGCTTGGCAGAATCTGCCCCTTAGCCTCTCCGGCTGGCACGCCGCTGACGGCAGTGGAAACGGCAACCGCAGAAATATCGCTATTGAGTGTATTATGTCTTCTGCATACAACGATAAGGACAAGAAGTCGGAGGATAATTGTGCCAGGCTTGCGGCAGCACTTTTGAAAAAGTACAACCTGGACATCAATCACCTCTACACCCATACCCATTGGCTGAATGTCCGTGACGGAAAATCGGGTACTGTGGACTATCTCAATACGGCGAAGAATTCTTACAAAAACTGTCCTGCCTACATTCTGCCTCATTGGGCGGAATTTAAGAAGAAGGTCGAATCTTATCTGAGTGCTGGTTCTACATCTACAACTCCAAATCCTACACCTGCAAATCAGCTTTACAGAGTAAGAAAGTCCTGGTCTGACGCTAAAAGCCAGATTGGTGCATATTCTTCTCTGGAAAATGCAAAGAAAGCCTGCAAGACTGGCTATAGCGTTTTTGATAATTCAGGAAAAGTGGTATATACCGTTGCCGAAAAGACATATACAAAAGGCGCAAAAATTACGCTGAACAATACCACATTGTATTCCTCCAGCACAGTCAAGACTGGAACAAAGAAATCCGGAACGTACTATCTCTATGATGGACAGGTTGTAAATGGCAGAATGCGTATTACAAATTCTGCTGCAAACTGCGGAAAAACGCCTGCCGGTTCCTATGTCACCGGTTGGGTGAACAAGGCTGACATCTGATAACGATCCCCACGAGATATGAATTTTTCATATTTCGTGGGGATTTTTTGTTTTTCGGTACTCAAAAGCCATATTTCCGTCCTATGTAAAGTAGGAGGTGATTTCAATGACAGATGCACAAAAATCTACTGTACTCACATTGCGTTCAAAGGGAATGTCGTTTTCTATGATAGCGGAAACTGTAGGATTGTCTGTCAACACGATAAAATCCTTTTGCAGCAGACATAAAGGGCAGTTCTGCCTTTGCTGCGGCGAGCCAATCACGCAGCCGCCAAGAGTACGTCAGAAAAAGTTCTGTTCGGATAAATGCAGAATGAAATGGTGGAATGCTCATATAAAAGATGTTAACAGGAAAGCCATGTACGATTTTATCTGCTCAAATTGTGGTAAGCCTTTTCAGGCATACGGCAATAATCACAGAAAATACTGCTGCCACAGATGCTATATTCTTGCACGATTTGGAGGTGAAAAAGATGGATATTCAGAAGGAAGCCATGTACCAGGTGACGATGAGCATTGTAAAGAAGATGTTTCATGCAAATTTGATTTCGGAGGATGAATATCGTCAGATTGATACAATGTTCAGGGAGAAATACGAGCCGAAAATCGGCACATTATTCGTTGACTTAGAGCCTGAACAGCGGTAATATGTGTAGTGAAAGGAGGGCTGTTATGCGTAAAATCATCAAAATAGAACCTACGGAGCCCGTATTGCCAAGGCGAAAGCGAGTGGCTGCTTATGCTCGTGTATCAATGGAGTGTGAACGCCTTATGCATTCAATGTCAGCACAAATAAGCTACTATAGCGAACTGATACAAAAGAATCCCGAATGGGAGTACGCAGGTGTTTATGCTGATAATTTTATATCAGGAACAGAGACCAAGAAACGGCAGGAGTTTCAGAGAATGATTTCTGACTGTGAAAAAGGACTCATTGATATTATCCTTTGCAAGAGTATATCACGATTTGCCAGAAACACAGTGGATCTTCTGGAAACGATACGGCATCTGAAAGATATCGGTGTTGAAGTACGATTTGAAAAAGAGAACATCAATTCCTTGTCGGGTGATGGCGAACTGATGCTGACCATTCTCGCCAGCTTTGCACAGGAAGAAAGCCGTAGTCTTTCTGAAAATGTAAAGTGGGGCATTCGGAAACGCTTTGAAAAAGGTGATCCATGCAATCGAAATCCAATACTCGGCTATGAATGGGTTGATGACAAACTGGTCGTTGTCCCGGAAGAAGCAGAAATTGTAAAGAGAATATTCCGAAACTTCCTTGACGGAAAATCAAGGCTGGAAACGGAACGGGAACTGAATGCCGAAGGTATCACAACAAAGAGAGGATATCGCTGGATAGATTCCAATATAAAGGTTATTCTGACCAATATCACGTATACAGGCAATATGCTTCTGCAAAAGGAATACATTACCGACCCGATTACCAAACGCCGAAAGAAGAATAACGGCGAACTGCCAAAATACTATGTGGAAAATACGCATGAAGCCATTATAGATATGGAGACTTTCAGGTGGGTGCAGGAGGAAATGGAAAGAAGGAAAAAGTTAGGCCCTCTGGCAAACAAATCACTGAATACCTGCTGCTTTACAGGAAAAATCAAGTGTCCTTTCTGCCATAAAAGCTATATGCATGAAGTCAGAACAGACCGAGGTTATGCAGAATACTGGCTTTGTGGAAGCAGAAAGATAAAAGGCGGTCGCTGTACTGTCGGCGGCAGTATCAATCATAAGCACTTACAGGAAACCTGTGCAAAAGTACTTGGATTGCAGGAATTTGATGAGGCTGTTTTTCTTGAACGTGTGGATGTTATTTATGTTCCGAAGCGTGAAACATTAGAGTTTCATCTGAAAGACGGAACAGTTGTAACGGAAGCGTGTAAAAACACAGGCCATCAGGACTGCTGGACGGAAGAACGAAGGGCTGCCACTTCCTTGAAACGCAAAAATGGAAAAAGACCGAATCGGGCGGATATGACTTGTTTCTCAAAAGTGATTAAATGCGTAAGGTGCGGATGTAATTTCCGGAAAGGCACACGCACCTCTGCAAATGGCGACAAAGTTAGTCACTGGAGATGTTCGGAACATAAAGGATGTAATTCCGTAAGTCTTCGTGATGATTTACTGCGTACTATGGCAGCACAGGTTCTCAGCATCGATGCATTTAATGAAGAGGAGTTTGAACAGAGAATTGACCATATCGATGTGGAAGAAGACAGACTGGAGTTCTATTTTCGAGATGGTCATTCTGTAACGGATCATTGGCCAATACCAAGGAGGAAAAAATGCCAAAAATAACGAAAATACCTGCATCAATCAGCCGATACACATCAGCACCGATTGATGCACCTGTCAAGCGTAAGGTTGCTGCCTATGCTCGTGTGTCAACCGACAGCGAAGAACAGTTAACTTCATACGCTGCTCAGATAAGCTATTACACTGAATACATAAAAGGACGTGAGGACTGGGAGTTTGTTGGGGTGTACACTGATGAGGGTATCAGCGGTTGTTCCACCAAACGCAGAGAGGGCTTTCAGCGAATGATATCGGACGCAATGGCAGGAAAAATTGACCTTATCATAACAAAAAGTGTGAGCCGTTTTGCAAGAAATACTGTTGACAGCCTGACAACCATTCGTCTTCTGAAAGAAAATAACGTGGAGTGTTATTTTGAAAAAGAGAATATCTGGACGTTCGACGGCAAAGGAGAACTGCTTCTTACCATTATGTCGAGTATAAGCCAGGAAGAAGCACGTTCTATTTCAGAGAATGTAACCTGGGGACACAGAAAGCGTTTTGCCGATGGTAAGGTTAGTGTTGCCTACAGCCGGTTTCTCGGATATGACAAAGGCCCTGATGGAAAAATGGTTGTGAACCCGGAACAGGCCGAAATTGTAAAGCTGATATACCGTCTGTTTCTTGAAGGCATGACACCGCATACGATTGCTATTCATTTAACAGAGAAAGGCATTAAAACGCCCGGCGGAAAAGATAAGTGGAATGCAACTACAATCCGCCGTATTCTGACAAATGAAAAGTACAAAGGTGACGCACTCCTTCAGAAAGAATTTACTGTGGACTTTCTGACCAAAAAGACAAAGAAAAACTGTGGTGAAATACCGATGTACTATATCGAAGATGACCATGAAGCCATTATCGATCCTGCAGTATTTGATATGGTTCAGCAGGAAATGGAACGCAGAAAGACAGGAACATCACGCTATAGCGGTGTCAGTATCTTTTCAAGTAAAATTAAGTGCGGTGAATGCGGAGGGTGGTATGGGGCTAAGGTCTGGCACTCCACCGACCAGTACCGTAAAGTTATCTACCGCTGCAACAACAAATATAACGATGAGCGCTGTACTACACCGCACATCATGGAAGAGGAAGTAAAGGCTGTGTTTCTGAAAAGCCTGAATAAGCTGCTTGCCAATCGGGATGAACTGATAGAAAACGTAAAGCTGATTTGTGATAAGCTGACCAATACATCAGAACTGGAAGCCGAAAAAGAAAAATATGCCGGGGAAATGTCCCTTGTTGCGGATATGGTTCAGGCGGCAATGCTGGAGAATGCTCGTATCGCACTCGACCAGGAGGAGTACCGGCAGAAAAATGATGTCCTTTCCGCACGATTTGAGGCGGCAAAGAAAAAGCATGACGAATTGGCCATGCGGATTGAAGAAATAGAAACACGAGGACAGAATCTCCGCCACTTTCAGGAAACGCTGGAATCCTTAAACGGACAGGTGACTGAATTCGATAGCGACCTTTGGGGTTCATTGGTTGATTACATCACGGTTTATGAGAACGGAGAAAAAACGGTTACTTTCAGAGATGGAAGTGTGATTTAAGAGAATGATGAAATAAAGGGTCTACTGCAGTATGTGCGTACTGTAGCAGACCCTTTTTGTTTGACTCCTTAAGAGGTAGTGGTTATGCGTTTTGGTCTTTCAAATATCTGATTGATAAAAAGAAGAAATGGGTCAAATACCCGATTAAACAGCCACATATAAATTGAGCCAAATACATTTGTAAAAATACGAAGTAAAACTGCATAAGCAAGACCAAAAGTTGGTACAGCCACTGTAATTGCGCTGAATGCATTAAATGCAGATTGCCATACATAGCTGGCAGAGAATCCGGTTCCGATTCCTCCAATAATTCCAAGGCAAGGACGAATTTCTTCCGGCAAAATCAAATATGAAATAAAAAAGATTGCACTGCCTAATATATTGCCTAAAACACGATGCTTTGTGCGATATTCGACATCTTTACGAAATGGTATCAGAACGGACATTGCGGCAATACCAATCCAGTATACTCTCGGAACATTGAGAAGTGCAGCGATTAACATTGCACTGGAAATGCTCACAGAAAGACAGATTTGCCATCTGGTACGGGAAGAAGAAAGATGAATCTCTTTAAATAAGTCCATGAAGCTGCGTTTATATTCCACCTTGCGATGCTTAAAATATAGAATAGAGGCGGTCAAAACAGCTCCGATCAAAAGACTGATCAAACGCATCTGGTATGCTTTTCCGCTTACATCATAACCAAACAGGAGAAGATAGGAAAGCACAAAAGTAGAATGGTTGAACATCGTAATGTTATGACATCCTATCAGTGCCAGAGCGAAAATGCAGATGAGATTGATGCAGAATGACAGTCCGGTGGGAGCGAGATTAGACAGCTTCGGACCAAATGCAAGAATACCATAGATGAAAAGAATTCCAAGTGTGCCCTGAGAATTCTGGATTCCAAGGTCGGAATATCGAAATGATAACACGCAAAGCAGTACAACTACACCGGCAATGCTGTTTTCATTGCCAAAAAGTACAGAAAATAATGTGACAAAGGAAACACAAAAAGCAACAACCAGTGCAATTTTGAATAGATAAACAGCAATATGCTTACATTTATCTTTTGGATTCTTAAAACTTGCAATATACGATTTTGAACCTGCCTGGTTGAGTTGAAGTTCCTGATAAAAATTCATAAGTTACCTCCCATTTTTCATCATTAGATCATTAGCTTCTTTAATGTATTTTATTAAGGCTTCGAATTTTTCGTCTCCGAGGATTTTTCGAAGCCGATAAATAGGCTCCAGACAATACTGGTATGTCTTTTCCAGCTCCATTGTTCCTTTGGCAGTACAAAGGAGCGTATAACTTCGTTTATCATTTGAATTATATTTCTTTTGTAAAAGTTCTTTACGTTCAAGATGTTCGATTAACCGGCTCACTGCAGATTTGCTTAAGCCTGTCAGTACCGTTAATTCAAGGGGTGTCAGTTCTGCGTCTGATAATACAATACGGGAGAGAAGATCCAGTTCCTGCGCAGATGTAATGCCGCCTTTTTGGGCACGCTTTATTTGAAGACTCGTAAAAAGCCGAATTTCCTGTGCTTTTTTCATCATTTCTATCCAGCTCATGTCTTTCATACCTCATGCCTCCTTTTTACCAGAAAATATAGTTCACAATGTAAACTATCCAGCAGTATACACCTATCAGATAAATTTGTCAAGCTTTTGAGATATATTTCTGAAGATTAAATAATTTTTTCTCTTTGGAGAGGAATCTTTCGTGCGATGTGATGAAAAGCGGAATATGCTTTGACTGGGTTGATTTTTTGCTTGGCACCTGAACAACGGTGCTGCCGTATTTTTTAAGAAAAACATCTTGAAAAAATGTGCGAAATTGTTTATAATATACTTATAACAAATTTCACAGTTTATCGGTGCATCATTCGCTCAAATGCACCCAGTAATCTACAAATGCAACCGCTTGGGTGCATTTTCGTGTATGCGTTAAATTGTATCACTTTCGGTACGGCAATAGATCCAGCTTGTGGAAGTGGCGGCATGTTTGTACAGAGTGCAAAGTTCATACAGGCACATAGTGGCAATCGAAACAATATCTCGGTATATGGTCAGGAAGCAAATGCAGATACCTGGAAAATGGCAAAAATGAACATGGCGATTCGTGGCATTGAAGCTGATTTTGGACCACATCAAGCGGACACATTCAGCAATGATCTGCATAAAACCTTGAAGGCTGATTTCATTCTGGCAAATCCTCCATTCAACTATCATCCGTGGGGACAGGAACGCTTAACGGAAGATGTTCGCTGGAAATATGGTGTACCGCCTGCAAATAATGCCAACTATGCATGGATTCAGCACATGATTCATCATCTTGCACCAAACGGAAAAATCGGGCTTGTACTTGCAAATGGTGCATTGAGTACGCAGTCAAGCGGCGAAGGTGAAATCAGAAAGCGAATTATTGAAGATGATTTAATTGAGGGCATTGTTGCAATGCCGACACAGCTTTTCTATTCCGTTACAATTCCTGTTACGCTCTGGTTTATTTCCAAGAATAAAAAGCAGAAAGGCAAAACGCTTTTCATAGATGCTCGAAAAATGGGATTTATGGTGGACAGAAAGCATCGAGATTTTTCAGATGAGGATATTGCAAAGCTTGCGGATACTTTCACTGCTTTTCAGAATGGCGAATTGGAAGAAGTTAAGGGTTTCTGTGCCGTTGCGACAACAGGAGAGATTGCAAAACAGGATTATATTTTAACGCCTGGTCGGTATGTTGGTATTGAAGAACAGGAAGATGATGGAGAACCTTTCAATGAAAAAATGAAACGTCTGACTTCTGAACTTTCTGAAATGTTTGAAAAATCCCATGAGCTTGAAAATGAGATTAGGGAGAAGCTGGGGGCGATTGGGTATGATATCTAATTGGAAAACTTGTCAACTTGGTGAATTGGTAACATTCACATCAGGTGGAACACCCAGCAAAAAGAAAGCGGAGTATTGGAACGGCTCTATTCCGTGGATAAGTGCTAAAACAATGAAAGATGAGCATATTAGCACTTCTGATTTGATGATAAGTGAAGAAGGGCTTAAAAACGGAAGTCGGCTTGCTCCGCAAGGATCAATTTTGTTTCTTATCAGAGGTAGTGGTCTTTTCAATGGTATTCCTATCTGTTTGGTTGATAAGCCTGTTGCCTTTAATCAAGATGTTAAGTGTATTAACTCAATCTCAGAAATAGAGAACAAATACGTTTTTTATTGGTTGTTATCTCAGGCAAGTACGTTAAGTGCTATAGTCGGAGTGACAACAATAGGTGCAGGAAAATTTGATATGGACGTAATAAAGCGTCTTGAAATATCTTATCCCGAAAAAGAAGTAAGAAATGAAATAATAAGAATAGCTGACGCTATATCTGATAAAATACGCTTAAATACTGCGATAAATGAAAATTTAGAATCGCAGGCTCAGGCGATTTTTAAGTCTTGGTTTGTGGATTTCGAGCCGTTTGGCGGTGTTATGCCTGAGGATTGGAGAACAGGCTCACTATCCGAGATATGCGGATATTCCAAAGATAAGGTGAATATTGAAGATTTGACTTTGGACACTTATTATTCTACAGAAAATATGCAACCAAATCGTCAAGGGGCTGTTCAAGCCACCGCACTTCCTACTATCAAACAGACAATCGCTTGCAAAAAAGGCGATGTGCTTATATCAAATATCCGCCCATATTTCAAGAAAATTATATACTGTTTTGCTGATTGTGGTTGCTCAACAGATGTACTATGCTTTGTTCCCAATAAGAGTGAATACTCTGCTTTCCTTTACTGTGCCCTATATTCTGATAAGTTCTTTGATTATATGGTTGCAGGCTCAAAAGGAACTAAAATGCCGAGAGGTGATAAACAACAAATAATGATATATCCGATCTGTATTCCCTCTACCGAATATGTAGAACAGTTTAGCAAAATTGTTGCACCTATGCTTGAAACAGTCTATACCAATAGACTTGAAGCTAATGACTTAGCAATACTGCGCGATACCCTCTTGCCAAAACTTATGAAAGGTGAAATAGACGTTTCAGAAGTCAAGATTTAAGCTGCTAATGGTCGTAAATTTTCATTTATGTTAGGATAAACAATATGGATTTAAAGAAAAAAATATACTATAGCTTTGATTTAGCATTGTTTTTGTCAGGAATTCTTTTGTTATTATTTAGCCAGAGTAAATCTAAAACAATAGAAATCAGAGCGATTATGGGAGAGGTGGCTATCATATCCTCTTATTTTCTTTTCCCATTTATTGATTCAAAAAAGAAGGAAAAATTCTATCAAACATTTTTATTTCATTTTGCTTTGTTGATAGTTTTGCTTTTTATTGCATATGCCTCCTTAAAAGTATATGTAAACTATGCTGATGGTTCTGTATGGTGGAAAGAAATTCTTGCTGCGAGTGGAGTTCTTTTAGTTCTAACTTATCTATCATATTTGTTGATTAACTTTGTGAGGTCACTATATCTGCTAAGTGAAAAACTAATATCGTTTCTTATTAATTCTAATGTTGAGAGCAAATATAAAAACGCAAAGAAAATTATAGAGAAGATTACTGCATTTATAGTTACATTAACAGCAATGGCAGCAAGTATAACAGCTTTAATCGCTTCGCTAAAGAACATCATATAATATGAACACATGGTTGTAGGATGTTGGTACTTTGAAAGGAGTACCTACAATGAAAACTACGCTTATCACCACTATCGAGCAGGCTATGCTGAAAAAGCTCGATAATGCACAGCTTCAAGCCTTGCACAAGGTTCTTGTGCAGGCTTTCAAGGGTGTGTCGGTCACGGCTGTGGCTATTGCCGACAAAGCACCAGACAATACGGAAATATTAGAGGAATTCCTCTCTGCGAAGCGGATAGAGGGTTGCTCGGAGAAGTCGCTGAACTACTACCGCAAGACGATCACGGCAGCACTTGACAGTATCGGCAAGGGTATCAAGCATATCACAACGGACGATCTGAGGGCTTATCTGACCGACTATCAGGCAGAAAAGAAGTCCAGCAAGGTCACTATGGATAATATCCGCCGTATCCTGTCGAGCTTCTTCTCTTGGTTGGAGGACGAGGACTATATCATCAAAAGCCCCGTTCGGCGCATTCATAAGGTCAAGACAAGCAAGACGATTAAGGAAACCTACACCGATGAGAACTTGGAGATTATGCGTGATAACTGCGTAGAATTGCGGGATTTAGCGATGATTGATATGCTGGCTTCTACGGGTATGCGTGTGGGTGAAATGGTCTTGCTTAACCGTGATGATGTAGATTTTAATGAGCGTGAGTGCGTGGTGCTTGGCAAGGGCGATAAGGAGCGTATGGTGTACTTCGATGCCCGTACAAAGCTTCATTTGCAAAGTTACCTCGCTTCACGGACAGACAGCGATCCTGCCTTGTTCGTGTCTCTCCGATCTCCACATAAGCGGTTGACGATAGGTGCAATCGAGCTGCGGTTACGTGAAATGGGGCGAAAACTCGGAATAAGCAAGGTTCACCCTCACAAATTCAGGCGGACGCTTGCGACTATGGCTATCGACAAGGGTATGCCGATTGAGCAGCTTCAAAGGTTGCTCGGTCATGAAAGAATTGATACTACACTACAATATGCGATGGTGAAGCAGAGCAATGTGAAGCTGGCGCATAGGAAATATATTGGATAAAACAGGAGGTTCTCTATGAGCGTGGAGAAAGAAATGCATTTCAAGTTTAATGCTCCCTTACACGAGCAGGACACTGAGGAGCAAACCTATGGTTGCAGACAAAATAATCCTGATATATGTGGAAACAACGGGATTTCAGGGATTTGTGCTTTCTGTTCAGATGACAGAATATGCAAAAAGCCTTCTCGTGCTTGGAAAAAGCAATATTTGAAACTTAAAAATGAGGAAAAATAATGAAACTGTTAGATATATGTGAAGCCATTGTTGACTGTCCGCACTCAACAGCAAAAAATGATGGAACCGGCTACCCTTTGATTCGTACACCTAATGTTGGCAAAGGAAGATTAAAACTTGCAGGCGTGCATAGAGTGTCAGAAAACGTCTATAATCTGCGAAATGAAAGAGCTGTACCGCAAGTAGATGATTTGATTCTTGCACGAGAAGCTCCTGTCGGGAATGTAGCGATTATAAGGCAAGGACAGCAAGTGTGCTTAGGTCAAAGAACTGTTCTTATTAGACCTAACAAAGAATGCGTTGATCCTGATTTTCTTGTGTATTATCTTCTGACCCCAAAGTTACAGCATAATCTCCTGAGTTCAGCTAACGGGGCTACAGTTAGTCATCTTAATATGTCCTCTATAAGATCGCTGGAAGTTCAAGTGCCTGACATTGAGGTTCAGAAAAGGATAGGTGCTATACTGGCAAGAATAGATGACAAGATAGAGCTGAATACTGCGATAAATGAAAATTTACGCCTGCAAGCCGCCTAAATCTTGACCGCCGACACGTCGA
>ERZ772991.1926-NODE-1926-length-16170-cov-6.647968_pt1 | contig 16170 bp, 17 predicted proteins | sample MGYA00511128_ERZ772991 | MGnify/ENA primary metagenome ERZ772991 (study PRJEB29015, sample SAMEA2737655) | human gut metagenome | biome: human gut; feature: human-associated habitat; material: faeces | place: China | collected 2012 ... | reverse complement strand
ATTAAGTCTCTAAAGGCCATTGGGAAGAATCAAGCATTTTACAGAGCTTCCTTAAGTCTGAACTTGCAGAACGCAGAAAGCAGCCCAATCCGCTCGAAATACTCTTAAAGACGGTAGGACTCGTGCCTCCGGCACGCTTAGTAAATCTTAAAGAGATGGGGCGCTGCTTAGGAGTAAGACTTACAACATTGGTTAAGAACATGCTCTAGCATGTACACAAGACAATAAATTAAAAAAGCTCTGAACTCGCTGATAATCAAAGGATTGCGAGCTTTTTATTTACCAGATTCTACCAAACTCCGGTATGAACTTAGGGCATACGTAAAATTTGAGACAACTCAGGCTAACAATTTATTTCTACCTGATCGTTACTCAGAGGTATTTTCGTTGATTGGGGTGTAATTTTTGTTTTTTCCTGTGCGGCCAACTAATCCGTCAAAAAGTCCAGCAAGCCGCATCTGATATTCTTTTAAATTCCTGTTTCTTATGAATCTAATAGAGAACTTTATAAAAGATAATGCGAAAACAAAAAAGAATTGAATAGGAAAATGTTTTTTGAAAACAAGTACATTATTCCTTACTCCGTAGTAAGTCTTCCAATTAATTGAGTTCCTTTCGGGGGTTATATCGTGAAAAATAGAAGTTGTGGTAAGACAAATTAATTTACCTATTTTGTTTATTCGCAGAGACTGCTCAGTGTCGTCATACCAAATGAAAAAATCTTTATCGGGATACCCTGCTCTTCTGATGGCAGAAGTTCTTAACATGATTCCGACAAAAGAAAAGAGCTCAATTTCTTTGTATTCTTCATTGGTATTTTCAAAAGTTAAATTTAGTTTAAAGTCTCTCTTCCATTTGTTTCCAACAACTGCTCTATGATCGTTTTCAAATGAACCTAGTTGCCATACTTTTCCACAAATTCCAACTAAGTTATTTATATTTTTAAATGAAAGAAGTTGAAGAATATAATTTTTATTTAAATAAGCATCGTCATCGATGAGGAGAACCCAGTCAAAACCTTCTTCCACGGCATATTTTTGGCACATGAAAAAACCATAGCTCCCCCCTTTATTTTCTTGAGAGCACATGACGTATTTTCTAAAACCTTCTCTTTGTTCCATCCATTTTTCAAGAAATAATTTTGTTTCTTTATTAGATCCATTGTCAAAGATGAAAACGGTGTCAGGCTTGATATCCTGTTGAGAAATAGAAAATAGAGCCTTGCGTAATTTGGAAAGTCGATTGAATGTAACTATTGCTACGCAGATAGTTTCTTTTGGTTTCTTTTGTACTGTCATTTATGATAAAAAATCTCTGAACAATAAACTGTTTACAGAATGTGGAGTTTTGAGTGGTAAAATAGATGGAATCCTATGGAAATTTACTTTTTAAATTAAGAATAGTTTTTAGTGTTTCCGATAAAGTTCTTATTAAGAATCTTTTTACCCCGTACTTTTTAAGAAAAAAAAGAAGAAAGTAGAATTTCCTTATTGGTGAAGGTAAATTGGAAAGGATGTAGTAAAGTTTTAAGTCCAGAGGTTTAAAATACATTTTCTTTTTATAAGCCAGCTCATTCCACTGAATAATAGGGAATGATTTTGTAAGCTCCTCTAAAGAACTTTTTTCAATTTTATAAGCCCATAAAATGAAATCTGCAGCCCACTCTTGAAAGCAGATCGAATTTTTTTTTGTTATTTTCTGGTTTGATATTAGAAAATCATGCAACTGTTTAACTGCATTATAGGCATCGGAAACATGTTTAGATCGAAGGTTACTGAGAGACAAAGAATTAGATACCCGATGGTAAATTAATTCATCGTCAATAACTTCAACTTTATTTGTCAACAAAAGCGCCTTATAGACGAAAACAAGGTCCTCTGAATTTTGCAAGTTTGGAAATTGAATACCATTTTTAAGAAGAAATTCCCTTCGAAAAATTTTGTCCCAAGCCCAACCAAGGTATTTGTAAAACACTTGGTTACCATTATTAGGATAGTTATCTTTTCTTACTGCCCAATGCTGCGAACAGGAGAGGCCAGTAACGTCGTCGAGTTCTCGAGAGCAGCATACTACAACATCTGTATCCTCTTTCACGGCATTTAGCATTTTTTCAAAAAAGAATTCGTTAAAGAAATCATCTCCATCTAAAAAAAGCACGAAGTCCCCTGTGGCCTTTTGTAATCCTAAGTTTCTTGCAAATGAAACTCCGGATGGATTAATTTTTAAGAGATGGATATTATTTCTGTTCTTAACAAACTCTTCCAAAATAACCGCTGTTCCATCTGCCGAACCATCTTCTATGAAGATTAATTCATGCAAAAATTTTCTTTGGCCATCAATACTGCTTAGCATTTTTGGAAGATATTTTTCTACGTTCCTTACAGCTACAATGACAGAAAGAGAGGGAGTTTTCATAGATTTATTTTAGTTGTTGAAAAATTAGGACCATTTCTTTATAGCTATCATAAATACCAAATGTTGGACGCCAACCAAGGTTGAGCATCTTGGTAACATCCATATTTAAGTTGACATTATGTAGAAATTTTCTTTCCTCTTGAATATTTATTTTTCTTATAACCTTAAAAAAGTTACTACGTTTTGCTTCTTCTAGAAACTGTTTTACTGAACAATATGTCCTTGGGTTCGTGAGATTGTAAGCTTCACCAGGCTTTCCGCTAAAGGCAACTGTTAATATCCCATATATGGCGTCCGTTATGTAAATGTAAGGTCGTGAAACATCGCCATTACTAAGCATTTCAAAGGTTTTTCCAGTTAGCATACAATTGAGAATTTCAATGCTTAATCTCTTATCAATTAAGTATCCGTAAGGAATACCTATAACTTGACTTAAACGAATTATTTTTGTTTTGACTCCAAATTCTTGGAAATAACTGATTGCAAGCGTTTCAACTAAGCGTTTGCTTTCTTGGTAAGATGCCCTAGTAGTTAAGTTGTAGACTTGACCAGGTTCATGTTCAGAAAGAAGTTTGCCTTCCGTGGCAATTGATCCATAAACTTCAGAACTAGATAGAAAAATAAATTCCCCTTTTTTTTGTTTTCTAAGAAGTTCAAGAAAGCGATTAGCAGAAGTTAGTATTGAATAGATAACCTCTACCGGCTTTGTTATAAACTCGTGACTACTAGTTGGGGATTCGCAATGAAAAATAAAATCTGGAGAAATGCCTTTGTTTTCTTCAAAAATGGTAAGCCTCTTTCTTTGATTCTTTGGGTAAAGGCAACGATATTTTTTTCTATTGCGGAAGGAGACTACGATATGGAGATCTAATTTATAAGTCGAATCTATTAAAAGAAAAATTTGGACTAGGTTGAAACCTACCAATCCAGTAGAACCTGTAATAAGAACGGTTGATTTCTTTTTTAAAGTACAGAGATTGATAAAGGAAGGTAATCTTTTTCCAAACTGCTTATTAAAAATTTCGTGTAATTCCGGCTGCTTGCTATTCTTATCCGCATCTTCCACTTTCTTCATAATGATTAAACTCATAAACAATTCTACAACGATCTTACTATAAGCTTCTCTCATAGATTTGGCTGAAAGATAATTCTTAACTTGTTGCCAGTCTTACAAAAAGATCAAAATAATCTCTGAAATTTTGGTTCGTTGATAGTTTGGGAAAGATCAGTTGTTGACAATTTAAAATAAAATGGATTTTCTATAACTATATGAAGTTAGATTAGTTTCTCTCGATATGGAATGATCTCATACGATGATAGTTGAGTAAAATAAGCGGATCAAACTATGAGGGACTAGACATAAATTCCTTTTATATCATTACCATTTAAGGCATAAAAAAACATGGAGTCATAACATATGAGAACTGTTCTCTGGTGCTTCCAAAGAGAAGGGGTATGGAAGGATGCAAAGGAACACGTTAAAAGGGAGTCTCAAGATGTTTCGTTTTTTTTCTAATTTTTATTATTTCTGCCAAAGCTTTGGCTAATATGTAATCTTCATAATTAGTTATTTTTATATTGTTGGGCAAACAATGGACGTAATTCAGCTTCCAACCAAAATGGCTCATCAGAGAGGCGCTATCAATTGCAGAATAATTTTCTGATATTGCCCGGTGGTGGGCACATAATAGGTCATTTAAGAAAAATGTTTGAGGGGCCTTTATATTGACACATTGTCCGCGTTCCAGCACACCTTGTAATTCTCCATTCGTGCGTGAAAGAAGCCCTACCGTTTCAATAGAAGAGCTCACAGAAACACAATTTCTCTTCTCAATAGCAGTGTTGATATTTTTAGTGATCAATTCATCCGTGACAAAAGGCCTAACGCCGTCATGAAGGAGGATTAGTGGATTCTCATTCGGTTTTCTCTTGGCAATCTCCAGTAAGCCTTTTCTGATGCTTTCCTGTCCGGTTTGTCCTCCAGGAACGATAGAAATGCATTTGCTTAACCCCCATTTTTTTATCAATTGTCTACAATAAGCTAAGTGACTGGAAACGCAGACAACTACAATGAATTCCACGTAATCATTTGCTTGAAACTTTTCTAACGTATGTACGAGAATAGGCTTATCCGCGATTTCAAGGAATTGTTTTGGAGGAAAATTAGGTCCCATCCTTTTGCCTACGCCACCGGCAAAGATCAATGCTCCGACAAGTTTTTTAGTTGAAATTGACACGGATACTCATCCTTAATTGTTTGGTTAAAGAAGTTATATTAATTATGAAAGAATTATCTCAATTTGAAGTTCAACAAGAATTATTATATTTACTGAAAGAGTTCGATTCTTTCTGCAAAAAACACAATTTTTCTTATTCATTAGCTGGCGGAACACTATTAGGGGCCGTTAGACATAAAGGGTTTATTCCTTGGGACAACGACATTGACGTTTGTATGCCTCGGAAAGACTATGATAACTTTCTGAAGTCATTTGAAAGTAACAATCCTGATATTAGGCTACTGCCGGCCCAATTGACCCAACTTCCTTTCTCTAAGTTGGTCAACCTAACACTGCCAGTGTACTCAAAGTACAATCTTTCCGAGAGTGAAAAATACTTATGGATAGACATCTTCCCTGTGGAGGAAATTAGTGATAAGGATTTTCTTGTCAATTCCGCTTTGTTATCAGCTAAGTTTCTCCGAAAAATATGTTTAATAAAAAATGCTCGTATAGGGCAAGGTACAACAAAAACAAAAAGATTTGTAAAACCAATAATTAAATTTTTGTCAAAATTAATACCAAATTCTTTGATTGATTATGGGTTCCAAAAGATTTTATGCTTAGCTACTGACAGGGAGGGGAAGCGATGCTGCAATGTAGTATGGGGTTTGTACGGAAAGGGTGAGATTATGATGAAGAAAGATTTTTTGGAATTAAAAAAGATTAGATTCGAAGGTCAAGACTATCCAGTTTTTAGTTGTTGGGACATTTATCTTTCTGGTCTTTACGGAAATTACATGGAGCTGCCTCCCAAAGAGGAGAGGTTTTCTCATATGATAAAAGTTCAAAGGTTATGATTGGCAAATACACCAGAAATTAAGAGAATCGCCTTCGAGCAATTAACACACCTCTGAAGTGCTTCGCGGTAGAGGTCCAGGAAATGGATATTTGTTAAAATGCTTAAAGCCCATGAATGATGCTGTTTGTTCTAGATGAATTTATGTTGAAGCGCTTGCAGTACAATTCAAGTCATTGAAAAAAGCAAGGTCCGCTTTAAGCTAAGTTACTTAGTTTAAGTTCAGGTGTGATTTCGGGCATTAGTAACGGATTGTCATTGATACTTCGCATTCATCCTGAAATTTAATAATTAACTCATGTAATATAGCCTGGCCATTTGATACTTAATTCAAAACTCAAATGTTTAAATCTGGTTTAAAAGATATCTTAACTTCTTTGAAAAATATAAAACTTGCTCTGTACCTAGCATCTTCGGATATTAGGCAGAGATATAGAAGGTCTACTTTAGGTCCCTTTTGGATCACTATATCTACTTCCTTTATGATTGAGAGTATGGGTCTGATATTTGGCTCTATTTTTAAGACGCCATTAGAGATTTTTTTGCCGTTTTTAGCTGTTGGCTTGATTACCTGGGGATTTATTAATACAACTCTCATGGAGGCTACTTCTGTATTTCCTTCTGCGGAAGCAGTGATTAAGCAGTTGCCCCTTCCCCTTTTTCTTCACGTTCTTAGAATGCTCTTCAGGAACTTGATCATTTATTTTCATAACTTAATAATAATTCCTCTCGTTATTTTTTTTCTTTCTTCCCCTATAAATTTAGATTTATTATTTTTTATTCCTGGGTTAATTCTGCTTGTTATTAATTTGGCTTGGTGTTCACTGTTGTTAGGAACTTTGTGCGCTCGCTTCAGGGACGTATCGCAGATTATTGGAAGTGTTTTGCAAATTATTTTCTATGTGTCTCCAATTATTTGGATGCCGTCCATGCTCCCTGCTAAAGCTGACATCATGGTATTGGATGCTAATCCAATTTTCCATTTACTTGAATTGACAAGACTTCCTTGGCTTGGCCAATCTCCATCAGCCAATAATTGGATTGTTTGCGTGTTATTGGCAATTTTTGGATGGTCATTTACAATTTGTGTCTTCAATAAATATAGGGACCGTGTTTCATATTGGGTATAGACGATGGCTTTTGTTGAATTAAGGGACGTTTGCGTCGATATCCCCGTTTTTAACTCTAGGAATAGATCGATAAAAAAAACGGTAATGAATTTGGCAACTGGCGGAAAGATAGGATCAGAAGCAAATGGTCAGAATTATGTTCGTGCACTTGAAGATATAAATTTAGAGATTTTTCCAAATGAAAAAATAGGGCTTCTCGGTCATAACGGGGCTGGTAAAAGTACTCTTTTAAGAGTTCTTGGAAAGATTTATAAGCCTTGCAGAGGAGTTGCAAGAATCGAAGGTTCAATTGGTTCTTTGATTAATATTTCTTTGGGTATAGATACAGAAGCTACCGGAAGGGAAAATATCTTCCTTAGAGCTGCTTTGTTAGGCATTCCTATGGAGATTGTGAAAAAAGAGATGGATTCAATAATTGAATTTTCACAATTGGGAGAATTCATAGATATGCCCGTGAGAACCTATTCAACTGGTATGCATATGAGGTTAGCATTCGCAGTCTCAACAATGATATCCCCACAGATTTTGCTTATGGACGAGTGGTTATCAGTTGGAGACCAAGAATTTCAATTAAGAGCTGAACAAAGGCTGAATAAACTTATTGAGAGGACAAGTATTCTCGTAATCGCCTCACATTCAAGGCGGCTTCTTGAACGTTGTTGCTCAAGGGTTTTATGGCTGGAACATGGTCGAATAGTTATGGACGGTAACCCATCAGAGGTTTGTTCAAAATATTTTATTTAGGGGAAATATATGAAAGTTATAGTACAAGCAGGCGGACTCGGGACTAGAATGAAAGGTTTGACGGCATTAAAGCCCAAGGTGATGATTTCCGTTTTTAATAAGCCAATTCTTTTCCATCTATTTGATCTAGTGAAAAAGAAAGACCCTTTCTCCGAATTTATCATCATTGGTGACTATAAATTTGAAGTTTTGGAAAAGTACCTTACAGTATTTGCTAAAAATAATAACTACATCCTCACGCGTTCTCAAGGTAAAGGAAATGCTGCAGGTATAAAGGACGCGCTTCGTCTTGTTCCTGAAAATGAACCTGTGATGATTGTTTGGTCTGACCTTATTCTCCCGGAAACATTAAATTTTGAGCCTTTTGATGGTTGTCAAGTAGGGGTTGTAGACTTCCCTTGTTCCTGGTCTGTTAAAGAAAATAAGTTAACTCATGTTCCGTCAAATAGGGACGGTCTTGCTGGATTGTATATTTTTTCTGATAAAAGCTTGCTCGACTCATTACCGGAAGAGGGTTCTTTTACAGAATGGCTTGCCTCCCAATCTTTCCCTATAAAAGCGCTCCCCTTGACTAATTGCAAGGATGTAGGAACATTACAGGCATTCCAGAATTTGGATAATTCGAAGTATCGCTGTCGTCCGTATAATCAAATTACAATAGACGGAGAAAGAGTTGTAAAAACTGGTCTAACGCCAGACGCGAAAGTCTATATTGAGAGGGAAGTTTCTTGGTATAACAAGTTGGCTAGTTATGGTTTTGAAAACATGCCGAAACTACTTTCTTCTTCTCCAATGACGTTGTCTCGGATTAAAGGACAAAATTTGTTTTTATCGGCTTTAACACCTGATGCAAAACGGCAAGTTTTTGTTCATTTAATGAACGCACTTGAAAATTTGCACTCCCTCGATAAAAAAGAAGCTTCTAGTTGGGATATTTACAATGAATACTTCAAGAAAACAATAGATCGTTTGAGATCAGTTTCGCATGCGATTCCATTTGCAAATAGAAAGATTATTAAAATTAACGGGAAAGATTGTATTAATGTTCTACAGAATCAATCTCTTTTAAGAGAAAAAGTCCTCAAAACGTTAATGAACACTTTCTATACCCCAATTCATGGGGACTGCCAACTAACGAATACTTTGTTAGATGAAAATGGGAAGATATTTTTTATTGATCCAAGAGGATATTTTGGAAAGTCGTTAATTTTGGGAGATTGTAGATACGACTGGGCAAAAGTTTATTTTGCGATCGCAGGAAACTTTGATCAGTTTAATATTAAGAATTTCACACTTTGCATAGATAACGATTCGGTTAATTACCAAATTGGTTCAGGGGGATGGGAGTTTTTGAAAGAATTTTTCTTTTCCCAGTTACCAACTGGCGAAGGTAATGAAAAAGAAATCGAATTAATTCATTCTATTATTTGGCTATCAATGGCTTCCCATGCCTGGGAAGATTTTGATTCAATGTGTGTTGCTTTTTATAACGGAACGTATCTCTTTAATGCTTGGTTGGAAAAATATAATGAAAAATAGATTGACCTTATCACCCCTAAGACATACCTGGATTCTAGATTTTGACGGAACACTCGTTATCCACAATGGCTATAAAACAGGCGACGATACATGGCTTCCTGGAGCTTTAGATTTTTTAAAGTCAATACCTGAAGATGATTTAGTAATTATTCTAACGGCAAGAGAAAAGACGGCAAGAGAAAAAACAGAGAAGTTTTTGGAAGAATGGAACGTAAAATATGACAAGATTATTTTTGAAGTTCCTATGGGAGAGAGAGTACTTATAAATGATACTAAGCCGTCGGGGTTGAAATGCGCTTATTCTGTAAACCCCGCAAGGAATGAAGGGCCCAACTTAGAAATTTTTATTGACAGAAATTTGTGAGAAAACAATGCAAATATTACAACCCATTGTTCATGAAACAGTCTGGGGAGGATCTTTCCTCCAACCATTTTCTTATAGTGAAAGTGAATCCATCGGTCACCTCTATAACATAATTGATTCTGATCAATTTAATAATAAAATTATCCAAGGAACATACGAGGGTGAGACCCTCCATGACTGGTTCTTGGATAACAAAAAGAAGTATCACTTAGATCGCTTTGAGAAATTGCCATTTCTAACCGCTCTAGTAGAGGCAGCAGATAATTTGTCTATTCAAGTCCATCCAGACGACGACTCTGCGAAAGCGTTAGAAAATGAAAGCTTCGGTAAAAATGAGTCCTTTTACATACTTAAGACGCCAGAAATGGGGGCAATGTATAACGGTGTTCTGACTAAAGATAAAAATGAATTTAGAAAAGCTATTGAACGAGGTAAGACGCTGAACTATGTAGACAAACTCGAATGTAAGCAAGGGGACTACGTTTATATTGTTGGTGGCACATTACATGCTGCAACTAAGGGCACGATTACCTTTGAGATTGAAGAAAATTGCGAGCACACTTATCGTTTCTATGATTATGACCGCCTGGACAGTTCCGGCAAGCCTCGTCAATTGCAAGTTGAAAAGGCATTGTCCTCGCTGAAACCAGAGCTCAAGTCTCAATCTGTTCCAGCCGCTGGAAAACACATAGAACGGATGTATTGGTCAGAAATATTGGAAGACCGCGAAGAAGTGAAAAATAATACAGAAGTTTTTTTCTTTGCAATCCTTCTTGAAGGAGAAACTCAGGTGAAAGATTTGAAAATTCTTCCGGGAACAGCAGTTCTCTTGGAACCTGGGGATACTTTGATTTTAAATAAAAATAGAACCGTCATTGTTGGACCTGTAGTAAGGAGATAAAATGAACTTTTCCCCATCTCTTATGTGTGCGAATCAACTCAAGTTGATGGAAGAAATCGAAAACTTGGAGTCAACATGTATTTCTTCATTCCATATTGACATTATGGATGGAGTTTTTGTCAAAAATTTCGCCCTGAGTTGGGGACAGGTTCAGGCAATTAGAAAGGTAACAACCCTACCATTAGAAGTCCACATGATGGTAAAGGATTTACAGCCTCACAAGGAATTTATACTGGGCTCGAACGTGGATGTTGTTTTTCTTCATTCCAATCCATTATGTTTGCGACAAGATATCGAATTTTTGGAAAATAATGGCATTCTTCCAGGAATTGTGATAGATAAGGATGTCTCTTTAGAAGAATTCCAAAATCTAAAGAAGCTCTCCTCATATTTTCTTTATATGCGCGTTAAACCAGGTTTTGCAGGCCAAAAGCCACTCCCGGGGTGCGATACAACTTTGAAATTACTTTTGACAAAGTATCAAGATGCAAAATTTGCGGTAGACGGAGCAGTTAATAAAGAGTTCATAAAGATCTTTAAAATTTATTCAAACTGCAATTTTGTTCTTGGTACTTCAGCTCTTTTCAATAAACGTAGAGATTATAGAGAGCTTCTTGATGAATTATCTGAGTGAAATTTGCAGTGAAAAACGACTTTTCTTGGCTGTAAAGGAAATTTTCGATAATCTAGAACGAAGATGTGATAAAACTAAATTTAATCTTGTTCTGCATAGGCATCTTGGAGACGACTTTTATTGTTTGGCCTCTTTAAAAGAGTTTAAGAAACAATGGGGGGAGGAGCCAAAAGTTTTTCTCCCGCGAAAACATTTTTTCTTAGCAGAATTTTATTCTATTCAAGATTTTGAAGAATTCGACTTAAAAAAAGAATTACTTAAAATTCGAGAGATCCAAGGTCTTACATCCAAGCAACTAGATGTTTTAGAGAATCAATTGGCGAATTTTTTCTGCCTTAACTTTCCGATTAAGGAGAAATTATTTGTTTGTTCAGGAGATAATTTATTTCCGTTTTATGAATACAGGAATTATTGGTGTTTTAGATGGGGTGAAAACTTACTGCTTGGGTCGAATTACAAATTTAGTTTACCTGAGATCCTGCCAATATTAACAGAAAAAGCTAAAGAAACTCTTTTGTCTCAGGGAATTCAAAGTCTAAGTAAAGCAATATTGATAGCACCCGACGCTAAAACCACTGAGGTGTTCAATTCAGAATTCTGGCAAATTCTTTCTAATGAATTTACGAAAAATAAATTTACAGTATTAGTGAATTCCGACACTCTTACCTTAAGAGGCACAACTCAATTAAAGTCAACCCAATTTTCCCTTGAAGAAATTGTAGCTTTAGCCCTGAATTGTAAATATGTGTTTTCTATCCGATCGGGCCTATGTGATGTTCTTGTAAATAAAAAGGCGTATCTTTATGCTCTTTATCCTGCTTGCTTGAGAAGAGAATATCTAGGATTGACCTATCCATTTAAAATAGACGAAAAAGTTAATGAAATTCAATTTATAAATTGGAAATGTAGTTCTTTTATTTGGGATGATATTGATCTCGGGAAGAAATTAAATATTTACTTAAAGAAACAGCAATTCAAATTTTGGCTGTATTTGTTGTGCGAATTTCTCACCTTTGGAGGGCAAAAATTTAAAATTCCTAGGTTAGTATTAAATAATTTGTTTGGAAACGGAAACGGCTATCCAGATAATAACCAAAAGAATCCCCCTAATTACTTTACTTTTCTTAAAAAGATTCGCATTTATAGGGTACGAGATGGCGGAAAATTATAAATTTGCATTTGAATTGTACAAAAAAGTGAAAGAATTATGCCGTAAAGATGAATATAATCTTTTCTTGCATAAACATTTAGGCGACCTTGTTGCTTGCGTTTCTATTACCAAGCAATTTGAACTGCAATTTGGTAAACCTTTGCATATAATCATTCCTAAAGAATTTGAATTTTTATGTAATCTTTTTAATGTCACCAATTATTCCTGTCTTGAGGGTTTGAATTACTTTAAAAAATGCATAAATGAGAGCCCTTCGAAATATCTCTCAGGAGCTTCGTTTAATACAATGCATGCTTTTGATATTTTATGCAAGGATGTCTTCATTTCTATCCCAGAAGTAGGAGAGCCTTTTGTAATAGATTCTGAAACTCATAATTTTTTTCTTTGGGATGATTATTTTTCGAAATTCTGGGCTTGGAACGCAGGTCTGACAAAGGATTTCTATTTTTCTTTGCCAACAGCTTCCTCAATCAGAAAGCCCTGCATAACTACAATAAAAAAATTAGAAGCCATCAGCCCTATTGAAAGTATAGTTTTAATTGCTCCTGATGCCTCTACTGCAACAGAACTTCCTTTCTCTTTTTGGAAAAAGGTTATCAAAATTCTTTTTAATAAAGGTTATACAGTTGTTGTTAATAGTAAAAAGTACAAATTTGAAAATACTAAATCCACTTTCGATTTGGGCTTATCCCTCGAAGAGGTAATATGGCTTGGTTATAACTGCGCCTATGTTTTCTCCATAAGATCAGGTTTATGTGATGTATTGGTCGGTATCGGAAGAAAGCTTTTTACATTCTATCCAGCCATGCTTAAGAGAGAAATCGGTTCCTTGAACAACTGTTTTCTTCCTGCTCCGGAAGTAAACGAAATCCTTATAGATCAGTGGAACATTTCTCCATGTTTTTTTGAAGGAGAAGCCCTTCATGTTCTACTTCAGCCAGAAATTAATTTGATTAGAAGAGAATATTGTTATCATAAGGTAAAAGCTAAGTTTCCAGGGCTTTCTCGGGGCAACCGTGCTAATGCCATATGGTGGAGAAATGTACTCAATTCAGTTGCGGGTAATGGGTATACCTTTCCGCTTAATAATAAACAATTGACTTTCAACGAAATCAAACATATAAATTTCTTAAATGTTTTATTTGATTTTCTGGCGGTAGCTTTTTGCCGAAGCAAAAAAAAAATAAAGAAACGAAATTTTAGAGGCAATTGCAAAATTCTATAAATCTTAATTTCTGAACTTCTCGGGGTTGCGTACACTCAAATCCGTAACCCCGACTCTAACCTTAGCCTTTTAGGAAGGTCATAAGTTCCTCATAGCTTCGACCGCTTTTTCTGAGAGCCGACAAGATTTCGGCAGCTTGGGCGGTTTGCAGCTCCTTCTTCATAGCCAGCAGCTCCCGGGATTTCCTTTCATATCGTTCCTTTAACTTTACGAGAGCCGCCTCTGTTAATTTAATCCTGGATTTCAAAGTCTTAATACGCATCATCGCAGATTTCTCCGTCCTCGTAATGTAGATGTCCTTATGTCGTCGTTTGTCAAGCACATCCCTGAACACCCTTTAAAACTTAGCCTCATTTCCTTATACAGCCTCTTACTGCTCAACGAACATTCGAAAACACATCCCATACAAAGTTAAATAAATCAACTAGTTAAAGTTGTTCAAAGTGTTCTAGGGATTAGTGCCGATTGGTTTCTGGTTTTAAAAACAGAAATGTGCTTGTCAAACAAAACTCTCCTCGCCCAATTCTTCTGTTGGGTGCTATTTTTATACTTCTCGGCAATCAAAGAGAGTTGGTGCTTTGGTTAAAGTTGGAGCTAAATCTTCTTATTCGGCCTGTTTATCTGCTTCTAGACTCTTAGAACAGTGGCCATAATGAATCCGGTTCTTTGTTCCTTTCTTTTATCGAAGTCTGATTTGACTTGACACCTACTCAGGCTATTCAAAGACCGGTGCAACCGTTTTTCTCATTAGTTTTTTCGCTCGAGAAATTTAGAAGATTAAGCTACTTTATTAGCCAAAATTTATATCCATTCTTTTCCAGTCCTCACCTTTTGAAGCAATCGCCCAGAGTCTTCGAGCTAATCTGTTCGCAACAGCTATTGTGGCTACTGAATTCGGTTTCCTGTCTTCTATTTGCGTAACCCAGGAAGACTTATTTTTTGTCCTGCGAATAGATTGGGCGCATTGGACTAGAAGTCCTCTTAACTCTTTATTGCATTTTATTGGAATGGTTGTATTTACATTTTTTCCTCCGGAGCCGTAATGCTGTGGAACAAGTCCTATGTAGGCAGCGAATTGGCGTCCATTTTTAAAGACTTGAGGATCAGCTAATTTGACACACATTGTTGCGGCTGTGATCAGCCCGACTCCGGGTGCAGTCAGAAAATGGTCAAAGTTTTTGCACTGTTTGGCTAACGAATTAATTTCACGATCAAGACGAAGAATCGCCTCTGTTTCCTTATCCACTTCGTCAACCAAAAATTTAAATTCTTCCTTTACCATGTTGCTGGCTTGCGCTCTTTCGAGTTGCAGGAGACTATCAGCAATTGAGTTCTTGAACTGGCGCAGCCCTCTTGCCATAACGATGCCGTATTCCATTAAGTAACCGCGAACCATATTTACTTTCGCTGTCCTAGCCCTTATTCTCCTTGCTCTTATCCCTAACAAAGTTGCAAGATCAGTAACAGCCTCGGTTTTAACTGCAACCTTTCGAACTCCCGCAAGCATTGCGTTGAAAATGCCTATAGCGTCTTTCCGGTCGCTCTTGAAGCCGGAAACGTAAGGTTTTACAGCAGACGGGGCCATTAAATTTACTGTGTGGCCTAGTTTCTGTAGTTCTCTCGCCCAATACTGGGAGCCGCCGCAAGCTTCCATGCCAATCAAAGAAGGTTCTCTGTTCTCAAACAGCTGCAAAAATTCCTTCCTCTTAACTTGAAAATTTTTGCATTCGCCATCTTGATTAACTTGATAGATTTGAATGACATTCTTGGCGATATCGATACCACAGACAGATTGATATTTCGTGTTAAAGTTAGTCATGACGACCTCCTCTTTTAAATGAAAGTTGATTCATTTTGGTACTTTAGATACCGTAAAGGTTGTGAACAACCTCAAGAAGGAGGTCGTCACCTTCCGCCGAAAAAGATATTTTTAAAGATCAGTCTACAACTGAGGCTACTGAACACGTGTAGCAGCGAGACAACAACGACATTATCGTTTTATAGGTTCGTATCTTAATTTAGCAGCATGATCAATACTGTCTCCAAGGAATAAGAAGGAGACAGATTATGGATATTAACTGGTCAAGATACATTGAGATCGCTCGAGCACAAGAGTTGGGCAGCGTCGAGGTAGCGAGATTGATTCGAACCGAGACCCGTCGCAAAGTCAACATCTCCGAAGTTAAGCGGCGCCTGTCCGTTTCGGAGTCAGCGGCAGCTCAAATTCGACAGCCTAATTCTTTGGACGTTATTAATCTTTGCGAAGGTGAAGCAGATGAGGAGTCGACGCTGAGCATTTCGGCCAAGGGGATGACCTTCGAATTCAAGACGCAGCGTCCGGAAGAATCTGTCATCTTCATTCTGTCTCGCATGAGAGGAGACGTCATATGAATACCCGCTTCAGCGGCGTGCACGTGACGCTGGTAATTTCTCCTACTGATTTAAGAGGAGGCTTTCATCGGCTCTGTTCCCTCGCCCAAGACCAGCTCGGCATCAACTTGAGCAGCGGTAAGGAGGCCGTCGTCTTTCTCTCAAAGACGAGGAAGATCTGCAAGATCGTCCCCACGGACGAGAAAGGAACGATGCTGCTAACACGCACCTTGCACAACGGACGCTTTGAAGAACTCATGGTTCGAGTCGGTCAGCAGGCCAAGTGCACCTTGACTTTATCCGATTTAGAGCGATTTCTTAACGGGGAGCGGCTTTATACCAAAAGCGATACTTTTTGGTAGCCCGAGACTCCAATAACGCCGTGTAGGCTCTTCTGAGGGCCTTCACGGCGATATTTTTATATTTGCAAGCATTATTTATCGTTTATATTCAGATAATTAATTGTTTTTAAGGGTAAAATATGATATAATTTACCCAATAGATAATAACAGGGTGTGACAAAATGACCGACCTCAACTCACTCTCCATCTCTGGAACCCCGTCAATTGTCAAGCAATTTAGGGTTGAGGGCTCCTCTCTAG
>ERZ772991.1925-NODE-1925-length-16176-cov-3.589852_pt1 | contig 16176 bp, 16 predicted proteins | sample MGYA00511128_ERZ772991 | MGnify/ENA primary metagenome ERZ772991 (study PRJEB29015, sample SAMEA2737655) | human gut metagenome | biome: human gut; feature: human-associated habitat; material: faeces | place: China | collected 2012 ... | reverse complement strand
ACAGACTGGCAAGGATTGCGACAGCAAAAATTAAAGCGTGGCTTTGCCACCAAACGAGAGGCACAGGAGTGGGAACGAGCATTTCTGACAGAAAAGAAAGCCGATGTTACTATGCCATTTAAGACTTTTACGGAACTGTACGAAAAAGATGTTCGACCGAAGTTAAAGGAAAACACTTGGCTTACCAAAGAGCATATTATTCAAACTAAAATATTGCCGTATTTTGAGCATAAGCGATTATGCGATATATCGTCAAAAGATGTTATTGCTTGGCAAAATGAAATTAGAAAAATGACTAATTCAAGCGGAGAGCCGCTTTCTCAAGGGTATTTAAAGACGATTCACAATCAATTGAGCGCATTGTTCAATCATGCAATCAAGATTTACGGTTTAAGATTAAATCCTGCCTCTACGGTCGGTAATATGGGTAAGGAAGAACGCAAGGAAATGAGTTATTGGACTGTGGAGGAATACAGTAAGTTTTCTGATGAAATGATGGACAAGCCTATTTCATATTATGCTTTTCAAATGCTTTATTGGACAGGTATTCGTGTAGGTGAGTTGCTTGCATTAACTGCCGGTGATTTTGACTTTAAAAACAATATGCTTACAATCAACAAATCTTATCAAAGATTGCACGGAGAAGATGTTATTACTCCACCGAAAACGGAAAAAAGCAATCGAACAATAAAAATGCCGCAGTTTTTATGTGATGAAATGCAAGAATACTTGAAAATGTTTTATTCACCGAATAACAGCGACAGGATATTTCCTATTTCAAAAAGCTATCTTCATCACGAAATGGACCGAGGCTCAAAAGCCGCAGGTGTAAAGCGTATTCGTATTCACGATCTTCGCCACAGCCATATCAGTCTTTTAATTGATATGGGATTTTCCGCCGTTGCTATTGCTGACCGAGTGGGACACGAAAGCATAGAAATCACTTATCGCTATGCTCATCTGTTCCCGTCAAAACAAAAAGAAATGGCAGTTAAACTTGATTTTATGAATAAAGGGGTGTGATGATATGTCAGCCAAAAATGTAGATAGGCACAACCGTTTCAGAAACATCACAGTAGGGTTCAGAGTATCACCTGAAGAAAACGAGGAAATCAACAGAGCCGTTGCTCTTTCGGGTTTATCCAAACAGGAATACTGTTACCGCCGCTGTATGGAGCGTGATGTAGTTGTGCAGGGAAATCCGAGAGTATATAAGGCTCTCAAAACTCAAATGTCAGATATTTTAACCGAGCTTCAGCGTATAGCTGATGGCGAGAGCGTTCCTGATGAGCTGCTCTATACAATTGAGCTAATCGCTGCAACGCTCGGAGGTTTGAAAGGAGAAGATGACAATGGCGAATAAAAAAGAAATGACCGCCCCTTGTGTATCTGTTGGCGCAGATACGGAGCAGTCAATTCAAAAATATACTACAAATATTATACCCGATGTTTCCGCAGAAATCAATGAAAAATTTTTGAAAGGGGGCGTTGCGGATGGCAGAACTTAAAATCATCAGTATGGACGAGGTTCCCGTTGAGGAAGTGAAATGGTTGTGGTATCCCTATATTCCTTTCGGAAAGCTGACTATTGTTCACGGTGACGGCGGTGAGGGTAAAACGACTTTAATATTGCAATTAGCAGCGTTGTTATCGAGGGGAGAAAAGCTCCTCTGCGACGACACCGAGCGTGAGCCGATAAAAATCATCTACCAAACGGCAGAGGACGGGCTCGGCGATACGATTAAGCCCCGTTTACTTTCCGGCAATGCAGACTGTACTCAAATAAAAGTGATTGACGAATCGGAAGCGGCTCTTACAATGCTTGACGAACGAGTGGAACAGGCGATTGCCGAAACAGGAGCAAGGGTAATTATTTTAGACCCTATGCAGGCGTATGTCGGCGCAAAGGTTGATATGAACAGAGCGAATGAGGTTAGAAACATTCTCGCTCAGCTTGGCAGAATAGCAGAAAAATATTGCTGTGCAATTATCTTGGTCGGACACTTGAACAAAGCGCAAGGCAACAAGTCAACTTACCGAGGACTTGGCTCTATTGACTTTCAGGCTTGCGCCCGAAGCGTGCTTGTTGTCGGCAGAGTAAAAGATAAACCTGAAATTCGAGTTGTGGCTCATCAGAAGTCGTCACTTGCGCCCGAAGGAAAACCTATCGCATTTGAACTGAGTGCAGAAAACGGTTTTCGCTGGCTCGGTCATTATGATATTTCGATAGACGATTTGCTCAGCGGTATCAGCCGTGAAAAGAAGTCCGAACAGGCAGAAAATTTAATAACCGATTGTCTTTCCAACGGAAAATATCCGCAGCAGATTTTATTGAAGAAAGCGCAGAACGCAGGCATCTCAAAAAGAGTGCTTGATGAAGCAAAAAAATCTCTCGGTGTAAAGTCAATAAAGAAAGGTAGCGGATGGTATTGGGAACTTCCCGAAGAAAAAGAAGCAAGCAACTTTTAAGGTTGCAACATTGCAAAGGTCAGGGACAACTGCAATCTTGCAATGTTCTTTTTCGGTGGGTAGTGAACAATATGAAAGTTTAGCAGAGTGTGCAGAGAGTGCCTTTTTAAAGGCGACTCTTTGCCCCTCGGAGAGCGCAAAACCTGCTGGCAGGTTGCATTTTTGATGGGCTTGCCTGTCAAAAGTGCTTTTGCGTTACTCTTGACAAGAGTAACAGAACCGAGGACGAGCAAGTTTATGAGATTGGAGGTATATAAATGCAAAGAACGATAAGCACAATGGTGGGTAAAGGCTCGGTTAATCATAACAGCCGAAAGTTCAAAGCTGAAAATGTTGACGGTGAGCGCAGCCACCTCAATATAGATTATTGTAACGAGCCGATAAAGAAAATCTATCACGATTTGTTCGATGAAGCACTCAAAAGATACAACGATAAACAGACGAGATCCGACCGCAGAATAGAAAACTATTATGAAAAAATCCGCAATTCAAAGCAGGAAAAGCTGTTCCACGAACTCATTTTGCAGATTGGTGATAAGGAAAATATGAACGCTGAAAGCGAGAACGGACAGCTTGCAAGGCAGATTTTAGATGAGTATTACCGTGGATTTCAAGAGCGTAATCCGCAATTAAAAGTGTTCTCTGCTCATCTGCATATGGATGAGGCAACGCCCCATTTGCATATTGATTTTGTGCCATTTACTATGGGAAGTAAGCGTGGACTTGATACAAGAGTAAGCCTGAAACAAGCGTTAGCTGCACAAGGTTTCAAAGGCGGAACCCGTGGCGATACAGAGTGGAGTCAATGGGTAAGTGCAGAAAAATCTGCACTCGCATTCATTATGGAACGGCACGGAATTGAGTGGGAACATAAAGGCTCACACGAAAAGCATCTCTCTGTTCTCGATTACAAAAAGCAGGAGCGAGAAAAAGAAGTTACGAAATTGGGCGATGAAATCAATAAGAAAAAGGACAAATTAGAGCTTGTGAATGCTCGAATCGGTAATCTGATCGACTGTGAAAAGTCTCTTGAAAATGTGAAAGAAAACTTTGAAGATGACCCTCAGTATCAGCTTCCCGAGCCTCCTGCCTTGATGAGTGCAAAGACATACAAAACAAAAATTGCACAGCCGATAATCAACGCTTTGAAAGAGTTGGTGCAAGGCGTAGTAATCAAATATTTTAAAATGAAAAGCACTCTTGAAGAATGGCGGCAGGCGAATCAAAGTCTTTATCACGATAACAACAGACTGTCGGAAAAGGCAAAGAACTTGGAAAATATCAACGCTAAACAAAAGGCAGAACTACAAGATTATAAGCTGCTCCGCAAGGTTTTCGGCAATAAACAAATTGATGATATGCTGAAACAGGCAAAGGAAATCACACAGTCTAAACAGCGTGGCACACGCTTTAGAAATGATAAAAACGAAAGGTAGAAACACGAAATGAAAAACAGAATTTATGATGAAAATAACGGTCTTTTGTATGAAAAGCAAGGCGATTATTATCTGCCTTGCTTGGAACTGCCCGAACAAGAAAACAAGCCAATCGCTATTTGGGGACAGCGCCACTTGCGGTATATCAAACAGCACAAACGTGTCTTTTACGCTAATCTGCTGACCGCTTGTGAGCTGAACAGCTATCTTGCAGATGTTGATGAGCAGGCTGAAAATCTATTCTGTCGGTTGGTAAAAGACATTGCCGAAAAAGAAAATGTAACTGAGAAGCTCAAAGCTGAAAATCAAATGCTGTGGGTACAGCGCATGAACAGTGTCCGTAATCGTGCAATGGAAATTGTAAATGCAGAGTTGATTTATACAGCATAAACATCACAGCGGCAGGGAGAAATCCCTGCCGCCGTTGTGTTGCATATTGTAGGAAACTATCAAAAACATATGTAGTTTTAAAAAATGAATTTTGAAATGATACCTTTCTGAACATCGCTGAGATTTTCGGCTTTTTCGTTAAATTTAATTTCCGTTTGATCAATGCTTTCAACGCAAGGTTTCAACCATTCAATTTCTTCGAAAGAAAATCCATATCGTAACAGCCATATCTCAGTTGAGTCTTCTGTTCCATATTTGATGTACTTTGCCAACCTCTCAGCACGATCGTCTTGATACGCAAGATAATACTGATGGAAAATCGCATAGAATAAATCACTCAACTTAAACCCTATAAGTTTATCGAGAAAATCATATGTATCATAAACAATACGGTCGTAATCAACATCTTTACCTTTTGTTTCAGCAGGGAATAAAGGAAAGGTACGCAATTCTTTATCCGGAATATCACTATAACCTGCAATATATCGAACTGTTAGGCTATCGGCACGATCTTGTTGACCTGCTTGTGATAATGATCGTCGTTGGGCAACATTGGAAACATAAGCATATCTCTCTTGGCAAATCTTACTAAATGTTTTGCCGTGCACTTTCCAGATCATTATTTTGATAGCGGAATCAAAAACGAATTTTTCTGCTGCCGTTAGTTTTCGACCTAAGTACTGCTTATATAAGCACTGAAAGTCCTCATAAACCTCTTTTGCGACTGTGTTAGGCAACACAAATCCTGCATCAGTAAACATCATATCTAATAATGTAGGGACTACCGTAGTAACGCTATCTGACTTTAATTTCTCAAGATCTTTATTTGTAAGATTATACTCGTCAGAAAATTCCCCTGTTTTGATTGCTTCTTTGTATTCCTCATATTTTTCATCAATTTTATCGTCTGTTGTATCTAATCGAGATTTTGACGAAAGAGTATTTTTCTTACGGTATACTTTTCGAAATCTGCTCATTGCATTTGGTCGCAAAATGACGCTACCAAAATCAAATACTGGTTTGTTGGTAGAGCGACCGGCTCTACCAATCAGATTTTTGACAGACAGTGTTTTACTCTCCTCGAAGCGGTCAAGATAAACCACATCAAATGGCATATTAATTCCCTGCTCCAGTGTAGAAGTAGCAAAACAGATTTTACAGAATCCCTGCTGCGTAAAATGCTCTAATATCAAACGGGCTGTCATTGGCATTGAACCGTGATGAACCACAATCCCGCATCTCAGTTTTTCCAGCATATCAGAGTTATAAAACGACTTATCAGTTGTTGAAGCACCAATATACTCCTTTAGCTCATCTATCATTTTTATTGCAGTAGTATCATTAATTGGTTGGCACATAGAAATATACTTCTGAAATTGCCCATATATCTGCTTACTATAAATGTGTGACTTTGGTACATAGATCAGTACACTACCACCTTTTTTTAGTGCTGATTCTATGGGATCAAAGTTTGCTTCCAGTTTTCGTTTTCCCAATGTTGCAGGATCACTCCCGAAATGATAGAATTTTTGGTTCGTGGTGTCATGGGTATAGAAAATCTGTCCTACATTTTTTAATTCATAATTGCTGTATGTTGCCGTTGTATCAATGGTTTCGATACCGTTCTTCTGCAATTGCGCTTCAGGATTTTCTATGAAAGGATGCGCAAAAACAAATTTTGCATCAGGAAAATATTTTAGTGCTCGCCTCACAATACTATCAAAATAGAGACCGCGCACCGATTGCTCATCGCTGAGTTGGGCTTCATCAAACAAAATCAAATCAATTTTTAGCCAATCTTTATTTTTGAACAGCTCTTTTGCACGCTCAGGTGTCAGTATGAAAATATTTCTGCGAATGTGTTTTGTATTAATCCTATCAACAAAAGTCAGGACATTTACAGTTTTTCGATCCACAAGATTGTTCAATCGGTCGTAGTACTCGTTAATAAGTGCTCTTGAGGGGACGATGACAACCACATCATTGGAACATTCAGAAATAAGATGTCGAAATACAAATGATTTCCCCGTACTTGTTGGTGCCGAAAAGCTGAAATACTGCAAATTTCGTATCTTCTTGAGAATATCTGCTTGCATTGGCGTATAGTCATTGCCAAATTCATCCTTGAGTTGCTGGTGATACATCTCAAAGATTGAGCCTGTAAGACTTTCGATTTTGGGCTGTTTGAAAAACAGCCCCATCGTGGCAATGATTTCTTGCTCGTCCTTTTTGAAAAAATCTGGTTGAAACAGTTTGAAATATGATACCATTTCTAAAACCAGCGAGTTATTGGGTCCATTTTGATAAATTTCAGATTTGACATAGTCTATAATCTGCTCCAAATCTTTCCCTTTTCGAATTTTGGCAATGATATTGCCCTTTTCTAAAACAGTATTCATAAGTCCACCGCCACCAAAATGAGTTCTTCATATTGAAGTAATGATTGAAAGTCCGGGCGTTTCGAGATATTAGCAATTATTCTATCTGTACTTGTAGATTTTGCTGAAAACGCAGCAGAAAATCCCTTTCTTCCATCGGCTACCCTTTGCAAAGCCGATGTTGTACAGAACGGTTTTAATTCAGGAAGATCCTCAACATCTTTTCCATCTCTGATAAAATCGACGATTTGTGGCAAAGCCGATGAATACGCTGTTGTAGTGGCAACATATTTTGCTTCACCGAAAATAACCGTATCCGTAATTTTGTTTTGTGAGTGAAAATCAAACCCAGGATTTCCAGAACGCTTTTTACCAATAAGTTCATCAAGAGGAATATCTAAATAGTCCAATTTTGATACCATAGTTTCTCTGGCTAATTCAGATACTACATACTCACCAGCATCTTTGCTGACATTGTCACCAACGCATTTGTCAAACTTTTCTTTAATATCATCAATAGTTTTCTTTGCACGGGAGGCAAAAGCTTTCTGTTCAAAGTCTTGATCGAATTTACTGAGCCAAGACAAGTCCATAAGAGCACGCAAAATATCTGATAATGTTGCTGAAATATCTTCAGGATCTATTCTGAAAAATTGAACTTTTGCAGGAGTAAACTCGGTTAACACCCTATGGTCAGTTATCTTCAAGACTTTCACCTCACTTCAAAATATCACTTAACACAACCCAACTATCGCTGTTAATATCCTCGGAATAGATATCCATACAGATACACAATTCCTCGCTCTTGCCATCATAGCGAACAATTCCGCCTTTTAGGTTGTAGCGAGTAAGATAATCTTTCAGCACCTTAAACTTCTTCGGCGTAAAAATATCTATGTCTTGGCTGTTGCCGGAACGGTCAAATCCGCCCTTTGTTTCAATTATCCAAATTTCGCCATTTACGCTGACAATGTAGTCGGGATAGAAGTTCTTTTGCTTTTCGGAGTTATCGGCATACACGATAGAAAGGTATTCGTTACCCTTATCACCGTTTTTATAAATCCAATCCACGCTGTGTGCCTTTTCACAGAATTTTTCAAACTTACGCTCCGAAGAAGAACGAACCTCGGCGGAAGAAAGGTATCCTTGATATACATTTTTCTTCATTTCAAGTTGTGTTTTTGCAGTGCCGTCATATGTGAATATGCAACTCTGTGGAATACGGAAAGTTACTTTAGAAATACTCTTGTCATCAATTACAAGCTGTTTAAGTTCTGCCGCCATAGCTTCACGAATGGTATGTTTAAGCAAGTCAGCGTTGTTGATAACAAAGGTGTAAACCTGTCTTGGCTCAAGAGCAAGGATTTTTCTCGAATATGTAAAGTTCTTGTCAAACAGCTTACGGATAATAGTATTCATATAGCTGTATTCCATACCGATTTCCAATCCGATTTTACCGATTTTATTATGATACAAATGACCGTGTTCATGCGTATTTAGTTTTTCGGTAACCACGACGGTATTCATATCGTCGGACTTGAAATCAAGCGTAGCGGTTTCGCCCGAATATGTGCGGCGTAAAATATCATCGTTGAAAACAAAGCCTGCTGTTTGCAAGCGTGTCATATTTTCCTTTTTATTTCCACCCGTTTTATATTCCTGTTCAAAGTATTTTGCAACGGCAAGCAAAGCTTTTTGTGGATTTCTTGTCTGCGTTACCATAGTACGCTGTTCGCTTGTGAGTGTAATATCCTTGTACTCGTTTTTAAGGAAAAGCGTCTGTGCTTCCAATGCACCTTTGCCCAAGCTCATCTTTACACCTGCTGTGAATTTTTCATCGAAAGTGTAGAGATAACAGCTATCCAGTAAATCTTTGCCGTAGTGATGAGCCTCCGGCATACGGCGAATACGACCGATAGTCTGAATTTCAAAGGTTTCGTCCATATTGTCACGCAGTTTTACAAGAATATGCGCTCTCGGACAATCCCAACCCGTAGCAACTGCTTGCTTGATAATAACGGCAACGGACTTTGCGTTCGGCTCGTCGATACCCTCAAGATTTTCGTGCATATCGGAAAGCCATACCGCCAACTGCTGATTTTCGTAGGTTACACCTTGCTTTTCAAAATAACGCTCTACATCATCCTGCAATTTTTCCGATTTGTTCGGTATCTGCACAACAATCAACGGGTTAATATCTTTACCTGCCGAAAGAAAAGCGGAGCGTAATTTGCGCTGTTTATCGTATGCTTTTTCAAGCAGATATTCCGTTTGGCTCTCGGTTTCAATAACCTGCGGAAAGTCCTCGTTGATGATGAGCATTTTTTTGATGAGACCTTCGGCGATTACATCTTCTTCGGGTATCTCAATGATTTCTGCATTTTTGATACCTTTTGGTGTAGCGGAACAACGGATAATTTTATCCGTATGAAAATACTGAATTATCTCATCCGCCTTAACCGTATTATTTTGATGACTTTCATCAACGATAACAACAAAACGCAGACCTTCATTCAAGGCGTGGTCTATATGTTCAATAAAATTAGTGCGTTCACCGTCTTTGAGGGCGTTGTTGCCTTTCTTGGTCAGCTTTTCCCAGTTAATAAAACAACTGTCGTTTTCTTCAAAGCCGCCCGTCATAACATTGGAGAGCAATTTTGTCTGTGAGGCGTGGATATACTTATCCATTTTCACTTTGCTTTGCTCCTCAAGGTTACCCTTGCCGGGGGTAAGCCAAACAAAAACAGTTTTCGGAACGCTTTGTATGTATTGGTGCATAAAGTATGTGAGAATTATAGTTTTTCCACTACCAGTAGGACTTTTTAAAATAATATCCCTTGCAGGAGAGTCCATCGCTTCAAACAAATCTTTTACCGCTTTTAGTTGAAATTCTTTTAATTTCATTATCGTCTGCCTCCTTTTTTGTTGGAGGATTGTCTAATACCTTTTGCTATTTCTGCTTTTGCCTCAGGCATTTTCATTATTTCACCAACCAATCCTGTCATTAAGTTTTGACTAAGGTTATTTTCATTTTCTTTGGAAATTAATTCCAGCTTGTGTTTGTGTTCAAGCTCCATTTTTTCAAGTTATTGTTGATGCTGCTTCCCAAGAGAATCAATATCGATCTTGTGCTGCTCCATTAACTTTTCTAAGTCGTGCTTATTTTGTTCCTTTACAACTTTGATCTGTGCAGATGTATTTTTGTGTGCAACCAAATAGGTTACAAACCCTGTTACTATTGCAGGAATACACGATATTAATAGTGTTTGGACAAACTCATTCATAATTATCTCTCCTGTAAATCTTTGTAATAATAATCGGGAATAATATTTACCTCGATTTTATGTGAAGAAATTGCCTGTTCTTGTTCCTCTGTAGGCAAAAGGTCGTGTCCCATATAGAGTTTCTTGCATTTTGAAAAATCTTCAATGTTTACTACAAATTCTTCGAGTTCTTCCTCTGTAAGAACAATAGCAATTTCCGCATTATTCGTGAAATTGATACCGTTTTCAAGTTCAACAAGTTCACGGATATGCTTTAACAACTCGTCCGCATATTCGTAATACATACGATCAGAGATGGGAATATAGTCAACCTTATAATATTTAAGACTTGCAGCGTAGTTTTCTTTATCAATAACACGCTTGATACGCTCATAGGTCACATCACGGCAGATATTGTTTTCGTTGTTGGTGCAGAGAATAAATTTGCGATTTCCGCCGTCTTCCGCGTTAAGCTCCATAACAGCATCACCTGTAGTTCCTGAACCTGCAAAAAAGTCAAGTATTGTTTCATCTTTTGTGGAAAGAGCAAATTTTGCAATTTGTTTGATAAGCCTTTTAGGCTTTTTACCATTAAGAAACTTTACATCTCCCTCTTTTGAGATATTACCCATATCAAGATAAAATCCCGACCACCAATCTCCTCGTATTTTTGTAGGACCAAAGGTATTATCAAAATCATCTGCTACTGACAGCTTTTCCGATAGTAAAATGCGCTGAAAAACGACATTCTTATCATTCTTGCACAATAAATAATTTCGAGTATCCGTTGAATAACTATACACCTTATTTGGTGCCATTGTTTCTTTTACTGTATCATCAACTGCGACGGAATCATGTGTCCTGCATATATAGTCAGCATTTTGATTTATCCATTCTCTAAATGCATTACATGTATCATAGGCAATTGGAATGTTTTTGTTTGGAAGTTTTTTCTTTTTGTCTAACAATCCTAATAAATCAAGTGCGGATGAAATTTCAGTTTCTTCTTTGATTGCTTCAGCTAATGATATTTCACTATAATACACACCTTCATCTATTAGGAATGAATTATAGTGTGCATCATATTTAACTGGATCTTTAAGCGGTATTTGTCCCACGTTTTTTGTCCCGTCCATTTTATAAACCAAAATAAATTCACCATTTTTTACAATGTTGCCTTGCTTAGCAGCCTTAACCTTCATACCTTGTGTTGCTGACATTTCAACATGTATACAAGTGACAAAAGTGTTTTCGCCAAATATTTCGTCAGCTAATATTTTTAGCTGAGCAAATTCATTGTTATCAACAGAAATAAAAATACAGCCTGTGTGTTTTAATATCTTTTTAGCAATACTCAATCGATTGCTTATAAAAGAAATCCATTTACTGTGTTTAAACATATCGTTCGCATCTATATATTTATCGTCATATATAAAATCCTTACTTCCTGTATTATACGGCGGATCTATATAGATAAGATCAATTTTTCCCCGATGTGTTTTCTCTAACAGCTTCAACGAAGCGAGATTATCACCTTCAATGAGAAAATTCATCTGCCCGCCGTTGTCGATGAAAAGGTCTTTGTTCTCGGTCAATACAGGCGTATGTGTTGCAAGCACCTCGTCGATTTCTTCACGGTGTTCCTCGAAAACAAGCCCGTATTTCTTGCCGTTTACATCTTTCTCTAAATCGGAAAGATAGGAAAGCAGATTGCCCGTGTTTTCGTCCTGTGGGGCAGATGATATATATTTGCGTATTTCACCGATTTTTGCAATCAGCTCATCACGCTTTTGTTTTGAAATGTTTGTACTCAATTATTATAACCCTCCAAATCATTATCAGAAATCCATTCTGTTTTATCAATATTGCGTCTTTGACAAAAATCATTATAATAACTTATTAACCACTCCATTTTTTGACGCGCTTTAGCGTTACTGCTGTTTTCCTTGATGTTATTTAATATATGAAATTTTAAATTATTTAATTTTAAATTTCGATTTATGCCATTTAATTCTCGATACTCAAAAGGAGAATTAAAGCCACAGTCATACAGAAAATCAAAATAATACAAACCATCAAAATCTTTAATAAATTTACTTTCAAAACATTTATTTCCTATTGCTTTTAAGGAATCTCTTGTAGAAATAATTCGAGGATAGATAGCCGATTCGCTTTCTAATAAATAAGCATCTACAAGTGCCTTTCCGTAGACAAAAGTTTCATCTCCATAAAATTCACCACAGCTAATTCCACCCCTGATAAACACATTAGAGACACTTAATGATATATCTGTAACATATTGCATACCAGTTATAAATGCGGCGATATTTGCTGTTTTATCATCTTCGCTTAATTTATCTTCAAGTGGTACAGCTAACACAATGTTATCTGAAAATATTTTATAATACAAATTAAATACACCATCATTGTCTAATCTCTTTTTTACACCATTATAAAGAACATAGAATAATGCTGGATTATTAACATCAATCATATGTTTTTTTGCTCCGAGAATATCGAATGAACCAACTATATACTTTTTTGTTTTAATATCAAATACTTCGTCCATTTATTTTCACAATACCAATCATATTATTTTATTGAGTAAATTACTTCCATTCGCAAATAGAAGCAACATCTTTTATCTCAAAAGTGATAAAATCGTTTTCGTTTGGTGTTGCGATAACTTCTTCCACTTGCCTGCGCCTTATTCTTTAATCGAGTAAGCACAGACGCTGCAATATCAGCCATTCAGCAACACCTCCATCAGTTCGGTAACTTTTTTATATACACGCAATTTTTGGGAATAAGCAGAAAGATTATTCAGATTCTTTTTGTCATCTTTTACATAAGCGTTAATAGCCTTGTTAAAAATTTCGTTATCTAATCTTGAACGATACTTAAAACAATCACATATTGTTCGCTCACGGTCATATACAGACAGCTTAACCCCGTTGAAGTTATCGGTGGTTTTCCCAAGTTCATACAACTCGGGCTGCATATAATAAGGATGAATGGTAAGTAAATCCACTTTTAGTTTTGTTCTTGACATTGAACGAGGCACAGCTATTGACCATTTTCGTGGTGCAAAGTCGCTGTAACCATAGTGAAACAATGCAGATTCAACACAAACTATTCCTTTTGGAATGAGTGTTGCAAGCAATTGTTCTTCTGAAGGAACACATTGTTCGGCAAGCTGATAGTATCCGTGTCGTACACGATTAAGAAAGCCTGCGTTACACAGGTTTACGACATCAACAGCTCTGATTCCGGCAGCAACAAAGTCTGCAGATTTTGCAATGCCATTATTGTCTACTACCACTTCTTTTGCTCGCTCTTGAAGATTCACTCATTCACCCTCTTCTTTAAATAAAATTCACGCACAGCGAATACATAATTGTGTACTGATTTTATTATACCTGAGACAACTAAAAAAAGCAATTAAATTTTAAGCACATTTTTTAAAATTTGTGCGTAAAATTAAAAAACATATTGCAAAATAAAAAGAAATCAAGTATAATATAAATTGTAAAATCAATCCGGTTGCAACCATTCTTTTCTTGCAACCATCGGTTTTATCGCACCTGATAAGAAAATGATAAATTCTCGTCGTACAGGTATGATAATATGGATTATCAAAATACTACGAAGACTACACGATACATTTTATAAACAAAATGCGTTAAGTTTAGCCTTTCGGCAACGAGTGGGAATGATTTCACACCTGTGAAAAAGCCCGTAAATAAAGCCGTTTCACCGTTTGAAAGCCCTCTGTGGCAACAAAATGGCAACATTATTTGAATTATCATAAGAATAAGCAAAGAGCTAACTGATTTTTTGAGAAGTCAGTTAGCTCTTTTTTGTTTTATGCACACAAATGATATAGCATACCCTTGAATGTCAGCTTGAATTTATAATTGCTGGTTATTAAATGACCATTTTTTCCACTTTCATATATATCAAATGTAATTATTGTATAGTCACTTCGTTTAACTTCGATTTGTGTAGTTGGAAAAATTTCGCCTAAGTCGCAACGAACAAACAACTTAGCTCTGTTTAAGTTGTCGAACGAATTAACCAAATCTTTTGAAGTGATTCTATTCATACCGCTATCATAATTAAGCTTGTATATCTTTATGGTTTCTATTCCAAAATTGGATTTTATTGTAAATTCACAACCTTCGCTGTCAACAATTAAAACATTATCTTCGTTTTCTATATCTACATTTGAGTCATATGGAATTACATCAAACTCTTCATAAAGAGTATAACGATTTTTATATACTACCCAAATTCTACCTGATAAATACAAAAGAAAAGTTAAACAGGTTACTATTGCAGATATATTAGAAATTGTTCCCCACATAAAACCACCATCCTTTTTATTGTAATATATCATTTTCCTTATTTATGGATGTTACTTGCGGGATAGTTATAACGCCACTTGTCATAGTCCTCACGGCTGATGTCGCCTTTGCGGTATTTTTCAGCCTGTTCTGCCCACGCATTAAGCATTTCCGAAAGCTCGGCAGCGTCCGTCCCCTTGCGAGGGTCTGCATACATTGAAACACCGTTTTCAGTCTTTAATATTGTCAATCCGTATCTGTCCTCTAATGTAAACAAGGTGTGCATTAACCCTATATAGCTTTCAATGTCGGGAACAGAAAGAGCCTGCGGAGATATATCGAAAACCTCTGCAAGTTTATTTGTTAAATCCACTTTAGGTGTTCTTGAGCCTGACTCATACTGCGCCATACGAATATCCGCAGTCTTTTCCGGAAAGCCGACCACCTGTCCTAAATATTTCTGTGTCATTCCGCAAAGATTACGAAAGAACCTTATTCTCTCTCCGATTGCCATAAAATTTACGCTCCCTTATTCATATAATGTGCAAACAGTATATCATATATGTTTAGTATATGTCAAGTAACATAAAACAAAAAAGTTTAATATTTTTACGAAAACCACTTGACATAACTGAATTTGCTTAGTATAATAATACAGACTTAAACTTATAGCGTTAAGTCTATGAAAATTGAATAACCGTTATACACCACGGTAATGGTGTATCCGCTCGGGCAAATCGGAATGCGGTCAGAAAGTTCTCCGACACTAAACAAACAAAACAATTACAAAGGAGGTGTTTTTTATGACAGAAAAGTCTTTTATCAGAGCCGATGAGGTTGCAGAAGAATTGGATGTATCTAAATCTTATGCATATAAGGTTATAAAACAACTCAACGATGAGTTGGGTGCAAAAGGATATATCACAGTTGCAGGACGCATCAGCCGACAGTATTTTAATGAAAGAGTTTACGGAGCAGAAAGGAGAGAGGTATAATGCCTGCTTACAAAAACAAAGATAACGGAACTTGGTATGTAATGACTCAATACACAAACTGGAAAGGCGAACGCAAGCCAAAGTGTAAGCGAGGATTTGATACCAAACGAGAGGCGCAGGAGTGGGAGCATACTTTCCGACAACAAAATTCGGGAGATTTGGATATGCCCTTTTCCGCCTTTGTTGAAATCTACTGTCAAGAGCAAAAGCCACGATTAAAGGAAAGCACTTGGCAAACAAAAGAAAATATTATTCAGCAGAAAATTTTGCCGTACTTTAAAGACCGCAAAATCAACGAGATTACCACCAAAGATGTGAGAGCTTGGCAAAATGAAATGCTTGCATATCGCAATGAGGAGAATAAGCCCTATTCATCATCCTACCTGAAAACGCTGCACAATCAGCTTTCAGCCATCTTTAACTATGCAGTCAGATTTTATGATTTGCGCAGCAATCCCGCCTCAAAAGCAGGAAATATGGGCAGTGAGGAACGAAAGGAAATGCTGTTTTGGACGAAAGAAGAGTATCAAAAGTTTTCCGAAGTGATGATGGATAAACCGCTTTCCTACTACGCATTTCAAATGCTTTATTGGACAGGTATCCGTGAGGGTGAATTGCTTGCTCTTACCCCTGCCGATTTTGACTTTGAAAAAGGAACGGTAAAAATCAGTAAAACCTACCAGCGTTTAAAGGGGCAGGATGTGATTACCTCTCCGAAAACCAAGAAGAGCAACCGCACCGTGCAGATGCCCGAATTTCTCTGCACCGAAATGCAGGAATTCTTTGCTATGCAATACGGACTGAAAAGGAGAGACCGTATCTTTAATATAACAAAAAGCTATCTTCATCACGAAATGGACAGAGGCTCAAAAGCCGCAGGTGTAAAGCGTATTCGTATT
>ERZ772991.1921-NODE-1921-length-16234-cov-13.088263_pt1 | contig 16234 bp, 9 predicted proteins | sample MGYA00511128_ERZ772991 | MGnify/ENA primary metagenome ERZ772991 (study PRJEB29015, sample SAMEA2737655) | human gut metagenome | biome: human gut; feature: human-associated habitat; material: faeces | place: China | collected 2012 ... | reverse complement strand
GCGCTCACCTTTGCAGCATCCAGTATTATCTGCGCTTTTGGCTTGGCATCTGCCGTACCTCGCTCGCCGTATGGGCACTTAGAATTATGCGGTATTGCCCTTGATTTTGTTTATAGGGGCAGATGCTTGTCATCAGCCCGCAGCAACCATGCGGAATTGGCAGGTATAGTTTGGTGAGCGGCAACAGCCCGATGCGAGCATCGGATCCTACAAATCATTTGCAGTGCTTGCCACAGTCGATAAAGGTTTCTCCACGGCGGGATGAGGGCATCCCGCCCTACAGATTGCTTGCATTGCCTGCCTGCTGCCTATTATAAAAAGCTCTGTAGGGAACGGCTTATTCCGGTTCAAGAGCCGAATCAGCGGTCTGGTTGGCCTCTGAAGTTCGACTGCGGGCGCAGTGACCTACCGTACATTTTCCGAATAACGCTGCCGGCCAAAAATCTCTCTCCATTTTATCCCATTCGCCCTGAAAAATATGTTGACAAACCGCGTTTCATCTGGTATATTATACAAGCAATCTTTTGCGGTCATGGCCCGTTGGTCAAGCGGTTAAGACAGCGGCCTCTCACGCCGTTAACGTGGGTTCGATTCCCGCACGGGTCACCAGGAAGAGCACCATAGCGTAAGCTAAGGTGCTCTTTTGTATGTCTAAAACCACTCGCTAGGCGAGTGGTTCGATAAAGATTATATCGATGAGTAATGAAACTCAAACGAAGAATTTTGGAATAGTACCAGTGGGGCAATTCCAGACTGGGTTATTGGCGTATCGCCGGTAGTCCTGTATTAAAAGGTTCCATTGCAAACGAAAGACTCGCAGAAGCAGGATATTTTAGTATCCTCAGGCGCTTACTACGAGTCCTTGCACTTATGCGGTTGAACCGCCGTGTACCGGTCGGTACGCACGGTGGTGTGAGAGGTCGGCTCTTTAGTTAAGAGAGCCTCCTACGCGATTCTTTTAGGTAAAAAAGCAAACAAACAGAACACTTCATTCAAATGCATATAGCGGCTATTTATTTTATACAGAGACAAATAGCGGCACAGAACAGATATAATAAAAGAAGCTATAAAAAGCAGGTATTCACGTGGAGGACGATATCGTTTCTACATGAACACCTGCTTTTTTATTTATTATTTACTGGTGGAATAAATAGTGGTAGCCAAGTATTCATCACTGACCCAACCATAAATCCCACTGTAATATACAACAACCCAGTCAGGCACATTGCTGCTATAGCCGCATTCCCATACGATGATACCGTAGGGGATATTATCCATTTTTTCATAATTTGTACCGGGACCTTTACGCATAATCAGCCCATGATCAGCAGTGGTGTAGGTACAAAGGCTATCAATTCGGCTAAGCGTTACATCTGGTGCAACGCATCCATCCGGCAGAATAATGTCGGCATTGTTTTCGGTATAATCCTGTACTTGCAGCAAGCCCCAAAGGCCATTCTGTTTTGCCCATACGCAGCCATCGCGCGCGGGGGCTAAATCTTCATATTGCCCAGCGGAAATTATCTCATTGCCGTAAACATCCAGAACTAGCTTTTGTCCGGATTGATTTTTCACAACTACCATGCCAGATAAGTCTGCGTAAGGATATTCAACAGTTTCGTTCATGATGGACAAACTCATCTGCGGCTGATAAATGCAGGGGATTACTAAAGCACCGCTTTGGTCGCAATATCCCCAGTTACCGGCTGCATCCTTTACCGCGATTAAAGATTCACCGGCCATGCAGGCATCCTGGTAGTCGAAATCGGTTAAAATTGTACCGTTTTTATCCGCAACGGCAAAAGGTGCAGAATTGTCAACAAGATAACCGGCATATTCATCATCCCAAATGCCTTGCTGGATGCCAACCAAATCAGGAGCATACACCTGTTCGATGGGCGTGCCACTAAATGTATAGACACCAATAGCAGAACGGTAAATCTGGCTGTCACCTAAAATCCACTGGATGCCATACCCGCCGTGCCCGCCCAGCATGGTTGTAAAAGGCATTTGTTGGGCAACCAGCTCCTGGTTAATCTGTTCTTCCAGGGCATTCAGCTTCTGGTAATCGTATGTATCATCTACCCCAATGGAGAGCTCCTGCTCACCATACAGGTACGGGATGCTTTCTGACAAATCTTCCAGAAAAGCATTACAGTTGGCAGCATTAAACAGGCTCCAGCGTTCGCCCTTGCGCACAGCGTACAGATTTCGGGCAGCGGCGTAACCGGCAGTGTGGGTTTCGCGGGAGAAGAGAGGAATCATCTCGTCAAAATCATATTGCGGCGGTAACTTCCAGTTGGCATTGCTAGTGGATGGTATAGCTGTGGCAACAGCTTCACTGGTCGGGGAAAGAGCAGCGGAGGAAGCAGGTTTATTTTCTGGCGCTGCAGCACAAGCGGTAAGCATTATTGCGGTGATAACACTGGCGGAAAATGAGAATAACTTCCTTTTCATGGCTTTTCACTCCTTGCGTAAATGATTTTTCGGTAAGATGAAGAAGTAATATAAGAAAGTGAATTCATAAACCCTATAATATCTTATTTTATCAAAAATATCTGCTAATGGGAATAGCTAACAATTCTACATGGACAAATTTGGATAGTATGACAAAGATTGCAGAACTGGAGTGAAAGTCCGAATTATGGGATGAGTGATCTGCTATAATAGAGAAAAGCAAAACAGAAGGGAGTTTGATTATGCACCAGGAGAAAAAGATGCTGGCTCATATCAGTGAAGACGGAACCCGCGTCCAAACGGTAGCGGACCATTTGCAGGGAACGGCAGTCCTATGTGGGCAATTTGCAGCAGCCTTTGATGCCCAGCAACAGGGAACTTGGCTTGGATTACTGCATGATATTGGTAAATATAGTACAAAGTTTCAAAGGCGCCTGCAAGGTGGAGAGAAAGTGGATCACTCAACGGCTGGTGCACAGGTGGCTGCCCGATATGGTCAAATCCCACTGGCTTTTGCTATTGCGGGACACCATAGCGGCCTGCCGGATGGAGGAGGCCGAAGCGATACCGCGCAGGATGCGACAATGTTTGGGCGATTGAAAAAGAGCGTTGAACCCTATACCCAATGGACAAATGAGATTAAACTGCCGTCCATACCGCCCCAGCCGGAAATGATGAAGGAAAATCGTTTTACACAGGCATTTTATACCCGGATGTTGTATTCCTGCCTGGTCGATGCGGACTATCTGGATACGGAAAACTTTATGAGCAGCCCTAAACCGCGCGGACAAGGCCAGACAATGGATGAACTGCTGAAAAGGTTGAACCAATATACCGCAAAATGGAGCCATCCCCAGGGAACCTTGAATCAGCGCCGCAGTTCAATTTTGAGTGCCTGTACAACGGCAGGGCAAACAGGGCGGCGCGGCCTTTATTCCCTGACCGTTCCTACAGGCGGGGGAAAAACGGTAGCGTCATTGGCATTTGCGCTTTCGCTAGCTGTAAAGAACCATATGGACCGGGTTATTTATGTGATCCCTTATACATCCATTATTGACCAGACCGCGGATGTGTTTTCGGAAATATTAGGAGCAGAAAATGTTTTGGAACACCATTCAGGGGTGGACTACTCTGCCAAGGAAGACGATGAGCCGGCAGCCTACCGCAAAGCTTTGGCGGCGGAAAACTGGGATGCTCCGGTGGTGGTTACCACATCCGTGCAATTCTTTGAATCACTTTACGGCAACCATGCGTCACAATGCCGTAAATTACATAACATTGCAAATAGCGTGGCCATTTTTGACGAAGCACAAAACCTGCCGGTTCCTTATTTGCGCCCCTGCGTTGCGGCAATCGCGCAGCTGGTACAGCATTACCGCGCAGCAGCGGTGCTTTGCACGGCCACACAACCAGCTTTGCAGCCCTTGTTTGATGAACTGGCGCCTGGGCTGCAGATGACGGAACTTTGTCCACATCCCAAAGAGCAATATCAGGCATTCCGGCGTACAACGCTAAAAATGCGCGGAGAGTTGGAACAAAGCCAGCTTGGCGCAGAACTGGCAGCGCAGGAACAAGTGCTGTGTATTGTAAACCGGAGAAAAACAGCACAGGAATTATACAATAACCTGCCCAAAGAGGGCAGCTACTGCCTGACAACATTGCTATACCCAGCCCATCGCAAACAGTTATTGCAGGAAATCCGGGAACGCTTAAAAGATGGGCTGCCCTGCCGTGTGATATCAACTTCTTTGATCGAAGCGGGTGTTGATGTGGATTTCCCGGCTGTGTACCGCGAGGAAGCAGGTTTGGATTCCATTTTGCAGGCGGCGGGGCGCTGCAATCGAGAGGGAAGACGCCCGGCGGAGCAGAGCTTGGTACAGATTTTCACATTGGAAGGGCAGCATGTACCGCGCATGCTGGAACAGAATGTATCCGCAACGCAAAGCGTCCTGAAAAAATATGCAGATCTGGCATCTCTGGAAGCAATCGAAACATACTTTCTGTTTTACCGTACCTTAAAAGGAGATAAAAGACTGGATGAACAGCAAATTCTGCAAGGGTTCGAGCAGGATATGGAAGGGCGCATTTTCCCCTTTGCAACAGCGGCAGAGAGGTTCCGCTTAATTGAAACACCTGCCGTGACCGTATACATTCCCCAAGGGAAAGGGGAACATTTGCTTGCACGATTGCGTGCAGGAGAGGTAAGCAAAACTTTGTTCCGTCAACTGGGGCAATATGGTGTTCCGGTTTACCCGGATCATCTGAAAACGCTGGAGAATGCCGGGGCGGTTTGCCAAATCAGTGAAGGCATATGGGAATTAACGGACGGAAGCCTTTACGATAACAACACGGGCCTTGCTATGGAAGCTGAAACGGGAGCAGCCTGGTTTGCATAAAGCAAAAGCGGCAGGGAGCTTGCCCTGCCGTTCTTGTGCGCTAAAGTAAAATCAACTATTTCTATCCACGGCATAAGCTGCCGACGTAACTTATTATAAAAGAAAACCGAATGAAAAGCAAACAAAAAGTATACATGATAAAAGGATTGACATTTGGTGCCAAGTAGCGTATATTGAAACTATAGCAAAAATATAAATTAAAAACAACTGAAAATAGAAATGCAAAGGAGTTGATGCAGATGATCCAGCTGGAAGTATGGGGAAATTATGCTTTGCTCTCGAGGCCTGAGCTAAAAGTCGAAAGGGTTTCATATGAAGTTCTCACCCCTTCCGCGGCACGCGGCATAGTAGAAGCAATCTATTACCACCCCGGCTTACGGTGGAAAATCCGGAAAATCTATGTTATGAACCCAATCCGCTTTACCAACATCCGTCGGAACGAAGTAAAAAGCAAAATTCTTTGTTCCGATGTACGCAGCGCGATGCAGGGAACAGGGAAAGAGCTTTACCTTGCCACGCCCCAGCAGATCGTTCAGCGTGCAGCCATGGTGTTGCAGGACGTTCATTATGTGATTGAGGCAGAATTTGAGATGACTGACCGTGCGGCACCGAGCGACAATCCGGGAAAGTTCCAGGATATTGTTACCCGGCGCATGTCCAGGGGCCAGTGTTTTCATACCCCTTATTTTGGGTGCCGTGAATTTCCTGCCGCATTCCGCGCATGGCCCGGCGGGCCAATCCCGACCATTGAGGAAACACGGGATTTGGGATTCATGCTATATGACTTTAACTACACTGACCCGCAGAACATAACCCCGATGTATTTCCATGCAAAATTGGAACATGGTGTGTTGAATGTGGCAGACTGCGAGGTGTACCGATGATTTTACAGGCTTTGGTACAATACTATGAAGATTTGCTGGCCAATGGCAAAATCACGCGCCCCGGTTGGACAAGCGCAAAAGTCAGTTGGGCTTTGGAACTGGATGAAAACGGCCAACTGATGGCATTGCACCCCTTGCAGCAAGAGGAAAAGCGCGGTAAAAAAACAGTGCTTGCTCCATGTCAGCTGCAAGTTCCGGAACAGGTTAAACGCTCTAGTGGTGTGGCAGCCAATTTTTTGTGTGATAACAGTGCTTACATGCTCGGCATTGACGGAAAAGGCAAACCGGAGCGTGCAATGCAGTGCTTTGCCGCTGCAAAGGAGCTGCATCTTGCCATTTTACAAAATGTTCCTGGTCAGGCGGCACAGGCAGTGCGGAACTTTTTTATAAACTGGGACCCCAAGGCGGCGGAGCAGAATCCAGCGCTGGAACAAAGTCTCAAGGAACTTTACAAGGGTGGCAATCTGGTATTTCTGATTCGGGAAAACTATGTTCAGGACGATCCGGAAATACAGGAAGCCTGGCAGCGGCAGTGTGATAAGAACACGGATGCACCGGAAATCCGATGCCTGGTTACAGGGCAAAAGGCACCGCTTGCCCGCCTGCACCCGGCGATTAAAGGCGTGACCGGGGCACAGCCTTCCGGCGCATCGATTGTTTCTTTTAATGCGGACGCTTTTTGCTCATACGGACATGAACAGGGGGGCAATGCGCCGGTTGGCAGTTATGCGGCCTTTGCCTATGCACAGGCATTAAACTATCTGCTGGCAGACAGGGAACATGTTCAGCGCGTGGGCGATACCACCATTGTCTGCTGGGCAGCAGGTGGAGAGACCGCCTACCAGCAGGTAGCAATGGATGCATTGTTTGCCATGGATGCGCCTGTCAGCGAAAGCGATGTGCGAAATGCAGTGGACAAGCTGGTCCATGGACAGAGTGTAGAGTGGCAGAACGTGACACTTGACCCACAAAGGCACTTTTATGTGCTTGGCTTGGCCCCTAATGCGGCGCGCCTCTCGGTTCGCTTTTTCTGGCAGGATACATTTCAAACGCTGCTTGATAATGTGCAGAAGCATTATGACCGCTTAGAGATTGTGCGCCCCGCTTATGATAAATTCCCGCGGCTGGGGGTGTATTGGCTGCTGCAGGAAACCGTCAACACCAATTCCCGCAGCCCATCGGCAGCACCGCAGCTGGCGGGCGATGTTCTGCGTGCAATCCTGAATAATACAAGGTACCCGGCAACCCTGCTGGATGGCGTTATGATGCGTATCCGCGCAGAGCAAAAAGTAACACGCGGCCGTGCCGCTATTATAAAAGCATACTACCTGCGTAATGAAGATCCCCGTTGCCCAAAGGAGGTATTAACTGTGGGAAATAACAAGGAAACAAATTATCAACCGTATGTTATGGGTCAGCTTTTTGCTGTGCTGGAAGCAATCCAGATGGCGGTAAACCCGGATATCAATACAACCATCAAGGACAGGTATTTTAATGCAGCGGCTTCCACGCCGGCCACTGTGTTCCCGACAATTCTGATGCTGGCGCAAAAGCATATGCAAAAAATGAGCAAGCCACAAAAGATTTATTACGATAAGCAGATCGCTGCGCTGGCGGGCGGAAAACTGGAAGGAAGCTTTCCCGCACGGCTGACTCTGCCTGAACAGGGCTCTTTTATTCTCGGCTATTATCATCAAACACAGGAACGCTATACAAAGAAAGTGGAGGAATAACAATGGCACAGGCAATCAAAAACCGGTATGATTTTGTAATTCTGTTTGACGTTGAAAACGGAAATCCGAACGGCGACCCGGATGCAGGCAACATGCCGCGTGTCGACCCGGAAACGGGATATGGCATTGTTACAGATGTCTGCTTGAAGCGTAAGATTCGCAACTATGTCGAAGTGGCCAAAGAAGATGAAGCAGGATACCAGATTTACATTAAAGATCAGATCCCCCTGAACCGCAGCGATAAAAAAGCACTCGAATACTTGGGCATTGATGCTGATGCCAAGGATGCCCTGAAAGTCGCCAAGAAAGATGACCCGGAGTTGGACCGTAAAATCCGGGACTTTATGTGCCAGAACTTTTATGATATCCGTACCTTTGGCGCCGTTATGACAACCTTTGTAAAAGGCGCACTGAACTGTGGGCAGGTGCGTGGCCCGGTTCAGTTGAGCTTTGCACGCTCGGTGGATCCTGTCCTCCCGCAGGAAGTGACCATTACCCGTATTGCCATTACGACCGAAGCGGATGCAGAGCGAAAAGGCACTGAGATGGGCCGCAAGTATGTGATCCCGTATGGTTTGTACCGTGCAGAGGGTTATGTTTCGGCCAACCTTGCCCGCAAAACTACAGGATTCTCAGAGGATGACCTGCAGCTGCTGTGGCAGGCAATTCTGAATATGTTTGAAAATGACCACAGCGCAGCCCGCGGCAAAATGGCAGTTCGGGAACTGATCGTGTTCAAGCATGATTCGGAACTGGGCAATGCGCCGTCTTATAAACTTTTTGACGCAGTTCATGTCACACACGCAGAGAAAATCACTTTCCCGCGCAGCTACCATGACTATGTGGTGACCGTGGATGAAAATCTTCCGGCAGGGGTAACGTGTGAGAGGTTGTCGTAATGGTTTCCCCAGATGATTACCTGATGATGTCCGGTATCCAGCATTTCAGCTTTTGCCGCCGCCAGTGGGCGCTCATACATTTGGAACAACAATGGTCCGAAAACCAACGCACCGCCGAAGGCCGCCTGCAGCATACCCGCTGCCATGATGTTACCCTGACGGAAAAACGCGGCGATTTGCTGATCGCCCGCGGTATGAGGGTCGTCAGCCACCGCTTAAAATTGACCGGCGACTGCGATGTGGTAGAGTTTCACAAGGATCCAAACGGCGTGTCATTGCAGGGCCGCCGCGGCCTGTGGCAGCCCATACCCGTGGAATATAAGCATGGCCGCAGCAAGGTAAACGATGCCGACCGTTTGCAGCTCTGCGCACAGGCCATGGCGCTGGAAGAAATGCTGGTGTGCGAGGTGCCGGAAGGGGAAATCTTTTATGAAGAAACCCGGCAGCGGGAACATGTTTCCCTGACACCGGAACTGCGCAGCACCGCGCAGACCATGGCGGATGAGATGAACCGCCTGTTTGCGCGCGGCTATACCCCAAAAAGCAAACCCGGCAAGCATTGCAATGCCTGCTCACTGAAAGAGCTTTGCCTGCCGGCGCTGTATCAGCAGGCAGACCCGGCGGCGTATCTGCGGGAGCATATTGAGGAGGGCGCGCCATGAGAAAGCTGCTCAACACCCTGTTTGTCATCAATGAGGACGCTTACCTGACATTGGATGGCGAAAACCTTGTTGTTACCCGCAATAAGCAGGAAACCCACCGCTATGCCCTGCATACGCTGGAAGGCATCGTCTGCTTTACTTACGCGGGTGCCAGCCCCGCTTTGATGGGAGCTTGTGCCCGGCGGGGCATTGACCTTTGCTTTTTTGACCCGTATGGCAGATTTCAGGCCCGCACCGTGGGGGAAGAACGCGGCAATGTGCTGCTGCGTCAGACGCAGTACCGCGTGTCGGATGACCCGGCCCAGAGCTGTCGCTATGCCCGGAGCTTTATCCTTGGTAAAGTGTATAACGCACGCTGGGTGCTGGAACGCGCAACCCGCGATCATCCCCAGCGTGTCCCGGTCGAAAAACTGAAACGCACCTCCACCCAGCTGGCCGCCGCGCTGCCGCTGATACAGACCAGCGATGATCCGGAACAGCTGCGCGGCCTGGAAGGCGAGGCAGCCCAGCGCTACTTTGACTGCCTGAATGACCTGATTCTGCAGCAAAAGCAGGATTTTGTGTTTGAGGGCCGCAGCCGCCGTCCACCGCTGGACAGTGTGAATGCGCTGCTTTCGTTTGCCTACAGCATGCTGGCGCGGGAGTGTGCATCCGCCTTGACCGCTGTGGGCCTGGACCCTTATGTTGGCTTTATGCACCGCCCGCGCCCCGGCCGCAAAAGTTTGGCACTTGACCTGATGGAAGAACTGCGGGCGGTTTATGCAGACCGGCTGGTCATCAGCTGCATCAATCAAAAGATCATCACGGCAAAACACCTGCAAAAACAGGAAAATGGTGCCGTACTGCTGACGGATGATGGCCGCAAAGCTTTCCTGACCGCATGGCAGAACAAAAAGAAGGAAGAGATCACCCATCCGTTTTTGAAAGAAAAACTGCCCTGGGGGCTGGTGCCCTATGTTCAGGCGCTTTTGCTGGCCCGTGCTCTGCGCGGCGACCTGGAAGTGTACCCACCGTTTTTCTGGAAGTGAGGTGCCGTTATGTTGGTGCTTGTAACCTATGATGTCAACACCGAAACAGCCGCCGGTCGTCGCAGGCTGCGCAAAGTAGCAAAAGTCTGTGTAGACTACGGCCAGCGGGTGCAAAACTCCGTATTTGAGTGCCTGCTGGATGCCGCGCAATACACGATGTTCAAAGCAAAATTGACCGAACTGATCGATTCGGAATCGGACAGCCTGCGCTTTTATCAACTGGGAAACCATTACAAAAGCAAAGTCGAGCATGTGGGTCTGCACCCGGATTTTGATCAGGATGGAATCTTGTTTGCTTAGTGCGAGGGGAAGGCAATCATAAAATTCCCGGTTCCTTCGCACCAGAAAATATGGAAAAAACAGGGGCAGAAAGGGTAAAATACAGCCTTGCCTGTCAGCATGAAGATGCAATCCCCATAAAATTTGTTTCATATGCGCAAAAGTGCCCCACTGTTTTGTGCACTTTTGCTGTCGCTCTCCGCAAGGAGAGCGTGGATAGAAATCCGCTTGATGAAAGAACGCACGATCAACTGGCACCAGTCGCTCTCCGCAAGGAGAGCGTGGATAGAAATAATCTCGGCTTTGGTGTACCCGGCCATGGCAAGGGCGTCGCTCTCCGCAAGGAGAGCGTGGATAGAAATAATGTCTTACAGTGTAATACTGTCATTGATGGGCAGTCGCTCTCCGCAAGGAGAGCGTGGATAGAAATTTGAAAATCCCCGTAAAATGATACTTAGTCAAGTGTCGCTCTCCGCAAGGAGAGCGTGGATAGAAATAAGAAATAAGAAATGCCCTTGCAGGAGCTTCTAAGTCGCTCTCCGCAAGGAGAGCGTGGATAGAAATTGAATGTGCCGCTTCTGGGTGTTAAGTAATACAGAGTCGCTCTCCGCAAGGAGAGCGTGGATAGAAATATAAGGATTTAACGCAATGGCTTAGAGATTATGGTCGCTCTCCGCAAGGAGAGCGTGGATAGAAATAGAAACACCCCAAACAAACTCACAAACGCGCACAACGTCGCTCTCCGCAAGGAGAGCGTGGATAGAAATGGAGACAACCGGCGGAGCCGGTTTGCCCTTGATAGGTCGCTCTCCGCAAGGAGAGCGTGGATAGAAATTAGGGGAATGGCTCTCGTTAGCGCTTTCTGGCCGTCGCTCTCCGCAAGGAGAGCGTGGATAGAAATTCTATCCCGATGAAGTCTCTATTTGTGTTGATACGTCGCTCTCCGCAAGGAGAGCGTGGATAGAAATTGTATAATCAAATATTCGCAAGGGCTGCGGCATACCGTCGCTCTCCGCAAGGAGAGCGTGGATAGAAATAAAAGTCTATTTACAATGCTACTTTAGAGTAGTAGTCGCTCTCCGCAAGGAGAGCGTGGATAGAAATGCCCTTGCGCTCGCCAGTGCAAAGATAAGCCACCGGTCGCTCTCCGCAAGGAGAGCGTGGATAGAAATAGCATGTATTATTGTTGCAAGCAAGGGTACTCCAGGTCGCTCTCCGCAAGGAGAGCGTGGATAGAAATCCTGATTTATTTTCCCCTCTTTTTGGGGTTAATCCGTCGCTCTCCGCAAGGAGAGCGTGGATAGAAATCAGCCTGACCAGCCTTGCAGACGTTGAACTGACCGTCGCTCTCCGCAAGGAGAGCGTGGATAGAAATGTCTGACATGTTTTTTCTCCTTGTGGGGTGTATAATGTCGCTCTCCGCAAGGAGAGCGTGGATAGAAATTTTTGGTTGCCCTGCTTCCCATTGTCCTGTGCCTCGTCGCTCTCCGCAAGGAGAGCGTGGATAGAAATGATACATATACAATCGCGCTACGAATTGCAGTTGGTCGCTCTCCGCAAGGAGAGCGTGGATAGAAATTAACGCCTACGCTTGGACACTCATGAACCAGCTTGTCGCTCTCCGCAAGGAGAGCGTGGATAGAAATCGTCCACATATTGCTTGTTATAGGTCGGCTGGTGCTTGTCGCTCTCCGCAAGGAGAGCGTGGATAGAAATTATAGACGATTTGGAGCCGTCCAGCACTCGCAAATGTCGCTCTCCGCAAGGAGAGCGTGGATAGAAATCCCTGACAGATCCGGCCCCTAAAGTCGTGACCGCGTCGCTCTCCGCAAGGAGAGCGTGGATAGAAATGCTCTATCAGTTGTATGATACTTATGCTAAGGTGGTCGCTCTCCGCAAGGAGAGCGTGGATAGAAATCGTTTTTCGCGGCTGGACGTTAAATATTAATGGCGTCGCTCTCCGCAAGGAGAGCGTGGATAGAAATGGATATTGAAGATAAGTTTGGGGGTCTTGTATCTGGTCGCTCTCCGCAAGGAGAGCGTGGATAGAAATAATTGATGATTTGCTACCGTCCACAACGCGGAGATTGTCGCTCTCCGCAAGGAGAGCGTGGATAGAAATTAACGTACGAAGCCAGCCGAGCAAGCCAAGCCGCGTCGCTCTCCGCAAGGAGAGCGTGGATAGAAATTTTTGACTTTCTGCCGCGTTTTTGTTTTTGCCAAAAGTCGCTCTCCGCAAGGAGAGCGTGGATAGAAATATATAACTCCGGGGCCGTTGTTTATTAACGACCAGTCGCTCTCCGCAAGGAGAGCGTGGATAGAAATTATCATAAGGGTACATATCGCTAAACGACATACCGTCGCTCTCCGCAAGGAGAGCGTGGATAGAAATATCCGTGATACATTGTGGATAGCTTGCCATGTAGTCGCTCTCCGCAAGGAGAGCGTGGATAGAAATAGCGGTTGCCTGCTGTGCGCCGCTCTGGATGCCGTCGCTCTCCGCAAGGAGAGCGTGGATAGAAATTGCTTATGTGGTGGCAAAGCAACACTACTATCAAGGTCGCTCTCCGCAAGGAGAGCGTGGATAGAAATCCATGTTACTTTATCGTGTTTTTCATCCAACACGTCGCTCTCCGCAAGGAGAGCGTGGATAGAAATCATGCGTGGGGGCTTTCAGACTGCCCGAACGCCGTCGCTCTCCGCAAGGAGAGCGTGGATAGAAATTGGCAGGATATCGACGAGCGGGAAACCATTTCCGCGTCGCTCTCCGCAAGGAGAGCGTGGATAGAAATCAAGATTGATGTGGGGTGGTGGTCAGTGGACGTCGTCGCTCTCCGCAAGGAGAGCGTGGATAGAAATCCCTTGCCAAGGTCCGGCACTGTGAGGGGTACGTGTCGCTCTCCGCAAGGAGAGCGTGGATAGAAATCCAGTGGGTGTGGATGCCGCTTGCGTTGCCTGTCGTCGCTCTCCGCAAGGAGAGCGTGGATAGAAATGGCACATGCACATTTACCGATTTTTGGAAGTTGGTCGCTCTCCGCAAGGAGAGCGTGGATAGAAATAGTGCTTCCCGGATTGGCAAAAAGATTGAAAACGCGTCGCTCTCCGCAAGGAGAGCGTGGATAGAAATTGCCGAAACAATTTAACCGAACGCCGCCATTGACGTCGCTCTCCGCAAGGAGAGCGTGGATAGAAATTTTTAGTCTCAATATTAATGGTCCGTTAAAAGCGTCGCTCTCCGCAAGGAGAGCGTGGATAGAAATATCAAAAATTGTGTTGTCGTACTGATACAGCCCGTCGCTCTCCGCAAGGAGAGCGTGGATAGAAATACCTGCGCACTGTCCACGGTTGCCAACCTGCGCGGGTCGCTCTCCGCAAGGAGAGCGTGGATAGAAATAGGCAAGAATATAGCCAGATTAAACCCCAAAACAGTCGCTCTCCGCAAGGAGAGCGTGGATAGAAATACCCGCCTTGCAAATATACTGGTTATTGCTGCTAAAGTCGCTCTCCGCAAGGAGAGCGTGGATAGAAATGCCTTGCTTACTATTATACGGATATTGTGGTTTTGTCGCTCTCCGCAAGGAGAGCGTGGATAGAAATACGGCCTGCGCCAAATTGGCAAGTCTTGCGTCAAGTCGCTCTCCGCAAGGAGAGCGTGGATAGAAATGGCACCGTTAATCCAATCGTGTACTTTGCGGGTGTCGCTCTCCGCAAGGAGAGCGTGGATAGAAATGCGTAAGTATAGCCCTTGCCGTACCCGAAATCCTCGTCGCTCTCCGCAAGGAGAGCGTGGATAGAAATTACCCCACCTTGCCCGCGTTTGCAAGGTCTGCGCCGTCGCTCTCCGCAAGGAGAGCGTGGATAGAAATATCCATGGCGCGGTGCTTGGCGTGGGTAATCTCGTCGCTCTCCGCAAGGAGAGCGTGGATAGAAATCTCCGGGGTCACATTATTGGCGGCCATCAGCTGGGTCGCTCTCCGCAAGGAGAGCGTGGATAGAAATTGCCAACCTCCGCCCTGCTGCGCATTCTCGTTCTGTCGCTCTCCGCAAGGAGAGCGTGGATAGAAATTCAACGATCTGTACGAGAACGGGCTGACGGCCCGCGTCGCTCTCCGCAAGGAGAGCGTGGATAGAAATGCACCACGGCGGCATTGACACCAAGCACCCCACTGGTCGCTCTCCGCAAGGAGAGCGTGGATAGAAATGTGTAGCCTGCGCGGCACAGGGCAATAATATCATCGTCGCTCTCCGCAAGGAGAGCGTGGATAGAAATGATGGACTGCCAAAAATTGATACCCTCAAACTTAGGTCGCTCTCCGCAAGGAGAGCGTGGATAGAAATCCTGCGGTGGTGAGAGATTCCGACCGGCCAGGCGTCGCTCTCCGCAAGGAGAGCGTGGATAGAAATCTCACGGTGAGTAAATCTTGCCGTGAGGAAGTTGTCGCTCTCCGCAAGGAGAGCGTGGATAGAAATATCAATGGTACAAGAACACCTAACCAAGCTGTTAGTCGCTCTCCGCAAGGAGAGCGTGGATAGAAATTCGCCACTCTCGTTACTGCCGGTATTGGTCTGGGTCGCTCTCCGCAAGGAGAGCGTGGATAGAAATGGTCGCAAAAAATGACGTGAGTTGTTACTAAGGTAGTCGCTCTCCGCAAGGAGAGCGTGGATAGAAATAGGTTGACGTTGAAAACAGAGGCGTCCGAATTGTTGTCGCTCTCCGCAAGGAGAGCGTGGATAGAAATAAGAAGACCACGACCCAAGACCTTGACGAAGAACGTCGCTCTCCGCAAGGAGAGCGTGGATAGAAATAACAGCCCCGGCGGCGACGCCTACGCGGGCGTGGTCGCTCTCCGCAAGGAGAGCGTGGATAGAAATCTCGCCCCGTGCAGGGGGAGGCCTCAGGGAGTACCGTCGCTCTCCGCAAGGAGAGCGTGGATAGAAATCCTCCGCGCCGTGCTGCGCGAACGCTGCCAGCCGGGCGTCGCTCTCCGCAAGGAGAGCGTGGATAGAAATCGCCGCCATGAGGACGGCTCACTGCGATTAGATGTCGCTCTCCGCAAGGAGAGCGTGGATAGAAATAGCTGGGCAGCCCGCGCACGGGTTGCCCAGTATGTCGCTCTCCGCAAGGAGAGCGTGGATAGAAATACGCTCAGTGCAATTTCCGCCGCCGTCGTCGCGTTGTCGCTCTCCGCAAGGAGAGCGTGGATAGAAATCGTGATACCTTAATTGATTTTGCTGTTACTTTGGGTCGCTCTCCGCAAGGAGAGCGTGGATAGAAATTGCGGCGACATCGAGGAAGCCGTTCTGCAGCAGGCGTCGCTCTCCGCAAGGAGAGCGTGGATAGAAATGCGTACCCCATTTACTACGACGTGGAGTACGAAAAGTCGCTCTCCGCAAGGAGAGCGTGGATAGAAATTGGTAGCGGGACGCCTCTACCACAACCTGGTCGTGTCGCTCTCCGCAAGGAGAGTGTGGATAGAAATCAGAACCGAAGCAAAAGCAACCGAAGCCACCGATCGCCGCTCTCCGCAAGGAGAGCGTGGATAGAAATGGCTGGGCATCCCGCGCACGGGTTGCCCAGGATGGGTCGCTCTCCGCAAGGAGAGCGTGGATAGAAATAAACAATGCAGTTCTGAGGTCAGAGGGGCATACGTCGCTCTCCGCAAGGAGAGCGTGGATAGAAATCCCACCAAGCGGGTTGACATTGACGTTGTGAAGGGGTCGCTCTCCGCAAGGAGAGCGTGGATAGAAATGTGTATGGGGCTTTAGCGATAACAAACCTAAAGAAGTCGCTCTCCGCAAGGAGAGCGTGGAATGTTTCTCTTTCTGACTGTTCAGGGTGGTTTTGTTCATGCGGATATCCGCTTTAATTTTAAAAATTGCTATAGTAAAGAACTCT
>ERZ772991.1905-NODE-1905-length-16400-cov-3.792046_pt1 | contig 16400 bp, 11 predicted proteins | sample MGYA00511128_ERZ772991 | MGnify/ENA primary metagenome ERZ772991 (study PRJEB29015, sample SAMEA2737655) | human gut metagenome | biome: human gut; feature: human-associated habitat; material: faeces | place: China | collected 2012 ... | reverse complement strand
ATAAGCAACATCATCGGACGGCGAAGTTCGTCTCGCATCCCGGGAACCGTATCCAGCATCGATTCGTCCGGTTGAGGCTCCACCAGATGGGTGATACAGAAACCCGCCTTGATCAATCCGTTCACGTAAGTCGTAAGTGTCTTATGATATTTGGTTACATCCTCTCCCAAAAAACGAGCATGCCGGATTCCCTCTTGAAAATAATGATCCACCGGCCAATGCGCAGGTTTCCCTTCCGAATCGTAAATCCAATCTTGATTGCCATAAGCAGTAAAAACGGGATGTTCCACAGAGAAGACAAAGACACCCTCTTGCGTTAAACATTTATATACCTCTGTACAAACCGTATCGAACGACTCGAGATAATGGAATGTCAAGGAGCTGATCACGATGTCAAAAGAATTTGGAGCAAAATCATTGCTATTCTTTTATATTCGATCAACGGGGAGGGATTTATCTCCCGTGCCTTGTCTAACATCTTCCCGGAAAGGTCAATGCCTAAAGCGAAGGTCGCCCCTCGCTCTATGGCATATCGACAATGCCAGCCAAAACCACACCCTAAATCCAATACACGCTTTCCGTTAAAATCAGGCAACATCTTCTTTAGCTCATGCCATTCTCCTGCTCCTCTCAGCCCTTGTACAGAGCGAGACATCTGACTGTATTGACCGAAAAAGCGTTCATCATCATACTTATTTTCTTTCATATTATATATTGTAGGGATATCTTGGCCGAAGATACTTATTTTTCGTAGATACCGACATGATTTCCTTCGCTATCTTCTAAAACGGCGAAGTATCCTTTATTTTCCGCTTCAATCTTTGTCTTGGGTATAATAATTTTACCCCCTTTATCCAATACTTTAGATAAAGTGTCCTCGATATCTTGACTATTAAAATGGATTAAGATACCATCCGGCGAAGGTTGATAACTAGGAGCGTAGAACAAAGCCCCAACCACTTCTCCTTGCTCGATAAAACAAGCCATCTTCTCTGTCTCACACTCGAAAACCGATAGTTTTAACCCCAAAATAGTTTCATAGAAATTGATCGCTCGATAAAAGTCTACAGTTGGAATCTCGAAAAAAGCAATTAAATTGTTCATTTTGTTTTCTTTTTATAGTTACTGTTAATGTCCTCGCGAAGACATCACAAAAGTAGAGCGTATCGTATCTATAGGATAGAAGAAAAAGGACATCTTGATCACTCCGAGAAATAATCAGAATAAGGAGCGCATAAGGAAAGATACTCCGTGGGTGTATAGCCGGAAAACAGCTTAAACTCTTTTATCATATGTGACTGATCTGAAAACCCACATTCATAAGCTAATTGAGCGAATGAAATGGATGGATTCTGTTGTACCTTAAATAAAGCCCGTTGCATCCTAACGATACGAAGAAACTCTTTGGGCGTAGCTCCTACATAATCTAAGAAAATGCGGTTGAACTGTTTAGAACTTAGGCATGCGGTTTCAGATAACTCAGAAATATTAGTTTTCGCTTGTTCATTTATTTGATGGAGGACTGCGGATATTCGCTTTAAGTTATATTCATAGCCTTCAAACCTATAAAGACGGTGAATCAAAAACTGCTCGATCAAGCGGATGCAAGTTTCATGATCATCAGCCTCTATCACTTTTCTGGATAATATTGATAATTCCAAATCTTCTATAGCATCCACCGCTATAAGTTCTCCATAAAACAACTTAAGGGGAAGTTGAAGGATGGCTCTTGCCGCGTACGGCTGAAAAACAACCGTGATCATTTCAATCTTTCCGGCTGACATCACATCTGAAAAGTTGAGGCATTGCCCACAGATGAACGCTTGAGGCTGCGATTCTTTTTTTCCTACTAATAAAAGCCTTTTACCCCTATGAAATACTAATTGTATGCAGCCCGTTGGTAAAGTCCGTTCAGATACAGAAACATCCGCGCCATCTTCCAGTATCCAATAATATCTCACATAAGGAGTTAATATATGAATAGGCTTTATTATTTTAAATGACTGCATCTTATAGAATTTAATTTATCGGGGCAAAGGTAAATAACCCCTAATCAATTCTATAGTAAAAAAGAGACATTTTATATAATACTGCGACATTAAGCTTCAATCAACTATTTTTGGGTATATTCAAAACTGTAGTATGCTTGATTTCATTAAGCACAAAAGAGCTTTGCATCTTCACGATGCCATGAACCTTGGTTAATTTCTCGAACACAAATTGATTATAGGCATCTAAATCCTTAAGAACCACTTTGACAAAGAAATCATAAATACCTCCCGTCGAGTAACATTCCATTATTTCATCGATATTCCGTATTTCTTCTTTGAAGCGTTCGATATGCTCATCATCGTGTACAGCTAAAGATACATTACAGAAAATGATCAAGGGTAATCCTATTTTTTTATTGTCGACCAATGCCACATATCCTTTTATATATCCTTCGTTTTCTAAACGTTTGATTCGTTCGTAAATAGGAGTCTTGGAGATATGAAGTTTCTCAGAAAGCTCTTTTGCATTGATCTTCGCGTCCTTTTGCAAAGAATGAAGAATTTCAATATCTGTCTCATCAAGTAGTGCCATAGTTTTTTTTCCTGTTTTATTTGATTTAATATCCCCGAATTAGAATTATAGAATGCAAAACAGGACAAAAATAGGAAAATTATCGTATTTAAGCTTGACGTATAGGAAAACAATCTTCTTTAAATAACTTTGCAGCAAATAAAAATCTAATTCTAACACAATTATGTTTAAAAGTAAAGATCTTCTGTATCATAGTATCGCCATATTGACAGTCATTATATGGGGAACAACGTTTGTCTCCACAAAAATACTGATTAATACAGGATTATCACCGGTTGAGATATTGTTATACCGTTTCGTGCTTGCGTATTTTTGTATTTTGACTATAGCGCATCGACGGTTGTGGGCTAATTGCGTAAAAGATGAATTCTTATTGTTCTTGTCAGGATTATGTGGTGGTTCCCTATACTTCATAGCGGAGAATACGGCACTGGGCATCACATTGGCTTCCAACGTTTCATTATTGATTTGTACAGCACCGATCATTACAACGGTATTGTCTCACCTATTTTATAAAGAATCTCTTAGGAAAGGACTGTTATATGGATCTTTAGTTGCCTTATTTGGAGTCGGATTAGTTGTTTTCAACGGCAGTGTTCTTTTAAAAGTAAATCCACTTGGTGATTTTCTCACTTTAGTTGCCGCTACGATGTGGGCTTTTTACTGTCTTATCCTAAAGCGTTTGAGTCGTTCTTATCCCACCTTGTTTATTACACGAAAAGTATTTTTTTATGGGATACTTTCTCTTTTCTTCTATTTTGCGATCTACCCTTTAAATATCAAACTAGAGTTATTGAAACTGCCAGTCGTATATTTAAATATATTATTTCTGGGTGTCATCGCCTCAATGCTTTGTTATATCATGTGGAATACGGCAGTCAGAGCCCTCGGAGCATCAAAAACAGCCAATTATATTTACATTGTCCCTCTGGTCACCTTGATAACTTCTGCGATTTTTCTATCAGAAACTATTACGATAGCTTCTGGTATTGGCGCTTTAGCCATTATTAGTGGAGTTTATATCGCAGAGAGGTAAAAATAAAGAAGGGTTACTCATATGAGTAACCCTTTGATTTTCAGTGGTGCCACCAGGAATCGTGATTAATCCACAAGTGACTGTATATCATCACTTTCCAGAATCAGCTTGACAGCAAACTCCTCCGATTGCTCCACCGTTGGACTTCTGCGTTTCGCGCATCGTTGCAGCGGATGATTTCTTGGCATAAAGGTAGTGAATTTTAATGGCAATTCACTACAAAATCATAAAAATAATGGTTATAAAAATGTTTTTTACTATAATTCAATCCGAATTTTCCGTTTTTAGGGGATTAATGTGATATTTTTGAAAATAAAATAGTATTTTTGCACCTAAATTAGGTGTATTATACGTGTACAATGGTGCACAGGAACAAGTATCTAAAGTAAACTGTTAAATGAATAAACGATTATGGCAAGAGCTGACTTAATACTAGATTTGATAAAAAATTCCTTTGCGAGTAATAAATATCAATTCAAGAAAGTGGTCGAGGCTTTGATTGCAGAAGAGCGTTCAAAGCAGCATCTACAGTTAGCCAACAGACTTCAATCTGAGCTTGATGCTATATTACGTTCCGCAGACAAGGATTTACAGGATCGCAATGTAACGGCGGCGGCTGTTGCACCTGTTGTCAATAACTTTCTTCAGGAAATTCCTGTGAGGAAATCATTTGATAGTTTGATTTTGCCTAGTAAGGTCAATAAGATTGCAGAGTTGTTTATAGAAGAACAATTTAGGGCGGATCTTTTGAGATCATACGGTTTAGAGCCGAGACACAAAATTATTTTAGTTGGTAAACCTGGAACAGGTAAAACATCCTTTGCCGAGGCTTTGGCTGAGAGGCTGATGATACCGTTGTTTATGGTGAGGTATGACGCTTTAATTGGTTCTTACTTAGGAGAAACTGCTATGCGTTTGCGTCAATTATTTGATTTCGCAAGTACGCGAAAGTGCGTGTTGTTTTTTGATGAATTTGATACGATTGGCAAAGAACGTGGGGACTCTCATGAATTAGGTGAAATCAAGCGTGTAGTCAGTTCCCTGCTATTGATGACAGATTCTCTGCCAAGTTATACAATTGTAATAGGTGCATCAAATCATCCGGAGTTGTTGGATAGGGCTATATGGAGAAGGTTTCAACTAAGAATAGAGCTCCCTATGCCAGATAGAGAAAGTATCCAACGCTGGCTTGCAATGTTTCAAAAAAAATATTCGTTTAATTTTCAATATAGCTTGCCTAAACTTGCAACCGAATTATCAGGCAATAATTTTGGAGATATTGAGACATTTGCGTTGACTGTCATGAGGCGATTTGTACTTTCTTTGCCCAATGGAGATGTCAAAGACTTTATAAAAGAAGAACTTGGAAATCTGAAATTGAACGTAACACAAAGTGAAAAATAATCATTTAACAGGTGCATCTCATGAAAAAAAGTTTATTGTCTTTTAGTCCGAGCAGTCCAAGGGAAATTCCTCCAGGTCCAAGAAGACCTATTAAGCACCCTCAGTGCCCATCACAATCTTTACAGGTCAGAAGACTTAGTCCAATATTCCAATCTTTGCAAAGTGCAATGGAAAGAAAGGCTGCGGTTTTGCAGCAAGATGTTCAAGGTGTGGATCCTGAATTTGTCCTTGTATTCGAGGTTGCAGGTTCCGTATCAAATTTTGCAGTTGCCATCAAGAATGCGGGAATGGAGTGGCTGTTGGATGCTGACACGCAATTTGATCCTGATGATGAATTTTTCCTAGCCAATAATGATGGCGCCCCAAAGGATGCACAAGTGTCTGCGAAACTATATCTGGCGATGACTAATCAACGGGCAATGCAACAGATGCTGTCATTATGGAAAATTTATTCTGAAGGTAGGACTATATATCCTTCAGGCATGACTGCTTTTCGTGATGTTTTTGCGCAATTGAAGGATATTCGCAAATGGGATGTACGTGACCGATTTGAAGATACTGGTGTAATAGAAATCTGGAAAGAGCTTTTACAATCAGCTCCTTCTACGATAAAATTTGAGATAGAACTATGGTATCGAGACTCTAAACAAAAAAGAAAAGCCTCTCAAGATGCTGTGCTCAACATATTGAATCAGTATGGCGGATCTTTAGTTCGCACATCTGTTTATGACGCGATTAGCTTTCATGGTTTAATTGTTGAATGTCCTTCGGCGGAGATTCAAAAAATGTTGGATAATCACGACCATGAGTTGATTAATGCAGAGCAGATTATGACTATCCGTGCTACAGGTCAAGTATTGTCTATTTTTAAATGTGATGAAACAACAAATAGTGATGATACTGGAAATCTTCCATTGCCAGAGAATCCTCCAGTAATAGCTTTGCTTGATGGAGTACCGTTGGCGAATCACACACAACTGCAAGGGCGAATAGATATCTATGACCCCGAAAGTTTCGAGTCTGACTATCAAGCAAAACAACGTTTGCATGGAACTACAATGGCTTCTTTGATTATTCATGGTGACTTAAATCATCGAATTCCGCCATTAGATAGTGTTCTGTATGTTCGCCCCATCATGAAGCCAAATGCAGAAGGAAAAGAATCTGTACCAGAAGACAGATTTTTTGTAGATGTTCTTCATGAGGCTTTGCGCGAAATAGGTGAGACATCATCTCTTAGTACAATCAGAATTGTAAATTTATCCGTCGGCAATCGTAATAGACCTTTCATCTATGCCTTAAGTCCAGAAGCAAAGATGCTCGATTGGTTGAGTGAGAAATATAATTTGTTGATAATCGTGAGTTCAGGCAATTGCCCGCAAACCCTATATTTACCTATCACTTATGGTGAATATAAAACTCTTACGGGCGAAGAGCGGCTCCAGCAAGTTTATAAATATATTTGGGAGAATCAAGCCTTAATGAAAATACTCTCTCCATCGGAAAGTATCAATGGAGTCTGCGTTGGTGCCGTACATTCTGATTATTCTGACCCTACTAGATACTATAGTCGTTTGCACGATCCCATATATAGTGGTTATCCTGCCGCGTATTCTTGTTTTGGTGGAGGGTATCAAGGGGCTATAAAACCAGACATGGTTATGAATGGTGGTAAACAGCTATTTAATCTAATTGATATTGATTCACAATCAGCTACATTAAGAGTTAGCAATCAATCTTCTGCAAATAGTCCCGGACAGCTTACTGCATCTGGTGCAGATGGCATTAATAGTTATAATGCAACTTGTGGTACAAGTAATGCGACAGCTTTAGTGAGTCGGCTTTGTGCTGAATACTTGAACAATTTACGAGGCAGTTCCAATTTACATATTCCGATAGAGTATGAAGCTATTGCTATAAAATCCATGTTGCTGCATTCTTGCTCTTGGCGTGAAGTTGGGCAGGAACTTGCAACTAAATATGTGCCTCAAATCCCAAGATTGAAAAAGAAGGAAACTTTGAAATGGATAGGCCATGGGCTTCCTAATCCAGACATATCATCTTTCTGTACAGAGCAACGTGTCACATTAATGGGATATGGAGAACTGTCTGGGGGTACTCAGTCTGAATTTAGATTTCCGTTGCCATCTTGTTTGATATCCCAAGCCGTGTCAAAGCGACTGACTATTACTTTGGCATGGTTAAGTCCCACTGATTCTCGTAATAAAAATTATCGTTTGGCTAAATTAGGCTTTAGCGCAGACAAGGATTTAATAGCCAAAGATAATACTGAAGGTGACGATAAAGTATCAAGAAAGGGCACTGTGCAACATGAGGTGTTCGTAGGGAAACAGGCATCAACCTATGTTGCTGGCACAGATTTAAAAATCGTGGTGTCTTGTAAAAAAGAGTCCAAATTGACAAAGCCTGTAAAATATGTCTTGATGGCAACCTTGGAAGTTGCGCCTGAAACCCAACTTCCAATTTATCAAGAAGTTGAAGCTAGGATACAAACACAAGTCGGTATTGAGGTATGATTTGTTATTACATATTTATAAAGGCTTAGAGCAGTAAGGTAAACTTATCTATTTGTGCCAGTTGATGAAGTGATGATACTTCATCAACTGATGCAAAGGCGAGTTCATCTGCAATATCTGCGACATAGTGGTTGCGGATTGTAGCGTTTGCAGCGGATGGGCGAGTTGTTTTTTCAGAGGTTAGGGATACGAAAAGGATGCGATTTGAATCGAATGCTGTGCGTAGGCTGAGTGGAATTTGACGATAGATGCTGCGATTGAGGACGTAGATTATACCGCATGTACCTTTGAGGGCGATGTCAAGAACTTCGCGCTCAAGGGTAGATTGGAAACCACTGATTATTGCAATATTTGGGTCGTGGCTTACTTTGTTCGCCCAGTTGATTGTTGGTATCACGGAAGTTGGATTAACCTTGCGCGAGGCGAGGAATCCTACCTTGCGCAAGGTTAATAAGTCCATATTTCCGAGATACTGCGGTTTCATATTTTATTCCTCGCTGTTCAATTCATCACCCATACGATATTTGATGTCATAATTGATAATGAAGTCAAGTTCTTCATCAGTAAAACCATAGTGTTTAGCAAGAACTTTATCTATTTCATCAATATTAGGTTTTACTGGTTTCATGTGAAAAAGTTGAATTTCGGTTTTCCCTGTAGTTTTTTGGTTCCTAATATGTGATGTTGAATAAAAATCCATTTGAAGCATTAAGTTGTCGTATAACCCCTGCAAATCTAAACAATAATAAGACAAACGAGATAATAATCCATTTATGAAAGATGTTGTTAAATTAAAACCATCTGATGAAGATTTCCATATGAAATAAAATAAAGAACTATTAATAAGACAGACACTTTCTTTATAAAGTCCTCTTGCCATTGCTATATTCCTCCAACCAGAAGGTACGGCTTCTTTCCCATTAGAAAAATAACGGGGTTGAGTATTATAGGCTTTGATAAAATTATTTGCAGTAGTAGCAACCCATGCTGCTTTGTCGTCTATATAAATTTGCGTTTTAGCCCGTAAAACTCTATCAAGTATAGCCTTAGCAATAAATGGACTTCGATACAAGTTGCTTTCTATAATAGAAGCCTCATTATACGCAATATTATTGAACAAAAATGGTCTAAATTCTGTGTACCAACGTAATTGTCGCTCTGTAAATATTCTATTTCCCTGATTAGAGAGAATGAATATAGTTGCTCTGATAGCTGCTCCATCAAATAAATGGTCAGGACGAATATCGTAAGACGAATAATAGGCATTACCTCTTACTTGCAGATATTCACGAACTTTTCTATGCTGCTTTGTAGAAATAAAAGAAATAGGGATTATATAACCAATTAGAGAAGAAATGTTCACTATAGATATAGTCCTATACAATATGGCGGAATATAGATTGCCTGATTCAACAACAGCTTGGGGTTGCCCGCTTTCTTGTAATTGTTTTTGCGTCTTTGTAACATATGGTGGATTTCCAATAATCACATCAAATCCCCCATTCCCGTGAATGATGTCATAAAACTCCGCAACCCAGTTGAAGGGCTGATGGGAGTTGAGCCATTCTTCGTATGGCATGCCTGAAGCAGTAGCATTATGAAGATGATGATTGAGGGTGTCGTTAAGTGAGGTAAGAAGGTCACGGAGCTGATGTTTGGCGGCAGTAAACTCTTTGTGATTTTCCGATTCCTGTGTGAGTTGTAAGTACTTGAACAGTTTGAATGTTCGAGCCACCTTGTCCATCTCTGCCGCAACATTCTCCTCAAAATCGTGTATTGCGAACATATCACCGTTATGGTCTTTGACAATGCTTTCGGCATTGGCATAGCCCACAAGAGTGTTGCCACAACGGATGTTGAAGTCAATATCCGGCAGCGGGTCAAGACCAAGATTGTCGGCAAGTGGCTGCACATCAACCACGGCTACCATTTTAAGGAACAGACGCAACTTGGCTATCTCCGTAGCCTCTGCCATGATGTCCACACCGTAAAGATTGCGTAGAATGATAGACTTGTAGATGAAGTAATGCATATTTGAGCGGTACTTGCTCTTTATCTCATCAAGTGCCTTTTGCGTATCAAGCGACTTCCGTTCAATACCATCAAGCCGTGTGATGCAATCATAGTAAAGTGGCTCAAGTATGTTCATTGCCGCAAAGAGGAACGCACCTGAACCACAAGTCGGGTCAAGTATTGTCACAGAGCGCAGAGCGTCATAGAAGTTGTAGATGAACGATTGTGGAGCATCATCGGCATTGATAAGGTCTGCTGCAAACTGGCGTATGTCAAGGTTGTAGGTGATGAAATCGTTGATGGATGTAATCTCACCCTTATGGATTTTACCCAATCTGTCTTCGCATCGCTGCAAGCGTTCAATGGTCTCTCGCCATATTTCCGTATGCAGGGCGAACGGTTCAGACGTTCTAGTGTTCCAGTCTTTGCGACGTTCCAAAAGTCCGGGCTTGGTTGTGTCAAGTCCGATGGCTATGTTCTCAGGGATACGCTCACGCCAGTCAGAAGTATAGCCTTGCTTCACCGCATCAAAGATATAGCGGTCACCACTTTGTTGGAGTTGAAGCCATACCCAGCCATCGGGAGCAAAAAGTTCAGTCATAGGCTTCGAGGCTTTGCCCACCTTGTCAAAAATGAAAGGCAGTATCGTGTTGCGCCCGATATATTCGGTAATGTCCTCCTTGGTATAATATGCCCCCATTTGCGCCCGGTCATTGATATACTGCTCGAAGATATAGCCAAGCACATCGGGATTGATGTCCTTGCCCGAAGCGGTGACACGGGTGTCGAGATGCCACTGCCACTTATCGAAGAAAGCGAACAATGAGATGAAGGCTTCATCGGCAATGTCTATATCAGTGTATTCACGCTCTATCTTATGGCTGTCAAACATACCGCCATTCAAATAAGGGATGCGCCCGAACTGTTGCTGAAACTCTCGGTCGTGGTTAGGCTTGTTCAGTCCGTCAGAAAAGAGGTGGGTCAGGAAGCCGCGATAGAAGGTGGAAAAGAAACGGTCCTCTCCACGCTCCTTGCGGCACCAGTCCAACTTGTTGCGAAGATAGTTTACATTACCGTTCAGAAAACCTTTCTTCTGAATGAAATAACAGAACATCAGTCGGTTGAGCATCACCGAGGCATACCACTGTTTGTTACGATTGTCCTTTTCATTCAGTTCATCATCTATACCTGTAATAAACTTGGCAAAAGCCTTATGCTCCTTGCGGAAACCAGCATAGAAGTCCTTGGTCACCTTCTCGGCGTTGACGGAGAAAGCACGGTGAACAGCCGCCTTCACATCGACAATAGTTGTCCTCTCAGCCGGGTCAAACTCCAAGTCCTGCATCTTCGAGAAAAGGAAGTCTGCCTTTTCAGGCGATTCGTACTCGATGCTCACAAGGTCTCGTTTATCCACATTCTTCACAGGAATCACCCATTGATGATGTCCGGGCTTGTTGCAAAGCACATAGATGGCGATATAGTCCTGAGCCTGTTTGCGAAGCTGTGCGTCAATTCTCCTGACGAGCGATGCCTTAGGCAGTTCGCTGACCTCCGCCACAACGACTTGCAAGCCGTTTCGGTCGGCAACGGTGCGGAACTGGTAATCCGTCCCGTCAATGGCAATGGGCAGAAGTTCAGCCCTGACCTTCCATTTGTTCCATCCCAATTCACTGATGAACAGTTCCCAGAAATCTCCATCAAGGAGCAGTTGTTGAAATATACGTTTGTTCATGGTATGTTATTCTTTACGAAGCCCCATAGAGCAGATTATCTGATTTTCCTTGTCGTTAATGTCCTCTTCGGCAATGATGCAAAGCTGGTTGTTGCGGCGGAGTTCAAGCACGTATTCCACAATGTCATCATCGGCTTGCCTTCCTGTCTGTTTGAGCATACGCCCAAGATGGAACTTTGAGGTCTCTTGAAGCGGATAGTTGTAAATGTCATCAATGGCGTATTTCAATTCCTCGCGGCGGTCAGCATTGAAGAACAGGTTTTCGCCTTGGTCATAATATTGTTCCAGAAGCTGCACGATGCGGTAACGTGTGGAAAAACGGTTGCCGAGCATACCACCGATGTTGCTGACAGCCTGTTCACGGATAATCTCAACAGCCTTGCCGACCAGTTCGTGATGATTGTCGAAAGGTTGCTGTGCCGGAGTGTACGGGTGGCAAGCGAGAGCCTGAAGTATGCGCTGTTGGCTTTGCGATATGATATTGCCCTCCTTGTCAAGCCATGTTAGCACATCAAAGTCGTTTGCGGTACGAGCGTATGTCACGACACCCTCTACGCCGTTTTCATCGACAAGGCGTGTGGAATAAACCATGTTCTGCATCTGCGGAATAATCTCTTTCAGCTTTTTATCGGCTTTGACAGCATTGCTCCATATCTGGAACGCTTGCGATGCAAGGTCAACATCGTTGTCGTCATCAGCATCGTCAAGTACACCAGCCTTCTCATTGAACATATCCCTGAGGTTCTGCTCGTTCCCCTCGAAGAACACCTCGTCAGAACCTACGATATTGGCGTTGGCATTGATGCGTTCGTTCAGGCGGCTGCGGAGGTTGATGACTTCTTCAATGCCATCGGCAGGGAAGAAAGAGTAGCAATAGATGTTTTCGGCTTGCTGGCCGATACGGTCAACACGTCCGGCACGTTGAATCAGGCGGATGATTGCCCACGGCAGGTCATAGTTCACGATGACGTGGGCATCCTGAAGGTTATGACCTTCGGAAAGCACATCTGTGGCGATGAGAATACGGGTCTGCTCTTCGGTTGTGTATTTGCCTGTCGCATCGTTGCTGTTCGGAGAGAACTTTTCGACAATGGCGGTAGGATTGTCCCGGTCGCCTGTGGCATAATCTATATTCGTGAATTCGCGCTTGCGAAGCTGGTAGTAGATATAACGTGCCGTGTCTGAGAATTGGGTGAAGACCACGACTTTGTCATTGCAATGAGCGTCACCGCGAAGTAGTCTTTCCAGTTCATTGAGTTTCTGGTCCTGCTTCTGTTCCCATTTGCCACATATTCTAATCATGGTGAGGATGGTCTCGCAATCCTTTTTAAGTTTCTGTTTGAGCGTGCGCTTGAAGTATTTGGCATCAAGCCATGACAGGTTGGACTTGCTGGCAATAACATTGTAATACTCTCCAGCTTTCTTCATATACACCGCCATATCAGTGGGAATATTCAGCGAAGCATCAACCGGGGTGTCAGTGTCGTGCCCTCCGAAGATGTCAGTGCCGATGTCTTCGTCCTCCGTGTAATCTTCGGGCAGGTTGTTGCCGTCTCCAATAGGTACAGGCAGCTTGTTATCAAGTGCATAAATATAAACGCAGTTACGAAGCACGTGGCGATAAAGGGTAAGAAGAAAGGAAAAACCGCTTGAATCCATACGCTTGAAGAATGTCGATTTGCAGAAGCCCATCATTCTTGACCCGGCACGGGAAAGGTTTTCAATCAATGCGGAGATATGCTTGGGTGCATCGGTCGCTTCCTTTTCGCTGATATACAAGCTCAGACCATAGCGAGGAAGAGCGAGTTCCTCCATCAGAGTAATCATTCCCTCTGAATAAAGACGGGTGTACTGGTCACCGGATTCAGTCGTAAACTTGATGGACTTCGGAATGCGGTCAGGGAAATAGGAACGTGCACCATTGGAAAATTCCAGATACTTCCTGCCGTTGGTTTCATCGGTCTTGGCAAAATTCTCACGGATAAACGAACGTGTACGACGAACAAGAAACAGTTTCATCAGTTCGTTCCAGTCTTCCACGTTCTCACTTTGATTGAATGCCCGTATAGTACGAATGTGTACATCACCGTGACGTTGCATGAAACCACGTTCTCCGCCCAGACTTTCAATGTAACGCTCCGGACGGACACCGAGGTCTTGGTCATCGTTGATGAAAAGGCGGAGCTGGTTGCTGAGGTCGCTGTAATGCTTATTGTATGGAGTCGCCGTCAGAAGTAGCACACGGCTTGACTGGCGTTCGATAAGTTGGCGAATTTGGTTGTAGCGTTTGCCTGCATTGCGAAGGTTGTGGCTTTCATCCACGATTATCAGACGAAAATAGCGCATATTGTCAATGTCCATCACCTTCGACATTGATATGACCTCTGCTTTAAGGTCGTATTTTCTGATATACTTCCGCCACATTTCCTGAAGATTGGCAGGGCAAATAATCAGCGTACTTGTGGCATATGTCATTTCATAAATCTTGGCAACGGCACATGCTGTAATGGTCTTACCGAGACCCACCACATCGCCAATCATGGCACCGCGTCGTCTGTCATTGTTGAGGTGGCGGGCTACTATCTTGACAGCGTTCTGCTGGAAATCAAAAAGTTCCTGCTGGAATATCGGTGGCAACGCAAACTCTTTTATACCATTTCGTGCCTCTTCACTGAGGTGGTAAGCGATTTTGAGATAGATGTGGTAAGGCGGAATCAGTTTCTCTGCCGCCCAGCTTTCGTCTACAGCTTTGACAAGTTCATCGGTAATGTCAACGCAGAAGCGGTCGTTCCAGCGGTCATTGAACCATATGTTGAATTTCTTGGCTTGGTCGCGGTCGCCAAATTCGGCATTGAGTTCCCCTTGCTTGGTAAGCCCGGAATAAGTGAGATTGCTGCTGCCCATTATCGCCTGAATGGGATTCGAGCGGTCATCTGGACGATGTGCAAGATACAGTTTGGCGTGAAGCGGCTCACGGACAGAAAGTTTCACTACCACCTTCTTGGATTTGAGTTGTGCTGAAAGTTGTCGCAACGCCCACTCATCCTGTTTTGTGGGTATGCCGATAAGGAGCTGGTGGCGGAAATCCCTTGCTATCTGCCGTTTTACCTTCTGTACCATGTCTGCGTCAGGCGTGTTGTCTCCTTGGGCATAAAGTATTTTCACCAATTCTGCCGGAGGTTGATGCATACCTATAAGCAACCGACAAGTTCGATGTATGCTTTCGGAACCTTCAACGACAAAGTCGCCCTCCAAATGTTCCACTTGGTGTACTACTTTTGTCCACCCACGTAAGTTGAAATAACCAACGCAAAAGTCCACACGTTTTACACCGACATTGCTGATTATATCATTGAGACCATCTTCAAATTTTATTTCAATATTATCGTATATACGAGCCATAACTTCCAATCAAAATTTTCATCTCTTGCCAAGAGACGGACGAGTTACCTTATTTCATTGATATTGAGTTGTGTTATCCATTCCCACAGATAAATTCGCAAAACATATGACATCTCTCGCAAAACAAAAGCATGACAACAAGTAAGATTTTCAGCGTTTTATGACCTAAAAATCATTATTTTGCTTAATTTTGCATTATAATATCCGTCTCTTGGCAAGCGTTGGATTGATTCGCAAAACATTTATGGCTTCACAGTAAATCCAGTATCTTCTTATTGGCTCTGTCCACCACAGAAGTATCCAGCGATGCAAGATAAATCTGCGTGGTGTTCTCCGAATCATGCCCCATGCCCTCGCTGATAACGGAGATAGGCACGTTCCGGCTCTTGGCGATACTTGCCCACGAGTGCCGCCCGACATACATTGTTAAAGGTATCGGCAAATCCAATTGTTTCCCGATTTTCTTCAGCAAATGGTTTACCCGGTGAAACTCGTTGGTGTATTGCTTCCGATAATCTTCATTCCTTTTTGTGATGATGGGTAAAAGATACTCTGTTGTATTTACTGGGTATTTGTCAACAATCTCCTGCATACACCTTTCCCATTTGATGAAAAGTTGCTGCCCCGTCTTTCGTCTGCGGTAGGAAAGGATGCCGTTCTGCAAATCCTTTTTCCTTAGATATGCCATGTCAATGAACGACATGCCCCTTGTATAGAAACAGAACAGGAACATATCGCGGGCAAAGTCAAGGTTGGGCTTCAACGACAAGTCCAGCCCTTTGATGCGTTTAAGGTCGTTAAGTGATATGGCTCGCTTCAAGGTTTTCTCCACTCCCGTATAAACAGATTTGAATGGATGCCGCTGCCCTGTCAGCCCGTCTTCCACCGCACGGTTATAGACCGCTTTCAGTATTCGCATATAGAACGATATGGTATTGGGTGAGTTGCCTCTGCCTTTCAAATAAGCCTCGTATTCCGCCATCAGGTCAGCGTTAAGCTGGTCAAACAGGACCTCCTTGTCATTCATAAAGCTACTGAAACTTCGGAGTGCTACCGTATAGGTTTCCGATGTGCGTATCTTACCCAAGCGTTTCAGCCTTGCTATCTGCTGACAGATGTAGGCATTGAACGATTGCTCCAGTCTGTTATCCTGAAAGCGCACGACTATATCATCCGTCTCAAATGTGCTGGATTGGGATAAGGCTTGTATAATCTTGTTCAACCTGTCCTTGTCCCACCTAATGCGTGAGCTAATTGAATGCAGATAATTGTTCCTCTCTTGTTCATTCGGGACACGGTGCAGGATGACCGCTTCGGAATGGCAATCCCATTCCGAAGCGAAAAGTTTATAGTCGGTATATATCTGCCTGACCACACGGTTGTGAATTACTTGATAGTAGATTGTACCCTCCTTGCCGCCTATGGTGGATGGGCGAAACTTGACCTTGACCGATGCCATATCAGTCGGATTTGGATTGCTTCCACTTAGCATACATCTCCCTTGAAAGTTCCACAATCTCCCGACTCAGTTTCACGAGGTCAATGGTACAACTTTCCAGCTTGTAGAGCAACGCCATTGCCTTTTTCTCCGAAAAATGGTAGCGCAGCTCTTTGACTATCTGATTGTAGTTCGTACCGATGGCACGGAACTGGGCGTGAAAGTCCGACAGTTTAGTCGTGTAGTCCACCATCG
>ERZ772991.1901-NODE-1901-length-16413-cov-3.784081_pt1 | contig 16413 bp, 17 predicted proteins | sample MGYA00511128_ERZ772991 | MGnify/ENA primary metagenome ERZ772991 (study PRJEB29015, sample SAMEA2737655) | human gut metagenome | biome: human gut; feature: human-associated habitat; material: faeces | place: China | collected 2012 ... | reverse complement strand
CGGTTTTTCTATGCGGTCGACATGATCGTATCATCAGTACCTGGCACAGATTCACTGTAATGATATACAATCGAAAAATCAAATCACAACAAAACGGCTCCCCTCATTTCTGAGAGAAGCCGCTGCCTAAAAAATATGACGCTGCCTTATTTATCTGCAAAGGGGGAATCGGGGAGCAGGCAGGTCTTTCCGATGATCGTTGCCTCCTCTTGTGTACCGGTTTTGAAGTTTTTCATCAGACCGTGAATGAAACATTCGCCCTTTCCCAGTTTGTCAATTTTCCAGAGATCCTTTTTGTTCAGACCCAGTGCTTCTGCCATGGCTCTTCTGGAATTGCTGTCAGGCTTAAAGTACACATTGATGCCCGCCTGTCTCAGCGTGTGGCTCTCACGGCCGCTGCCGATGAACTGCGTGCTGATGTTCAGACCAAGGTTGTACTTTCGACCTTCCCGCATGATCTGACTGATGATACTTCCTTTCTCAAGATTCTCATTTTGGATTTCATCGATGAAAATGTTGAACTGAGGCAGATCTTCTTGTGTCAGTTTTCGATGTTTCTGTGCCTGGAGAAGGGAAGCAAGCAGCATATTGGTAAGCGGTCTCTGCGTATTCATGCTAGGCTCGTCCACTTTGATAACCACGATGTTTTTGCATGATTCCAGGAATGTGTACCAGTCTGTCATACTTGTATTGTGACCATATTCGATAATTTCCTCAAAGACATCATTCAGCTTGCTGTAGACACTGTCTTTTGTGCTGTCACTCACTTCTGGAAAACCGATGTCCAGGACGCAAAGAAGGGATTCATAATCAAAGTCCTGTTCTGCCACACACTCCTTCAGTGCCTTTTTCAGAAAGTTTATCTGGATTTGCGATGCGTTCGGCATCGCCTGACTGATGATTTCCCCAAAACAGTTTGTTTGCTTGGTGGCAGAATAATCTGGGTATGGGTACATCAGATGTACCGGTAAACCAGATTCAGAAATGTCATGGAAGGAGATGTACTGCTGGATAAATTCCTTTGACAGGCTTTTTTCCAACTCCTCCTTGGAGAAGGAGTCGCTGCTGTCAAAAACAATCACACGCTTTCTCTTCTGTGCCAGTCTTGCCATGAGCTGTGTCATGAAAACGGTTTTGCCCATTCCCGAAATGCCGGTGATGCAGTGATGCAGATTTTCTCCTGCTCTCAGTACTTGTCCGGCGTATTGTCCAAAGACGTTCTGAACAAGCGGCAGAAAATCAGGCTCCTCTGCTTTGTCCGTGAAATACTTTTTGCTGCTGAGGCTGTCGATACGTTTGCGTGTCTCAGAAGTCACCATATCGCTGTATTTAATTGCAACAAGGTTGATATGGTTTGCCATGCCGTCTGGATCGTAGACGGTCGTAGGTTTTTTGTGTCCATTTGTAGCAACCAGACATTCGTGCTTTGCAAGCGGATTGAGAATGCCGTTTACAGTCTGAGCCTCCGTGATTTCGGGAAGAAAATAGTCCTTTAAGATGCGTTCTTCCATCAGCATAAGTTCACCGTCAATGATAATGGTATCGGAGCCTTTCTCATACTGCATTTCTCTGTCCAGTCTGACAACCTGGAACTTTTCTTCTGCGATAAAGTTGTTCAGCAACTTAAAAAAAGAATCAATAACGGAAAATGTCTTTCCGCCTTCAAAATCCTGCGAATCCAGAATGACTTTCTTCAGATACTCTTCAAAATCCGAACTAGGCTCAACATGAAAAATGCGTGCCCAAAGAAAGTAAACTGACAAGAGCACAGCATATGCGGTACAAAGGCTGTCTGAAGAAAATGTATCCTTCTCTGCTGCTTTGATTGCTCCAATGTTTTTTTGCAGGAATACATCATATTCGTCAACATGACCACAGAATGTCTCTACAAAATATCGTAACATTTCATCAAGTTGCTTGGATAGCTCAGCACGTTCTTTCTCGGAATATTCCTTGCCGAAATCTTCACTCGTTTCCAGGAAAATTCCCATTCCCTGCGGCAAATAGTGCTGGATTTCATTTGAGATCACAGCAGTCATAAATGGTTTACAGTCTGCATTCGATTGAAAATCCAGAATGGTGTCAATTGCCTTTGTTCGCTTGTTACGGGTTTCGCTGACTGTATCATCAACCAATACAATGACCTCATCTTTGCTCTGTTTCAGCAGATTAATTAGCTCATAATTGCTCATAGTTAGCGAATAAGGCTGCTTGTCTCTGCAATATGTCTTTAGAAAGATGCTAGTGAGCTGCTTTGATTCAAGACTAGAAAATGAGACAGAAAGTATTGGTGTAAAATTATAGTGGATTTGTTTCATATAAGTTGACAGTGGTGCAGCACAAAGGCATGTCAAAAGGAACTTCTTCGTATTCGAGTTCAGATGCTGCTTTACATTTGCGAGAATCGTTTCACAGGTATTGCTTACGGCAGGCAGTTGTTTCTTTCGATAAGCCTCTGAAACAAAGGAAGTGTAGATATCTGGCAAACGAGCTTCGCTGCAAACAAATTTGGCTCTTGTAAAAGCACCGCCTTTTTTCTGGAAAACGATTCCTGGAAATTCAGGGATTGTGATAGCTGCTGTACAATTTTCAAGGTTATCCATAAGCAGCTGATAGAGATAATCGTTTGCAATCTGAGGCGAACATTTGACTTTGAAATGGGAAAAATATTTTATCAGCTTTCTGGCTTGAATGTCTTCCTTAGGAATAATTGTTGTTTCAGAATGCGTTTTTGTTTCATAGGTAACAATAATACTTGTTTTCTTTTTTCCGTTATTGGTAGAGAAAAGAATGAAACAGTTCGTTTCTCTTAGATAGCCTACTTCTCTTTTCTTGCCGCTTGAATCTCTGCACCAGATTGTGCCCTGACTGTCACGATAGAATTCTCTGGAAGCAAGTTCTGTCTGAGCTTTCATGGATGCAATTGTTCCACAGAGACGTCTGATTGTCTCCTGATCAGTTATATGCATTCCATGTGCTGCATTTAGTTGGTTCTGGTAATTTTGATTTTGCATAGAAAGATTTGCACAATCATTTGAAAGTTGATTGCGTTCTGCAATGATATTGTTTACATCCTGGAATGGATCATATGTGTTCATCATAATTTTCTCCTTTGTATCAATATGGATTGTTTTGTTAGATCTTGCAGATCTGTTCGCTTCATGAAGTCTGTCATCAGTATAGCATCTAAAAATCTATATATCAATAGTTTATAAAAAATAGTGAAAAAGAAATTTATATAAGAATGTAATATGTGTATTATTGAATAAAACAAGAAAGCACATAGAAAATAGTGATTGACGTGTATCTGAAAAGAAAGTATAATAGAAGCATATATCTGGGAGGTGGCACAATGGAAAAATGGATATGTGCAAAGGATGTGACAGCACTTGCTGTGACAGTGCTGATGTATGGAAGAAAGACAAAGGTTGCAGTAAAGACGGAAAATGGTGGATTTGAAGTCCAGACAAAGTCGATTATTACGCAGTATCTGAATCCCAACAACGACCGAAAGAAAATGACAAAAAGAATTGCCAATGCCGTCTGCAATAATTTCGAGTACTATATGAAAGAAACATCGGACAAAGAAAGCTTCGCATGGATGTGCGGAAAAGCTTTGCTTTTCATATATTCTGTCAGCGGAGTTGATTTGACCTGTATTCTTCGAAATCAATACAGCGATTCTGCAAAGAAAGAAATCTCTGCTTTTCTCTTAAAAGTGGTACAATCTGTTTTTGAGCGGTTTGTACAACAAGATCGCATTCGGTATACCGAACTGGAAGAACTTGTCTATACCACAATTTTTGACAAGACTGCATTTGATGAAGCAGCTGAAGAAACGGCAAATGCGGTGGAGATTCCGATCAACACCTATGCACAATATCTGCCGGTGGTTGATGCCTCCGATTCTGCTGATGGAGAAATATCTAACGTTTTTCTGGCGTATCTTACAGAGTTGATTCAAGCTGACAGTCAGGAAGAATGGATACAAACCCACGGCAGTTCAGAGGATGATATCTTTGCAGGAAATCTCTCTGGAGTACACTGGAAAGAGAGATATATTCAGCAGAAATTTGGAATATTTCTTCTGTTTCAACCAGATGCCTGGGTGAAAAAAGAGGGCAATTATCTGTTTGAAAAGATTCAGCTGCAATTATACCGAAAAGCAGTCAACGAATTGCTGGATCGATATGATACCATGGAAAACAGGGTTTTGAAACACAGTAATTACTTTCAAAATGTGATGCGTGAGCTTGAAAATTATACGAACTTCATGGGTCTTCAGGTGAAAATGGACAAGGAACTGATCTTGTTTGGACGGTTTCGCATTTATCAAAAGGAAATAGATACGCCAAGAAAGCTGATCGCCGAAATGATAGACTTTATTTTTTATGGTGTTTCTGCAAAGGTTGGGAGAGCGGAGCTCGTACTAAGAGGTGGAAAAGAGCATGAGATTCTAACTGAGGTTTCAAGGGATTATATCAGTAAGTATGTAAGCGGAGAACAGAAGAAGTTTACTGTTGCCGTAAAGACTGCCCTGTATTACAGAATCAAATACAGTTTCGAGAACAGAGAACATTTTGCATCCTTACTGTGGCAGTTTCTGTACTACGCATTCAGTCAGGATTTCTACATGATCGAATCCAATGAGGACTGGCTTCGACTGGTGAAAGAACTGCTGGAAGGGGTGGAGTCTGGAAAATCAATGGCATATATCAGAGAGGATATGCAGATGCTTTTTGATCAATGGCAGCTGGAAAGAATACGCCGTGGTCAGCAAGTAAAGTTTCCGCCGCTTACACTCAAGAACTTTCGACATGCTGATGCTCTGGGATTGAGAGGTTACACATCGATACAAAGTAAGGTTTTGAATATGGATAGCGGACTGGATACGATACAGATTCGGAATGAGATGACTGAGAAATATATTGAGTTGAAAATCGATCGGCTGATGGAAAAGCTTTGCAGAACGGTGGAACTTGCAGAGAAGTTGTTCCACATCAGAACGAAAAAGGAGGTCAAGGAATACAGACTGCGATTTGGTGAAATGCAGGTGAATTGGAAAGTAGAGTTTCTGTCTGATTTGTGCGATGAGAATGCTGACAGGATCGCAATTTCAGAAGATGAGTTGAAGGAACTGTTTTCTTATATGGCCACGCTGGTGATTGGCAGCAGGATTCATTCAAAAAATTGTAACAAGCGAAAAGGAGCGTTTGAAGATTACGCCAAGAGGATTTTCTGCCTGAGATCTGTGCGGTATGAAGAGGTGTATGGCTCATGCAGAACGAGAGGGGACAAAAGAAACAAGGCGTTGTTCGACCAACAGAATGCAGAGCTGTGGGAGAGCGAAGGAATGAAGAATCTGCGTCATTGGGTGAAGCATACACTGGAATATCTGGTCTATTCAGAATGGACGGATGAAAACTGGAATCACGCATAATTTTTTGCTTTTCTCGATTTTTTACGAATTTCAAATCAATGACATCTGAAAAAATCGAAAATCCAGAGCTTTTTGAGAAAAAGCAAAAATGGATTTCTTCAAATTCGTAAAATTTTCAGAAAATAAAAAAAATTCTCTGGAACGGTGCTTATGAGAAACAGGTAAAAACGAGGCATATAACGAAAAAAAGTATTACTTTTTTCTACAAATGATCGAACATAAAAGTAAAGCTGAATCGAGACAAATCAGCTGTTATGCAGTCATATCGATACAAATGTAGCCAAATCAGATGCAGGGAGACAGAGGTATTACCATTACCTCTGTCTTGCAGAATTTGTAAAATAATAATCATTATCAACCAATAAAATGCAGCCTAGTAATCAATCATAGTAGATATATATATATAGTATACATATATATTGTTATCATATATAACATAATAGAGTATGTAGTATATCAGTATATATTACTATCACATGATTGTATTGTATATCATCTCATAACCAGAAGGAGGAGCTATCATGAGAAGTGAAAAAGAGAAGAAATCCATTACAAAGAGCATTAAGCTTTCCCCGTTACAAGTACAACAAATTGAAGAAAAAGCAAAGGAAAAGAATCTGACGTTTAGCAGCTATATGGTAGATTGTGCCGTACATGGAAACAATAGCATTACACCACAAATGGCAGTTCGGATGCAGGAGCTTGTGAATATGGTGCTGGAAATTGCGGACAGTATTGACAGCACGGAATATATTCGAAAAGAAGAACTGCGGCAGAAAGCACATGATCTGGACGGATTATTTACTTCTGTATCGCCGCAAGAAAAGTACAAGAACTTGGAGCAAAAAATGGGCTTGTTTGTGGAGGGAGGATTAGACTTATGGGAATCTTTAAAGTAATCAGAAACACGAGTGATGAACTGCACTACTTATATAACGTTCTGAATTATACGATGGGTATACATACGGACTATGATAAACGCTATAGTCCGAACGTCGATATATACAATGCTTACGAGCAGTTTCTTTCCGTGAAGAAATATTTCGGTAAGACCAGCGGAAATCCGGCATTTCATTTTATTGTCGTATACAGTGCGAGATCGACTTGGGGTGATAATTATGAGCGGGCGGAATCTATGAGCCGGAGCATTGCCTCTTATTTCTCGGACAAGTATCAGATCGTTTACGCAATACATCGAAAGCCTTGCTCAAAGAAATATGGTGGTTGTTCGTCGGTATATCACGCTCATTTTGTTATGAACTCGGTTAGCTACATGGACGGGACAATGTTTTCAGGGAACAGATCAGAGCTATATGCTTTTCTGGACTACATCAAACGAGTTACAGGAGATAAGTCCTGGGTGACGCAATATGGTTCTGAGAAAGGAAATGGGTGTCAAGGCGTTTCTGATGCTGTGGCAGTGTGATTGAGCCTGTTTTGATTTTGGATGCATTATGGCGAAATGGCTTGTTCTCAGTGTAGGTGTGGAGTAGACTGTGGGAGGTCTAATTGAAAATGCTGTTGTGTAAATGAGAGAAATGTGGTATAATAAATCTATGCAAAAGCTTACATGTTAGGAGTGAGATACAAGATATGACGACAAAGGAAATCGATGAAAAGAGCTTAGAAAATGCCAAAAGATTGTTTTCAAGCGGTGAGATCGATAGAATAGAAGTTGGTACAGTAAGAGGTTTGCAAGAAATCCACAAGGCACTTTTTGACGGGCTGTACGACTTTGCCGGAAAAATCAGAACCCTGAATATTGCAAAGGGCAATTTCCGTTTTGCAAATAGCTTGTACTTAGATGCGGTTCTTTCGGCAGTCGAGAAGATGCCTGAAAACACGTTTGAGGAAATTATCGCAAAATATGTGGAAATGAATGTGGCACACCCGTTCATGGAGGGCAATGGCAGAAGTACAAGAATCTGGCTGGACATGATCCTCAAAAAACGTCTGGGGAAAGTAACAGACTGGGCGAAAATTGATAAGGTACAGTATTTGCAGGCAATGGAAAGAAGTACGGTAAACGACCTGGAACTGCGGTTTCTGATACAACAGAATCTGACGGATAAGGTTGATGACAGAGAGGTGATTTTCAAGGGAATCGAACAGTCGTATTATTATGAAGGATACGAGAAATAGGGCAGCCAAATGACTGGATTGCATCGGATTATTTTGATTTTCAAAATCCGAGCGGTTCAGTCATTTTTTCTTTTCGGGGAAAATTGGGATAACTTGTGGAAATCCGATATAACTTGAAACCACACATAGTATTTTATTAAAAAGCCTGTGTATCTGAACAAACCGTATGAAAAATCACCAAATGCTCCAAAAAAATACAAACATATTAGTAAAGAGCAGGAGGTGATAATTATGGTAGCTCTACAGTACACAGAAACAAAATACTTGCTGAAAGTTAGCGAAGCAGCAAATATGCTGGGTTTGAGTGTGCATACAGTTTACAGACTGATCGAACAGGGTGAATTGCAGTGTAAGAGATTAAGTGTCAGAAAAACGCTGATTCCTGCGTCAGAAATTGAGCGATATGTCAACGAGCATTAACGGAAATAGGAGGTCGCATATGCTTACAACAAAGGAGATTCTCACACGGGAAGAAGTCATGGAGATTTTGAAAATCGGCAGAAGTACGTTTTATAAGCTTTTGCAGACGGGACAGTTAAAAGGGTTCAAAGAGGGTAACCGGTATAAGGTGCCAGTTGAGTCAGTGGAAGAGTATGTAGAGATGAGAATGAAAACATGAAAAAACGGTATGTCCTCTGAGGCATACCGTCTTTTTGTTTAGCAAAATAAATTCTTGCTTTTTGAAAATTTTTGTGGTATGATGGAAATGAAGCGAAAAAGAAGTAAGAGGAGTATATTGTATGATTCGAATCGCCATCGTGGATGACCAGACAGAAGCGATTTCAGGAATTCTTTCTGTATTTCAACAATGGGAAAAGGAAAATCATGTATATTTTGAAATAGATACCTACACAGATGCAGATTTATTCTGTGATGCAATATTTGATAAGAAATATCAAGCTCTCTTTTTGGATCTGGATATGCCAAAAAAAAGCGGCTTTGACATTTCTCAGTTCCTGCGTGAACTTGGAAATAATACGCCGATTGTCTACATCACAAATCGAGATGACTTGATGCAAAAAGCATTTCAATATAAGGTACTCGGTTTTGTTCGTAAAGATAAGATACAAGAAGAACTTCCGTTTGCAATCTCCTGTGTGGTTCAAGAAATACAGAAAAAGAATAGTCACGTCATGATATTCGCAGCACATCGTCAAAAAAAAGAATATTATAATTTACCGGTTTCTGATATTTTGTATATTGAAAGCGAAAATCACCAAACAAAAATCTATACTGTCAGCACAAAGGATGCAATCATTACAAGAGATTCCCTTCGTTCCTATATGGAAAAAGAAGAATTTCAGGGCTTTATTCCAATTAGCGTAAGCTGTATTGTAAATATTGAGCATATTTTTTCAATTGAAAAAGATACTCTGGTATTGGACAATAAAAAGGTTTTGTTTATCAGTCGAAGAAAAGTCAAATCAGTCAAGGAAATGTTTCAACAAAAAACAAGGAGGAATATCATATGATCTACACCGTTTCAGAATGGTTAGCCACTATTTCAGAGAGTTTGATTATTTTCTTCTTTCTAGTCAAGATCTTGTCCTATAAAAATATGACTCAATCTAAAAAAATAATTGGAACAATAATCTTTTGTTGCTTGCAATGCACTTCTTCTTTAATATTGGATCAATTTTTTGTGTTTGAAGGACTTTATGTCATTATCACAATTTTTATTTATCTTCTTTTCTGTTGGATAATGTTAGAAAAGCCTATATGGCTTCAGACAATTGTTATACTTCTTGTATTTGCCTGTTTGTTCACAATCAATATTGCAACAATGTTAATCACAAGCTTACTTACCCATAGTACTTCGGCAGATGTGCTACTTCTTCGAAATCCAGTTCGTATTTTGCTTCTATTTATCACAAAAGCCATGCTGATTTTTACATTGATTATCCTTACTACCATCTTTGAAAAGAAGAAGGTAATATTTCATGTATCTCAATGTATTATTATGACAGCTGTGCTCTTAACTACTCTTTTCTCAGGTGCTGTTATGGAAAAAATTGTAATTGACACAGATATAGCAAGCTGGGAAGTTTCTGCAATTGTAATATGTATGATTGCAATCAACATTTTGTTGTTTTTTGTGCTTTATCTTACTTCCTCCAGAAATCGTGTAGAAAACAATCAGGCACTATTGAAATTACAAATTGCAAACGAACAGCAAAAACTTCAGGATTCCATTCGTTGGAATACAGAAGTAAATACACTGCGTCATGATTTGAAAAATCACTTGCTTTGCATTTCGGAATATATTCGTTTACAACAGACAGATACAGCTATGGAATATATTGAGAAATTAACCGGTCAGGTGAAAAAAGAACTGCCGTATCATATGATGACGAATTCTGTTGCAGTCAATGCTATTTTAGATTTGAAAAAACTTGTGTGTGACGAAAATCAAATTGACATAAAATATTTTGTGCTGGAAGAATTGCCGAAAATAGATGAAACTGATTTGTGTGTAATATTAGCTAATTTACTGGATAATGCAATGGAGGCTGCATCCAAAGAAGAAAAGCGGCAGATTCGTCTTTCCATGGAAATCATCGGCAACTATTTTCGGGTTGTTGTTCAGAATCAAATTGCAGAGTCAGTATTAAAAAACAACAAGGAACTAGGGACCACTAAGAAAAATCGAAAAATCCATGGATTTGGGTTGCAAAGTGTAGAAGATGCTGTTGAAAGAAACGATGGGATGAGCAATTTCTCTGAGGAAAATGGTTGGTTTGTTGCAGATGTTATGTTAAAAATCCACGAATCGTAAAACAAAATAGAATGGTTTTTGATCCGCCTTATCGAAAAAATAAGGCGGATTTTTTTGCTTTTTGACCGATTACGTCGTAAAACATACCGATTACGTCATAAGTATTGTATCTTTCATTTTAATCAGTATAATGAAATTAAGGGAAACAAAAGGAGGTGTTGCATATGATTTCATTTTTATCCAGATCAGTTGTACGGAGTTTGATTAAAAATGATGCAATCGAAATGGAAAAGGCAGAAGTTTATCAATATGGATTTGAAATTTTATTTTCTTCCATTGCCACCTTCCTGATTGCAGCACTATCTGGCGTTTTACTGCATTGTTTTACTGCAGCAATGCTTTTTTTCGTTATATTTGCAACGTTTCGGCAAATATGCGGAGGATATCATGCAAATCATTATTGGAGCTGCAATTTACTGTTCCTTTTGGTAATCAATGCGGTATTGGTTGTATATCGTTTCTTTCCTACTGACAGTTTCACGACAATGCACTATATTTTTCTGACAGTTTCGCTGTTAATTATCTGTGCCTACGCACCGGTTGAAAATGAAAACAAACCGCTCAGTGCAGAACAGGTACTTCTATTTCGTAAAATCAGCAGAATCATTGCAATATTACTAACGATGATTTCCTGCTTGATTGATATATTTCATAATCCCTATGTAAAATTGATTGATAGTACGCTTTTGGCAATTTCTATTTCAATTTTAGTTGTGGGATTGAAAGGAAGGAGAGAGTATAATGAAAAGTGCAAAGAAGGGTATTCTGAAAGCTGTTGCAAAAGTCGGTGCGAAAAGTGCTGAGTTCGGAGCAAGCTCTGCATCAATTTTTGGTTTCCACCAGCCGAAAGAACCGAAGGCTCTGCAGAATCTGAAGAAGTAAAGCAGAGTAATTTCAGATTTCACATTGAAGTTATCATTCTTTTTGCTCTGAATATGTACGTACAAGATCTTGGGTTAGAGCGTAGAAAGATGGCTTCTTTTGAGAAATACATACGAACATCCATTTGCTATTTTTTTATAAGATCAGCATGATTCAGAAAGGAGTTTCTTATGAAGCTGAAAAAGATTGCAATTGCTGTAATTGCAACAATGACAATGGCTACCGGTGCAATGGGAATTACTGCAAATGCTGCCGGCTTTTCGTTCAACTTTTCCCGTGGACAATCAGGCTATTCGAGTGCTGTAAAAAAGACGAACTACAATAGTTACGCCGCTGTAACTCCTACATCCGGTAACCTTTCCTCAACTGCATACATTTATGTACGCACGTACAATCAGGGCAAGACCTCTGCTCTTTCGTCTTCATATAAGCTGAGCAAGGTAAACAACGATACCACAAAGGTTTTCTATTCTTCCACAACTCCGAGTTATAACACCTCTGTTTGCCTGAAGGGAAATTGTGGCTATGATGCTGCTTGGGTTGCAGGTGCATGGACTCCGTAAACGTTTCATACCAATTATACATGATAGATCCATTAAGTGGAACGGCATTCCTTTTGTTCGTGATAATAGAAGGAATTTCGGCTCTAATACCACACATAAAAACATGTAATTTTTATTTTGATATTTTAAAAAAATAATCTTATGAAAAAGTATAGTTTTATAAAAGCAGGTTCCGATACTATATCATTGTGTAGTATAAGTGCCTGCTTTTTTTATCAAGTCAACACAGTCACTATTTTGTGCAAGGATGCTAAAAAATGACGGAAAGGAGTATCCAGAATGAAAAAGCAAATTTTAATTGTGCCAATTTTGTCTTGTATGCTGTTTACAGCGTGTTTTCCTACCAGCGAATCGGCACATCGTCAGAATATGTCATCTTTGAATATCGAAGAAATGAATCAGTCTCCATATGACAATTTGACATACCAGTTTTCTATTCCGGAAAATTATACGCAAAATGTTCCCGAGGTACAATGTAAATTGAAATTATTCGAGGGAAAGGATATGGAATCCTTGTTTTTCGGAAATACAAAACAGGTATATCAAAAAGAACAAACATCAGAAAGTATGTATATTCCCGGGAAGGACTACTATCATTTATATCAGACACAGGATAATACCACGCTGTGTTATGATGCAGGTAGCATTCTGTACGCTACGGAAAAATCCGATGACTACTATAGCTATTTTGCGTATTATTATGACCTGTCCTGTTCAGAAGAAAACATGCGTGTCCTGATGCCAGAAAAAGAATTGAATACTTTTTCCTCTGAGGATGCTCTTGCATATATGCAAAATCTGATAGAAACGTTAGATTTACATGTGGCAAGCACACCAGAGATATATGCTCTCAATCAGAATTGCGTCGAGAATGCAAAAACAAATGTTGGTGTGGATATTCCGTGGGATGACGAGGCAGATGCGTATATGCTTGTGTACCCAACGGAAATAGACGGCGTTGCTGCTGCCAATTATACAAGTTCTTCTTCTGTCAGCGATACGACCGAAGGACGCCCGTCAAAGTTGGTCAGCGTGTTCAGCAAAAATGGGCTGGAGTATCTGGAATGCAGTTATGCAATGGAAAAAACAGAGGAGGGGGACAGCAGTCAGATCTGCTCTCCGGAACAGGCAATTGAACGAGTGAAATCTCATATGGAATCTATGGCTGTGAATGAAGATGAATCAAAAGGTACAGAAACACTGTCTGGGTGCAGTTTGAAGTGGAATGTTCTGGAACAAAAAGAGGATGTACTGCAATTACAGCCTGTCTGGGTATTTATTTTGGATTCTGTGCTCCCCAATAATGATGGGACTTTTACACATTATTATAGTACGATGTGTGTGGATGCACTGACTGGTGAGTTGTATTAGTGAGGTGCTGTATGCAGATATTTTTTTCTTATATCAAACGATTACTTTTGTCGCCTCTTTTTTATCTGGCAATTGTCATGGTCAGTGTTATCTGTTGGTTTGGTATGCAGGAGGAGAATGCACGCCCCGGCGTGATTTATGCGTTTGATCTCATGCTGGACATCAGCTCTTACCGAAAATTGATGATGTTGTTTGCAACGATTCCGTTTGGAACGGTTTATTGCAGAGAACGAAACACAAAAATGGCAAATTTTATTTTGTATCGTTCCTCTTTGTCAAAGCATTTGTCAGTTTATCTGGTGATGCAGTTTGTATCCTCTTTTCTCATTGTGTTTTTGGGAATTTTATTGTGCATCGGGCTTTTTTGCATACGAGGCACACTGTATTGCTATGATGGAAATGATTATACCGGAACATTTGGTGCACTTCTCAATGAAAAAGACGTGGGGCTGTACTTGTTTTTCCGAACGTTTCATTATGCCTACAGCATTGCTGTGTGGTCGCTTTCCGGTCTGGCAATGTCTGCCTGCTTTTTGAATGCGTATTTGGCGGTTTGTGCCCCGCTTGTTTTCAGTTATGTGTTGGAGATGATTACAATTGAATCAAAGTTCCTGCCGAACTTATGGTATCTGTCTTTGAGTTACACAGATTTTTCCTCTAATCCGTGGCTGGCATCTGCTTATATTATTCTTGTATTTTCGTGCCTTGGCATAGTATTCTCATTTGTTTTTTGGCAAATTGCAAAAAGGAGGGTGCAGGATGTCATTCATTAAAACAACCATTTGCATTTGTTTGCAGAACTTCAGAAAATGGCAAAAGGACTATCGCATTTGGACGATTACCGCAATCCTGTTTATTTTGATTCTGGAAAATACGAGAAAATTTTCCGATTTGAGTGCTGATTTAGGCGTTTCGTCTTCTATATGGCAGTATCCGTTTCTGTATTCGCAATATCATCTGAAATTGATTTTTACGCTGCCGCTGCTTTTGATGTTTTGTAATGCACCTTTTATCGATCAAAACGCATTATTTCTTATTGTAAGGTGTAAACGAAAGGCATGGATCACTGGGCAAATTTTGTACATTATTGTATCCAGTGCGGTTTACTATCTGTTTATCTTTTTGTGTACTGTGATTACCGCACTTCCTTCATCGGAACTTTCTATGGATTGGGGGAAATGTCTCTATACAATTGCATACAGTAATGCAGCATCACAATTAGGATATTCGTTTATCTCTGTCGCCGGCTATGTGATTGACTACTTTACACCGATACAGGCGGTTTGGTTTACATTTTTATTATCATGGCTTATGGCAATTTTCATTGGATTATTGATTTACTTTTTGAACACCATCAGCAGTAAACGCTATTTGGGGAGCATCGTCAGTGGAATTATTATCTTATTTAGCTGCTATGTAGAGGCATTCGGTTCTGATAAGCAATTGTATTTTTCTCCGGTTTCCTGGAGTACACTGAATCAGGTTGATGTTGCCGGAAAAACAAATCATCCTTCCTTCTATTATTGTGTTGGCGTTTATTGTGGTCTTTCTTTGTTATTGATCGTTTTGCTTTTAGTGTTTAGAAAAAGATGGAAAATGGATATTGATTCAAAGTAAGGACAGAAAGGAAAGCAAATGAATTACGTGATTCAAGTTACAGATCTGGTCAAATCATTTGGGAAAGAAATCGTGCTGCATCATATCAATGTGAACTTTGCGTCCGGAAAAATACATGGTATTATTGGACGAAACGGCAGTGGTAAAACCATGTTGATGAAATGCATCTGTGGATTTATTCCAGTCACATCCGGGAAAGTCACTGTATTTGGAAAAGTGATTGGAAAAGACGTTGATATTCCGGATAATATAGGGGCTATTATTGAAACCCCCGGATTTCTTCCGGAGTATAGTGCTTATCGGAATTTAAAATTTTTAGCGGATATTAACGGAAAAGCCTCAAAAGAAAACATCCGAAATGCCATGCAATCGGTTGGGCTAGATCCAGACAGCAGAAAACACGTTGGAAAGTTTTCACTGGGTATGCGGCAGCGACTGGGATTGGCACAGGCAATCATGGAAGATCCTGATTTGCTGATTCTGGACGAACCCATGAATGGATTGGACAAAGACGGCGTACAGGATATGCGAAGCTACTTGCTCCATCTAAAGGAACAGGGGAAAACCATTCTTTTGGCATCCCATTCGGCGGAAGACATTTCTGTGTTGTGCGATACCGTTTGTGAGATGGATAAGGGAAAATTGACAATTATTTCATAGATAATCGGCGGTGATATTGTTCAACCCCTAAAAAGGGCAGTTTTGTCCGGCAAACAGCTGGGCAGGACTGCCCTTTCTATTTTTTCAAGCAGCATACAATCCGGCGAAATGACCGGTTTTGTATGCTGCTTTTTTGTTGCTGTGCCTAAGAAATAAAAGTACACAGAATATTTACAAATAAATTTTCCGATTTTGTTCTGCCTGATTCGTCTTAGTAGTTTAAAAGGGGGTGATATACACACTACCTGCAAAACTGCATAAGAAGGGAGGAACCAACAGATTGACTCCCTTTATCGATAAAAGCTGCAGAATAAAAATCTTTGACTGCTTTGTGAAAACTGTAATGCGAAATGAATATCGAGATGCAGCGGCAGAAAAAAAGAGAATCCAAAACCGTGAGGCGAAACCAGACCTGATGAATGTTCCGGAAATAGAAGATGTATATCCATCAGAGCATTTCATTTTGGATAACGAGAAGTATCCGTGTTTGATTGCCAGCGACTGGCTTTATGATGCTATGTTGGAACTTCCAAAAACACAGAGAGAAACGTTGATTTTGGAGTTCTGGTATGGATATGGCGATCAGGAAATCGCAGCGTACTTTCACGTCACGCCTCGCACCATTTACAACTGGAGACAAAAAGCATTTACAGCAATCCGCAAATATTATGAAAGGAATGGCGATGAAAGAAAATGACCTTACATATGAATTGATCTGTGCCGCAGTAAATGGGGAGAAAACTGCTTTGGAAGAAATTCTCCGCTTTTATGACGATTACATCAATGCATTGGCAACGGTAAAAGGGGAGGATGCACAAGGGAAAACATATCGATATATTGACGAAGATCTAAAATCCCGAATACAATTGAAGCTGATAAAAGCAATTCCTAAATGGAGAGGAACAGAAAAATGATAGAAACAGATTTATTTGAATTTGCCTATGTGCCGGATTGGTATGGGC
>ERZ772991.1881-NODE-1881-length-16531-cov-8.233127_pt1 | contig 16531 bp, 12 predicted proteins | sample MGYA00511128_ERZ772991 | MGnify/ENA primary metagenome ERZ772991 (study PRJEB29015, sample SAMEA2737655) | human gut metagenome | biome: human gut; feature: human-associated habitat; material: faeces | place: China | collected 2012 ... | reverse complement strand
GCCGTTCCAACCGTACCTGGAAGCCGAATGTCCGTCGTGTCAAGGCGGTCGTGGAAGGCTCTCCCAAGTATATCTACGCATGCTCTCGCTGCCTGCGCGCTGGCAAGGTTACCCGCGCTGTCTAAGTAGCTGCATCTGCCGGTCACTTTGTCGAGTGGCCGGCTTTTTTGTTATCTTCTGGAGGAATCGACGATGGCTCTGCCAAATGACCCGATCATGCTGCTGAGCATGATCAACCTGAAGCTGCGGGACTTCTACCCCACTCTGGACGCGCTGTGCGAGGATCTGGACGAGGACAAGGCCGCGCTGTGTGCCAGGCTTTCCGCTGTGGGGTACGCCTATGACCCCCAGCGCAATCAATTTGTGTGACAACAGGAGGATGCTGCCATGATCCAAGGGACATATTATAAGGAATGGAGCCGGATGCTGGGCCGCGACATGGAGTTCAAGGTCTACGGCCATGCCGGTACGCCGGTGCTGGCTCTGCCCGCGCGGGGCGGCCGCTTTTACGACTGGGAAAACAACGGGATGCCCGATGCCATTGCCCCGCTGCTGAATGAGGGCAAGGTGCAGCTGTTCTGCGCCGACAGCATCGATGCCGAGAGCCTGCTGGCCGGGGACACGGCTCCCCGCCGCCGGGCCGAGATGCAGGAAAAGTATTTCAATTACCTGACAAGCGAGCTGGCTCCCCGCATCCTGGCCCTGAACGGTGCCAAAAAGGACACCCTGCTCTGGGCGATGGGCGTGGACACCGGTGCGTATCAGGCAGTGAACTGCCGCCTGCGCCGCCCCGAGGTGTTCGCGGGTGCCATCGGCCTTTCCGGCCTGTACGATGTGCGCCGTTTCCTGGGCAATGCAGCAGATGACCTGGTCCTGCGCAATGCCCCCCTGGCCTGTCTGGCAGAGGACGGCCTTGTGGACAAGAAGCTGCTGGCAAAGGCAGAGGAGAATGCGCTTCTCCTCTGTGCCGGTCAGGGCAGCTACGAGGGCGACGCACTGGTGGACACCCAGGCCATGGCCGATGCACTGACCGACTGCGGTCTGCCCGTGCATCTGGAGGTATGGGGCAGCGATGTCTCCCACGACTGGTACTGGTGGGGCAAGGAGCTGAATCTCTTTGCCGCCCGTGTGTTCGGCTGATGGAGGTGCAGGATGCCTGAATTCATTCTTGGTGCGCGCGGCCACGATTTTGGCCGCCATGACCCCGAGACCCTCTTTTCCTCCATCGGGCAGGCAGGCTTTGCCTGCACCCAGTTGGCCTTTACCAAGGCGGTGGAGGGCGTAAAGAGCTATGCCGATGTGACCCCTGCGCTGGTGGAGCGGGCAAGGGCGGCTGCGGCAGCTTCCGGCGTGGGCATTGCCGTGGACGGCACCTATGTGGAGCTGAGCTATGCCGACGAGGACAAACGCCATGCCGAGGTGGCAAAGGTGCTGAGCCAGATCCCCGTTGCCAGGGCACTGGGGGCAGGCTGCATGGGCAGCGAGACCACCAACATGGCCAAGCAGCCCGGTGTGACCCGGAAAGAGGCGCAGGAAGCGCTCCTGCGCAGTCTGGGTGAGATCCTGCCCGTCTGTGAGGAGCAGGGAGTGCTCTTTGCCGTGGAGTGCGTCTACTACCATGCCATGAATACTCCCGAGGCGGTACGGATGGTGCTGGACACCATGGCAAGCCCCAACCTGCGCGTCATCTGCGATTTTGCCAACTATGTGGGCCCGGAGGCCGCGTCTGTGGATGCACAGCGCCGCATCTGGGATAAGGTGGGCAGCTGGTACGGCGACAAGATCACGGCGGTCCACTTCAAGGGCCAGAACTTCCAGCCGGATGGAACGCTCTATTCCACCAGTCTGGAGGATTCCTGCGTGGACTACGCCGGCGGCTTTGAGATGCTGCGGCAGATGCCGCAGGCTTCCCTGCCCGTGCTGCGGGAGGAAGCTGTGCCCGCCCGCGCCGCAAGCGACCTTGCCTTTATGCGCAGATTTGCCTACTGATCGTTTTGGATGCTTCAAAGGCTCTGTTCCCCGTTTGGGGCGCAGAGCCTTTTGTTTTATCTTCTGTGTTCATAAAAAATTCACAGCAATACCCCCCAGCCCTACTTGCAGAAACAGGACCGCCGTGCTATAATGCAGCTATGGAGTAAGATACCCCCAAGGGGTAATAAAAGGAGAATGGACCATGAGCGATGTGAACAAGATCCCGGAGGGCAGCTGCCCCCACTGCTCCCCTGTCCCGGCAGAAGCACCCTGCTGTGCCCCGGCTGAGGGAAGCACCGGCTGCGGCTGCCGCCACAAGCAGCGCACCGAGGAGGAGTACAAGCACCTCATCACCCGGCTGAACCGCATCGAGGGCCAGATCCGGGGCATCCGGAGCATGGTGGAAAAGGACGTGTACTGCACGGATATTCTGGTGCAGGCCGCCGCCGCCAAAAGTGCCCTGAACGGCTTTACCCGGGAGCTGATCGACCAGCACCTGAGCACCTGCGTGGCTGAGGACCTGAAAAACGGCGGTGAGGAGAAGCTGCAGGAGTTTTTGTGGATCCTGAACAAGCTCGTTTGATCCCATTCACGCAGCGTTTTTTATCGGAGGAAAACAATGGAACAGTATACTGTTACGGGCATGAGCTGCGCGGCCTGCTCTGCCCGGGTGGAAAAGGCCGTAAAAGCTGTGCCCGGCGTGACCAGCTGCTCGGTGAGCCTGCTGACCAACTCCATGGGAGTGGAGGGCACCGCCAGCGCCTCGGCCATCGTCAAGGCAGTGCAGGAGGCAGGCTACGGCGCAAGCCCCAAGGCTGCTGCCGCCGAGACCCCCAGCGCCGAGCTGGATGCACTGGCTGACCACGAAACACCCAGGCTGAAGAAACGGCTCATCGCATCACTGGTCTTTCTGGCGGTGCTGATGTATTTTTCGATGGGCCACATGATGTGGGGCTGGCCGCTCCCCCACTGGTTCGACGGCAACCACGTTGCCATGGGTCTGGTCCAGCTGCTGCTGGCGGGCATCGTGATGGTCATCAACCAGAAGTTCTTCATCAGCGGCTTCAAGGGCCTGCTCCACCGCGCCCCCAACATGGATACACTGGTGGCACTGGGTTCTTCGGCCAGCTTTCTCTGGAGCACCTACGCCCTGTTCGCCATGACCCGCGCCCAGGTGGACGGCAACGACGCGCTCGTCATGCACTACATGATGGAGCTCTACTTTGAATCTGCCGCCATGATCCTGACCCTGATCACCGTGGGCAAGATGCTGGAGGCCCGCTCCAAGGGCAAGACCACCGACGCGCTCAAGAGCCTGATGAAGCTTGCCCCCAAGACCGCCACCCTGCTGCGGGACGGTGCCGAAGTGACTGTGCCCATCGAGCAGGTGCAGAAGGGGGATATTTTTGTGGTGCGCCCGGGCGAGAACATCCCCGTGGACGGCATCGTGCTGGAAGGCACCAGCGCCGTGAACGAGAGCGCCCTGACCGGCGAGAGCATCCCCGTGGACAAGGCTGCGGGCGATAAGGTGAGCGCTGCCACCACCAACCAGTCCGGTTTCCTGCAGTGCCGGGCCACCCGCGTGGGCGAGGACACCACCCTTGCCCAGATCATCCGGATGGTCAGCGATGCCGCCGCCACCAAGGCTCCCATTGCAAAAATCGCCGATACGGTGTCCGGTTTCTTCGTGCCTGCGGTCATTACCATCGCGGTGGTCACCACCATCGTGTGGCTGCTGCTGGGCCGGGAGCTGGGCTATGCGCTGGCCCGCGGCATCTCCGTGCTGGTCATCAGCTGCCCCTGTGCGCTGGGTCTGGCAACGCCGGTGGCCATCATGGTGGGCAACGGTCTGGGTGCAAAGAACGGCATCCTGTTCAAGACCGCCGCTTCGCTGGAAGCTGCAGGCCGCACCCAGATCGTGGCGCTGGACAAGACCGGCACCATCACCAGCGGTGAACCAAAAGTGACCGACATTCTGCCCGCCGAGGGCGTTTCCGAGGCGGAGCTGCTCACCCTTGCCGCCGCACTGGAGCGCAAGAGCGAGCACCCGCTGGCAAAGGCCGTGCTGGCCTGCACCGACGCGCAGAAGCTCACCGCCCCCGAGGTATCCGGCTTTGCCGCCCTGCCGGGCAACGGTCTGGCCGCAAAGCTGGAGGGCGTGGAGATCTTTGGCGGCAATGCGTCCTTTATCGGCACCAAAGTCACCGTGCCCGCACAGCTGCAGGAGAAGGCCGCAGCCCTTTCCGCACAGGGCAAAACGCCCCTGTTCTTCGGCGGAGCAGGCCGTCTGCTGGGCATCATCGCGGTGGCCGATACCATCAAGGAGGACAGCCCCCGCGCCATCCGGGAGCTGCAGGCCATGGGCATCCGCGTGGTCATGCTCACCGGTGACAACCAGCGCACTGCCGACGCCATTGGCAGGCAGGCCGGTGTGGACGAGGTGATCGCAGGCGTGCTGCCCGACGGCAAGGAAGCGGTCATTCGCCAGCTGCAGGCATCCGGCAAGGTGGCCATGGTGGGCGACGGCATCAACGATGCCCCGGCCCTGACCCGTGCCGACACCGGCATCGCCATCGGCGCAGGCACCGACGTTGCCATCGACGCGGCGGACGTGGTGCTGATGAACTCCAAGCTGTCGGACGTGCCCGCCGCCATCCGCCTGAGCCGCGCTGCCCTGCGCAACATCCACGAAAACCTGTTCTGGGCGTTCATCTACAACATCATCGGCATCCCGCTGGCCGCCGGTGTGTTCATCCCCTTCGGCCTGACCCTGAACCCCATGTTCGGGGCTGCGGCCATGAGCCTTTCCAGTTTCTGTGTCGTGAGCAATGCCCTGCGGCTGAACCTGTTCGACCTGCACAGCACCAAACACGACCGCAAACCCAAGTCTGCCGCCCTGCCCGCTGCCCCCGTGCAGCCTGCAGCGGCTGAAAATACTGCCGAACCCGTTTCGGCTCCCGTTGTCAAGGAGGACAATGCCATGAAAAAGACCCTGCATATTGAAGGTATGATGTGCGGCCACTGCGAGGCCCGCGTGAAAAAGGCGCTGGAAGCCCTGCCCGCCGTGGACGAGGCCGTGGTCAGCCACGAGGCCGGTACCGCCATCGTCACCCTGAACGCCGAAGTTTCCGACGCAGACCTGAAGAAGGCTGTTGAGGATCAGGATTACAAGGTGACCGGCATCGAATAACGGATGCGCAAAAAGCAGCGCCCTGTTTCCCATTGCGGGAGACAGGGCGCTGCTGCTTTTTCTGGATTCTTTGGGGATTGGGATCACACCCAGCTGAGGATGCTTCTGTGCTCCGGCTCGTATTGCTTCAGCGCAATGGCCTGCTGGTAAGCATCCAGCACCTGCTGGGCGAAATGCTCTGCCGAGTAGCGGGCGGCGGTGGCCAGAGCGTTCTGGCGCAGCTGCCCACGCAGGGCGGGGTCCGAGATGATGGTGTTCAGTGCCGATGCAAACTCGGCTTCGTCCTTCCACTGCCAGCCGTTGAAGCCATTTTCCACCACGCCATCCAGGCAGGGGTCCGCACGGCAGAGCACAGGCAGACCGCAGGCCATGCCCTCGAAGTAGGTCAGACCCTGGGTCTCGCTCTGGGAGGCGCTGACGAAGATATCGCCCACGCGGTACCACCGGGGTACCTCATCGGGCTTGACCATGCCCGCAAAGCGGACACGGTCGGTCAGCTTCAGCTCCTTTGTCAGTGCTTCCAGGTCAGGCCGGGCGGGGCCGTCGCCCACGAACACCAGCCACGGGCGGCTCTGCTCCGGCTGTGCGGCCAGCAGACGCACCAGCTGGGCGTGGTTCTTCTCGGCAGCCAGACGGCCCAGCGAGAGCAGGACGGTATCCCCTTCCGGGATGCCCAGCTCTGCCCGCATCCGGGCCTTTTCCTCGCCGTTGTCCTTCGCCGGGCCAAAGGCGGTCAGGTCAATGCCGGTGGGCACTGTGACCACCGGGCAGCTGACCCCGTAGCGGTTGAGCATGGCGCGCACCTTTTCGGTGGGGGCCAGCATGAGGGAGCAATAGCCCGAGAGGATGCGGGTGGCCTTTTCGGCGGTCATCCGGCCCAGACGCTCACTGAAGAAAAGGTACTGGGTATAATCCTCGTAGACAGTATGGTAGGTATGTACCACCGGGCAGTGGCACCGGCGGGCCACCCGCTGTGCCAGCATAAAGGTAGAAAACTCGCTTTGCGTATGGATGACCTCCGGGCCCCAGGCTTCCAGCTCGTCCAGCCAGTGGGAGATGGGCAGAGCGCCCGCCGCACTGATCCGCACGCCCGGGTAGACCCGCTCCGCGCTGATGCTGCCCACATACAGGATGCCGTTTTCCTCATGGGAATGGCCATTCTGGGCAAGGGTCACCACCCGCACGTCATGGCCCAGTGCCAGCAGCTGGTGGTACAGCAGCTCCACCGAGCGCACCACACCGTTGACCATTGGGGACCATGTATCTGATGCAAGAAGAATTTTCATTGGAACACCTCAGATTACCGCATAGAATAGGGGTTATGTTCTCTGTTCTATCTTTAATACGTTTCAGAGCCGCAGAATCTTGCAGATCCGCCCTGATTTTTTCATAATTTTTCCGGTTTCACCACCGAGACCGTCTCCACGCCGTAGGCTGCGAAAAGCTCCAGCGCCGCCGGGCCGATCACCTCGCCGCTGACCACGATGGGGATGGCGGGCGGGCAGGACACAGTGGGCAGAGCGCAGACCCTGCCCAGCGCAGACCCTGCCGGGATGGTCTCCTGCGGGACAAACACGGCCTGCCGCACGGTCAGGCGGGGCTCCGCCTGCCGGGCCAGCGCACAAAATGCCTCCCGGTGCTCGGCAGGGGGTTCTGCCGGGGGGATGCCCCCTGCACAGAGTTCTGCCAGAGCCGCTTCCAGCCGGGCCATGTCCTCCACCGGGTTTTCCGGGGTGAACATCAGCACAAGGTAGCGGGGGTCGGCATATTCGCACTCCATCCCGTTTTGCCGCAGATGGTCGGCCAGTGCCTGCCCAGTCAGGCCCAGTGCCGCCGCGTCCAGCGTCAGCTTCATGGGTTCCCGGGCGGGACCGTCCAGTGCCAGCGGCAGGGCCGTGCCCTGTGCGGCAGCCAGCGCGTTCAGGCGGGCACGCAGAGCAGCCAGCCGGTCACAGCACTCCTGCAGGCGTGCCGGGTAATCGGTGGAAAGCAGCCGGTTGCAGGCATCGAGAGACTGCAGGATCAGATAAGACGGGCTGGTGGAGCCGAACAGCGCCAGTGCGCTGCGCACGGTACTTTCCTCCTGCACGGGGGCCTTGGGGCCCAGATGCAGGTAGGCCCCCCCGGTGAGCACCGGCAGGGTCTTGTGGCCGGAGTCACAGCAGGCCGCCGCGCCCAGGTCGATGGGATGGCGGCTCCCGCCGGGCAGAAAGCGCAGGTAGGCCCCGTGGGCGTTATCCACCAGCAGGGGCACGCCATGAGCATCGCAGACGGCAGAGAGGGCCGCGATATCCTGCATCCCGCCCAGATAGTCCGGGCTGGTCAGGTAAACGCCGAAAGGTGTTCTCCCCTGCCCGGCCAGCTCCTCAAGGGCGATGGAAAGGGCCTGCACCGTTACCGGGCAGCTGCACAGCGCGCCGGTATCCTCCGGTGCAGGCCAGAGCCACCGGATGTCGAAATCCAGCAGGGCCGCCGCATAGAGCAGGGCTTTGTGGGCATTGCGGGCCGCCAGCAGCACCGGGCGCTTGCCGGTGCGGGGCGCACCCTGCAGAGCAAGGCAGAGCATGGCCCGGATGCACTGGGAAGAGCCCTCGGTGCTGTAATAGGTGTGGGCCGCGCCGAACAGCCGGGTGGCGTTGGCCTCGCTTTGGGCGATGATGCCCCCGGCCTCGTAGAGCTCATCGGCCCCCCAGATCTCGGTGATATCCCACGGCTCACAGCCCAGCAGGCTCTGCCCCTTATGCCCCGGCATGTGGAGCCGGGCAGTGCCGGACTGGGCGTACTGCCGCACAAAATCGACGATGGGGGTGGTCATTTATTCGCAGGCCTCGCCGTCGGCGCAGGCATTGCAGGTGGAACCCAGCTGGATGGGCACTTCGATGCCCTGCGCGGCCAGCTCCTGATTCTGAGCCACCTGGATCATAATGGCGCACTCCATCCGCTTGCGGAACAGCTCACAGCCGTACTCGTACACGCCGGTAATGCTGCCGGTTGCGTGGTAGGAGTTGGCTGCACAGCCGCCGGAGCAGTAGAGCTTTGCCCAGCAGTCCTGGCACTCCTTGCGGGCGTAGGCGTTGCAGTGCTTGAACTCGTCCCGGACTGCCGTGTTGGTGACACCCTTCCAGATATCGCCCATCAGGTACTTGGGATCGCCCACGAACTGGTGGCAGGGATACAGATCGCCCCAGGGGGTCACAGCCATGTACTCAGTGCCGGAGCCGCAGCCCGAAATGCGCTTGTAGATGCAGGGGCCGCCGGTCAGGTCGATCATGTAGTGGTAGAAGGTGAAGCCGCGGCCCTCACGGTTCCGCTTGATCATCTCCTTGGCCAGGATCTCATACTGCTCCTTCAGGATGGGCAGATCTGCCTCGGTCAGAGCGCTGGGGTCACTGGGGTCGCAGACCACGGGCTCCATGCTCAGCTCAGTAAAACCAAGATCGGCCATGTGGAAGATATCATTGGTGAAGTCGGTGTTGTAGTGGGTAAAGGTGCCGCGCATGTAGTAGCCCTTATCGCCGCGCTTCTTCACGAACTCCTGGAACTTGGGCACGATGGTATCATAGCTGCCATGGCCGGCGTAGTCCTTGCGGAAGCGGTCGTGGACCTCCTTGCGGCCGTCCAGGCTCAGGACCACGTTGTGGCACTCCTTGTTGCAGAAGTCGATAACATCATCGTCAATGAGCATGCCGTTGGTGGTCATGGTGAAGCGGAAGTTCTTATTGTGGATCTTCTCCTGCTCACGGCAGTAGGCCACCAGCTTCTTGACCATATCAAAGTTCATCAGAGGTTCGCCGCCGAAGAAGTCCACCTCGAGGTTGCGGCGGCTGCCGGAATTCTCGATGAGGAAATCCATTGCACGCTTGCCCACCTCAAAGCTCATCAGGGCGCGTTCGCCCTGATAGCGGCCCTGCGAGGCGAAGCAGTAGGAGCAGTTCAGGTTACAGGTGTGGGCCACATGCAGGCAGAGGGCCTTGACCACGGTGTTGCGGTTCTTGAAATCGAACGCGAGGTTCTCATAGGTATCGGGGCTCCACAGCTTGCCGGATTCCTTCAGGCTTGCCACATCATCGATGCACTGGCGCAGATCGGCCTCGGTCACGTCCTCACGGTCGCCGTACTTTGCCATCATGGCGGCAACGATCTCGTCGGCGGTGTGGTCGGGGTACATGGCAATGACATCATACGCCACCTCATCCACCACATGCACCGAGCCGCTGCAGGTATCCAGCACGATGTTATAGCCGTTCAATTGATACTGATGTACCATTTTATTCTCCATTCCATTGTAACATAAAAAAATGCCGCCCGGCAAAGGCGGCATCCGATTTGCAGAAATTACTTGTTGCTGTTCTCGCACTTCTGGTTAGCCACGCCGCAGGAAGTCTTGCAGGCAGACTGGCAGGAAGTCTGGCACTCGCCGCAGCCACCGGTCACAACGCTCTTGGTCAGGTCACGAGTAGCGATCGTCTTAATACGTTCCATAATGAAAAACCTCTCTAGCTCCAAATAGTTGATACGCAGAACCACCTGCGCATTGTTATCTTGATATAGGATAGCACGGTTCAGGGATTCTGTCAAGATTTTTGTCACATCTTCTGTGGGCAGTATTTTGTAGGCTGTACAAAGACGAAGCCTTACCCCACCGGCTGATACTTTTCCAATATTGTATGCAGCCCCAGCTCCCGGGCTTTTCCCAATAAGTACCGGTAGCGGGCCAGAAGGGCCTGCCGCTCATAGATGTGCTGTTCGATGAGGTCGGTATCCACCTCAAGGTCGAACATCATCTCGTTCCGGTGCAGGCAGAACAGGCACTCTTTCAGCTCCTCCTCCAGCTCCGGGTGGTAGCGCTCGTGTTCGGTGTCCCGCGGGATACGGGGCGAAAGCAGGGTCTTTTCCTTTTGCGTGGTCTGGGTCATAGCAGTTCCTCCTCTTTGTGCGTCTTTGCTTCTTCTGATTTCCAGTATATGCAAAGAGCATGAGAAGGATGACGGAATCAAGCAGCCCGCAAGAACTCCTGCGAAAGTGCGTCTTTTTTTTCGATTTCTGCAAAAAATTTCAAAAAAGCGCTTGACAAAGCGGCGCTTTTTCCGTATAATAGCACACGTTGAGCGGCTCACCCCGCAAGACAGACCCAAATTGATGGGGATTTGCATAGTGGTAGTGCGGTAGACTCTGACTCTACTTGTGGGAGTTCGATTCTCTCATCCCCAACCAAAAAGACATCCGAACACTTCGGATGTCTTTTTTTGTTCTCTTTTTTGTTCACAGAGAAAATCAAAAAGAGCGATACAGCAAACGCTGTATCGCTCTTTTTTCGTTAACGGTAATCAGTAATTCAGACCGAAGCCGCTGCGGTAGTAATTGCCGTCGGCATCGCAGTAGGCGTAGCTGCCGCCCTTGACGTTGGCGAGGATAGCGGGATCGATGTACTGATCCTTATCGTAGCCGGGCACGTCGTTGGGAGAGGCGCAGATCTCGCGCACCACACCGTCGATCTCCTGCTCGGTGATGGCAATGACGGCGGGATCAGAGACCATGGTCAGGCTCAGCTTGCCGGTGGGGGCAAAGTCGCCGCTGATGACATCGACCTGAGCGTTCAGGGCGTTGTTCAGGGCAACGGCGCTGACGGTGTACTGGATGGTCAGTGCGTCGCAGTAGGGCTCCAGCTTGTCCAGCAGCCAGGGGTTGCAGACCACGCAGGTGCCAACCACCTTGCCGCCGCGGGCATGGATGGCATCGGCCAGTTCCTTGATCTTCTCCACGTCCTTCAGGGTGACAACGGTGACCTTGTTGCCGGTCTTTTTCTGGCTCTTGTTGCGCTCGCGCTCGTCAGTGACGATCTCGCCCATCTCGATGACGGGCATTGCGTACTGGTTGAACACCAGACCGTTGCTGATGGGCCAGACGTGCAGGTAGAGCACATCGGCTTCCTCCGGGGTGGCCACCACGGTGTAGCCTTTCTTCTCAAAGGCTTCCGTCAGGGTCTTGCGCAGAGCGGCATCCTCGTCCGTGTTGCCCAGACCGGCACCCATGGCCTGTGCCATCTGTGCAAAGCCGGAGTCCACACCCTTGAAGGTGACGATGCAGACCTTCTGGCTCTTGGCCAGAGGCAGGAGCTTCTCGTGGTTCTTGACCAGAACAACGGCCTTCTGGTTGGCCTCGTAAGCCTTCTTCTTGGCACCATCGAAGTTATCCACGCGGGCCTGATCGGCCTTGTCGGGGTCGAGGTAGGGGTTATCCACCCGCTTGGTGCGGAACAGGCTCAGCAGACGATTGTAGCTGGCACGGTCCAGATCTGCCTTGGGCAGCAGACCGTCCTCCACAGCCTTGACGATGTTCTCGGGGTCGGTGTTGCCGCCGATGACATCGGTACCGGCAGAGATGGCCTTGGCGTAGCGCTCGGGCTCGGTGAGGTTCTCCACGCCGTAGATCTGAACGGTGGTGATGCCGGAGTCGGAGTTGACATAACCGTCAAAGCCCATCTTGTTCCGGGCCAGATCGGTGATCAGCTCCTTGCTGTAAGCGCTGGGCACTTCCTCGGTGCTGGTGATCTCGCCCCGGTAGGTCTGGGGCACGGCACGGCCATCGGTGGCAATACGGGAGTAGTCCGGCATGATGGAAGAGACCTTGTGGTCAAAGGCGCGCTGGAACGGGGGCAGATGATACTTTTCCATCGAGCCGGGGGTGCGGTAGATGCGCCACTGGCCGATGGGCACATGGGGCTCAAAGCCATTCTCAGAGGGGGCATCGCCGGGGAAGTGCTTGATGGTCAGAACAACAGAACCCTCGTTCAGGCCGTTGTCGCCATCCTGATAGCCCTTGACCAGAGCCTCGGCAATATCGCTGGTGACATCGGGACGCTCGCCGTAGGTACCGGAGGTACGGGGCCAGCGGGGGTCAGAGGTCACATCGACCTGAGGGCCGTACATGATGTTCAGGCCCTCGGCCTTCATCATCTTGCGGTCGGTCTGGGCCATCTCATAGACCATGTCGGTGTTGCCGTCGCCAATGACAGCCGCGCCGATGCCCAGAGAGTCCGGGTAACCAATGTTGATGGGGTTGGTGTGGAGAGAGTACGGAATGGCCACGCCGCCCTTGCAGGCCTCGTATTCCAGCATCTGGGTGCCGGCGTTGTGGTACAGGGCCACCATGCCGGCCTCGCAGCGCATGTCACCGCGGTAAACACCGGCGGCGATGTGCTTTTCCAGAACGTGGCTGTCATCAATGCTGACGGTCATGCCGGGCAGAGGGCCGGGCATGGGCTTTTCACCGGGGTTGTGGTGCTTGTAGATCTTGCCCAGCTCCAGCTTGCCTTCGGCGTTGGTGGCCTCGGCACGGGTGGGTACCACAGGGGTGTTGAACAGGGTGTTCAACACAAGGCCTGCCTGCTGATCCAGCCGCAGGTGCTTGACCATATCCTCAGCGCGCTGCTCAGGGCTCAGCCGCCAATCCTTGTAGGGGGCCAGCTCGCCGCTGTTGTCCAGATCCTTAAAGTACAGGCCGTCCTTGACGATCACGCCGCAGGTGGTCACACCGATGTCGGGGCCGTTGACGTTGCGGAAGATGACCGGCTCAAGGTACTGGTCAATGATCTGCTCACCCTCTTCCAGAGCGTAGGGTGCAGGGATCACGCCGTCCTTGGCCTCTGCCCACTGGTCGGCGCTGGTATACCGTGTCTGCATAATGTTTCTCCTTTGTCTCTGTGCCTGCCACAGCACAGCTGATATATTACTTGCCTGTTTATTATACTTCCAGCGCAGATCGTTCGCAAGCAAACAAATAAAAAAAGTTACAAACTTTGGCGTAGTATACAAGGATGTTCTGCCGGATTTGTGCAACTTTCCCCTATCCTGATCCACAAACCGGGTTCGTTTCCTGCTGACAATGCTACTTAAAAATAACCCCCTCCGTCAAAGCCTGCGACGTTGACGGAGAGGGTTGTATCCTTAATTGATCAGATCATCTGGATGCGGCCTGCGCCGTACGGGTCCTCGTAGTTGAGCAGGTAGCCGGGGTAATCGGCCAGCGGGCTGTTGACGCTTGCCAGATGCGGCAGACCGTTGGCATCCACGCCGCCGAACATGGCTGCGTAGCTGGACATGACAAGGTAGTCCTCAGAGACATAGTCTTTGATGAGGGTCGCGCCATCGAACATGGCAAAGCCATCGCCCAGATTGCGCAGGGTGTAGTTCATGCCGGCCAGAGCGTAGGTGGCGTTCGGGTCAAGGGGCTTATAAGTACCGGTGGTCTTGTCGTAGATCTCCACATTGCTGACACGCGGGGTGGCGGCGCTGCCGGTCCAGACATTCTTATCGTCGGTCTGAACGGTGTTGGGGATCATGGGGTGGATCGTGTACCTGGCACCTGCCACCTGCAGGAAGCCGCCGTTCTCCTTGCCGCCCTCGCCTGCAAAGCGGGCTGCAAACTCCAATGCGTCCTGGATCTGCTTGCCGGTGACCGACATCAGGCAGGCCACGTTGCCAAAGGGGCTGACGGTCTTGCAGGTCTTGAAGCTCCAGGGGCCAGCCTCCACATCGGTGCGGATACCGCCGCCGTTCATAATGGCGACATCACAGTGGAGTTCCTCGATCTCGTTGAAGTAGGTGTAGATACCGTCGGCCACGAAGTCGCCGAGGTTGGTCTCGCCGGAGCGGATGCGGCGCTTGCCGGTGGCGGGATCGTTGATGTAGAATTTGGTATCGCCCACTGCGATCTCCTCGCCCAGCATATCGTCCACTGCGCTGATCCAGTTGGAGGCGGTGGCGGCCACGGCAGCATCCAGACCCTCGTAGGTGTCGATGAGCTCAGTGGTGATGGTGCCGTCTGCGCCCACGGTCATCTTGCCGATGTTCTTGAAGTAAGAACCGGTCTGGGTCAGGGTGACTGCCTTGCCGGAAGCATCGGTGACCTGCTTGTTGGCCATCACGGTGTGGGAGTGGCCGTCGATGAAAGCGGTAAAGCCGTGGGTGTGTGCAATGACTTCCTCACTGGTCCAGGGAGAGGAGGAGGGGTCAACGCCCAGATGGCCCAGACCGATGATGGTGTCAGCGCCCCAGAACTCAGCCTTGTCGATGGCCTTCTGAACGGCATCGTAGAGCTTCTGGCCGTCCTCGCCGCCCAGAATGTCATAGATGTACTTGGTCTGTGCATCGTTCATAAAGTAGGCCGGGGTAGACTTGGTGAAGGTCTCGGGGGTGGTCACGCCCACAAAGGCGATCTTGCGGCCGCCCACAAAGAAGAACTTGACGCTGGGCAGAACGTTGAAGCCGGTGCGCAGATCGACCCAGTTGCAGGAGACATAGGGGAAGTCGGCTTCCTGGATCACAGCCTTGACACGGGCCATGCCGTAGTCGAACTCATGGTTGCCGGGGGTGGCCAGATCGTAACCGGCCTCGTTCATCAGCTCGATGATGGTAGCGCCGTCATCCATGGAGCCGTAAGCGGTGCCCTGGATATGGTCGCCTGCATCCACCAGCAGCACATCCCGGCCGGTGTCCTCGATGCTCTTTTTCAGGGCAGCAATGGCGGCATAGGTGGGCTTGGGGGACTTGTTGTCGATATAGGTGTGGACATCGTTGGTGTAGAGGATGGTCACATCCGCTTTGTCACCAAAGAAGCAATTGGTCTCCTCCGCAAAGGCGGCGGGTGCACCGACAGAAACTGCGGTCAGTGCCGTGGCAGCACCGGCAGCCTTGATAAAGCTGCGGCGGGTAATGAACTGTTTCACAGGGAAAGACCTCCTTTTATCTTGTGCGCTCTCGGGGTGAGAGCATTCCTGCATACAGCTTAACACAGTTCCCCATTTATCGCAAGAGAAAACTGTAAATTCTGCGTCAGATTCTTTCACAAAAGAGGTGTGGTTTTGGGCGGTTTCCTGCAAAATGGCAGAAAAAAAGGGCAAAAGGCTGTCACTCACCCTCTCAGTCTCGCTATCGCTCGCCAGCTCCCCCAAAGGGGGAGCCAACGCATCTCCAAGGTCAGCAGAAGCTGGATCTGGGAGAGCAATTGCCTCTCCCCTCGGGAGAGGTGGCATTGCGCAGCAATGACGGAGAGGGCTTGCAACAGCCCTTTGCCGCATTCAGAAAAGAGGGTCAGAGGATCGGGGGACGATTCTCAGACAGCATCAGATGGCATGGTATTCCTTGAGGAACTTCTCAAGGTCGGTGCCCTCGATCTTCTTGAGCACTTCCTTGAGGGCCACCCGCTGGATGAAGGGCAGATCCATATCAGTGATCTTCTTGCCGTCACGCAGTTTGACCGTTGCATCGATCAGGCTGCGGACATCATAGGTGCTGCCCCAGACCTCGGGCACGCCGCGGTCGATGTTGAGCAGGGTGTAAACCGCTTCCATACCGGTGCGCATGGAGTACTCGGTGGTGAAGATGGTGTCACGGCCGGTCTCGGCAAACTGGCCCAGGAAGGCGAAGTTGACAGCGCCCTGGGGCACGATATCGGGGCGGTCGCCGAAGGCACGGGGCATGAAGAAGGCATCGATATAGGGCATCATCACAGGGACAGTGTTGGCGCTGTGCTCTGCCAGCCCGGCAATGTCCTCTTCGGGCACGCCGATGTGATACAGCCACTCCATACAGATCTCGCGGCCGGTGCAGTCGCGCATGGGCTTCTTGACGTAATCGCCGGGCTTGTCGCTGAACAGGCCGTAGACCCAGACGCAGAGCTGATCCTTGGGCTGGTCGCGGAACTGCTGCTGACGGTTCAGCGTCCAGCTCAGCAGCCAGTTGGAGTCGGTGACCGTGACAATGCCGCCGGTGACGACCTTGCCGCTGAACGGGTCGCGCTTGCAGATCTTCTTGATATAGGGCACGATGCGCTGGTCCAGCGTCGTGACGGTGGCGCTCATCCAGTTGGACAGCTCGGGGTCATAGCAGAACTTGTCGGGGTGGCCGAAGCTCGGGTCCTGCGCGGCGATCTTGCGCCACAGGTCCCAGCCGCCGCCCTCCTTGATTTCGGGCTTGAACTCGGCGGGGGTGTCCTGGCTGCCCAAGGTGGAGTTCTCGACGCAGCCGCCGTTCGTGATAAAGACGAGGTCGTTCTCGGTCAGGTCGATGGAGCTCTCCTGACCGTCGTGCAGGATGTCGATGCGGGTCGCCTGCTTCTTGCTGCCCGCGCAGTCGAACGCAATGTTCGTGACCTTTGTATCGTAGTGGAACTGTACGCCAAAGCCCTCGAGGTACTTGACCATGGGCAGGATCATCGACTCGTACTGGTTGTAGCGGGTGAAGCGCAGCGCCGTAAAGTCGGGCAGACCGCCGATGTGATGGATGTAGCGCTGCAGATAGCGCTTCATCTCCAGTGCGCTGTGCCAGTTCTCAAAGGCGAACATGGTGCGCCAGTACATCCAGAAGTTGG
>ERZ772991.1874-NODE-1874-length-16582-cov-4.041508_pt1 | contig 16582 bp, 12 predicted proteins | sample MGYA00511128_ERZ772991 | MGnify/ENA primary metagenome ERZ772991 (study PRJEB29015, sample SAMEA2737655) | human gut metagenome | biome: human gut; feature: human-associated habitat; material: faeces | place: China | collected 2012 ... | reverse complement strand
CGCCGCCTGTTGAGATGTGGCTCATCTTGTCAGCAAAACCAAGCTGAATAACAGCTGCAGCAGAGTCGCCGCCGCCGATGATTGTTGTAGCGTCTGTTTCTGCAAGAGCCTTAGCAACTGCGATTGTACCCTTTGCAAGAGTTGGGTTTTCGAATACGCCCATAGGACCGTTCCATACAACTGTCTTAGCAGACTTAACTGCTTCAGCAAATAGTTTCTGAGTTTCTGTACCGATGTCCAGACCTTCCTTATCAGCAGGAATTTCTGTAGCAGGAACAACCTTAACTTCGATTGGAGCATCAATTGGGTCAGGGAAACCGTCACCGATTGTTGTGTCAACAGGAAGAAGAAGTTTCTTGCCTAGCTTTTCAGCCTTTTCCATCATTTCCTTACAGTAGTCAATCTTGCTATCGTCAACAAGAGAAAGACCAACTTCATAACCCTTAGCCTTTAGGAATGTGTAAGCCATACCACCACCGATGATAAGTGTGTCACACTTTTCTAGTAGGTTAGAGATAACATTTAGCTTATCAGCAACCTTTGCACCACCAAGGATAGCAACGAAAGGTCTTACTGGGTTTTCAACTGCGTTACCTAGGTAGTCGATTTCCTTCTGCATTAGGTAACCAACAGCAGTATCTTTAATGTGCTTTGTAACACCGGCAGTTGAGCAGTGAGCTCTGTGAGCTGAACCGAAAGCATCCATAACGAAACAATCAGCTAATGAAGCTAGTTCTGTTGAGAATGGTTCTTCATTCTTTGTTTCTTCTTTTCTAAATCTTGTGTTCTGTAGTAGAACAACATCGCCGTCCTTCATTTCTGCAACTGCCTTTTTAGCGTTCTCGCCTACAACCTCGTCGTCGTCAGCAAAGATAACTTCCTTGCCGAGGAGCTCGGAAAGTCTTACTGCAACAGGAGCAAGTGAGAATTTAGCCTCTGGGCCGTTCTTCGGCTTGCCGAGGTGTGAACAAAGAATAACCTTACCGCCGTCTGCGATAAGCTTTTTAATTGTAGGAAGAGCTGCTGTAATTCTGTTATCATTTGTAATAACGCCGTCTTTGAGCGGAACATTAAAGTCAACTCGAACGAGAACTCTTTTACCTTTTACATTGATGTCATCAACTGTAACCTTATTAAGATTCATTATTGAACAATCCTTTCTAATAGAAGAATAATGTAAAAATATAGCATTTTTACAGTCAATTATATTATATATCAAAACATTGGTTTTATCAATATAAATCTAAAAAATTTCGAGCAATTCCCAAAAAAATTTTCGTATAATAATTGAATTTACGGATTTTTTATGCACAAAATATTTATGAGATTTACTTCAAAACATCGCTCCATTTGTGGTTATGCAGTTCGCCTATACTCTGCAGCTGCGGATAATTCCACTGTCTTAGCACTTCATATGTTGCAATGGCAACTGAATTTGAAAGATTCAGACTTCTTGCCTCGTCAATCATAGGTATTCTGACCGTGCTTTCGGGATACTGCATCAAAAGTTCTTCGGGCAGTCCCTTGGTTTCCTTTCCGAAAATAATATAGCAGTTATCGGGATACTCGGCATCTGAATGAATATGAGTACCCTTTGTTGAAAAGAGAAAATACCTGCCTCCCTTTGTTTTTTCGAGAAAATCGTTTAAATCATCGTAATATGTAATATCAAGCAAGTGCCAATAATCAAGACCCGCTCTCTTTAGCTTTTTGTCATCAATATAAAAACCGAGAGGACGGACAAGGTGCAGACTTGCTCCCGTTGCGGCGCAGGTTCTTGCAATATTGCCTGTATTCTGCGGAATTTCAGGCTCTACCAGCACAATATTAAGCTTTGCCAAATCTTATCACTCCAAAAATTCAAAATTCTGTTTTATTCTATTTTAAATCGTAAACAATAATAATGCAAGAACAATCTTGCTCAAATAATAAATACAATTTTTACAGGAGGAAAGACTTATGTTTCATTCACCGATAACAGACATTATGAAAGGTGTTGCCTTAGGTATGATGGCAGGCATAGCTGTTGGCTGCTGCGGAAGAAAAATGTATGACGAAAATCCAAAGCTTAAAAGAAAAGCCAGCAAAGCAATCCACACAATGGAATCCATGCTCGACACCGCACACTATATGTTCAGATAAAAAATCGGCAGTATCATTTTTAAGTGATGCTGCCGATTTTCAGTGTTGAATAAATTATGGTTCAGTAAACTTTCTTTATTTTTTGGCGGATAATTTAGCGTTAGCTAAAATTTCGATGTCCGTTCAAAACCCAAACTAAATCATAATTTAGTACCGCATAACAAGCATAAAACCGCTTATTATGCGGTGCTTTTTATAAGTATTTTAAAATCACATTCCATTCCCGTAAAAGTTTGTCGAGTGTAAATGCCGCATTTGCAGGACTTGTTGACGGAAGTTTTATCGCCTCAATTTGTGTAAACGGATAAATATGCTTTTTATACAGTTTATCAGCGGTCGAACCGTTTGTAAAAATTTGCGATATATTTGCCGTCTGTAAAATCGGCTCAATATCATTTGGCACAACATTTTTTATCGAACTGTCGCTTGAGCCTGTTATTGTACAGGATTTTATCACATCCCACAATGCTATGCCGTTAGTGAGCAAAAGTTGCTTTTTCTCGTCTGTGTTTTCGGGAACGCTTTCATTTAAAAGATTGGCAAGAACTTTCCAAAAGCGGTTTTGCTTATGCCCGTAGAAAAACTCCGCCTCCCGTGATTTTACGGACGGAAAACTGCCGAGAATTAATATTTTTGAATTTCGGTTAAACACAGGCGGTATGGTGTGCAGCAGCCGTAATTCTTCTTGTATGTTTGTTTTTGCCATAGCTGTTTTAATCTCCGATTAAATATTTTTTACTTGTGATTTATTCATTTTTACAATTATTACGGCTATTGCAAATACAATAAATTCAGTCAGAGGAAAAGACCACCAAATTCCCATAATATTAAAGTTATTGTTCAACAGCCACATAAGAGGAAACAATAAAACTCCTTGACGAAGTACCTGAATAACCATACTCGGTACAATTTTACCCATTGCCTGAACATAAGTGGCAATCACGGTAGATACTCCGCCAAAGCAATAGCTAAGCGTCATTATTCTTATTGCAGGTATTCCGACAGAACACATTTTTTCCGATGCGGAAAACAACAAAAGTATTTGTCGCGGAAACAATACCAGTAAAAGCGTACCTACAGCCATTATAATCACCGCTATCGCAGTTCCGCTGTGATATGTCCGATTAACCCGTTCGTATTTTTTTGCGCCGTAATTATAACGCATAATCGGCAAACAACCTTGAATTAAACCGTTTACCGACATAAATATTAACTGCTGTACCTTAAAATACGCTCCGAAAAAAGCCACTGCCGTATCAGAATATGTGACTAAAAACAGATTGACAAAAGTTATCATTAATGAACTTAAAACATTCATTGCAAACGAAGGCAATCCATATCCAAATATATTTTTAAACATATGAAAATCAAAAACAAAACTCTTGATTTTCAGTTTTACCTTTTGCTTAGTAAATATAAGTACATATAATGAAATCAGCATTGACAAAACATAGCCTAAAACGGTTGCCAAAGCAGCTCCTTTAATTCCCATTTCAGGAAAAGGGCCTATTCCAAAAATAAGCAATGGGTCAAACACAAGATTAAACACCACTCCTGCAATCTGAAACCACATAGGAGAAATCATATTGCCTGTAGCCTGCAGCATTTTTTGAATTGCAATATGTACCATATTCGGCACTTGCATAAATGCACAAATCTGCATATATATACAGCCGTATTCAAAAATTCGGCTGTCCTCCGTAAAGGCAGAATAGTACGGTGTCATAGTCAAAAGTACAATTATATTCACAATTATACCAACCGATAACGACAAAATCAATCCCATTGTAACAACAGAATTTGCCTTGTCCTGCCTTTTTTGCCCCAAATAACCGGCAATCAAAACATTTATTCCGACTCCAATCCACACCGAAAGTGAGTTCATTAAATTTGTAATCGGAAAAGACAAAGATACTGCCGCAAGAGCTTGCTCATTAATGCAGGCAACAAACATACTGTCTATCATATTATATGAATATTGCAAAAACATAGAAATCATAGGCGGCAAGCACATCTTAATTATTAATCTGTTTATAGGTTGATATTCCATTTTGTTACAGGTTTCCATAAAAACTCCTCCAAAACAAAAAAGTCACACCCCGCAAAGGGTGTGACGAAAAAACTTTGTCGAAAAATTCACACAAATTTTCTACTTACATTATAGCACGGTACAAGTATTTGTCAAATAAAAGTTATACAGAGAACCATTAAAATATTCTCTATTGACTTTACTGATTGAGAATTTCTCTTGCAACAAACACACCGCTTGCGCTTGCGTGTGACAAGGAATGAGTTACACCACTGCCGTCGCCGATAATATAAAGTCCTTTATGAAGCGACTCAAGGTGTTCGTCAACTTCAACTTCCATATTGTAGAATTTAACCTCAACGCCATAGAGCAATGTATCATCATTCGCTGTACCCGGCGCAATATTATCAAGGGCATAAATCATTTCAATAATGCCGTCAAGGATTCTCTTAGGCAATACAAGACTAAGGTCACCCGGTGTAGCCGACAGTGTAGGAACAACCAGACCTTCCTCAATTCTTTTCGGGTTACTTCTGCGGCCACGGATTAAATCGCCAAAACGCTGAACAATTACTCCTCCGCCGAGCATATTACTAAGTCTTGCAATGCTTTCACCGTAACCGTTACTGTCTTTAAAGGGTTCTGAAAAATGCTTGCTTACGAGCAGCGCAAAGTTTGTATTCTCCGTTTGTTTTTCCTTGTCCTCATAACTGTGACCGTTTACTGTAATAATGCCGTTTGTGTTTTCTGTAACTACACTACCCTTAGGATTCATACAGAATGTACGCACATTATCCTCGAACTGCTCTGTACGATATACGATTTTACTTTCATAAAGTTCGTCTGTAAGATTTGCAAAAATTACAGCAGGCAGCTCAACACGAACACCAATGTCAACTCGGTTAGATTTTGTCGGAATTTTAAGGTCATTGCAAACTTTTTCCATCCATTTACTTCCACTTCGACCAACTGAAACAATACATTTTTCACACTCGTAACTTTCTTTTTCGGTGTTAATGATATATCCTTTATCATCACCCAAAATTTCAATATTACTGACAGGAGTGTCAAAGTAAAAATCAACCTTATCCTTAAGAAAATTATATATGTTATTCAACACAATGTAGTTTTTATCAGTACCGAGATGACGAACAGATGCGTCCAATAAATTAAGTTTGTTCTGCAAACAAAGTTTTTTAAAGCCTGAACCTGCTGTTGAATACAATTTAGTACCGCTGCCGCCGTACTGCATATTTATATCATCAACATAGTGCATTAATTCAATAGCCTTTTTCTTGCCGATATATTCATATAAAGTACCGCCGAAATCATTGGTAATGTTATATTTACCGTCAGAAAAAGCACCTGCGCCGCCAAATCCACTCATTATTGAACAAGTTTTGCAAGAAATACATTTTTTTACCTTGTCGCCGTCAATAGGGCATTTTCTTTTTTCAAGCAAATGACCCTCTTCAAAAACAGCAACCTTGAGGCCTGAATTGTTAGTAATTAATTCATAGGCAGAAAAAATACCGCCCGGGCCTGCACCGACAATAATTACATCATATTTTTTCATAATTTTTCTCCTTTATGTTAAAAAGTAAAGCGTAAAGGCAAATAAAAAAACCACCAAAAACAACTATAATATGCCACTACTCGGGGATTATAGTTAAACAGTTTAAGGCAGTTTGTAGATACACCCGTCCGTATTACGAGTTTATATAATCTTGAACCTGCAATATTATAGCAAATTATATTACAACCGTCAATAGCTATTTTTATTTTTATGTAAATTAGAGGGATATTCATTATCTGTTTGGCATTTAAATTTAGCTAACGCTAAATTATCCGCAAAAAAATAAAAAAGTTTACTCAATTTTTCAAAAATTGCGGGTTTGGCAGAGCCCATAAATACTTTCAGTTTACGCAATCTGACGATAGCCAAACAGCTTGCTGTCTGGCGGCTTGAACAAATAGGCGAAAGCCTTTGCGAGAGCAACAAGAAAAGAAATTCGTTATTTCATTAACAAAATATAGGTCTTTTCTTAACGGCTGTCGCCCGTTTTAACAAACTTAGTCTTAACACGCAAACAGCGTGGCTGTTTGCGCCCGATAAATTGTTATATCGGAAGATATTATGGGCGCTGCCCAAATCCGCAAGTCTTTAAAAAGGCTTGACCTAAATTTTAAAATTATTTGCTTTAAACTGTGCACTAAACCGTAATAAAAAAATACGGACTGCACATAAAATGCAGTCCGTAAATATTTGAATTATGTGATTTGATTATTTAATAGCCTCAAATGCTTCCTGTAAATCGAAGAGAATATCATCAATATGCTCTGTACCGATTGAAAGACGAATTGTATTTGGCTTAATGCCCTGCTCTGCAAGCTCCTGCTCGTTAAGCTGTGAGTGTGTTGTTGATGCAGGATGAATAGCAAGTGACTTAACATCTGCTACATTTGCAAGAAGTGAGAATACCTGGAGATTATCAATGAACTTCTTAGCGTCTTCTTCTGTACCCTTGATTTCAAAAGTAAAGATTGAACCGCCGCCGTTAGGGAAGTACTTATCATAAAGTGCCTTATACGGTGAGTTTGGAAGTGATGGGTGGTTTACGCTCTCAACCTGTGGGTGATTTACAAGGAATTCAAGAACTTTCTTTGTGTTTTCTACATGACGCTCAACACGGAGTGAAAGTGTTTCAAGACCCTGCAAGAAAATGAATGCGTGGAACGGAGAGATTGTAGCACCTGTGTCACGGAGAAGAATTGCTCTGATGTATGTTACAAATGCAGCACCCGGAGCAGCCTGTGTAAATACAGCACCGTGGTATGATGGGTTTGGCTCTGCAAACTGTGGGAATTTACCTGATGCAGCCCAGTCAAACTTACCGCTCTCAATAATTACACCGCCGATTGCCGTACCGTGACCGCCGATGAACTTTGTAGCTGAATGAACAACGATGTCTGCACCGTACTCAAACGGTCTTACAAGGTAAGGGGTTGCAAATGTGCTGTCAACAACAAGCGGAATATTGTGTGCGTGTGCAATCTTTGCGAGAGCCTCAATATCAATAAGGTTAGCATTTGGATTGCCGAGTGTTTCAATGTAGAGAGCCTTTGTATTCTCGTCAATAGCGTTTTCAAAAGCACCCTCTTCATCAGGATCAACAAATGTTGTTGTAATGCCGTAAGCAGGAAGTGTGTGTTCGAGAAGGTTATATGTGCCGCCGTAGATTGTCTTTGCAGCTACGATGTTATCGCCTGCTTTAGCAAGAGCCTGAATTGTATATGCGATTGCAGCTGCGCCCGAAGCTACTGCAAGAGCGGCTGTACCACCCTCAAGAGCTGCAATTCTCTGCTCAAAAATATCTTCTGTAGGGTTTGTAAGTCTGCCGTAGATGTTGCCTGCATCTTTAAGTGCAAAACGATCTGCGGCGTGCTGGCTGTTGTGGAATACATAAGAAGTAGTTGCGTAAATCGGAACTGCTCTTGCATCTGTTACCGGGTCTGCTGATTCCTGTCCTACATGAAGCTGAAGTGTTTCAAAGTGTAATTTTCTATCTTTTAATGTGCTCATTTTATTTACCTCTTTCAATAATTAATTTAGTTTGTTACAATGTTATAATAAAAAATAATGTAGTAATGTATTTGTTGCGTCAGCAACAACATCCAGAGGTACTGCACATTCGTCCGTATCGGTAGTTCTGTCTTAATAGATTTACAAATAATAGAAGCATTAGAATTCTCCTTTGCTAAAACTTACTAATTACATAGGTTTAATGTGATTGTATATTATCATATAATTTACCCGTTGTCAATACTATTTTTTAAATTTTTAAAAATATATTTGTTTAGTAGGTTTTTAGAGCAAAATTTGCCGGTTTTATAACATATTTGTAGAATTATAAGCGACCAATATACATATAGAAAGATAATTAAAATATAAATCGGATAAAAAACAACTTGAAAACCTACTAAATATATGTTATTATTATGTTATAGATGAATGCTATATTTTTGCAAATACTTAGTAAAAGGTGGTGTTAATTTGAAAATTTCTACAAAGGGAAGATACGCACTGCGAATGCTTATAGATTTGGCAATGCACCAGAATGACGGTTACATTGCACTTAAGGATATTGCGGCTCGTCAGAATATTTCCAAAAAATATCTTGAGCAGATTATGCCTATTCTTAATAAAGCCGATGTGTTACTTACAAACCGTGGATTTCAGGGTGGATACCGCCTTGCAAGAACTCCCGACCAATATACGGTAGGCGAGATTCTCCGCATTACAGAGGGCAGTCTTGCTCCTGTAGCCTGTCTTGACCATGACCCGAATACTTGCCCTATGAGTGATGAATGTATTACTTTACCTGTATGGCAGGGTCTTAACGAAGTCATTACAAAGTATCTTGACAGTATTACAATTCAGGATATTATTGACCATCAGGCCGAAAGCATTGGCAATGACTATGTAATATAATAATATATAAGTTTATAGAAAAAATTATAAAGCCATCTTTGATTTTATCAGTCAAAGATGGCTTTGTTTGTTAATTAGTTTTTTATTGTTTAGGCAAATAATGTTTTAACACACAAAGTTTAGTTTTGAAAATTTAGCTTTTGCGTTACTTTGTTGCCTGAACGATAATCAGCTAAAGCATAAATTTCTCCCAAAAACTTTTGATAAAAGCCCAAAATAACAGACCACAAAGCCGAAGTAAAATTCCGTCTTTGTGGTCTGTTAAAAAATTCCTAAATAATTTATTACAGGGGATAGATGTTAAATTATTTATCTGAGAACATCGGAGTTGAGAGGTAACGGTCGCCTGTATCGGGAAGAAGTGCTACAATTACCTTGCCCTTGTTTTCAGGGCGTTTAGCAAGCTCGGTTGCCGCATATACTGCCGCACCCGAAGAAATACCTACAAGCACACCCTCTGTACGGGCAATAGCTTTGCCTGTTGCAAATGCGTCATCGTTTTCTACTGCGAAAATTTCGTCATATACATTAGTATCAAGTGTTTCAGGAACAAAGCCTGCGCCGATACCCTGAATTTTGTGAGGACCTGCAACACCCTTTGAAAGTACAGGTGATGTAGCCGGTTCAACTGCAACAATTTTTACATTTGGATTTTTTGACTTAAGATATTTACCTACACCTGTTACGGTACCGCCTGTACCTACGCCTGCAACAAAAATGTCAATCTTGCCGTCTGTATCCTCCCAGATTTCAGGACCTGTTGTTGCAAAGTGAGCGGCAGGGTTTGCCTGGTTTACGAACTGACCCGGAATAAAGCTGTGCGGAATTTCACTTGCAAGTTCGTCAGCCTTTGCGATAGCGCCCTTCATACCTTTTGCACCGTCAGTAAGAACAAGTTCTGCGCCGTAAGCCTTAAGAAGATTTCTGCGTTCGATACTCATTGTTTCAGGCATTGTAAGAATAATTCTGTAACCTCTTGCGGCTGCTACCGCTGCAAGACCGATACCTGTGTTACCGCTTGTAGGCTCAATGATTACAGAATCAGATGTAAGCAAGCCTTTTTCTTCCGCATCATCAATCATAGCCTTTGCTACTCTGTCCTTAACACTTCCTGCCGGATTAAAATATTCAAGCTTTGCAAGTACAGGTGTGTCAAGTTCCTGTGCAGCAGAGTAATTATTGAGTTTCATAATAGGTGTTCTGCCAATGAGGTCAGTGATTTTCTCGTAAATTTTCATAATGCATTCTCCTTTATAATATAATGTTTATAGTAATGTCCGTAATTGAAATTCAATCCTTATTAAACCTACATAAATTATAGGTATTATTATAGCACCGCAATATTGCATTGTCAACACTTAAATATAAATATTTCCGAAAAAAATAATAAATATCGAATTTTTAATGCTGATATGCAATATGTATAGAAATACAACGGGATTTTTTATAAACAAAATTATAAATATAATTGCAAATTTTTACAATATATGTTAAAATTAGAGCAATAATAAGCAAACGGATTTACCGTGAAATTTAAAAGAAGGTGTATAACTTTGAAAAAATGTTTTTCGATTGTACTGACTGTACTTATGGCGGTGATAGCTTTTACAGCTTTTTCATCAGTTAATGCTGTTTCTGTCGAAAGTAATCAATCGGTACATACTAACCAAACAGCGGACTTAGGAATACCTCCGCTTGACTTCGGCGATTCAAATGACTATGACAGCGGCGGTTCTGATTGGGGCGGCAGCTCTGACTGGGGCGGCAGTTCCGATTGGGGTGACAGTTCTGATTGGGACAGTTCAGACCATAGCAGTTCCGAAAGCAGCGTAGGAGGTCTTGGATTTGGCGGAACGTTAGTTGTTTTCCTTGTAGTTATCGGTATAGTTGTTTACAGCATGATAAGGAGCAAAAAGGACAGCAAAAGAACAACTACTACTGTTGGCAGATCACAGACAATTCAGCAGTCGGCAGGCAGAAATATTACACTTCCTGACCGTACGGCACAGATTTCAGACCTTATCAAGCAGAATGATCCGAACTTCTCGGCAGAAGATTTCCTTTCATTCTCAAGATATGTATATGTTACCATTCAGGACGCTTGGAGCAAGCGTGACCTTTCACCTGTAAGAATTTATTTACACGATAATCTCTACAATCAAACTCAAAAACAGATTGATCGCAAGATTGCAAACGGCGTAATCAATAAGATTGAAAATGTAGCCGTAAGTACAGCTTATCTTACAGCGTATCGCAGAGATAAGGAATTTGAGTATGTTACAGTTTATCTCAATGCCCGTCTTACAGACTATGAGATAAACGAAAAGACCGGTCAGGTTCTCCGTGGAGATCCTAATGCAAGATACGAGTTGAGGTACACACTTCGCTTTGCCCGTAATGCAAGCATTAAGACCACAAGTGCAAACAGTCAGACGCTTAAGTCACACAGTTGCCCGAATTGCGGTGCTCCTCTTGAAATGTCAAGTTCCGGCAAGTGCGAATACTGCGGAAGTACAATTACAACAGGTCAGTATTCATGGGTACTCAGCGAATATTCTTCTATTCGTAACGATACTGTTGACCAAGGCATTTATATTGAAAAAGATAACAATGCTCAAAACAATACAAATAATAATCAGTAATAATCAGTAATTTTTTATTGCTGTTCGGGACCGGGATTTTTCCGGTCCCGATTTTTGTATTTAATCCGTAAATATTTTTTTATATAATGGCAAAATAAAGCTATAAACAAAGTTGTTTTTTACATAATGTATCAAATACTTGCATTTTTTTAACTTGTGTGTTATATTGTAAATGATTTGTTAATCAATATTTCTAAGTACAAGGTGATATTATGGATTACAAAATTATTGCACTTGACATTGACGGTACTCTGACTAACTCTCAAAAAGAGATTACTCCACGCACTCGATACGCTATTATTGACGCTCAAAAAATGGGCAAAAAGGTTGTAATCGCTTCGGGCAGACATCCTATGGGGATTCAGAGCATTGCAAGAGATTTATTGCTTGACCGCTATGAGGGTTATATTATGGCTTTCAACGGAGGAAAAATTCTTGATTGTACTACCGGACGAACTATTGTAAGTAAGGATTTTCCGAAGGAATACCTTTCCGACATACTCGGTGTGTTGAAAGAATCAAATCTTTCTGTTCATACCTATGATGATAAGAAAATCATTACAGGCGGCACTTTGAATGATTATTCAAATGTTGAAAGAGATATTCTCAAAATGGAAATGGTTGTTGTGGAAGATTTTGCGGCGAATATTCCTGAAAAAATCAATAAACTTTTACTTTCGGGCGAACCTGCCGAAATTGATAAATATAACGAAATTCTTGCAAAACGCTACGACGGTTTGCTTGATGTGTATAAGAGCGCACCGTACTTCCTCGAGATTATGCCTTTCGGCGTAACAAAGGGTTCTATGCTGCCTATGCTGCTTGAAAAACTCGGTTTTACAAACGAAGAGATGATTGCTTTTGGCGACAATTACAATGATATAACTATGATTGGTTATGCGGGTCTTGGAGTTGCTATGGGCAATGCAGAGGAAGATGTAAAAAAGATTGCAAATTATGTCTGCGAGTCAAATGATGATGACGGAGTTGCAAAAACACTTGAAAAATATGTTTTGAAAAGTAATATATAATTTGTAGTTGTGATATATAAATAGTTGTGATATATAAAAACTCTCTGAATTTAATCGGAGAGTTTTTTGCTTTGTCGAAAAATCTGTCTGCTTTTTAAAAAAACAGCACTTTGTTCACTTTTTTGTATAAATTACATAAAACAAGTATTAAATGTTTGGAAGCACAGATTTCTAATAATTCTAAATCAGAAAAAAAATCGTTAATAACTATTTTATAATTATATGTAGATGTTAAATTTTGATTTTAACGGAAAATGGAGGAAAAGCTATGACAAAGGTAAAAAAACTCATTGCTTTAATGCTCGTTGTCTGCATTGCGGCAACAGTAGGTATTGTGTCGGTTTCGGCTGCTACTGTTGACGATGCTGAGTCAGTTCAGGCTAAATACGACGGTATTAAAGTGCATGTGTATTCTGAAGACGGCGCACCGAACATCTATTATTGGAACAGCCTTCCGCAGAATATCGCAACAGATTACCCCGGTCCTAAAATGACCGCCGAGGGTGATAACAGCTACTGCTACACATTCGACAATGTAACAAAAATCAATATGATGTTTGTTACAAACGGCACTCAGTCTGCTGAAACAACAAGAAACAGCGGCGAGTGGTGGTACAAAAACGGAAGATGGTCTTCTAAGTCTTGGAATGATTTTGATGACTGGAAGAGAACGGATCTTCGTGAAGATTCAATTTACTTTGTAATCACAACTCGTTTCTATGACGGTGATACAGGCAACAATGTTCATTGTTGGGACGACCAGCAAGCTAACAACCCTGATTCAGACCCTGCTTGGAGAGGCGACTTTAAGGGCCTTATCGAAAAACTTGATTATATCAAGGCTTTAGGCTTCAGTGCAATTTGGATTACTCCTGTTGTAACAAATGCGTCAGGTTATGACTACCATGGCTATCACGCATTCGATTTCTCAACTGTTGATGTTCGTTATGAGAGTGACGATGTTAAATATCAGGATCTTATCGATGCTGCACATGAAAAAGGTATGAAGATTATTCAGGACATAGTTATCAATCATACAGGTAACTTTGGTGAGGCTACTCTCGCTCCTATGTTTACAAAAGAGTATAGCACACTTAAGGATCTTGAATCTGTTAATTGTATGGTTCCGATTCCTGATTCGGATTTTGCAAAAACATTCCCTGACTATGACAGTCTTGCTCCGGGTTATCAGTATCAGGCAAGACTTAATATAATGAAGGACACTAAGGCTCTTGATTCAGGTTCACATGACACGGAAAATAACTATCATCATTATAAAGACCTTAGCTGGGAAAGCCCAACTGTACAGACAGGACAGATTGCCGGTGACTGCGTTGATGTAAACACAGAAAATCCAAAGGTTGCAGAGTATCTTAACAATGTTTACGGCGATTATATCAACATGGGTGTTGACGCATTCAGAATGGATACCGAAAAGCATGTATCAAGACTTACTCTTAACCAGTTCTATTTCCCATCATGGCTTAAGACAGGCGGAAAGAATTTCTATGTATTCGGCGAGGTTTGTACTCGTGTAAGCGAGTTTTGGAATCATAATATCCCTGCAATTTCTGCTCCTTTCTATACTTGGGCAGAAACAGACAGCAAGTATATCAATGCTCTCGGCGATGATCAGCTTGAAAATGTAAACCTTACAAATGCTCACTATGCAAGCAATTCATCTACAAGTAATCAGCCAACTTCTGATAATGTTTATCTTAATGGTATTACATATCATACTCCTGATTACAGTAAGGGCAATGGCACAGGCGTTATTGACTTCCCAATGCATTGGAACTTCTCTACTGCCAGCAACGCATTTACCCGTGCTCTTGAAGAGGATCCATATTATAATGATTCAACATGGAATGTAACTTATGTTGACTCTCATGACTACGGTCCTGATATGGATACTCGTTATAATGGCGGTACTCAGGCTTGGGCAGAAAACCTTTCACTTCTCTTTACATTCCGTGGAATTCCATGTCTATACTATGGTTCAGAAGTTGAATTTCAAAAGGGTGTAAGTATAGACCTTGGTCCAAATGCTCCTCTTTCAACTTTAGGTCGTGCATATTTCGGCGATTATCTTGAGGGTGATGTTTCAGCTACTGATTTCGGTGAATATAGCGCATCGGGAACAGTTGCCGAAACTCTTAATTCTCCGCTTGCTGTTCACCTTAAACAACTGAATATGATTCGTAGGGCAGTACCTGCTCTCCAGAAGGGTCAGTATACAAAGGACAGCGAATATGTAACTGGTAATATGGCATTTATCCGCCGTTATACAAATTCAAGCGAAGGCGTAGACAGCCTTGCACTTGTAACTATTTCAGGTGGCGCTACATTCAAGAACATTCCTAACGGCAAGTATATTGACGCTGTTACAGGTGATGTTAAGACTGTTACAAACGGCACACTTACAGTAGGCAGTATCGGTAAAGCCAACATGAGATGCTATGTAGCTTGCGGTTCAGGCTTCACAGGCATTGACGGTAAGATCGGTACAAATGGTACATATCTTAAGTAATTAAGTAATTAAATAATTATAACTACAACTAAGAGGATGGAGTAAAATTCATCCTCTTTTTGTATATATTTGCAGATAAATGAATATTTTTGCTAAAATGTATATAAATATGACATAATCTTAATTATAAATAAGACACTTTAAAGCATTTTGTATCTTTTCTTTTGCTTTAAAATGTGATATAATGTTCTTTAATGGTAATTATAAATTTACTAATCTTTATTGTAGGAAGTGATTTTGATGGGCAGTTATTCAGATAACACACCGGCTATCCATGACTTGGCACAAAAAATGATCTCAAATTCGATGATCGATACAAGTCTTTATTCAAAGTATAATGTTAAGAGAGGACTTCGTGACCTTGACGGTAAGGGTGTATTAACAGGCCTTACAGATATTTCCACAATTATCCAGAATAAAGAAGTTGACGGTAAGCTTGTTCCTTGCGACGGTGAGTTGTATTATCGTGGATATAATGTAAACGATATTGTCGGCGGTATTCTTGAGGATGATCGTTTTGGTTTTGAAGAAGTTGTTTACCTTCTTCTTTTTGGCGAAATGCCAAATGTCGCACAGCTTAAGGATTTTAAGGAATTGCTTGTAAAATACAGAACTTTACCACAGAACTTTGTTCGTGATGTTATTCTTAAAGCACCGAGTGAAGATATGATGAACTCGATTGCTCGAAGCGTACTTACTTTGTTCTGTTACGATGATAACCCTAATGATACATCGGTAGATAATGTTCTTCGTCAGTGTATTCAGCTTATTTCAGTATTTCCGATGCTTTCGGTTTACGGTTATCATGCATATAACCACTATCTCCGTGACAAAAGCCTTTATATTCACCGTGCAGAGCCTACTATGTCCACAGCGGAGGTTATTTTGTCATTACTTCGTCCTGACAGAAAATACACACCGCTTGAGGCAAAAGTTCTTGATATGGCGCTTATTCTTCATATGGAGCACGGCGGCGGTAACAACTCTACATTTACAACTCATGTTGTAACTTCTTCCGGTACAGATACTTATTCGGCAACGGCAGCGGCTTTGGCATCTCTTAAAGGGCCTAAGCACGGCGGTGCAAATGTTAAAGTATTCTATATGTTTGAGGATATTAAAAAGCACATAAAAGACTGGAAAGATGACGAAGAAATTGCAGATTACCTTGAAAAAATACTCGAAAAGCAGACATTCGACAGAATGGGTCTTATCTATGGTATGGGTCACGCTGTTTATACAATTTCTGACCCTCGTCAGATTATTCTTAAGGGCGCAGTTCAAAAACTTGCAAAAGCAGAAGGCTATGATGAGGACTTTGAACTTTATGAGAGAGTAGAAAGACTTGCTCCGCAGGTTATCGGCAAAAAGCGTAAGATTTATAAAGGCGTTGCGTCCAATGTCGATTTTTACAGCGGCTTGCTTTACAGTATGCTTGACATTCCTTGCGAGCTTTATACACCGATGTTCGCTACAGCCAGAATTGCAGGTTGGAGCGCACACAGACTTGAGGAAATTGTAAACGGCGGCAAGATTATTCGTCCTGCTTATATGAGTATTTCTACAACAAAGAATTATACTCCACTTGATAAAAGATAATATTAAAAATTTAGGCGGATACTTGCAAAGAGTACCCGCCTATTTTTTTCGTAAAAGTTATGGTTTGGCTGATTGCTTTATCAAGCAATTATAAAAGTTTGGTCGACCTTTTCAAAG
>ERZ772991.1873-NODE-1873-length-16585-cov-8.038657_pt1 | contig 16585 bp, 10 predicted proteins | sample MGYA00511128_ERZ772991 | MGnify/ENA primary metagenome ERZ772991 (study PRJEB29015, sample SAMEA2737655) | human gut metagenome | biome: human gut; feature: human-associated habitat; material: faeces | place: China | collected 2012 ... | reverse complement strand
GCTTGTTTATTATATCTTATCAAGTCTGTTTTGTCAAGAACTTTTTTCATTTTTTGAAACTTTTTCTTTCAATCGGTTTTGTCCGATCTGTTATCTCAAACACGACAACTCTGATATCTTATCATGTGTTGTTCTGTTTGTCAACAACTTTTTTGTTGTCCGCTGTCAGATCATGTCATGTCCCGCGGTCAGCTTGACTATGTTACCATCTGGGTATTATTTTGTCAACCCATTTTTTCCAAAAATTTCACTTTCTTATGTGTACTTTCGCAAAGTGAATTTTACTGTTTCAGTTCATCTTTCCAGAAAAGATATATTTCCACCGTATTTTATTTCAATATCGCATCCATCGCATCTTTCACTGACCTCACACCAGTCAGGCGGATTCCCTTTGGCACAGATCCACTGTCCTTCATGGAATCCAGGCTGACCTGTGGCAGAATGCATTCATCAAATCCAAGTTTTTTTGCTTCTGTCACGCGCTGCTCTGCCATACTGACGGCACGCACTTCTCCGCTTAAGCCCACTTCTCCGAAACAGATCGTCTTCTCATTGATCGGGTTTTCACGGTAACTGGATATAATGGCAAGCACAATGCCAAGGTCGATCGCTGGCTCATTCATTTTTACGCCGCCCGCGATATTCACATAAGCGTCACAGTCTCCAAGTTTTAATCCCAGCCTTTTTTCAAGTACTGCCATCAGAAGATTTACCCTGTTAAAATCGGTGCCTGCAGCCGTTCTCCGCGGGATTCCAAAATTACTGTGGCAGACTAACGCCTGTACTTCCACCAGAATCGGTCTGGTTCCTTCCATAGAACACGCAACAACCGAACCGGATGCACCTTCCGGTTTCCCGCTCAGCATGTATTCCGAAGGATTTTCCACTTCCATCAGTCCGTTCTGTCTCATCTCAAACACGCCAATCTCATTCGTTGAGCCGAACCTGTTTTTGACACCGCGCAGTATACGGTATGCCGCATGCCTGTCCCCCTCAAAATAGAGTACCGTATCCACCATGTGTTCTAAAACTCTCGGACCCGCAACCACGCCCTCTTTCGTCACATGACCGACAATAAAGATGGAAATTCCCATCCCCTTTGCAATCTGCATAAATACCCCTGTGGATTCCCGCACCTGTGATACGCTGCCCGGTGCAGAGGAAACTTCTTCGTTATACATGGTCTGTATGGAATCTATGATCACGATCTGCGGTTTTTCCCGGTCAATCACCGTTTTTATCGTGTCTAAGTTCGTTTCACATAAAAGTGTCAGCGAATCGCCAAAGGTTCCGATACGTTCTGCCCTTATTTTGATCTGCTGCAGGGATTCCTCTCCGGATATATATAATACGCGCACACCTTTCTCCGATAAATTCCGGCATACCTGCAAAAGCAGTGTTGATTTACCGATTCCCGGATCACCGCCCACTAACACTAAAGATCCCTGTACGATTCCGCCGCCAAGTACACGGTCAAGCTCTTTCATATCCGTCGACATGCGTTTGTCCTGTGTCATCTCGATCTGTGAGAGCGGAACGTTCTTCGCCTCTGCCGCTTTTGCCGCTACCCTGCCGCCTTTTGCTGCACTTTTTTTATCGATCATCTCCTCAACAAATGTATTCCATTCCTTACATGCAGGACACTGTCCCATCCACTTTGATGATTCGTAACCACATTCCTGACAAAAAAATACTGTTGTTTTTCCCTTCGGCATATTCCTTCTCCATCTCTTTTTATTGTTTATCAGTATACTTACTTTATCTGTAAAAAGCAACTTACTTTCTATGACAAAAACCGGAAAAAGCAATCCGCTTCTTCCGGTTTTTATTATTATTGCAGAATTATTTTTTTACTTTAATTTTCACTGCTGAACTCCTGATTGTAAAGTCTGCAAGTAATTCATTCCTGCCATTTACAACCACTTTGTAATAATATGTTTTTTTCTTCTTTGCTTTTTTATCTGCAAAAGATGTCTTCTTTGTGGTTCCAATCAGAGTATACTTACCGTTCTTTTTTTCTGCACGGTAAATCTGATAAGTTTTGGCACCTGTTACCTTATTGTAAGAAACGGTAACCGTTCCTTTTTTGTTATTTTTTACTTTTGCAGCAACTTTGACACCATATATAATGACTGCCGGCTTACCGGAAGCAACCTGTGTACCATATTCCGAGGTCATATAAGAGGCAATTCTTGTTCCTTTTTCCCCATATGCACTGACCATATAATAATATTTCACACCTTTTTTCAACCGTGCCCTGTCATATGCCGCCGTGCCTGTAATGGATCCGTCTTCGCCATAATATTCCCGATAGTGAACCTCACTGTAATATCCTCTCTCATCATTGGAATCTTTTGCGATCAGGTTACCTGTTGCTGCATAAAGTTTTTCGTCCGTATTACATAACGGCGTATATACAGAACGGACGACTTTATAATATTTCGCACCTTTTACCTTTTTCCAGGTAATCTTTACTGCATTCTTTTTCGTATCATAAACAGCTTTGATGGATTTTACTGCTGCAAGTGATGTAGATTCTTTTGACGATGACCATCCACTGTATTCTTTTTTGGAATTATAAGCCCTTACCGATACATTGACGTATTCTCCGCTCGATAATCCTTTAATGGTGTATTTATTTTTCTTTACCGTTACATATTTTTCTGCAACTGTTTTTTCCTCACCATATTTATCATATACCATGTATCGGATCTGATAGCCTGCAGCGTACTTGTCCGCATCCCATTTAACGCTTACATTTTTGCCTTTATTGGTAAGGACGAGATTTCGCGGCTCCTCGAGCTGCATTTTAACTCTGGTCGACGCGGTAATGTATTTTAATGTTTTTCCGTCTTTATAATATGCACAGATCAGATAGGTGTAACTCTCACCGAATTTTAACTTTTTGTCCGTGTATGTTGTCGTTTTTGCGTTTGTGATCGTTTTCACCAGTTCATACTTTGTATTTTCTACTGTTACGGCACTGTTGCCCGAATTGATCCATCCTGAAATTTCTGTGATATCCTTGTCACTCTCAGAAGTTCTGTAAATCTCATATTTTGTTGCAGAACCTACTTTTGTCCAGGTCAGTTTCACTGTATTTTTTGAGTTCTTAGCCACCTTTAATACAATGTTATTTACACGGCTGGTACTTACAGTAAAATTTTTATATATACTGTAACTTTTCGTTTTTCTGTCCGGATCATAATAATAAGAGCGTACCTTGTAGGAGTATTTTGTGCCTGCCTTTAAATTCTGATCTGTATAGACATAGTCTGTGGTCGTTGCTATTTTCTTATATTTTTTACCTGAAAGACGATAAATCTCATATCCGGTATAGCTTCCTCTGGTAAAAGATAACTTTATACTGTTTTTTCCCGCCTTTGTATATACACGCGGTACGGATACCTTATCCGTATAGCTTACCATATTCGAAGCAGGACTCATTGCCGTATAATAAGTCATGCCAACAGATATATTTTTATACGTTTGATTTTTTTGAGCATCTGTTACTTTTATTTCCTTATTTACGGTAAACACCGGCTTCTTTTGTATGTTATAAAGAGAACTGCCTGCATCATAGGTATGCGCAACAAATGTATATTTTACGCCCGGTTTTAAAGAGATTGCACTGTATGATCCATCGATTCCCTTCACTTTGTAAGAACGTACATAACTGCTTATTTCCTTACTTTCAAGCTCCGTAAGTGCATCTTTTAAATAAAGTTTTTTCTGCTGTCCCTGACCATCCGTATAGTAACCATAAGCGTTCAAAAGCTCATAATTATAATGCGCCGGCTTCTTTCCTTCTTCAAAAACATAAATGACTACATCCGCATCGATTGGCGTCCATGAAAGCTGCCAGTCATCTCCATTGTACGTCTTTTCTATTTTGAGATTTTTTACTGTCGGTATGTTTCCATTAATGCTGGCCGTTGCGGTTATGACATCTGAATAACTTCCATCTGAAAAATATCCTTCTTCCGCAGATTCCAGTCTGACGGAACAATAAAAATATGGCAGTCCTGAATCTATTGTAATATTACAATACGGATCTGATGCATACTCTGAATCCGTTTCATAGGAATCGTTTTCTCCTTTTGCATTTACATAAGCATCGTACAGCGTTCCCCTCTTATTGTAAAACTGTAAAAAGCTCTCTATATTCGTAATATTTAACGGTTTGCTGCTTCGCAGGTAATACACACGATAGCTATCCACTCCGTTTTGTGCATTCCAGGTAACTGACATCTCTTTTCCCTTTTCAGAAACTTTTGTACCGGTTACCGGTGATAACTTCTTTAAAGAGTAATTTTTATAAGTATAGGTGTCCGACCATTTACCATACATGTCCACCACATATTTCGTCTGTTTCGATTCTATAATATATTGGCTATTATCATTCCAGTTCCAATATACCTCCTGTTTGTTACTTGTCACTTCATGATAATATACAGCACGGACTTTTACGCTGACCTGCTGTCCTGAATTCAATATGACATATGGCAGTCTTGCTGCATCTGATGTTATCATCTCATGTACGGTTCCGTCTGACGCATCCAAAAATAATCCCGGCATATTATAGACCTTGGTATTTCCATCGCAGACCACTTCATATCCAACCTTCATCATGTCTCCGGCTTTATTTTTCATTGTGGCCGTATCATTATTAACCGGATTCCAGCTTATTTTTACATAAGTTTTTTCAAAAGAAATCTCTTCATAAGCATTTGCATATACAACATATTTATATTTTTTCGATGCTGAATCATATACCAATTCATACGTTAATTGCTTATAAAAATGTCCATTATAACTATAATAAAGAACCTGTGTATCATTTTTTACTGCATACTCATCTATCCGCTTTTTGGCATTTTCCGATGAATCACTTACAGTAATTTCTGTAATTTCATCACCTTCTGTCACATAATGATACCCTGTCGCATCACATGACCGCAATGCTCTATACGTCTTACCATTGACTCTATACATTCCATATGCATCTTGATATTTATCTGTGTTGCCTTTCAGTATGGCTTCTGCCTTATTATACAGGTTTACAAATCCATCAATATCCGTACCGCTGCAATCACTCCGTTCTGGAACCGATTCACATAAGCATATCTCAACTGCCGGCCAGACGCTGTTGTTATAATACTTCCGTCATCTTTTCCTCTTACATTGATTACCTTTGACGGTTTATCAATTGCAGCGAGTTCTTCCTCTTCAGTCTCTTCTTCGGTCTCTTCTTCTATTTCTTCTTCCGATTCTTCTTCCGTCTCTGTTTCCATCACTTCGGTATCATCAACAGCCTCCGTATCATTCACGTTTTCTGTCTCTTCTACAGTTTTCTCAGTTTCTGATGCCTCTGATGTTTCTGGAATTTCCGATGCCTCGCTGTTCTCTGTCTGCCCGCTGTCATTTTCTGCAGACTCACTGTCCGTTTCGCTTTCTATCTCTGTCTGTTCTGTTGCTAAAGCTGCTTCCATCGCATCTTCTTCCTGTATCACAGCCTCTGTTACTGTCTGTACATCTGTCTGCGGCAATCCAGCAGCACCTGCTGATGTCCAATCTCCGACCGTCAGCGTAAGCGCCATCGCAAATGCCGCCATACGTTTCCAACCCGTGAGTCTCTTTCTTTTCATAACTTTTCTCCTTCTGATTTATTGCACATTGTCACGCGCATTTTTTATGTTAATGTAACAGTTTATCCCCGTCAATCGTACTTTCGTACTTGAAAGCGCAAAAAAAGCTTACATGCCCTTTTGACATGTAAGCTTTTTTTGATCTCACTTTTCCGTTCTTAACACTTTGTAACTTTTACATCTACCGGATGGTCGCCAAGTTCTACACTTAAGCTTAATTTGCCGCCAAGATTTGTCTTCATCTTTCCTGCATCTGCGCCATCGATCGTGATGTCGTACTCTGACTCATCCTCAAGTTCTACTGTGATCTGTGCATCTTCCGGTCCCTCTACCTGAAATGTCAGGCCTGTATCTGTTGCATTCAGATTCATGACAGCCGTTCCCGGAACAGATTCATATACGAACATGCCATTGCGCTCTAACTTGGTGATCTCGGAAAATGTCTTCACCTTGTAGATATCTCCCTGATGTTCGAAATTATCAAGTTTCGCCTTTGCACCTAATGTGTAATCCCCAAAACTGATCGTTCCATCTGCTTCTGAACGAATTAATTCGCTGATCGTTGCCATTTTTTCCTCCTGTGATAAAGTAGTTTTCTCTTTATCGTAAAATTTTGTGCCCTTATTATATAATATCCCCGTCACGATTTCCAGTGCTTTCCCGGATATTTCAGTAAAATTTTATTTTGTTTCGAACACGACTTTTTCTTTGTGGATCGTCACGACCACTTCCGTATCTTTTTTCACTTTGCCGGACAGGATTTCTTCTGCCAGTTCATCCTCGATATCGTTCTGGATCTGACGGCGCAGCGGTCTTGCACCATATTTCGGATCATACGCTTTATCGACAATATGCTTTTTGACACTGTCACGCACGGTAAGGTGGATTCCCATCTGTTTTTCACAGCGGTCTGTAAGTTCTTTTAACATCAGTGCAACGATCTGTTTCATATCGTCTTTGTTTAACGCTCTAAATACGATCGTCTCATCAATACGGTTTAAAAATTCCGGTTTAAAAATACGGCGTACTTCTTCCATCACGCTGTTTTTCATGCGGTCATAATTCTGTTTTTCATCATCCGAAACTGCAAATCCAAGTTTTTTCGGCTCAATGATCGCCTGTGCTCCGGCATTTGACGTCATAATAATGATCGTATTTTTGAAATCTACTTTGCGTCCCTGGGAATCCGTGATATGACCGTCGTCTAACACCTGCAGTAAAATATTAAATACATCCGGATGCGCCTTTTCGATCTCATCAAACAGGATCACCGAATACGGATTTCTGCGCACCTTTTCGCTGAGCTGTCCGCCCTCCTCATGGCCTACATATCCTGGCGGTGAACCAATCATCTTTGATACGCTGTGTTTCTCCATATATTCCGACATATCAACACGGATCATAGACTGTTCGCTGCCAAACACTGCCTCCGCAAGTGCCTTTGAGATCTCTGTTTTTCCGACACCGGTCGGGCCTAAGAACAGGAAAGAACCGATCGGGCGCCTCGGATCTTTTAATCCGACACGTCCTCTTCGCACAGCTTTTGCCACTGCACTCACCGCATCCTCCTGACCGATGACACGTTTGTGTAAGGTAGCCTCTAATTTTCTTAAGCGGGCAGCCTCCCCCTCGGCAATCTTTCTTACCGGGATCTTCGTCCATCCGGATACCACATCCGCAATATCGTCTTCTGTCACTTTTAACTTTTTACTGCGGCTGTCTTTCTTTGTCTTTGCCTGTATTTTGGCAAGCTCTTCTTCACACGCTTCTTTTTCGTTCTTCTTCTGCTTTGCACCTTCCACATCACCATCGTGCAGAAATTCTAACATTTCCTCTTCTAACAGGTTGATGCGATGTCTTAATTCAACGACTTCCTCCGGTTTTCCACCCGCGCGCAGACGTACCTTTGCTGCAGCCTCATCCATCAGATCGATTGCTTTATCCGGCAGGAAACGGTCATTGATATAGCGCGCAGACAGGCGTACTGCTGCCGATACCGCATCATCCGTAATCTTTACCTGATGATGCTTTTCATACTGTTCCCGCAGTCCCTCTAAAATCTGCACTGCCTCCTCTTCCGACGGCTCTTCTACCGTAACCGGCTGGAATCTGCGCTCTAGCGCAGCATCTTTTTCAATATATTTGCGGTATTCATCGATTGTCGTTGCACCGATCAGCTGCAGTTCCCCACGCGCAAGTGCAGGTTTTAATATATTGGAAGCATCGATTGCTCCTTCCGCTCCACCCGCTCCGATGATTGTATGCAGTTCATCGATGAAGAGCAGGATATTGCCGGCTGCCCGTACTTCCTGAAGTACCTTTTTAATGCGCTCCTCAAACTCACCGCGATATTTTGAGCCTGCCACGATTCCGGACATATCCAAAGATACCACCCGCTTTCCCGCAACGGTATCCGGAACCATTCCGGTTGTAATACGCTCCGCAATTCCCTCAACGATCGCAGTCTTTCCAACGCCCGGTTCACCGATCAGACATGGGTTATTCTTTGTCCTTCTGCTTAAGATCTGGATCACACGGCCGATCTCTTCCTGTCTGCCGACTAACGGATCTAATACTCCCTCTGCCGCCAATGCAGTCAGATCTCTGGAGTATTGATTTAATACCGGTGTATCCGATGCTGTTTTTTTCACCGGCTTACCATTCATGAAATCTTCTTTGTACAGGCTCGCATCTTCTCCCATTGCGATCAGGATATCCACATACATTTTCTGGATATTGACCGCTAAGGTATTTAAAAGGCGGGATGCCACACACTCTGTCTCTTTCATCATCGCGATCAGGATATGCTCCGTCCCGATCTCCTCTGCATGAAAACGCGCTGCCTCCCTTGCTGCCCCTTCTAACACCTGCAGTGCCCTCGGCGAATATTCCTTAGCCTCTGCCGTCAGCACCTGTGCATCCGGTGCAATGAGTTCCTCGATCAGCTGCATGACTTTGTCAAGTTCTACTCCATTATCATTTAATACCTGCGCAGCGACGCCCGTTCCTTCTTTTAAAAGTCCGATCAGGATATGCTCCGTTCCGATATAATGATGATGCAGTGATTTCGACATCTTTGAAGCCTGATCGATTGCTTTTTTTGCTTTTGATGTATATCGTATCTGCATAGTTTCTCCATTCTTTTTCTATTTATAAATCATTTAAATCGATGATCTCTAAATCATCTTCTTCCTCTTCTTCTCTCGGAATGTGTTTTTTCTCCGGAGTATGTTTCCGCTCCGGCTTTTCTTTTCTCTCCGGCCTTTGTTTCTCCTCCGGTTTTTCTTTTCTCTCCGTGCGCTGTTTTTCCTCCGGTTTTTCTTTTCTCTCCGGTCTTTGTTTCTCCTCCGGTTTTTCTTTTCTCTCCGGACGCTGTTTTTCTTCCGTTTTTTTTCTTTCTACCGGCAGGAAATCTTCGTCCTCTTCCCAGTCCTCATCGTCAAGATCGTCAGACATGCCACGTCCAAACAATCCCGCACGCACTTTATGGATCTTTGATACGCCGACTTCGTTCTCTGTATCGTTTTCTTCCACATCATCCGGCTCTTCTTCCACTTTTTCTTTTGGTTTTCTGTGGAAAAATCCTTTTCTCTGTGTTTCTTTCTCCTCCCAGTCAGCGTCTTCCGGATCATCTACTTCCAAATCATCTTCTTCCACGCCAGGATTCTCTTCTATATTATCATCTTCTTCCAGATCAGTATCATCTTCTGCTTCCTGATCCTTTCCCTGTTTTTCGGACTTCCAGTCCCAGTCATCCTCTTCCTCATCCCAGTCGTCACTCTTACGTCCTCTCAATAGAAGATTGATAATAATAACGACAAGTACTGCGATCACAAAAGCCATAATTCCCATCATATTTCTGGAAAAAGACTTTTCTTTTGCATATTGTTCAGAGAGATCATTGTATTCCTGCTGGAGATATTCCATATTAGAAACATCTTCCGCTTCTTCTGTTTCAAACTCTGTGTTCTGGTCTGCTGCCTGTCCATCTGTTCCATCCGCCGGCTGGTCTGTTGTCTGACCGTCTGTTCCATCCGCCGGCTGGTCTGTTGTCTGACTGTCTGTTCCGTCTGCCGGCTGGTCTGTTGTCTGACCGTCTGTTCCATCCGCCGGCTGATCCACTGTTCCGTCTGCTGTCTGTCCATCTTCTCTGGTCAGTGTGATCGTATACTGGGCGAGTGCTCCGTTCTGCGCCTTCACGACTACTTTTATCGTATTTGTACCGACCTGCAGATTGTCATTTCCTGTGATCGACTGCACCGTCGCAAATTCATTAACCGGTATTGCCGTCACTGTAACGCTTGTGACATCATTCGGTACGGTAGCTGTATATTGTACTGTCTTTCCTGTAAAGTCCGGGGATAATGTTCCCGCAGAAAGTGATAACACTTCCAGCGAATTATCTGCGGAAAGTGTTGTCTGTGCAGCAGCCACCTGGATTCCGGCAGCCATTATGTCTGCCGCAGGTTCTGTCGCAAGACATCCCATGCAGAAAAGTGCAGCTATGAATCTTACTTTTCTCTTCATTCGTTTCACACTCCCTCTATTGCCATCATCACTATGGAATTATATGAGATATTCGAAAATGCGTCAACCTCAAACTCCCTCATTGTCAAATTCCGGAATAAAACTCTCCTCCGCCGTCTCCCCCTCCTGGATAAAACCGTTTTCAATCCCTATATCGATTGCAAAATCAACAACCTCATCATATTCCCGATCCGTGATCTTACGGTTTAATTCCGGATATTTTTTCACGTTAGAGAGCGGTGTAAACTGGTGCATGATACTGATATATATTTGATTCTCATAGGTTTCATGCAGATATTTCAAAACTGCTTTGGAATCTTTCGTGCACCCCGGCAGGATCAGATGGCGCACGATCGTACCACGCTTCATCAGGGAATCCTCCCCGTTTTCAAAAACTGCCGCACCCGTCTGACGCACCATCTCCGCTATCACCGCCTTAGCCACAGCAGGGTAATCCGGCGCATGGGAATATTTTGCACTCAAAGCGGTATCAAAATACTTAAAATCCGGAAGATAGATATCCACAATTCCTTCTAAAGAACGGATCGTATCCACATTTTCATAGCTGCTGGTGTTATAAACGATGGGTATCTTTAAATTCTGATTTCTTGCAAGCTCTACCGCTTTTATGATCTGTGGTACAAACTGCCCCGGTGTCACAAGGTTGATATTATTTGCACCCTTTTCCTGGAGTTCCAGAAAAATTTCGCCAAGCCGCTCCGTACTTATCACCTTACCAGCTGTGCCATTTGCAATATTTTCATTCTGGCAGAACACACAGTGCAGTGCACAGCCGGAAAAAAAGACCGCACCGGAACCCATCTCCCCGGAAATGCAGGGTTCTTCCCAGAAGTGCAGTGCCGCACGCGCCACCTTAATCTCTGTGGTCTGTCCGCAGATGCCGCGCTCACCGGATTTTCGGTCCACAGCGCACATTCTAGGACACAATGTACATATTTTCATGGTATACCATCACTCTTTCTATTTAATTTAATGATTGCGCAACCGTGCCTTTTTTTGTATGATAGACATTGCAAAAAGAAGATCAAACACAAAGGAGTTTTCTTATGAGTCCAAAAAACTGTATGGTAGCACAGTCAGGCGGCCCTACTGTTGCGATCAATGCCAGCCTTGCCGGTGTGATCGACGGTGTAATGCGTTCTGACATGTATGACACGGTTTATGGTTCCTTAAACGGAATCACAGGTATTTTAAACAACGATCTGACGAATCTTTCTGAATTAATGCAGCAGAATTCGGAATATCTCGACCGCTTAAAGGTCACTCCGGCAATGTATCTTGGCTCCTGCCGTTACAAACTGCCAAATTATTTAGATGATGATTCTTCCTATGTATTCATTTTCAAACAGTTTGAAACTTACCATATTGATGCTTTCTTTTATATCGGCGGCAACGATTCCATGGACACCGTCTTAAAGCTCTCCGAATATGGCAAAAAAATCGGCAGTCCTGTGCGTATTGTCGGTATTCCAAAGACCATCGACAATGATCTCTGTGAGACAGACCATACACCAGGATTCGGTTCTGCCGCAAAATATATCGCATCTTCTCTTTTAGAAATCGCACATGACACATTTATCTATGCAGTCAAAAGTGTGACGATCGTGGAAATCATGGGACGTGATGCCGGATGGCTGACCGCTGCTTCTGCACTGGCAAGAAACGGTTATAATACAGCACCACATCTGATCTATCTCCCGGAGGTTCCATTTGACAAAGAGGACTTTTTACTGGATGTAAAGCGTATGCTTTTCGAGCGCAATAACGTGATCGTTGCCGTATCTGAAGGTATCCGCGATGCTTCCGGCAACTATATCAGTGCTTCCGAAAGTTCTGTTGACACCTTTGGTCACAGCCAGTTAAGCGGAGCCGGAAAAACACTTGAATTTTTAGTCAAAGAAAAACTAGGCGTTAAAGTCCGTTCCGTGGAAGTCAACGTATTACAGCGCTGCGCTGCACACCTTGCTTCAAAGACTGATCTTGATGAGGCTTTTACTCTCGGTCAGAAAGCGGTTGCTCTCTCCGAGGAAGGTGTTACCGCTTCCATGGTAACAATACGCCGTATCTCTGATTCTCCGTACGAAATCGCCTATGAGCATGCCGAGATCCGCCACATTGCAAACGAGGCAAAATCAATTCCGAGAGAATGGATCAATGATGCAGGCAATGATGTCACACAGCCACTGATCGATTACCTTTCACCTCTCATACTCGGTGAAGTTCCGGTAAAATACGAAAACGGTATCCCTGTCTATATGGATGTCAGTCATTTAGCAAAACATCAATAAATTTACCGATCTCAACCCACGCTCTTTTAGATTCCGGCAGCATTTTTGCTGCCATCTGAAAGATGTGGAACATTCCTTCATAAATACTGATTCTTACTTTTACTCCCTGTTCTCTGGCTTTTGCAGCCACATCCACAGAATCCGAGAGCAGCATCTCATAGGAACCGACCTGTATCAGCATCGGCGGAAATCCCCTGAAATCCCCATATAAAGGCGAAATATAAGCATTATACGGATCGTTATCCCCAATATAATCTTTATTATAAATAAGGCTGTCCCTTGTTTTTCCAAATAACGGGTCGCGCTCAAAGTTTGTCTCGTAAGATTCCCCGCTCGCCGCAAGGTCTGTCCACGGTGACATGGCTACGATCCCACACGGAAGCTGCTTTCCGTGATCTTTCAGATAATGGCATAATGCCATCGCAAGACCGCCTCCTGCGGAATCTCCTGCGATGATGATCTGCTCGGAAAACCACCCCTGTTCCAACAGATAACAGTATGCGGCATAGGCATCTTCTAAAGCCGCCGGATACGGATGTTCCGGTGCCACACGGTAATCGGGTGTCAGAACACTCATTCCATGGCTGACTTCACAGTAAAGTCCGGCAAACATACGGTATGCATTCCGCATCGCTCCGACATATCCGCCTCCGTGAAGCTGTAAGATTACTTTTTCCGTATTCGGATTTTCTTTTGCCTGTAAATACTCCATGGAGAAATTATCCATCTCGATCACATCTAATGAAAAACAGTCCGGACATTTCCACGGCGGCTCCGAATCCCCGATTTTTTTCCTCAGTTCTCCATTTTTTATCTTTTTCCCAATCAGGTGATCATTTGTCACATGGGCGATCAGGTCCCTCATGACTCTTCCCCTGATACTCGCTTCGCTCTCTCTCATCCGATTGCTCCTGTTCTTTTTATTCTAAATATAACTCAGCGGACATGAAATCTTCGTTTCAGTTCCACCCTTGCCCTGCGGTCTCCGATGATCAGTGTTCCAAGAAACAGAAACAGGGAAAACGCAAATGCGATCAGTGCAAAAAGCTGTGCCGTCACGATACCGGTAAAAATCAGTATTACCGGAACAATGCTGCATAAGATCATAAAAATCTGCCACATCATATAGCTCTGCCAGTTTCTGCGGTTTACGATCATACAGATGATAATACCAACATCGACTAAAATGATCGCCGACGGCAATGCATAATTGACAGACCATCCGCGGTAGCCGACCAGAAAATCGATTGCGATCACGATCAGTATCGCCATCAGCGTGAGTACCGTGATTTTGGCGCGGTAACCTGTCTTTCCAAGAATTGCAAAACGGATCAGCATATATCCGTAAAAAAATCCAAGCCCCGTGATCGCACTCCATGCAATCTGTGACTCGGTGACCACATTGATATAAATGAGCAGCACCTCAACCAAAAGTGCACAAAACAGATAGATTTTACTGATCATTGTCATTTTCCGGGTGTGCACTCTCACATCCGGGTACATATTCTCCACTTCACCTGTGTATTCTAACACGGATCCGCAGAGTGGACAGCGCTCTGTTTCATCTGATATTTCCACATTACAATTTCTGCATTTACTCATAATTTACTCCATTACTCTTTATTTCTACCGCAATCCCGTCCGAGGCTATTTTCCGGAAAAATCCACGCTGCACAGACGCATCGACAAGATCATAACTGAAACTGAATACAAGTGTATCCCCGTAAGAGCAGATCGTTCCTTTCAGATGCTGCCCCTTTGACATGGCAAGAAATGCATGAAACATTTCCACATAAGGGCGGTACTCTTCTGTCACGGAAATATTGCCGATATTTGTGATCGTCGCAGTATTGGCAAGTGCAGAAGTTGTATATACATACTTCATTGCAAGGTTTTTCAGGAAAAGCGGCACAACTCTTGCAATCAGCAGTTTTTCATTGGAAACGTTATAGGAAAACAGCTTTTCAAGATTTTCCCGGTTAATCTGGCTTCGCAGGCTTTCCTTCACGATTTCAGCCACCTCTGCAAACGTATAGGTCTCTTTGGTCGGATGAAATTCTGCGGACACCATGACAAAAAAGTTTTTCGTGGTAATAGAATTAAAATACGGCCGCAGATTAACCGGCACCGCAACACGGATCGGACACTTTGACGGCATGCCGTGCAGACATTCCGTATAAACGCTCCAGATGTACACACTTACCAGATATTCGTTGATACTGATTCCCATCGCATGACAGACCCTTTTCAACTCCGGTATTTTCATATAACCGTGCATCACGCCGAACTCGCCCGGTCTTAACTTTTCTCCACGGATCAGATATGCCTTTTTTGTCTGGTATCCTTTTGCGGAACTTTTTTTGTAATTTTTTAAGAAACTGTCTTCCCGGTTCAAAGACGTATCAACACTTAATGAATCTCCCAGCTTTTCCTGCAGGTCTTTATGTGCCAGACGCAGATACTGGTAAGTCAGCTCTTTTAAGAAATTGATTCCTCCCATTCCATCCGTCAAAACATGGAATACTTCCAGATTGATCCTGCATTTATAATAGGTCACACGGAACATATAACTACGGTTTTTATTCTGCTGGATATATCTGCATGGAAAATTGTTCTCCATGCGAACCTTTGGCGCCGCTTTTCCGTTTTCCTCAAAATAATACCAGAACACCCCCTGCCGCAGTCTTAAGTTAAACCCGTCAAACTTCGGAAGCACCATATCAAGTGCCCTCTGCAGTAATTCCGGATTGATCTCCTCTTTCAGTGTAACACTGATCCTGTACACATTGCTCATGCTCTCCCCGGCAATGACCGGAAAAAGGTGTGCTGTATTATCAAGTCTGTCCCAACGGATATCACGGTTTGTCGGAACTCCTTTACTCTGTTTTTTCATATATTCCTCGTTTCTGCATATTTTACAGGCAGGCTGAGTTTCTGTTTTTTCTTCTCTCCCCCCGCTCATAAAATACACAATCTATTGTATGCAATTATAAAATAACCTGACATAAAATACAAGTTTGGGCATATCAAAATTACCTGATATAATGCTATAAATTTTCTTAAAATTCCCTTATTTATTTTTTAATTTATGATTGTATAAAATTTTCCTTCATATTATAATATTTTTGTAACATCTATAAAAAATTTATAAACAAGGAGGATTCACTTATGAAAATTTTCAAACGAACAGTCAGCTTATTTTTAGCTTTCTGTCTCTGTGCCGGGATGCTTTTACTGCAGCCGCAGTCAACGGTATCCGCAGCCGTCAGGAACAAACCGACCACCACTGTACTTCGCATGTCCAGTAATTCTTTCGACAGTTCTGCAATCTATGTCAATCTGCCAAAAGCCAAAGTATGTTATATCAAAAACATCAAAACCAGCAGTAAAAATCTGATTGCAAAAAACACCCACTATTATACTACCAGTTCAGACGATACATACACGGATACCTTTGCGTCTATCGGCCTCTATGCCAAAAAAACCGGTAAATACAAAGTCACCTATAATATCTGCGATAAATCAGGAAACAAACTTTCTTCGGGTAAAGTAACAGTATATGTAAAAAATGACCTGCCAGTCAAATCTGTCAAATTTGCAGGTAAAGAAGTTAATTATGCCCTTACGAGCAAAAAATCCGGCAAATTATCTGTTAAAATGAACAAAGGTTACACGCTGAAAAAAATCACTGTCACCACTTACAATAAGGCAGGTAAAGAAGTTGTAAAAACAATGAAAAACAACAGCACCTTAAAGCTTGGCGAGTACGCATATATATTTGATAATTCATATTCCAGCGGCAGAAACTATTCTACCTCACTTGCTGCGCGTACCAAGATCACTATTACTTATATCGACAAATATACCAAGCAGAAATGTGAGAGTATTTATTCCATTTCCCGTCTTGCAAAATAATCCAACAGGAGGATATCTGATATGAAATTATTTAAGCAAATTACTTGCGCTGTTCTTACACTTTGCCTGTGCGCCGGATTATTACTGATCCCTTCTGCGCCGGTATCTGCTGCAACAGGTCCAAGCGCCCCAAAGGCTGTAGTTGGATTGTCAACACTTTTTCAGACAAATTTTTTTAGGTTATTT
>ERZ772991.1871-NODE-1871-length-16603-cov-3.333092_pt1 | contig 16603 bp, 19 predicted proteins | sample MGYA00511128_ERZ772991 | MGnify/ENA primary metagenome ERZ772991 (study PRJEB29015, sample SAMEA2737655) | human gut metagenome | biome: human gut; feature: human-associated habitat; material: faeces | place: China | collected 2012 ... | reverse complement strand
CTTGGGAAGACACCAAGCTAAAGACTAATGCTGACTTGGTCCTTGAAAGACAAACCAATCTTCCAGAACTTGTTGTTCCAGATTGGGCTAAAATTTTAACCGGTGGTGTGGATGTTCAGGAAAACAGTTTGTATCTGTCAATCAGAGCATTTGGCAACCATATTACAAGCCAAAACATATATCATCAGCAAGTTTTTTCATTTTCTGAGGTTGAGCAAATTATGAATTTGCCATACAAAAAGGAAAATGGTGAAACAATGCAAGTAGCTTTATGTCTGATTGATAGCGGTTACGAAGCTGATGCAACATATGATTTCTGTGCTGATAACTCAGATTGGGCGGTGCCTTGCAAGGGTTCATCAGCTGAACTAATGTCTCACTATAAATTAAGTAAGGTTAATAAGTCAGAGTCAAAAGCATATGGAATGAATCTAGCAATTTTAGATACTAATAAGTATAAAGATATGATTGCTGGAAGAATGAGAAAGAAAAATGGAACCAACAATGGTTCTTGGATGGTATATAAAGGCTGTGACAGAGAATATGCCGAACAAGTTACAGCAGAACAGAAAGTAAACGAAAAAACTGGTAATGGTAGAATTCGTCAAGTGTGGAAGCTAAAAACATCACACGCTGACAACCATTATCTTGATACAGAAGTGTACGCAATGGCAGCTGCTGATATTATGGGTATCAGAACTGCACACTTATATGACGAACAGCAAGAAGTTGTCGCTGATGAACCGGCGACAACTGACAGTAAAGAGGAACAGTGGATTTATCAGAATGAAGGGTGGTTATCATAATGTCAGAAGAATTGTCAAAAAAAGAATTATTAATTGAAGTTAATAATGCAATTAATGCAGTTTTAGTTGGTGGCCAGTCTTATAAAATTGGTTCAAGAACATTGACTAGAGCTAATTTAACAGAATTAAAAAATATGAGAGCAGAGCTCGAAACTGAACTTGCTTCAGAAAACAACAACAGTAATTTGCTCGAAGGTACATATGTAGCCTATTTTGATGGAAGGTGATTGAATGAATTTCATTGATAATATAGTTTCATTTTTTTCACCAAAGGCTGGAGCTGAAAGAGCTGCATATCGTCAAGCTTTAAATGAATTCGAAAGAAATTATTATTACGATGCCGGAGACAACAGAAGAATAAACGCTAACTGGCGAATTGGCAACACATCAGCAGAATATACAGATAGATATAGCAGAGATATTGTAAGAGCTAGAGCAAGAGACCTTGAACGCAATAGCGATATGATGAATTCAATTATCTCAGCATTTACTAGAAATGTCGTTGGCAAAGGCTACAATCTCCAAGCACAAACAAATAAATCTAAGCTTAATGACCAGTTAGAAGATTTGTGGAATGAATGGTGCAAGGCTAAGAATTGTGATGTTACTAATACTCAAAGCTTCACTCAAATGCTTAGGATGTCAATTAAAAGAATGAAAGTTGATGGTGGCATTCTATTTTTGAAGACTTACACAAATAATGGTATAGTTCCATTCCAACTTCAAGCAATAGAAGTTGACGAACTTGATACTTCAAGAACTGCACCAAATAACTCTAAAAACAAAGTTGTTGGTGGCATTGAATATAACGAATATAACAGACCGGTTGGTTTCTACATCAAAAAATACTCTCTTGATGGTTTCGAACTTATGAATGAATCAACTTATTATAAAGCGAAAGATGTAATTTTTAAATTCAAGAAAAATCGTCCAAGTCAAGTCAGAGAAATGTCAGAGGTTGCACCGGTTATCACTAGAATCAGAGATGTCAATGAATTTATGAATGCAGTATCTGTCAAGGAAAGAATAATGGCTTGCTTGTCTGTATTCATCAAGAAGGCATTGCCCATTACCGGTGGTATTGGTAGAACTACTGTTAATTCTGAAGGTAAGCATGATTATCAAGGCAAGACATTATCACCCGGTATGATTAAAGAACTTAATGCCGGTGATGAAGTTCAAGTTGTTAATCCGTCTGGTCAAAGTTCAGATGCAGAAAGCTACACTAAATTACAGCAGAGACTAATTGGTGCCGGACAAGGCTTATCTTATGAAGTTACTTCAAGAGATATGAGTCAAACAAACTATGCTTCTGCTAGACAAGGCATGATTGAAGACGGCGAAACATTTGCAGAAGATGAAGAACTAATTACATCTTTAATGGATGAAATTTATGAAACTTTTGTTATTTCTTGTGTGCTTGCAGGTAAAATTAGCGCTTCTGATTTTTGGATTGATAATAACAAATTAAAATATTTTAAGCATTCTTGGGTTAAGGCTCCAAAGCCTTGGATTGACCCAGCGAAAGAAGCAAGTGCCAATAAGATAGCTATTGAAACCAAGCAGAAAACATTCAAAGACATATGTGCTGAGAATGGCGTTGACTGGAAAAAGGCTATTGATGATATGGCAGAAGTTCAAGAATACGCAAACCAGAAAGGTGTGCAGATTGGTGGTGAGAATAGTGAGTACAAATTCAACAATAAAAATGAATCAGGAAAAGAGCAGTCATCTGAATAGAACTTTCGACGGTTCAATATCTCTGACTAGGTCAGAAGAAAGTGGAGAAGGAATATATCTGCTAAGTTTTAGTTCTGAACAACCTTATATGCGTTGGTTTGGCAATGAGATTCTTGACCATTCAGAAAAAGCCGTCAATTTGGACAGATTAAATTCAATAGGTTGCGTGTTATTCAACCATCATCGAGATGATGTTATCGGAAGAATTCATAAAGCTTGGGTTGACAATGGCAAAGGCTATGCAGAAATATCTTTCGACGATGACGATTTTTCTCAAAAAATTAAGAATAAAGTTGATACTAAAACATTAACTGGTGTGTCCGTTGGCTATTCGGTCGGTGCTTGGGAAGAGGTACTTCCAGGCAAAACTTCAACTGATGGTTTTGCAGGTCCTTGCCAGATTGCAAGAAGTTGGTTCCCATATGAAATTTCTATCGTTAGTGTTCCAGCTGATGAAACCGTCGGTGTAGGCAGAATGCTAGAAACCAACGATAATTTAACAAATTTAGACTTTGCTGAAAGGCAAATTCAAATTAATAAAAACTACTAAGGAGGATATAGTTTTATGAATTTACAAGAATTAATTGCTAAGCAGCAGAGATTACTTGATGTTGCGAAAGCGGAAAACAGAGACTTATCAGAAGAAGAAAAGACTGAATTTGATAAGTTACAGAGACAGATTGATGAAGTAAGAAGCAGTCAAAACTCTGCCTCAAAAACAACACCTCAGTCAAATGCTGATAATAACGCTCAGAGAGAACTCATCATCAGAGAAGAAAGACAGAGAATTGATAGCATCAATTCAATGTGTAGAGATTTTGGTATTGATGAAGATCAGATTAAAAGCTTTATTGAAAATGGAACTTCAATCGACGAAGTTAGAAGTGAAGTTTTAGAACATTTGCGTGAGGAACACGCGCCAGCACCTCAGGGTTCTCACCTTGAAATTGGTGAAGATAGTGTTGATAAGTATAGAGATGCAGCAGTTGATGGTCTATTAATGAGAGGCAACATTCTTAGCCAGAATGTTAGTGAAGGTAGTTCAGCTTCAGTTAATGAAGCAAAAAGTCTTTCTCAGATGTCACTTAGAGACTTAGCTATTGATGTTCTATCTAGAGAAACATCAGAAAAGAGTCTATCTCGTAAGAGTAACGACGAAATCTTTGACATGGTTATGAAAAGAAGTTTCTACAATCCAACTTCAGCATTTCCTTCAATCATGGATCAGGCGATCGAAAAGGCTTATATTGAAGGTCACAAGACTGCACCGGTTACTTTTGATAGATTTACAAAAAAAGGTACACTAAGAGACTTTAAAAAACACGATAATTATTACTTATCAGGTCCAGCTGCTGAGTTCTTGGAAGTTCCTGAGGGTGGTGAACTAAAGGCATCAATGTTTGAAGACAAGCATAGACCACAGAGACAGCTTAAGACATATGGCCGTCAGTTCTCTATGACTAGACAAGCATTTATTAATGATGATATTTCATTCGTTACAAGTCTTCCTGCTAAATATGCGAAGTCAGCAAGAAAGACTATCAACAAGCAAGTTTTTCAAATTTTGATGGGTAATGGCAATATCTATGATAATAAGAAACTGTTCTGCAAAGAACACGGCAACCTTGTTACTACCGGTACTGGCATTACAGCAGAATCACTTAAGAGCATGATTCTTGCTATGAATACTCAGACAGACGAATTCGGTGAACCAACCGTTATTCGCCCTGCAGCATTAGTGGTTCCTTCTGGCCTTGCTTTCGACATGTACACTATATTTTATAGTCCTACTATTAATACTGAAGGCAACACTCAGGCAGTAAATCCACTATTTCAATACAAAGATAGCATTGAAATTATTGAAGATCCAACTATTAATGCTCTTTCAGGTGGCTTCGGAAAAGTAATGCCTTGGTGGCTAATTGGTAATAAAGACGATACAGATTTTATCGAAGTCGATTACCTAAATGGTAATGAAATTCCTAACATCAGAAGAATGGAACAAGCCGGTGTACTCGGTTTCACTTGGGACATCTTCCTTGATTGGGGCATTACAGTTATGGACTTCCGTGGTGCCATTAAAAACCCTGGCATTAAGCTAGACAACAAGCTTTAATAATATAAGGAGAGTGAAATAAATGATTGCTACATATGTACAGCCTGGCGAATTTATTGATTACATCAATCCAACATCAAATATAATTCAGCCTGGTGAAGTTGTATCACTTACAAGTAGAATTGCAGTTGCCGGTTGTGAAATTAAGCCTGGCGAAAAAGGTTCCCTTGCTACTGAGGGTGTATATTCGCTAACTAAAACATCTACAGATACTGTTATTGCACTTGGTGCTAAAGTCTGTTATGACGGTACAGGTATTGTACTTGCACAAGCAGAAAAAGATTCAAATGTTCCGGTTGGCTATGCCATTCAGGCTTCATCAGCAACAGATACTACTGTGCTTGTTAAGTTAATTGGCTAAAATGGGTACATTCAAAAATCAGATTCAGAAAGATATTGATAGTGTCTTTCTGAATCCTGATGAATTTTCAGACATTCATACTGTGAACGGAAAATCTATGACTATTCAGATTGACGAAAATGAAGTTATGGATAGACAGATTAGATTTAATCAGAATACTGATGTTTATAAAAAGCAAAAACTGATTTATGTGTCTGAACAGCAGTTCGGACCGCTTCCTTCTATTGGCTCTTTATTTAGACTTGATGGAAAAATATATAGAGTAGTTGATGCTGCATCAGAGTATGGTGTTCATAGTATTACGATTGAGGCGAACTTATGATTGAATTTGAGATTGATAAGTTAGCAATAAGAACATTTTGCGAAAAAATGAACCAGCTACCATTTCAAACAAGGAAAAATGTACTAAAAAATTCAGTGAATGCAACAGCAAGGTCAGCAAGAAAAATTATTACTGATCGAGCAAAAAAAGCATATACTGCGAAAATTAGTAACATGAATAAGGCGATGACAATTAAAAAAGCCTCCAACTACAACTTGGAAGCTACGATTACTGCAAAAGGTAAACCTTTAGAACTAAAGTCCTTTAAAGTTAGTCCAGCGAAACCACCTGCCACTCAAAAAATCGGTTCAACAACTAAAGCGAAAGTTTATTCTTCAAGCCCAATGAAAAAATTGGAATATAAAGGTATTAAAGCTTTCGTAGCCGAATTTAAAAGTGGCCATGTCTCTGTTGCACAGAGAAAAACCAAAAAAAGGTTGCCAATTAAAGTTCTATATTCTACAAGTATTCCGAGAATGGTTGGGAACGAAGAAATGGTATTTAACGAAATCAAAGATAAAATTCAAGTATTATTTGATAACAATGTTCAGATAAATTTGAAGAAAGTTATCGAAAGAGAAAACAGGCTTAAAGGTAAATAACAAATGGTAATCGAAACCTTTACAAATGATTTAGTTTCGGAATTGCAAGAGCTGTTCTCGGAACTAAAATTAAAATCTATAGATGATGGATATAAGAAATTATCCATTTACAAACAAGCATTGCCGATACCAGCTGACGAGGACCCGGAACCATTTCCATATATTGTAGTTCGCACTGTTGACGGCGGAACTACAAGTCCAAGTAAGAGCGAAGTTGTAAGAGTTGCTTTGATGATTGGAATTTTTGACGATGATACTAAAAATCAAGGGTATTCAGATTTGTTGAATATAATTGAAAAAATTAAAAATCATTTTGAAAAATTCCCAATTTTGAAAAGTATGTATTCCAGATTAACTTCCGAAGAATATCCACTAAAATGGACTTTATCAGAAGAAGATACATATCCTTATTTTTTCGCCGGTATTGAGATGTCATTTGCAATGCCGAAAGTTATTAGAGAGGACCTTTATTCATATGAGTGATGAAAAAAAGACACCTTCAACATCATCAAAAACTAAAACTAAAGAAGTAGCAGAAGAAAAGAAAAACAAAACATTTTGCTATATCGGACCAACTATCAAAGGAAAAATTAATAAAGGCGTAGTGTTCATCAATATAGTTCCAGAGCCTTTTAATTCTTTTTTTGAAGAACATCCGATTGTAAAATCTCTGCTAGTTGATGTTGAAGAATTAAAAAATGCTTATAGCAGTATAAAAAAAGAAGACGGTAGCTATTATGTTGCCTACAAAAAAATCAAGGAAGGTGATTATTAATGGCATATAACCATGGTATTGTAGTGAACGAAAAAGCAACAGAAGTTGTTAACATTAATCAAAGTTCATCAGGCTTACATGTTGTTATCGGTGTTGCTCCAATTAATACAGCAAAAGACCCTTACAGCGTAACCAATAAGCCTATTTTATGTTCGTCTTATAAAGATGCAATTGAAAAGCTTGGCTCATCATCTGATTTTTCAAAATTTAACATTTCAGAAGCTATTTCAGTTTATTTTAATCTGTTTAATGTTGCACCGGTGGTATTTATCAATGTACTAGATCCCGAAAAGCATGTAACAGATATTGCCGAAAAAACATTAACAGTAACTAATAAGCAAGCTGTTCTTACTGAACAAGGTGTATTCTTGAAATCAGTTGTTGTGAAAAACGATACAACTCCACTTGTTGCTGATACAGATTATATTCTGTCATTTGATGATGACGGCAATACAATCATCACATTTATCAAAAATGGTGAAATTCCTTCTAGTGTAAAAGTTACTGCGAAAAAAATTGATACTTCAAAGGTAACAGAAGATGACATTATCGGTGGTTACGATAGCGAAATCGGTATCAATAAAGGTATTGAAGTTATTAGAGATGTTTATCCGACATTTTCACAATATATTTCAATAATTCTTTCACCTGGTTATACCAGTAGTAAGGTTGCTGCTGTACTTCAGGCGAAATGTGAAGAAATTAATGGCATTTTTAAATGTGAAACTATTATTGATATTGACACTTCAAAAGCTAAGAAGTATTCAGACTGTGAAAAAGTCAAAAAGGACAATACGATTATTTCAGAACATGCTATAGCAGTATGGCCAAAGGCTACTGTTGATGATGTAGCTTATAATATGTCAACAGTTATTGCTGCATGTATGCTTTATAATGACATTCAAAATGATGATGTTCCAAGTATGTCACCATCAAATAAGTCAATTCCAATTTCTGGCCTTTGCGATTCAGAAGGCAAGGAAATTATTTTAGATGTCACACAAGCTAATACGCTAAATGCAGTAGGTATTGTTACAGCAATTAATTTTAATGGCTGGAAAACTTGGGGTAATAACACTGCAATTTATCCAATCAGCACCGACCCTAAGGATCGCTGGATTGCTTGCAGAAGATTTTTCACTTGGATGGAAAATCGCTTTATCAATGAATACATTTCCAAAGTTGATAGTTCTGCAAATTACAGAATTATCGAAACACTTGTTGAATCAGAAAATGTATTTTGTAGCTCTCTAGTCGCTGATGGTAAGTGTGCCGGTGCGTATGTTGATTATTCCATTGATGAAAATGGTGTTCCTGATCTTATCGAAGGTAAGATTGCTATTCGTCAGCATTTAGCACCATTTACTCCAGCCGAGTCAATTACTAATACATTCGACTTTGATACAGAGTTACTAAAGAATGCATTATCAGAAGAGATTGGAGGTAATAAGTAATGCTAATTCCTCAGGTACTTAATAATTTTAATGTTTATAACGGTAACAACAGCGAAAAGTTAATTGGCGTTGGTGATGAAGTTACACTTCCTGATTTAACTTCTGTTACATCTAGTTTAACCGGTGCCGGTATGTTAGGTTCCATTGATGTTCCGGTTCTTGGCCATTTTGACTCTTTGGAGCTTGACCTTCCATTTAAAAACCTTACTGAAGGTAACAGTTCCGTTATGGCTGTCGGCAAAATGGTTTATATCATTTTAAGAGGCTCACTTCAGGTAACTAACAGTTCTACCGGTAATATCGAATTCCAGCCGGCAAGAGTTTCTGTTAAGGGCTATCTTAAGAAGATTGCAGCAGGCAGATATAAAGTTGCAGATACGATGGAATCATCTCTTGGTATCGAAGTCAATTATCTCCATATTACTGCCAATAACAAAACACTTGTTAAGCTTGATAAGCTTAATTGTGTATATGAACTTAATGGTTCAGACCAAATCAGTAAAATCACAAAACAGTGTTAAAAAAATAAGGCATCTTTCACTAGAAAGGTGCCTAAAATTTTTATATTTTCGTAAAAAGGAGAATGAAAATTATGGCTAACAAAGGAATTTATGAACTAAAAAGACCTATTACATTTGAGGGCAAAGAAATCAGAGAAATTGATTTATCCGGTTTAGAAGACTTAACCGGTAAGGATATGAGAGAACTTGACACTCAATATAGACAAAAACAGTTTAATCCGACGATTACTAAGGAATTTGATGTACTCTATTTGCAAATGGTTCTGGCAAGAGCAACTTCAAAGCCTATCGAACTTTTTGAGTCACTAAAAGCAAAAGATTGGACTGCCTTAGAAGTGTACACAAGAAATTTTTTGCTAATCTAGGTTTCAGAAACTCAAAGGATATAAAACAATTAACTAGGATTGCTATTTATTTAGCCAGATTTACTTATACCGATATGGGATATTTTTTTGAGATTACATTAACAGAGTTGAATGAAATAATTGAGGAAGTGAACAACATTGTCAAAGAATAATAATGAAATCGCAATTAAGATTTCAGGTAAAATAGACTCATCATTTAACAGTACCGTATCTGCTGCAAATAAGCAGATGGGCAAAATGATGAATAATTCTAGAAATGTTGGGAAAGATTTCACAACAGCAGGTAAGAGTGGAACCAACTTCGGGACTCAGGTTGAAAAATCTCTTGGTGGTGTTCAAGACTTACTTGTCAATGCTGGAATAGCTGTCGCGTTGAAAGAAACCGCAAGTGCGTTTATTGACTGCGCAAAGGCGGCAGATAAATATGAAACTGCACTTGCTAAAGTAAGTACTATTGCGGATAACAGTGAAATTTCTATGTCTGATATTAAAAATCAGATTTCAAAATTATCTCAAGAAACCGGTAAATCTGTTGCAGACTTATCTGAATCAACATATCAAGCAATTTCTGCATCAGTTAAAACTGCTGATGCAGTTAGTTTCACTAAAGATGCTAATAAGCTTGCAGTTGCCGGTTATACAGAAACTGCAAATGCAGTTGACACTCTTACTACTGTACTAAATGCTTATGGTTTAGAAGCAAATCAAACAAGTAAGATTTCCGACATGCTTCTAAAAACTCAAAACTTAGGTAAAACTACAGTAGATGAATTGTCTCAAAGCTTAGGTCAGGTAATACCAATCGCAGCTGCGTATAAGACTAATATGGCTAATGTATCTGCTGCATATGCTCAGCTAACTAAGAATGGTATTGCTACTGCTAATGCAGGTACTGGGCTTAAAGGTATGCTAAACGAACTAGGTAAGACCGGTTCTAAGGTTGCAGATACACTTCAGAATAAGACCGGTAAGACATTTGCCGAACTGATGAATTCAGGTAAATCTCTTGGCGATGTCATTAAGATATTAAGTGGTTCTGTCAACGGGAACTCAACAGATTTTAGAAATTTGTGGAGTAATTCTAGGGCTGCAACTACTGCTCTATCATTATTTAATTCCGGTGCTAATGAATTTAATGATACACTAACAGCTATGCAACAGTCAGCAGGTTTAACTGATGAAGCATATAGTAAGATGACCGATACTGCTGAATTTGCTGAGCAAAAATTTAAAAATTCTGCTGAAAATCTTAAAATAGCGATTGGTGAGAACATTTCTCCAGCACTTGAAGAACTATATGATAAAGGTTCAGAAGTCTTAGAATGGTTGCAGGAATTTGTTGAACAAAATCCGGAGACAGTACAAAATATTACTGTATTTGTTACTGCTATGGGAACAGTAATCGCCGTGGTTACTGCTGCAACAACCACAGTAAAGATATTTAATACGGTTACTAAGTCTTTGTCAGGCCCTATTGGTTGGGTAACATTAGCACTTTCCGCACTTGCGGGTGTAGCAACATTTGTTGCAGCGAAAATCGGCAAAGCAAAAGATGCAGAAGATAAACTTTCTGCAACTTCGGAAAATACTCGCAAAGAGCTCAAAAAGACTCAGCAGGAATACGATAGAGCTTGCAAGCAATATGGGAAGAATTCCCTTCAGGCAACTTTGCTTAAAAGTAAAGTAGACAAACTAAAAACTTCTTACGATCAGAACAAGCAAAGTGTTAAAGAGCTTTATCAAGAATCAGATGATTTTGTAAAAAAACTCAAGGAAACTAGTAAGACTTGCGAAGATAATATGCAAGTGGTTGAAGACGAAAAAGAATCTACTAGAAATCTTGTAACGAGATTATCTCAACTTGGAAAACAAAGTAAACTTACTGCTAGTGATCAGAGTGAGATGGAATCAATTATTGATGTTTTGAACGAAAAAATGCCGTCTCTTGGACTTACTTATGATTCTGTGGCTAAGAACATTAGTTCATCTACTGATACTATTCAAAAAGCATTAAATAGAGAATTTGCAACCAAGCAGTATGAAACGGCTAAAGAAAATTTAAATAGTTTAATTGAGGCATCTTCTGGAAAAGCCGAAAAATTAGCTAAAGATAAAGATCAACTTGATGCCGCAAATGAAGCAATGTATAAAGCTGATGCTGCTTATAGCAAAGGGTTTAATGAATTAGTCGAAGGACATCATCAATTAGATCAAGATTATAATAATAATGTTTCTCATCTTCATGGTTTGTTACAAGACGCAACAACTGCAAGAAACAAAGCTCTTAAAAAGTATCAAGAAGCTAATAACGCTGTTAAGCAGAATCAAAAAGAACAAGCCGAAGCTTTGCAAAAAATGACTGAAGCATATGCTAAAAGCAACAACATTGCAGTCAATGCAAGCAATAAGCTTCAGCAAGGTGTTACAGCAGCTGCAGTTTCGGTTGAAAGTCAAATGCAAGAACTTGCTAAGAGCTATGACAAGTCTTATAATTCAGCACTGACTTCTTTCCGAGGACAGTATAAGCTTTGGAACAGTGTAGGAAAAATTTCTGCTACATCTACTGAAACAATAAAAACTAATCTGGACAGTCAGATTAGTTATTGGACTAATTACAATGCAAATATTCAGAATGTATCGTCAAGAAATATCAAGGGTATTAAAAACTTGGTTGCTTCAATGGATGACGGTTCTGAAGATAGTGCCAAAGCTTTAGCCGGTATGGCTGGTGCTTCAGATTCAGAATTGCAACAAATAGTAGATAAATATAAAACTCTCACAAAATCTCAGAAGACTACTGCTAAGAGTACCGCTGAACTTGATACCAACTTCTCAAAGAAGATGGCCAACATAAAGAAGACGATGCAGAATACTATCAATAAGATGGATTTATCTAAAAAAGCTAAGAAAAAAGCTACTGCTACCATTAACGCTTATGCTGAAGCTATCGCAGCAGGCAAAGATAATGTTACAGCTTCAGTAGAAACTGCTATGTCAGGCGCTAAGAGCATTCTTAATGTTACTAATACTAACGGTAGCAAGAACGGCAACGGTGAGAAAAATGCAAGAGGTACAAGAAGATCGGCTAATGTTTTTCTAGCCGGTGAAAATGGTCCTGAACTTATCGTTAATGCCCCGGACAGTCATGTGTTTACAGCTCATGAAACACAAGAATTATTAGATGGTAAGTTTCGTCAAGGCGATAATAACGCTACTGTGTCTATTGATGTTCAAGGTATGCTTAAGCAGTTATCTGAATTAAAGTTGCGAAGCAATAATATCAAGCCTAGTGTTAGTGATAAAGCAAGCAACATAGTTAATTCCGGTACTACAAACTACAATAATAGCGATAATTCATCAATTATTTTTTCACCAACTTACGAAATCCACGGTTCTGCAAGTCAAAAAGATATTGAAAGAGCGAATGAAATTTCCCAAGCAGATTTTGAAAAAATGATGAAAAAATATGAAAAGTCTAAGAAAAGGCGTTCTTTTTAAGGTGGTGAAAGCTTTTGAATATATATAAGACTATACAAGGCGATACTTGGGATAGCATCGCATATAAAATTTATGGTGATGAAAAATATACTGATTTTTTAATGCAAAATAATTTTGAGTTATTAGATATATTTGTTTTTAAAGCTGGCACTATTCTCAATACACCTGAATTACCTACTAGTCAATCAGAAGTTGAAGAGAATTATGATGAAGACTACGACTGGCGAACTGAAGGTGGTTAAAAATGAATAGCAAAGTAAGAAATACTGCTGTATCAGTTTTATATCACAACAGTAATACTAATAAGAAATATAAGCTTGATAAATTTATTAAGTCATTATCTTATACAGATACTGCTACTGGAGAAGGCGACACAATATCAGTTGAACTGTTTGATGATGGCAGGTTTCTTTCAGACCATTATCCAGGTAGGCAAGATCGCCTTGAATGTAAGATTAGAACCAAAAATTTAAATAAGTCAAATAGTCAGAATTATATCAACTGTGGGTCATTCAATGTTGATAAATTTGGAGCAAGCGGTACTGTTAATACTTTTAGCATTGAAGGTATTTCTACACCTAAAAATTCTGAATTTGCAAAATCTTTAAGGTCTAAAAATTGGAAAAAAACAACACTCAAAAATATTGCTCAGCAAATATGTAAGAGATATAAAATCAGATTATATTATCATGCAAAAACTATAAAAATAAAGTCAGCAGAACAAAGCAGTTCTACTGATTGCAGTTATTTATATAGTCTATGCCAAGAATATGGATTGGCTATGAAGATATACTCTAACAGATTAATTATCTTCGAAGAGTCAACTTACGAAGCAAAAAAGTCCGTAGCCATAATCAGACCAAACAAGATTATTGACGAGTCCTTTAACGCTGACATAGAGCTCATTATGCAATATACCGGCTATAAATTTTCTATTGAGACTAAGAAAAAAGTCAAAAGTTCGTCATCAAAAAGAACTAAAACTACTACTTCGACAACAAAATATTGGCATAAATTTATTGCCAAGCCCGAAATTATGAACGATATTGGGCAATGTGACAGTGTTGAAGAAGGGCACATTAAAGGTGCAGCAAGTGTTAATGAAGCAAACAAGAATATGACAGTAGTAACCTTTACTATTCCTGGCAATACACGAATTATTGCTACAAGTTGCATAAGATTATATGGCTTTGGAGCGTTAGACGATAAATATTATGTGAATAAAGTTACGCACAATTATGATGCAGATAGTGGTTACACAATGGAAATTGAAGCAAGAAGGATACAACAAAGATTAAGTGCATTGAAGAGGTGGTAACTAATGGCCAAGTTAGAATTTGGAAAAGTATCGTCAGTCAATTATGACGAAGGTACAGTTAGCGTTTATTTTTCGCACACAAGCGATAACAACACTACAGACAAGTTACCACTATTATCTTTAGGTACTATCTTTAGCGTGCCGGATGTGGATGACATTGTAGCAGTAATTACAGACGGCAATAACAAATTGGTACTAGGTAAAATTTGGGGAGGTCAAGGTGATGAAGTTCCTAAAAAGTTTAATAAAGATGTTTTCGGCTTTTACTTTGACGATGATACTAATATATCTTATGACAAAATAAGTGGAAAACTATCAATAAAAGCTAAGAAAGTGGAGCTGATTCAAGATGAGTAAAATAGGAAATTTCGGTAAGCAAATAGTTTTTTCGGTATCAAGCAAAAAAGTTTTAACATTCTCAGATTTAAACGAAACTATATCCGGCAGATGGTCAGACCATAGTGTGCAGTACAGAAGACCACAGGCTGAGTTCCTTGGTCCTTCGTCTATGCAGATAACTATGACGATAGTAGTTGATGCTGGTTTAGGAGTATCACCAGTCAAAATGAGAAGTAAAATTAAATCTTGTATTGATAATGGTAGCACAGAATATTTAGTTATTGGTGGCAGAAAATTAAGTCATAACAAATTCTATGTCTCACAAATGAGTGATACATGGGATGTAATTTATAAGAACGGAAAAGTTAGCAAAATGACTATGAACTTAACATTTGTTGAATATGCAAGGTAGGTTATAGGATTATGAATGTTTCGATTAATTATAATAATGAAAAAATCAAAGAAAGATTAACCAAACTTTTGACAACGCCAAAAGGAACAATGCCATTCGCAAGAGGTTACGGTGTAGATTATAGTGCAGTCGATATGCCTGCAATAGCAGCAGAAAATTCTTATTCAGTAGCAGTGATGGAAGCAGTAGATGAATACGAAAATGAAGTTACTGTTGATAGTGTAGAATTTACGAACGATAATAATTTCAATCCACTCGCTTTAGTTCGCTTGATAGAAAAAGAAGAAGTAGAGGACATTATTGATGAATTGGATGAGGAGGTAGATTATGAGTGGTAACAGATTGCCTGAATTGCCTGACATAAGTTTTGTTGATAGCTTATCTGTTGAAGACTTAAAAACTACAATGGTTAATAATTATCTAGCAAAATATGAAGAAGTCACCGGTAGCAGAACAACACTTGAAGCTGATAATCCTATTAGATTAATGTTATATGCTTGTGCTTTACCAATTTTCCAAGCTTTCCAGCTTGTAGATAGAGCAGGAAAGCAGAACCTACTTAAATATAGTTATGGAAATTTCCTTGACAATATCGGCGCTTTGAAAGGTGTTAAAAGACTAGGAGCTAAGCCGTCCACCGTTGATGTTAGGTTTTATCTTAGTCAAGCTAGAAATGAGGTCTTAACAATTCCAGCTGATACTAGAGTTTCAACCGGTGATTTTACTTGCTATTGGTCAACAACAGAGGACATAGTTGTACCGGTAGGAACTACAAATGTTAAAGCAAAACTTACTTGCACAGAACCAGGCGAAAAGTCAAATGGTTTTTTAGCAGGCGAGATTAATGTATTAGTTGATCAGCTTCCTTACATAGATTCGGTCGAAAATGTATTTACTTCAGTTGGTGGTGCAGAAATAGAAAGTGATGATAGCTTAGCAGAACGAATTTATTTGGCACCATCTTCTTATTCAGTAGCAGGTCATGCTGACGCTTATATTTATCATGCAAAAACATTTAACTCTGACATATCAGACATTGAAATACTTACAGATAGTTCTGCTACTGTATATATTACTATTTTAATGACTAATGGTAGAGTGCCAACTTTTGATGAAATAAAAGCTTTATTTGCTGAACCTGAAAAGCTTGCTGAAATATGCAATACGCACAGAAATAATCTTGAACGTGAAATCGGCGTTATGACTCAGATATGCAAACTTCTTGATGATGTTGATTTTAGCCATATAAATGAAGCCAAAGACCTTACTGAACAAGTTGAAATGCTCCGCCGTGAAACTATACTTGATGACTATTTTTCCGATTATGACCTCAGCACTTTTGATGAACCTTTTACCGATTATGATTTACGCAAACAAAAAACTGATGAACACAAGGAATATTCAAAATTGGTTGCATCCAGCTATTATTTCGCACATCCAAAAGTAAAAAGCAATCTTCAGGGAGGTGCTATAGGAATTCCAAGATAATGTATAAAAAGGCAAAAACAGTGTTTTACCTCTGCAAGAATCGCTCTATGATCCAAGCAATTTCCTATTACTTAAAAAGCCAGCCCGGCAGACAAACCGCCGGGCTGGTTATAATCAAGCTTATATTTCTGATACGCTCTACGACTTGCTCATAACACTATCAATTTATTATATGTAGTTTGTGAACAATGCCATAATATTTTATTACGCATTTAATTTTTCGTGTATTTTATTATTGTTTTTGTGTATTCCAAACAATTTTCTCCCCTATGAAATCATAAATTTTTTGCTGTTCTTTTAATATTTTAAAAATAATCATACCTATTAAAATTCCAATTCCATTAAGTATAATATCGTCCACATCAAATATTCTGCTCGGATAAGACAGCAGTATGTCAATGATAAGCTGTATTATCTCAATCCCAAATGAAAATAATATTGATTTAAAAAATAATACTTTATAATTAACTTTTTTACTTAAATACC
>ERZ772991.1860-NODE-1860-length-16701-cov-7.183948_pt1 | contig 16701 bp, 12 predicted proteins | sample MGYA00511128_ERZ772991 | MGnify/ENA primary metagenome ERZ772991 (study PRJEB29015, sample SAMEA2737655) | human gut metagenome | biome: human gut; feature: human-associated habitat; material: faeces | place: China | collected 2012 ... | reverse complement strand
CCGCAGCTGCCGGAGCGGTGCTTAAGCCGCAAGGCGGGAATTGTGCGGTATTGCCTTAGCATCGGCTTTCTTGCAGAATAAAAGCGCAGAATTTGGAACAAAATACCCGGCTTAATCCAGCATCCCAACCTCGGTATAATTCGGGGTGCCGGTCAGGTAATCGGCATACGAGATCAGCCCAAAATAGCGGTGGGAGGATTGAATCGTGTAGGGGGCGCCGTCCGTTCCGGTTGTGGTGCGGGTGTATGGCTCCGCACGGCAGAGCACCAGCAGCCGGTCTTGCAGCTGGGCCAGGATGGTGGTGCTGGTGTGGTCGTACCCGTTCCAGTTCAGCGGCGGCAGGGCGGGCTTTTCCGCTACGGTGCCGGCGGCAAGGTCAACCAGGTAGACGGGTGTTTTTGTTTCGGCATTGTCGTCCGTCCAGTCGTTGGAATAGTACTCCACAACCAGCTGGCCGTTCAGGATGCGGGTAATTGTCACATCAAACGCACCGCGCCCCTCATATGGGTCAGGCGGCAGGGCATCGGTTACGGTGCGGGTCTGCCGGTCAGCCAGCCCGGTGGCGGTCAGCTCGCCGGTGGTGTAGTCATATTCATATAAAGTATCGTCCAGCACAGCGGTGCTTATATTAGTGGTGCGCCCGGCGGAAGCGTTGGTGATCGGGTATTCCCGCAGCAGTTCTGCCGCGCCGGTGTCGGCATCTACTAGATACAGGCAGGAAGTCTGTGGCTCGCTGCTGTCATAATAAGGAGATACCGAAACCACCAGCTGCCGCCCGGTGCAGCCGATGATGTTGGCGGATTGCCCGCTGGTATCCCCGGCATCAAACAGGGTGGTGATGCCGCCGGTGGACAGATCGAGGCGTTTGATGCGGTCATAGCTGTCCCCGCTGGGGCAGGTGGAAAACCAGAGGGAAGAACCGTCCGTGCAGCAATAGAAACTTGAAATGTAATTGCAGTGGTACAGTACCTGTTCCACGCCGTAATCCTGATTCAGCCGCACGATGGACATGCCGTCGGAATCATATCCATAGACAAAGGAAAGATAAGTGCCGTCCCCAACCGGGCAGGGCAGCGTGACGGGCACGCCGGTAAAAAAGCAGGCCGGGCAGCTTGGGCTGTCATGCGTGCAGCCGGTAATATGGCAGGCCGGGGCCTGGGTGCCGGTCTGGTAGTCCGCATAGAGCACCTGCTGGTAATCGCCCGAAGCGGCAGTCATGGAGGTATAATATCCGTTTTCATCCCCCTGGTACAGCGGGCGCAGGCTGGGCAAATCAGGTTTCGCTGCCGGTTCCGCGGCGGCAGGGGAGGGGGACGGCTCCGCCGCAGAACTGCCGGAAGAGCCCGGCACAGCGCTGCAGCCGGAAAAGGCAACACAAACGGCGGGCACAAGCAGCAGTGCAGCCAGGCGCACAGCGCACGGCATGGTCTGGTTGAACGTCTTTTTCATGGGGCAAACCTCCTTTATGGCGTAACATCCCCGCGGTAAGCGGCGGCATCCTGCGGGGAGAGCGATGCTGCCGACACCCGCAGCCCTTGCCCGCTGCGGGCCACGCAAAGGTAAAGCTGGGCACTGACGCTGTAGCGTACCGCGCAGGGCTCGTGCAGCTGCAGGGGCAGCGTTTCCCAATCGGTGATCGCATCCCCGCCTAAAAATGCGGCGTAAGCATCCGCTATTTCATCCAGCGCGGAATCCGCAAAGCTGCACTGCTCCACCGTAAACCCAACGGGCAGGCCGCTGGCTGTCAGGGTGAGGGTGACATGGTTCTCATCGGATGTAAAAACATATTCGCTCTGGCCGGTATCGTCAGTGTAGGTAGTACAACTGTCTGTTTGCTGCATGGCGGAAAGAAGCACATCCGCCATGCTGGCAGGCAGTACCCCGGCCGCCTGCAGCTGCTGCACCGCGGCAAGGGTGGGGGCAGTGCTGGCTGGAGTTGAATCAGGCTCCACCATGGTGCGGGATGTATTTTGCCAGGTCATACGCCAGCAGTAAAGCTCCCGTGCGGCAGCACAGCTGCGCCCGGCGGGGCTTAACGCTTCAGCATCCTGCTGCACCGCAATGCTGTGCCCGGCGGCACGGTCCAGCACGGCAAAAACCGGCAGCGGCAGGGCCAAAGCCGCTGCAGAAAGTGCAATAGCCACAGCAGCCAACCGCAGTGCAGGCGGAAAAAACATTTTCCTTTCCCTCATGGCTCCACCTCCGGTTGGCTGCCCGCTTTTTGCAGGCAGAAGCTGACCGTGGTTCCCTGGCTGGGCACACTTGCAAATTGCAGCGTTGTGCCGTGCAAGGCGGCAATTCTGGCGCACAGGGCAAGCCCCATGCCGCTGCCGCCCTGCTCCCGTGCACGGGATTTATCTACCATATAAAACGGCTCGGTAATGCGGGCCAGTTCCTGCGGCGGAATGCCGCAGCCGGTATCCTGTACGCGGATGGTCAGCCGGGTGGGTGTTTCGTCCAGCAGCACTTCCACTTTGCCATCCGCCGGGGTGGCTTTGCGGGCATTCTGGATCAGGTTGTACAGCATATCGCACAACAGTTCCGGCTGGGCCAGCACCACGGCGTCACTGCGGGGTAGGGTGGGCACCGGGCTGCCCTGGGGCAGGGCGCGGCGCAGGCTTTGCAGTACACGGCCCAGGGGTACGGCTTCCAGCTGCGGGGGCTGTTGTTCCAGCCCCATCAAAGCCAACAGGTTCCCGCTCAACGCTTCCAACCGCTTGCTTTCGTGGTAGATATAATCAGCGGCGGTGCGGCGGGTGGCGGGGCTCACCTCGCCGCTGCGCAGGATATCGGCAAAGCCGAGGATGCTCGTCATCGGGGTTTTCAGCTCGTGGGTAAACGCGGCCACAAAATCATCTTTCTGGCGGGCGTTCTGCTGCAAGGTCTGCACGGTGCCCTCCACCGCCTGGGCCATCTCGTCAAAGCTGCGGCTTAAACTGGCAATTTCGTCACTGCCATGGATGGACGTGCGCTGGCTGTAGGCCCCGGCGGCAATCTGGCGGCTGGCCTGCTCCAGCTGCTCCAGCGGGCGGGTCATGCGGCGGCAGAGCAGCAGAACCAGGCCCCCGGCCAGCACCATGGCCAAAAGTTCTACGATCAGTGCATTTCGGGTGCGGGCCTGCCGCGCCTGCCACACGGGGGCGGCATCCTGCGCAATGACCAAGGTGATGCAGCGTTCCGGCAGAACGACCGTTCCGGCGCACAGCAGGGTATGGTTGTTCGCCAGCACCATGCGTGGCTCGCCATCCTGGGCAAGCAGGGCTTCCACTTCGGATAAGGGAACCGCGGTGGGCAGGGCATAATACAGGGAGGTTCCATCCACACTGTAAGCGGCGCAGGCAAGGCTGTTCTGCTCGGTGATGGCCTGCAAATAGCTGCCCACCCGTGCGGCCAGGCTGCCGCTGCCGGGTGTGACCAAGGTGCGCTGCATGGCGCGGCTTTCCCGCTGCCAGTCTGCAGATAACGTTTCCTGCGCGGTGTGCAGCTCCTGCCGGAACTGCTGCCCGATCAGCACCGTGTTGCACAGCGAAAGCACAACTGCCAGCACCACCAGCAGGGCAAGGGTCAGCTTGTGGGCAAACTTCATGGCAAAACTCCTGCTTTATATAATTTATATAAAAGGATAGGCAAAGCGGCGCTCATTCCCCGCGCTCCAGCACATAGCCCACACGGAATACGGTGCGGATCTCGTTCTTCCAGCCCAGCTTTTTGCGCAGCCGCTGGATGTGCAGATCCAGCGTGCGGCTGTCATACTCGGCATCCAGCCCCCACACGCGCTCATAGAGCACTTCGCGGTACAGCACAATGCCGCGGTTGCGCAGCAATACTTCCAGCAGGTCAAATTCCCGCGGGGTCAGGTGCAGCGGGGTGCCGCTGCGCGTTACCCGGCGGGCAGCCGGGTCCAGCACCACATCAAAAGCAGCAAGAGTACCCTGGGCTTTACCACAGCGGCGCAGCACCGCTTCCACCCGTGCCACAAGCTCGGTGGGCTCGAACGGCTTGGTAATGTAATCATCCGCGCCCAGGTGCAGCCCCCGCACACGGTCCGCCACCGCGGTTTTGGCGGTCAAAAAAATCACCGGGGTCTGCACGCTGCGCAGGTAGTCCAGCAGCTCGTACCCATCGGGGCCGGGCAGCATAATGTCCAGCAGGGCCAGATCATAGGTGTTTGCTTCAATTTTATCGGCGGCCTTGGTGCCGGTGGCAGCTTCGTCACAGGTGTAGCCCGCGCGCTCCAGCGTCAGGCGGATCAGCGCACGGATGGGCGCTTCGTCATCCACAATCAAAATAGGTTTCATGGGCGGATCCTTTGTCGTTTTGGCTTTTTGTGCTTCTTCACTTTCTAATTCTACTGTATACTTGTATCCAAAATCTTGCAAGATGGAAAACGCCCGAAAAAGCAGGAAACTTTTTGACAGTTCATAAATCTTTTTCAATTTACCCTATTGACAACGGTTGGCTATGTGTTACAATATTAGCAGTCGAACAGATAGAGTGCTAATAAAGATAACGCTTCCGCATAACGCCCTTGAACCTGCAAGGATATCAAGCCGCCGGGCACGAAGCAGCACTTGAACTGGTTCGCTGCTAATAGATAGAAAACCATTATCGTTGCCGATAAAGGAGGTTTGCGATATGAATACCAACCAATTTACCCAAAAAACGATGGAAGCCCTGCAGGCTGCCCAGCGTTTGGCAATTGAATATTCCAACCAGGCGCTGGAACAGGAGCACATGCTGGTGGCCCTGACCCAGCAGCAGGACGGCCTGATCCCCCAGCTGCTGACCAAGATGAACGTTGACCCCGGTACCTTTGAAACTGCCGCAGCGGAAAAAGTTTCCCAGCTGCCGCATGTGACGGGTTCCGGCCGTGACCCCGATAAAGTCTATATCTCCAATGAGCTGGACCAGGCCCTGACCGCCGCTGAAAAGCAGGCCCAGCAGATGAAGGATGAATATATCAGCGTGGAGCATGTCTTTATGGGCATGCTGCAGCGCCCCGGCCGCGTGGCTGGCGAGCTGTTCAAGCAGTTTGGCATCACACCGGAAAAGTTCATGCAGGTATTGTCCGCCGTGCGCGGCAACCAGCGCGTGACCACTGATAACCCCGAATCCACCTATGACGCCCTGAAAAAATATGGCCAGGATCTGGTGGAAGCCGCCCGTGCCAACAAGCTGGACCCCGTCATTGGCCGTGATTCCGAGATCCGCAATGTTATCCGCATCCTGTCCCGTAAGCGCAAGAACAACCCTGTGCTGATCGGTGAAGCTGGCGTTGGTAAAACGGCTATCGCTGAGGGCCTTGCCCAGCGTATCGTGCGCGGCGATGTGCCCGAAAACCTGAAAGACCGCACCGTGTTCAGCCTGGATATGGGCGCTCTGGTCGCCGGTGCTAAGTACCGCGGCGAGTTTGAGGAACGTTTGAAGAGCGTTCTGAACGAAGTTAAAAAGAGCGAAGGTAAGATCATCCTGTTCATTGATGAGCTGCACACCATTGTGGGCGCCGGTAAAACCGACGGCGCAATGGATGCCGGCAACATCTTAAAGCCGATGCTGGCCCGCGGTGAGCTGCACTGCATTGGCGCCACCACCCTGGACGAGTACCGCCAGTATATCGAGAAAGACCCCGCTCTGGAACGCCGTTTCCAGCCCGTTATGGTGCAGGAGCCCACGGTGGAGGAAGCGTTGCCTTGGTTCATAACGGTGTCAAAGTAACGGGTCTCATAGTACTTGTAGCCGATGTAGATGTTTTCTGCCTCGACAATGGCATCATTCATCTTAATATCGGGGTTGGCATTGGTCCACTGCAGGTCGCCGAAGTTCTGTGCAGCGGGAGAGTTTGCGTTCTTGACGGCATAGGTATCGGTCAGATGACCGGAGGGGCTGACCGCACCGGAGAGAATGTCGGCCACACCGTAGAAGCCGTAGCCGCCCGGCAGACCGACCTGCAGGATGGCGTCAACACCGACGTTGTCCTCGATCTCCTGCACCTCCATGGCGCTGGCATTATTCAACAGAACGATGACCTTGCCGCCGTTGGCCGCCTTGGCGGTGACGGCTGCATTGATGAGGTCGCGCTCGTCGTCGGACAGGCCCAGCGGGTCGGTCTGGTTCAGGTTCTGGGTGGGATCAACACCGGCGGTGCCGGGGTTGTAGCTGCCGTTTTCAGAGGCGCCGCGGGCAATCGTGACGATCATCACGTTGTTGTCGTTCATGCTGTCTTTCCAAGCGGCGTTCTGGCCGTCCAGCGCAGCCTGACTCGGCTCCTTGCTGGAGAAAACGCCAGTCGTGGAGGGTGCCGTGATGTGGTTGTACTCAATCGTACCGCCCCAGCTCTGAACCTCGGACTTGAAGGTGGGCTGCAGGGCCTCGTACATATCGGCCACGGTCTGGTTCAGGCCAAAGCCCTTGGCTTTGAAAGCCGCGACCATGTCCACGGTGTCGGCATCCGTGCCGGTGTTCTCCACAAGGCTGGAACCCATATCGCCGCCCTGTACGGGATAGTAGCTGGAGAAGCCCAGAAGGGTGATCTTCTGGGTCTCATCCTTGGTCAAGGGCAGTGCGCCGTTGTTCTTCAGCAGGACGCTGCCCTCTTCGCTCATCCGCTCACCCACATCCTGAATGCCGTGCAGCAACTCGGTAGTGGAGGTGTAGTCAGATTTGAAAGTATACAGGTCAGTGCCGTCGGAGTTCTCGGTCACGAGCTTGGTGCTCTTGGTGCCCAGGAACTTGTCAATGTCAGTACGGAATCCGTCCACGACGGTCGAGGCGCAGACGCTGAGCGCCAGCAGCGATGCCGTGGCTGTGGTCACGCCGCGCCAGACGCGGCGGCCGGATTTTTTCTTACTCATGTTTTTCCTCCTTGTGTATCCTTGTGTATATCGTAATCGCGTGTAGGGCGCGTTACTTCTTGCTGCGTTCCTTGTTAGCCTTCTGCTCCTCGGGCAGGTTTTTCTCAACCGTCCAGAACAGGATCAGGATGACGGCGCCGATGATATAGCAGACGGTCTCGACCCAGATATAGCTGACAGAGATCGCGGTCTGCACACTGGCGGTCTGGGCGGCGGTGCCCAGAGCGACATCGGCGGCTTGGTTATAGCCGCTGCCGTTCAGCATGGCGCTGAAAATGGAGTTGCAGATCGGCGTGGCGGCGACCATAAGGGAGCTGTAGATGCTCATGGTCAGACCGTCGGTGCGGATGCCGGTGCGGTACTCAATGTGGTCGATAACGTCGGCAATCATGGCCAGGATCAGATAGCAGGCCGGGGAAGAACCCAGACACTTGAGGGCCACGCCGATGGCGACCGGCACGATGTTGCCGCCGCCCAGACCTGCGATGATGCCGCCCACGGCACCCAGCAGCATGAAGCCGCCGCAGACCAGACGCTTACCGAACTTGTTGGCCAGAGGTACCACAAAGACCGCAGCCACGGCCATCGGGATAGCGCCCATGATGCTGAGCAGGCCCTGGGAGGCACCCCATGCGTCCGCCGTGCCGAAGAAAGTGTTGTCCAGAACCCATTTGCAGAAGTAGCTCATGGAGCCGTTCTTCATCGCGCCGCTCCACTGGAACAGCATATAGAACGCCATGACGATCCACCACATGCGGTCACCGGTAACGGCCTTGAGCTGCTCGCCCAGCGTGGCGGACTTGGCAGGGATCTCGGTGTCGGCGCGGCCTTCCTCGGTGACGCGCTCACGTGTGAAGAGGAACTGCAGGTAGATGGTCAGTGCGCTGAAGATGGCGACGGCCAGCATGGTGAGGAACCACAGGTGCTGGTTCTCCTTCAGCGCGAAGGAAACGAGCATCGGGAATACCATCGAACCGCAGCCCATAACGCCCAGACCCGCCACGTTGGTGAAGGAAGCCAGCGCACCGCGCTGCTTGCTGTCACGGGTAGAAACGGGGATCATGGTGGAGTTGGCGGTGTTGTAGATGGGGTAAGCGACTGCGTAGTACAGGTTGTACGCGATGGCGATCCAGACCATCTTGGCCATGCCCTCAAACGGCACGATAAACATCAGCACACTGGCGACGGAAAGGGTCAGCGCGGAGAGCAGGATCCACGGGCGTGCCTTGCCGGCCAGAGCCTTGGTGTGCTCAATCAGCTGACCGACGATGAGGTTGGACGCCACGATGAGCACCGTGGAGACCAGCTGCAAGGTCGTCAAAAAGCCAAGATCAAGCTTGAGGACATCGGTGAAGTAGTTCTGCAGGATGCTGGTGAAGATGCCCGAGGAAAGCAGTGCGCCGAAGGGGCCGATAAAATAGCCCAGCAGCATTTCCGGCATCTTGACGTCGTCGCTGGTGATACGGGACTTCGTCAGCGGCGAGGACCAGAAGTTGGATTTCGAGGTTGACATGATAGAGAGTCACTCCTTCTTTGTATATATAAGCAATTTGTTTATGCTATGCCTTTACGCCTTTGCCGTAACGGTATATTCCCCGCTGCCAAGCACCTTTTCTTCCCCGCTCGGCAGCACGACGGTGCATTCGGTGCCGACGGGCACCGCCACGGTCATCGTCATCTCGCCGTCCGCGATCTTCCATGCAGCCTTGATCACGCCGTAGGGCGTGCCCACCGTGCCTTCAGCCTCGGTGATGCCGCCGCCGACCACCGGCGCAAACTTGAACTTGCGGTACCCGGCCTCGGTAGGCTCCACACCCAGCACACGGCGGTAGAGGAACGCGCCCACCGCGCCGCTGGCGTAGTGGTTGTACGAGATCATCATGTCGGTCCCGTCGTCGCCGATTGGACACTCGCCGTTCTCGTCCAGACCGTCCCAACGCTCCCAAACCGTGGTTGCGCCCACGCGGACCTCATACAGCCAGCTGGGACACTGTGTGTTCAGCAGCATCTTGTAGGCAGTGTCGGCGTGGCCGTTGTCGGCCAACGCAAACAGGATGTACGGCGTGCCCGGGAAGCCTGTGCCGATCTTGTAGTCGTTCTTCTCAACCAGCTTGACCAGATTCTCGGCAGCCTTCGCCTTGACGTTTTCGGGGAACATATCCAAGTACAGCGGCAGCACATAGGCGGTCTGGAATTCTTCCTTCGTCTTGCCGCTGCCGTCGGTCAGCACACTGCAATAGGCATCGGCTACCTTGTGGCTCAGCTCCTTGTACTTGGCGGCGTCCTCGGTCTTGCCAAGGATGCGTGCAATTTTCGCCAGTGTACCGCTGGTGTTGCACAGGGACGCCGTGGCGGTGTACTTGCTGCGGGCCTGCCACTGACTCATTTTCGGCACATCGGGGGCGACCCAGTCGCCAAAATGCAGCACCGACGGCGTGTGCCAAATGTAACGGTGCTTGCCGATGCCGAACCCGGCCCAGAAGCGGCACGCCTTGACGTACTTCTGCATGGTGGGGTACATCATACGCAGCACGTCCAGGCTGCCCGTGGCCTCGTACAGAGCCCATGGCACCAGCACGCAGGCGTCGCCCCACCAGTCCACGGCCATCTCGGGCATTGTGGCGGGGAAACCGTAGCCCTGCACAGGCACGGTGTTGGGGATGCCGCCGGTGGGCAGCTGCTCGGCCTTGACATCGCGCAGCCACTTCTCCAAAAAGCGGCTCAGTTCAAAGTTGTACAGCGCGGTGGGCGAGAACACGGCAATGTCTCCAGTCCAGCCCATGCGCTCGTCGCGCTGGGGACAGTCCGTCGGTATATCAACGAAATTCGACTTGGCGCCCCATGTAATGTTGGACTGCAGTTTGTTCAGCATCTCATTGGAGCAGCGGAAGGAACCGCTGTGCTCCACATCGGAGTAGAGCGCCACGGCCTCGATTTCCAGATCCTTCGCATCGACGCCCTTGACCCCCGCATAGCGGAAGCCCATATAGCTGAACCGCGGGCTGTAGGTCTGCTCGCCGTCGCGGCAGGTGTAGGTCGCCGTGGCCTTGGCCGTGCGCAGGAAGGTCGTGTTTAAGCTGCCGTCGGGGTTCAGGATCTCGGCGTGGCGCACGGTCACGACCTGCCCGGCCTTGCCGTTGAATTTGATGCGGACAACACCCGCAAGGTTCTGGCCGAAGTCGTAAATCGTCTCGCCGTCGGGGGCGGTCATCACGGCCACAGGCTTGCGCACCTCGTGGGCCTTGACCGGGGCACCGTAGTCCGCCGTGATGGCGGGGGTGACTTTCAGCGTCTCGGGCGCGGCGTTGTGCCAATCGCTGATTTCCTGCGTGGCATCGTAGGTCTCGCCGTCATACAGATCTGCCATCCGCACGGGGCCGCTCTCGCTGACCTGCCATGTAGCGTCGGTGCCGATGGTCTCCGTCGTGCCGTCCATGTACTCAATGCGCAGCTCGGCCAGCAGAGCCTGACGGTCGGCAGTCACGCGGTTTTTGCGGGTAAACACAAAGCTGCCCACCGCCCAGCCGCCTGCAACCGTGAAGGTCAGCGTGTCATTTCCTGTAAAAAGTGTCGTTACATCGTATGTCTGATACTGCAAATAGGACTTGTAGCTCGTGAAGCCGGGGGCGAAGTATTGCTCGCCCAGCTTTTGGCCGTTCAGCTCGGCCTCGTAGATGCCCATGGCTGTGGCGTAGAGCCGCGCGCGGGCAATGGGTTTGTTCGTTGTGATTTCCTTGCGGAAAACCATCGGCACGGGGCTGACCTTTGCCTCGGTGAAGTGGTAGCTCGGGTCGCTGATCCACCGGCCCTTCCAGGGCGTCTCCATGCGGCCTGTCTCAAAGGCAGTGGTGGCGGTGGCGGTCTCGCCTGCGTCGTCGGTGGCGTTCAGGCGCACGCTGTAGGTGGTGAACGGCAGCAGCGCAGGGCCGACGTAGGCAGCGCTCTGGCCGCTGGTCACATGGGCGGACCAGTCGCCGACGGTCAACTCGGCGTCGGCCAACTGTGCGCCCCGGCGGTCACTGCTCAGGGAAAACCCGATGCGGGGTGTGGAGCAGTCGGTCACGCAGCCGGCGGCCAGATGCTCCACCGTCAGGCGTGTGATTTCAAACATGTGTTCTCCTCCTTCGTCGGACGGGCAGCCCGTCCGGAGATTCTTCCTTTTTTCTGCAAGCCTACCATACCACAAGAATCATGCGGCGGCGCATAATTTGCACGAAATGCGCTCTTTTTCGCACAAACGGTTTTTGGTTTCGTCGGATTTCACAAGGCTATGCGCTTGTTTTTTGTACACATTGCCAAATACGGCATCCAAGCATAGCCTTTTTCCGCACAAACAACGCCCCCTGCACGGCGTTTGCCGATGCAGGGGCGTAAAACTTCATTTTTTATTCTTGCTGCGGCTGCCCCAGCGGAATCAGCACGCGCAGCTCAAACCAACCCTCGCGGGTCGTAATTGTCGCGGTACCGCCGTATTTTGCGGCGGCGTTTTGTATGCTTTTTACACCGAAGCCATGGTACAAGACATCCTTTTTCGTCGTGACGGGCAGGCCCTTCTCAAATTTCAGCTCACCGTCAAAGCAGTTTTCAATGCGGATGGCCGCAAAGCCTTTTTGCCTCGCCTCGCTCAGGTGGATGAGCCTGCGCTCCGGGTCTGTGATTTTGTCGGTGCTCTCGATTGCGTTGTCCAGCGCATTGCCGAACAGGTTGCTGATGTCCATCACGTCCATAAAGTCCAGCGCTGTGCCGTCAGCCACGCAGGTCAATTGAATGTTTTTGGTGCGGCAGGTCAGACTTTTGCCTGTCAGCACCGTGTCCAGCACCTTATTGCCGGTGTCGTTCTGCGCCTCGTAGGCTTTGATTTCCTGCTCCATATTGTCCAGCACGGCATTGCGTTTCTCGCCGCTCTCGGCGCGAAGCACCGCGATTTGGTGCTTCAAGTCATGATATTTTTGGTTGATGAGATCAATGCTCTCCTGCCGGATTTTGTAGTTTTCATACTGGATGTGCAGCATGTTCCGCAAGGCATCCGCCTCGCGCTGTGTCAATAAATCTCGCAGCTGCGATTGATATGCAAACAGCAGCGCCACGCCGCCGAAATAGACAACCGTGCGCATTGTGTAAATTTCCATCGTGCCGCGGGCCGAAAACGGCGTGTTCAGCTGCGTATAGCTGATGCTGGACAAAATGTAGATGGCTGCCGCCATGACCGCCGCGATGCAGGTCGTGCGGGGCCGAATGTCAAACTGAATGCTGCCCGTGCTGCCGCCATCCTCCAGAAGCCACATCAGGCCGAAGATGATGCCGAACCCCGCCGCAATAAAGAGCACCAACGCAGGCAGGCTTTGCAATGCTGCGATGTAACGCGCAAAATATACATACATCTGCCATGTCAGCGCCCCGGCAAAACCCGCCAGAATAAACGCCCGCGTGCAGAAATACCCCACCTGCCAGCGGTCTGCACGGGTGGCCGCCGCCATAAAAAGCAGCATAAGTGCGACAGAAACCGCGTACAGCACATTGAACCGCCAGCCGTTAAAGCCGTCGGTGGCCACAAGGTAGAGTGCCAATGCCGCCAATGCACCGCCGTACAGCGCCGCACGCTTGACCCCGCCGTAGCGCGGAGGCAGAAACCGCAGGTACAAAAGGCAGGACAGCCAGTCTGCCAGCGCCGTGACAAGGCGCGGAATATCCATCTCATAATAAGGAATTTTCAGCGGCATACCGTCACCCTGCCCCGTTGATATAGTCGTTCAGTGCATCCAGAAATGCCTTGCGCCGCGCTCGGGCCAGCGGCACACGGTCTCCGTGGACGATGGCATCCTCACCGTCCATTCGGTCAACGTGTTCCAGATTCACAAGGCAGCCCTTGTTTACGCGGAAATAACTGTCCTGCGCCAATTTTTCCTCGGTCTCCGTCATGGAGCCCGGGGCGGTCACCTCCCCTTCCGCCGTGTGAAAGACCAAGTCATGCCCGCAGTTCTCGATCCAATAAATGGCCGAGGTGTCCAGCTTATGTGCCGTGCCGTGGGCGTTTATCTGCAAAAAGTGCCGTGCGCGGCGCGCCACGCGCTCCACGGCGCGGCCAAGTCTCTGCGAAAACGCATAGTAGCTGACCGGCTTCAGCACATAGTCCAGCGCATCGACGGCATAGCCCTTGATGGCATACTGCGGCGAATTTGTAATAAAGATAATGATAACCTCGGTGTCGACCTTGCGGATTTCCTCGGCAGCCATCATGCCATCCATAAACTTCATCTCGATGTCCATCAGGATGATGTCATAGACAGCCTTATAGCCAAGTGCGATCTCGTCGCCGTCGGAAAATTCTGTCACGGTAAATTTTTCGCCCGATACCGCGCTGTATTTGTCAATATATTCGCGCAGCTGGCTGCGGTAGAGCTCGTCGTCTTCGACAAGGGCCAAACGAATCATACCCGGCACGCCCCCTTTTGTTTTTATACTAAATGTAGCATGTTCGCCGGAAAATTGCAAGGAAAGCCGCGGATTTCCATTCTTATCGGTTTTCCGCTGCCTTCGGCTGACACTTCCTACCGCCGGGCGCACCAATAAAAAACCCGCATTGGTTTTGAATGCCAATGCGGGTTTTTGGTTTACGGGGCGGCAGACGGTCTTACGCTCTCATCAGCGTTCCCTGCAGGCTCTCCAATGCAGCCATGCGGGCGCTGACAGCAAAGACGCTGGCAACGTGGGTCAGCTCGTCGGACCGGATATCTTCCGGGATCGTGCGCGCCAGCACCGTGCAGTGGTCGATGGCGTCAAAGCGGACACCTGCTTTGCGGCACAGCTCCACCGTGCGGTGGGCACAGCCGGGCATCGTGGCCAGGGCCGCCACGGCGTCCGGTGCTTGGGCGGGGTGGGCTGCGCCGGTATCGCGCAGCTCCTTGCCCAGCACAGTGCCAAAATGCTTCACCGCACGGCGGTTCGCGCAGCCCGGCAGCGGATCCTCCGTTGTCAGGTCCAGCTCCACCGGCTGGCGGATAAAGTCCGTGTACTTCCGTGTCAGGCGGCTGTACTCCCGCTGCAATTCCTTTCTTGTCAGGTCCGTATACTGCATACTTTTCCACTCCTCTTTTACTTGCATCGACTATTATACACGTGGGAGTGGTGTATGTAAAAAGTATTTTCTGTATATCTGGTATACAAAATATACATGACAGACTGTTTTAGCAATTTTTTTGGATATGCAGCAAATGACAGCAGCCCTCTCCCCTGCTCTCACAGCTGCGCCAGCGCATCGCGCTCCTGCAGACGGAGGGCGGCGTGGCGGTAGCTGAACACAAAATAGACGATCTCTGCGGCGGCGGTCAGCGCCCAGGAGCAGGGATACAGCAGGTAGAGCGCCGGGATTGTGTGGAAGTGGGCAAAGATCGTGTAGACCCACGCAACGCGGAATATGCAGGACCCAAGAATTACGATGACCGTCGGCCCTACCGTCTTGCCGAGGCCGCGGGAGGCGGCAATCGTGCAGTCCATGAACGCCGAGGTGCAGTAGGCCCAGCCCATGACCATAATGCGCTTCATGCCCGCGTCGATGACAGCGCTCTCGGTCGTGAACAGCGCCAGGAACTGCCGCCCAAAGACGAGCAGCCCGCCGCCCAGCACCGCGCCCAGGCCAAACGAGTAGGCCAGCGCGATGAAGTAGCTTTTCTTGACGCGGTCCAGCTTGCCCGCGCCGTAGTTCTGGCTCATAAAGCTGGCGCAGGCCATGTAAAACGCCGCCATAGCGTCATAAACCATCCCGTCGGCGTTAGCTGCGGCGGAGTTGCCCTTGACCATCAGCGAGTCGAAGGAGTTGACGCCCGCCTGAATAAAGAGGTTGGCAATCGCAAAGATCGCGTTTTGCAGGCCCGCGGGCACGCCCAGCATCAGGATGCGCTTTGTCATGTTGAGGTCCAGCCTTACCTTGCGGAAATCCAGCGCATAGCAGTCGCTGACCTTTGTCAGCGCGTGCAGGATCAGCCCTGCCGAGACGCACTGGGCAATCGTGCTGGCCAGCGCGACACCGGCGACATCGAGCTTGCAGACGATGACGAAAAACAGGTTGAGCAGGATGTTCAGCACGCCCGCAAACGACAGGTAGGCCAGCGGCTTTTTTGTCTCGCCGATAGCGCTGAACACTGCGTTGCCGAAGTTGTAGAGCGCCAGCGCCGGCATACCGAGAAAGTAGACCCGCAGGTACAAAATCGCACCGGGCAGCAGGTCCTCCTTGGTGTTCAGCAGCTCCAGCAGCGCAGGCGAGCCGAACAGGCCGACGAACAGCAGCAGCACACCGGCGGCCAGGCTGACCAGCAGCGCCGAATGGACGGTCTTACTGACGTCCTTGGGGTGCCCGGCACCGTAAAAGCGGGCGACCAGCACGTTGACGCCATTGCTCAAGCCGATCAGAAAGCCGGTGAACAGTGTGACAAACGTCGCCGTCGAGCCCACGGAGCCGAGTGCCGTGGAGCCGGCGAACCGGCCCACAACGGCAACGTCGGACATGTTGAACAGAATTTGTAAAAGGTTGGATAAAGCCAGCGGCAGGCTGACCAGCAGAATTTGTTTGGCCAGCGGCCCTTCGATCATGGTTTTGGATTTTGAGGTGGTGCTCATGATGGATGGTTTTTGCTCCTGTTTTAATTGTGACTGCACAGTAGGGGCCGGGCATACCCGGCCCTCGCGCGTAAGGCAGATGGTTTCTTGCGGGAAAGCCGCGGTCCGCACGTATGCGGACCCTACAGTTCTGCTTTTCGGTTTGTAGGGGTCGGCGTCCTCGACGCCCCGCGGGCGGATATGCAATCCGCCCTTGCATTTTTCCATTACATCTTGTGATCCGCAAAAATCGGGTCGTCCTGCCACAAAACGACCCGGCCCGCTGCGCGGGTCTTGTTCATGTCAATGATGCGCTGGTTGCTCGACCCGCGGAAGCGCAGACTGATGTCGTACTGGTCCTGCACAAAGTCGCCGTCCACAAGCACATCTATATATTGTAAAAACTCGTCGGTGACCTCGCATCGCCCGGGACCGGGCTGCCAGATCTCGTGCTCCAGATTGTTGCCGGTGTAGCACCAGATCGTCTTGTTGGGGTACAGCACCTTTACATTTTTAATAAAGGGCAGCAGCTCCCGCTGGTTCTCCGGCTCAAACGGCTCGCCGCCCAGCAGCGAAAGCCCATTGATGTAACCGGGGGCCAGACTCTCCAGTATTTCATTGCGAACTTCCTTGGTAAACGGCGCACCGAAGCCGAAATCCCATGCCACGGCATTGAAGCAGTTCGGGCAGTGGCGGCGGCAGCCGGAAACGAACAAGCTCGTGCGCACGCCCTCCCCGTTGGCAATATCACAATATTTAATGGTTGCGTAATTCATGGTGTTCTCCTGCGGGGACATCCCCATATCTTGTGTCGGGCGGGCGTTCCGCCCCCAAACCCTGACATAGTATACCAGCTTTGGGGGCATACTGCAAGGGGGAGCATGATTTTCGCAGAAGATATTTGAACGCTGCATCGACAAACTGTGTAGAACCACTCAAAATCACCAAAATTTCAGTCTTATTTTTGGCAGGGCTTTTTTGCACGTTGAGGCGACGAAAACGGAATATTTTGTTTTCGCTTGCTTGCTGGACACTATATCTTGTGGTTTTATGGATTGACTTTTTGCCCCCGGTGCGGTATTATAGTCTTGCTCGCAAAACGGGCAATTTACGAATCGGCATTTCATCTGTATTCTATACAGTTCGTATTGAGCGCACTGTATTTATTTTTTTGTAAAGAGGAGTCACCATGAAGATCATCAAGCGCAACGGCAGCGAGGCTGTCTTTGACATTACAAAAATTATTGCGGCCATCACG
>ERZ772991.1851-NODE-1851-length-16769-cov-27.530693_pt1 | contig 16769 bp, 21 predicted proteins | sample MGYA00511128_ERZ772991 | MGnify/ENA primary metagenome ERZ772991 (study PRJEB29015, sample SAMEA2737655) | human gut metagenome | biome: human gut; feature: human-associated habitat; material: faeces | place: China | collected 2012 ... | reverse complement strand
CCACATCATACGTGGGCCGCAGCAGGCATCCAAGATCAGTTTGTCCGTTTTCATATTCATTCGCATAATCCGTAAAAGCTCATGCAACTGGTCGCTGTATCGTCGTCGAATAGGCTGCCCGTCGCATTCTGCCATTGGACGTAGCGCACGACATCATGAATCGTCGGATATTTCTCTCCGCTGGTGATTGCGTGGGCAGGTATTTTGTCCGGGCCGAAAAATTCTGAACGCAACCGGTCGCCGCATTGTAATTCCTGCTCAATCTTGGCAATGTAGTCTATCCGCTCCGGGGCCTGCTGGGCAATATTGAGGATGTCCCGCTGATTCGCCATCACGCACGGCCAGCAGCCGACACGTTTGTAGCCCATTTTGTAGAGCGGGTTCGGCTCCAATCCTGCGTCGAGGATGTAGTCGATTACCTGCTGCGCCGACCAGTCAAACACGGGCCGAAGCAAATCGTCGGCGAACTTCTCCCGGAATGCCCGTACCTCCTTGCCCCGATAAGTGTGCTTTTTCGGCTTGCCGTTTTTGTCGTAACCGTAAGGCTCGAAATAGTACTTGAAGTACGTACATTGCGCCGACATCTTCGCCCGGCTGGCCGATTCTGCTGCCCGGATGCCCTGTATCATCAGCATATTGTCCTGCACCTCGTCCAGCACGTAGTCGATACAGGGCTTCGTCTTCAATTCCTGCGTGCAGAACCGCGCCCGCGTCGAGGGCCAACGCTTTTTCTGCCGGGCAAGATCGACCATCCCGTCGTATTTCTTCGACTTGAGCGTCACCAAATCCAAGTGGAGCTTATCCGCGATCCGGTTGATGTACTCGTAGGTCAACGGATGCTCCCACCCCGTGTCGCAAAACACGGTCGTAAAGTTCTTGGTGATATGTTCGCGCGTCCAAAGAAGCGATGCAAGGCTGTCCTTGCCACCCGAAAAGGTGATTATGACTTTCATTTTATCGTTCGTTAAAGGTTAACTGAGGGGACTGGGGCTTCTTCGACTGCTCGATGCTCGTTACTTGGTTTTCCATAGTTGATTGTTTTTTATTCGCATAATCCGTATCTCAACATGTTTTCAAATATCCCCATCATCGGGGCCTTTACGATACTGTTTCCGGCCAGCTTGTACTGCTGTGTATCGCTGATTCCCGCAGCTTGTATCTTGTTAATGTCACTATCCGAAACATCCATCAGCCGCAAACACTCGCGGGGCGTAAGGCGGCGGATGCAGCCGGCATAGTCCAGCAGATTGTTTTGTTCCCACGCGCTGCCTGTAATCGTTCCGGGAAGATCCGCTTCGCCGCCTTTGTTGAAGCCGCGTCCCCGCATCAGGATTTTCGGTTCAAGTCCGCTGCCCGATTTCGTCGTTATCGTCGGGCTGGTGCCAGTCGGATCGTATACCCAGTATTGCTGTCGGTTCCAGTCCGTTTGCTTCGTTGCGCCGATCTGCATCACATAATTATCCTGTTTGCTTATTTTGTGTGCTCTTGCATTTATCGTCATGGCAACACCATTAAGATCGGCTATTTTTGCAGGCTTAAACGGTTCATTTCGGCCTGTCTGCTTTTGCAGAAATTTCAGCATTGTTTCGCTCAGATAATACTTCTCGTCTACCTCCAATTCCAATACGTCTTTCAGCCGCTTTTCCAGCCTGACCGGATGCGGGAATTCATACCAGCAGCCGTTAAGAATGGAGAGCATAAATACACGTTCCCGGTTCTGCGGGACGCCGTAATCTTTGGCGTTGAGTATTTCCGTATAATTGACATAACCGAGCGAGCGAAGCCACGATTCCCATTTGAGAAACAGCGGACGGTATTTCTCCGATATGAGGGCTTTCACATTCTCCATCAGCAGGAATTTAGGATGCTTGGCCGCGATCGGCCGACGGCATTCCCATAACAGGGATGAACGGGTGCCCGAATCTTCTTCGAAACCCTTCTGCTCTCCGGCGCTGCTGATGTCGGTACACGGAAACGAGTAGGTGAACAGATCGAAGTCCGAAACGACGTCCCAATCGATTTTCGTGATGTCGCCGTAATTTCGGTCTGCCAGCTCCGGGAATACTGCATCGTGAGCCTTAATCGCCCATTTGTCAATCTCCGACCAGCCCACGCACTCGTAGTCCGCGCCGATGTCCCGAAGAGCCATCAACTGACTGTCATAGCCGGAAAAACTTGTGAATACTCGTAATTTCATAGTCATAATCCGTAATAACTCATGCAGCTGTCTTTCCCACCCGAAAAGGTGACTATGACTTTCATTTTATCGTTCGTTAAAGGTTAACTGGGGCTTTCAAGCACCACAAATGCTGCCCATTCACACGCTCAAGAGTGAAATTATCTTTAAGAGAGCCGCCCAAACGACGGAATCGAATATAGGCCATTGCTTCATCCCGTGTATAATACTTTTTCCCAGATTGCACACTTGGCGGCCGGCCATCTTTAAGCGCCTTGTCGAGGTTTGCGTAACTGACAAAAGCCGTATAGGCATTCGTGTGTTTGAGGTATGCCTGCTTGCTTTGCATGGTGGCTATCAATCGGCGAATATCTTTCACGTTGTAGTCCTGCAACAGCCACACGGCCTGTCCCGCAGTTATGGGCTCGGGCATCGAAGCAATACATGGCGCGTTCGTGGCGATCCATTCTATGAGTTCCACGGCCTCCGTCTCTTTTCCCCCTACAACCCCCTTTTTAGTATCTACCAGTGTGTGTGTATATTCTTCTATTCTTTCTTTCTTATATTCTTTAGTTGTGGTTATTTGTTGGTTATCTGTTGGTTGTTTGCTGGTTGTTTGTTGGTTATCTGTTGGTTGACAACCATTATCAAAACCATCCTGTGCTTGTTGGTATAAGTCATAATTACAGACAGTTATGATAGTATATTTGCGTGTTCCCGACTTGGTTATAAACCCGCAATTATCCAGCTTGTCTATTGCGGTGCGTATTTGCATCTCCGAAAGTCCTGTCTCTTCGGACAGCTGTCCTCTGCTGGTTACCAATTGTCCGCGGTCAATGATTAAACCCTTCCACTTCTTGGCCCGGTAATTTGCCTTCAAAATGAAATGCAATGCCAGCCGTACGCAGTTCGTATCCGGATACCACTCCCAATCGAGGAAGCTGCGGTACATCTTAATCCAACTGTTATTTGAAGTGTTACACATTGCGAATTAATCGTTTGTAATAATTGATCTTATCGGACATCTCCGACCTCGACATTTTGAATACGCTGTGCTTACTGCGTTCAAGTTCTTCAACGACTGCAAGTCCGTATTTTCGGATCAGTACTTGGCGGTAAACTCCAATGCGACCAGCAGAATGCCTGTTGCAAACCCTGCATTGGGCGTGACAATTCCTTTCGTCCCATCTCGTAGACCTGTGAGCTCGGTCTATATAGTGCCCGCAATCGCATGTTTCAGGCGCTATGGGCGCCCCGCAGGTGATGCAGAAACCTCGCCCACCCGGACAGTCTCGATGACGTATAAAAAGGCTGAAAACACGGTCGTATTCCCGTTCTAAATCTGTCATGCGTTATAGCCTATTTGGCGCATCTGCTCCTTCTCGAAACTCAGTTGCGTACGTAGTATGTCTACTTGATGGACACACGTGCGGTTGATCCTGTCGAGCATGTTAACGACCTTGTTCTCCTCGGCACAGGACGCCCGAAGTATTTCTTTTTGGATACTCGGCGCCAGAGGTATCAGGTCTTTCAGCCGGGAGGCTTTCAGCATCGCCAACTCCTGTTCGTATTTCGCCTTCGACAGGAGATAGCCGCTACGCGCCATACGCACACTCAGTTCTGACATGCGCTGTGAAATTGCCTGCGGCTCAGTAGGCGGTTCTGCTTCAATGAAGAGCTGCATTTCCTCGATCTCTTTAAGTTCAGATGTATCCATGGCTTAGAAGGGAAGATCGTCGGGGTCAGATTGCATTTGGGAGGTAGTAGAGGTGCATGAAGCCTGGGATTCCCTGCGCCCCAAAATCCTGACCGTATCGGCCATGATCTCCGTGATGTATCGTTTGATGCTATCTCGGTCGGTATAGTCGCGGGTTCGCAACCGACCTTCGACGTAAATCTGCGCCCCCTTCTTCACGTATTTATCCACGATATCCGCGGTATTGCGCCACGCCACCACATGATGCCACTCCGTTATCTCCTTTACGGTTTTTGTTTGCCTGTCGGTGTAACGGTCGGTCGTCGCCACACTCAGGCTGGCAACCTTGGCGCCCCCGTCCAATACACGAACTTCGGGATCAGAACCTACATTCCCGATGATGATGACCTTGTTTACCATATTTTCGTTGTTGTTTTTTGGCGAATATTTTTAACCTGCGGATGGCATCCCACTCGCGCGTGGATTGTTCAGGGAGCGGACGAAGCATATCAATCGCCCGAATCACCCTGCGCATATCGGAATTGGATACATTCATTGCAGTGGTTTTTTAAAAGTAGTCTTGATAATAGTCTTGCTCGACCTGGCGGGCGGGAACAACACTTCCCCCGTCTCCGGATCCGCCAAGCCCGATGCAGGCATACTGCGCAGCATCATCTCCCGCTCTTTGATGTCCACTTTTAAAGCTTCAAGCGTTTCATACATATCTCGCAGTTTGCTGTCGCCGCACATAGAATAGTCGTATTTTACGCCCGATTCGGCCTCCTCCAGCCGGCAGTCCCCGAACTGGTGCGATTTGCCATATTTAGACAGTTCGCGGAGTGTGATATCACGCACCTGCGTATCGTCCTTGAATTGCTTGATCGCATTCTCCATGCGGCTGATCTGGATATACGCCTCGATAGGGCTGATGTCGCCATTTACGACGGCGCTGATGGCCCTGCCCGCGAGATCGGCAATGGATGCCGTATCTCCGAATAGTGTTATCTGCTGATTCATGCTTTATTTTCCCTCGTTAAATTGTAGTATTCGGTAACTTTGACATTGACTTTCGGAAGCATTTCTTGATCGACGATATACTTGGACTCCAAGAACCCGGCTAATGAGAATCGCTTATTGGCTCCTTTGGCGTTTTCCTTAGCCTTGATTATCTCTTCGAACAAGTCCAAAGTCAGCAATTCGTCAGTAAGCGTAGGCTTGGAAGCCGGGCCGACATCCTCATGCCGAGGCAGCCGGTCTATGTCATCTTCATCAGTGGCTATATGAAAGTATTTGAGAATGAAATAACGCTCCCCGTAGGTCATTGCCGAGCCTACACCTTTGTCCCAATCATTCTGACCGTTGGCGCTCCATTCGCATACATCCTTCTCTCCGGATTCCACGTCAATCCAAGTGAAACGCATCTTTACACTCGATAGGATTTCGGATTTAGGTCGCTGATCCCGGCCTACGGTATAATCCTGACGGATATTTGTGATGTCGAGAACCTCCGTTTTGAGGATCACACCGAGTGCGTCCATCTTGGGACGGACGATGCCAAGTACTTTCGAACCGCTGATGTACTTGTAATTATTTCCATCAGCATTCGGAAGCAACGCCCTGACGCTCCTCTGGATTTCCAGCAGTTTGCTATAGATTCCCATTGTTATAAATTGTTTCGTTTTGCGTAATTTTTCAACCGGGCCATATGCCCAGGCCATATCCGACCGTCAATATCGGTGACATTAATAACCTCGATGCTGTCTTCGCACCCGGTTTGCACCTCCTCGAAACATCCGGCGAAGACATCGTATCGGCGTTCATAAACAGGCATATAGTGATGCCTCGCCTGAATGTCGTAGATTTTGTATGCAACCGTATAGACCCGACCGTCTTCATCACCACGACGATCTTTCCTGATAGCCTCCCGGAAAGCATGGTATATCAGCTTCAGGTCTATGTCGACCAGCCTTGAGGCAACCTCCGAGAATTTATCCCGATCACCGTTGATGTGCTCGCTGGGAATGTCCTGGTACTCTTCCAGTGCAAGCACAGTGGTTGACGTGGGTATCGTGTAATATTGTGTGTCCATGTTAATCGAAGATTTTATCCAACAATTCGCCTATTTCTTTTTTGCGGTGCTGGTTCGACAGCACCCAGCGAAACACGACGGAAATCGGAACCGCCAACATCAGGAAGATGAATAACTCGGTCATATCACGTTCCTCCCTCTCATGCGATTGTACGATACGTAATTCCACAGGCTTATCCTGCATATGACACGTTGCCGGATTCTGTACTGCATGCGCCAAAATATGTCGGTGAGCAGCTGCTTATCGGTGCGTCTTACGCCGACAAGCTGAGTATCATTGTCCATGATTCATCGGTTTAATGTTTAGACTTGGAAGGGAATACCCGGCTTACGAGTATGGTGCCGACAACGACCCGTGGAGTGGTAGGACACTCCACTTTTTCATTTACTCTATTTCAAATTAAGCGCCAGCCGATTTTAATCGAACAGCGTCCCTTGAACAGTATCACCCGGGCTTCTCATAGCATCTGCCCACCGTTCATGAACAAACAACCGCTCCGCTCGTTTCGTATTTTTAGTCGGTGAATAGGTACACGTTTTGTTGATACTCGCAATACATACGAAGTCACCCGGCATGGAATATTCTGAAACGAAAACCGGGAAATCTCGATGTCGAAGCCAGTCGAGAAATCGTTCATGGTCGAAGTCGTGCAAATATCCCGATGTGCCGGTGTATGGCGGATCGCAGTACACAGTTGCACCCGACGGGATGGTTATGTCGGTATAATCCTTTTGAAATACCTCCAAGCTTTCCAGGCTTTGTAGGCTTTGCAGGCTTTCCAGTCTTTGCAGTCTTTCCAGGCTTTGCAGACTTTGCAGACTTTGCAGACTTTGCAGGCCTTCCAGTCTTTCCATGCTTTGCAGTCCTTCGTTTAAGGCCGCCCACGGAATAGTTAACGCTGGTAAAATTTCTTGCAACTTCTCGTATTGCTCTGAGGTTGGCAACGCCCATTGAGATTCGCTAAAATAATGCCTACCCATATAATTCCCGAGGTGTCGATAGACATCTTTTTGCGTAAGACCGGATAATTTCAGAGCATTCTGTAAATACCCCCGCAAATCCGCTGACTTGACCCGAAAAATATCTGCATGCATCACCTCTATATTCAATGTGCCGTCGGCATTATATTTCGGCGTCACGCCGCATTCCTCACACAGTTTCAGCACCTTTTGTGTCAAGTCCTCTATTTCTTTCCGAATTTTTGCGAATTCCCGGACAAACCCTCGCCACATCAAACTTGCTTCGCCGGGTGTTTTTGCAAAAAATATCGCATGAAGGTGCTTTTTGAATCGCTCTGTTTCCGGAGCATACAAATAGGATTTCATATTATTCCCAAAGCTCCAACAAAGCCGCACGTAGGGGTCGATGTCTTTGAGACGGAAGAAATTCTCCCGACTGATCCATCGACATTCATTCCGGTATTTCCCATCGATGGCATCACGGAAGACTTGGGGATATTCCGTAATATCGTTTGCAATGAAACGTCCGAATTTACCAGACAATATGGCAGCGTGAGTTACCGCACATCCTCCGGCGAACAAATCCACGAACGTATGCGACGCGGGAAGATTCGAAATAACCCATTTCGCAATACTATTCTTAGAACCCTTATAAGGTAATCCGTAATTCATAACTAATCTAAATTCAATGCCATCCTCCGCGACCTCTCGGCATTCTTGAGGTAGCGTGTTTTGTACTTCTCATTGGCCTTGTCGGGTGTAACCCAAAGCACCGTGTTGTTGTCGAGCCGTAAAGGCACCAGTCCTTTGTCTTTGAGCTCTTGAAGATATTTATTCATGGTCGTTTGATTGTATCCAAAAGAAGCGGGGGCTTCTGACTGCCCCCGCGGTGGCGGCGTTACTGTGCTTCGCGCCGCCGATTTGCGTTCTTTATCTCCCGTTTCGTGGGCTTAGCCCGCCTCGGCCTTGCTACTTCCTTCACGCAGCCTCGGATTGTCGAGGGATATACCCTCTGTCAGCTTCCGTTGTGACAGACGCCCAAGCGCCCGATCAAACTCACAACATTAGGGTTAGAACCCCGTTGAGCTACCCGGATTCGAACCGGGAGTACCGCCTCCAAAGGGCGGTGTGTTAACCATTACACCATAGCTCAATAAAAGCCGCCTGAATCTCCACTCACCCGCGCCACCGCGCAGGGCTTCGATCTCGGCGGCACACCATCCGCGGGCTTCACAACTGGCCAATGGCAAATACCAAACTTAAAATGCGATTTGCGGATTATTGGCAGGAATCCGCGACCTGTGGCATATAGTACTCGTTAAACTGTGTCGGCCGCCCGTCTTCCGTAACGGCCTTCTGTTTGTTCGAGCAAATGGAATATCCCATTTTCCGGAGCCGACTGATGATCCGGCGCAGCTCCGTTGTGTGGTACAGCCTCTCAGCCTTGCGAACAGTCAGCCTGCCGCCGGCCTTGAGATAGGCCAGAATCTTACTTTGCGGTTCGTACGTCATAGCCCTTGATGTATTTGCCGCTTTTCCCACGGGTACGGTCGAATTTCCTGAGCCTGCCTTCCAGTTCGTCGATGCGCTTGTACAGGGTATCACGTGCTTGAGTGAGCGCCAATACCTCGTGTTCCCGCTCGATAAGGCGTCCATCCGCTTCATTGCGCTCGCAAAGGCATGTAGCAAGCCGCACCTCCAGGTCTTCGATCCTGGTTCCACATTTTCCACCTGGGCGTCAGGTCGAAGCATAGAAATCTCCTCTTCCTCAAAGTGTTCTTCTCCATAGTATAATTGTTTTAAGGTGTTGCAAATAAGCCCGCGCGCACTGTAACTTTAAACTCCATTTCAAAACTGCGCCACCGAAAAACGCACGCGGGCAAGATGCAGACCTCACGCCTAAAATGAAATAACCCACTGCTGAAAGAACGGTGCGCAAGGTCTGCCATAGAGCCTGGATAGGCAGTCAAGCCACACCAGGCGTAATAATCAATACGGCTCTCCGGATTACTCCGGGTCATCGCTCGTTCATTGGTATTTATCTGTTGCCAGCCCTTCTGCGCCAAGTCGCTCGCCGGGTTTTACATCCGCTCGGATGGTTCTCGTGTATCAATGTGTCAAAGAACACAGAAATTGCTTTTGCCTTGCGGCGGGGTTAGTGCCAGCAATCAAACCCCTCACCTATGCGGTGGCTATCTTGGAAGTGCGGCAGGATTCGAACCTGCAACCTGCGCCCGGAAATGCAAGGTCTTTCAACCTCTGTGCTTCTATTTCGCATCCCTGCACCGCTCTACCTTTGAGCTACACACCTCGTGCTGTTATTTGTCCTTTACCTTCTCAACCTTCCACGTCTTGTGCATGGTGGCGATCAGGTCTATATACCCTTTGTATTCCTCCATCTGCTCGGGACTATAGCCTTCGGCCTCGCCAATTTTTCGGAAATGCTTCTGCCACTCGGAAATGGTGTAGCGTTTGCAGCCTATTTGAATAACATCCTCACCCCAATAGGATACTGTATGACGAGATGCGCTGATAAATAGCGATTTCGGAACATCGCACCCGTCGCCCAGTTCGCACCCGTAGCCCAGTTCGCACCCGTCGCCCAGTTTGCACCCGTCGCCCAGTTCGCACCCGTCGCCCAGTTTGATATTGCGCGCCTCAAATTCGGCGGCTAATTCAGAAAGTTCATTGTACTGAAAGGGTGTCCAGCCTTTGCCTGAAACCCAGAGATAAATTGTTTTCATGGTTGGTTATATTTTGTGTTTAAAGTCCGTGGTTGTTAGCCCATATCACGAGTTCGGCAAGCGTTGTCGACCCTGTGCGACGCATAGCGTTTCGTTTGTGTGTTTCGACCGTCAACTGGGAAAGTGATAGTATTTCGGCAATCTTTTCAGTCTTATACCCCTCTTTATAGAGGCGGACAATCTCTTTCTCCCGCATTGTCAGGTTAGTATTAAACTCTGGGTTACAGATTACTTTATAGTATTTGCACTCCCCCACCAGCGGACAAGCAACATTCTCGAAGTTGAACCGGCCTAATTCGTCCACATCGGGCACTTTGTCGTACATCCCGAAGTTGCAGCGGATAAACCGGTGTGCGCACCTGTATTTGAAATAGGGGGCATTCACCTTGCTCTTATTGTAAATCTCCGACAGCGCCTTGAATGCCTGCGGGTAGTCAATCTCAATTACCGAGAATAATGCGTCGGTGAGCTCCTTTTCTTCTTCCATATATGTGCGGACACCCTTTTCGTCGCGAATCTGCACCTCTCCTTCGGGTGAGTTAAAAAACTCTACGTTATTTAACCTTTGCATGGGTACCTTTGTATGGATAATCTTCTGGGAATAATGCGTCGCCGGGTAACCTATTTTCAGAGAATTTATATACACAGAATGCTATGTTATCCCTGTCTGACTTGTCAGGACGGGTGTGTCCGTGCGCCCATCGCCATATTGTTGTCCTGTCCTTTCCTGTCACAAGACGAATTTCTGCCCACAACTTACTTTTGCGAGTCTTCCCAAGTGTAGAAACATATTCTTGGAACGGCAACTTTACAGCGCGCTGATTTGCAGTATTCATATTCATATTATTTGTCCAGTATTGCCATGATCCGCTCAATGCAGGCGGCCTGCTCCTCGAGTAGTGCCGTCAAGCGGTCAGTCGATTGAATTACTTCGTTCATATTGCATCGTGCTTTAGTCACCATAGTACATTCCTCGGACACCATAGAAACCTGTCGGCACTTTCAGCAGTTCGGGGCGGTACTCCGTGGCCTTCGGCTGCTCCGTCGGGCGGTTCTCGATCTTCGCGGTCAGCATCGCCAACTTCTCGTTGCGCCAAGCCTTGCGCAGGCAATCCCCCAAACTCTTGCCCGGCTGTACCTTTTTAAGGTACCAGGCGTTCTTCATGATCTTCGATTTGTCGTAAGTTGCTTTCATCGCGTTGTCCGTTTTTATTACCTTCAAAAAGGTACAATCGTCAAATATTCAGTCCCCACGCTTGCGTTTTTCATCTTAAATCGTATATTTGTATCAGCTTTGTGGGTTTCACATTGCAAATATAGAATATAATTCTAAGAATTCGATGATTTTCTTAGAATATTTGCATAAATAATATTTATACGATTTTAAAATAATATTAAGCCTCTGATATCATGACCCTTAAAGAGAGAATCCAAGCGTATTGTCAGTATAAAGGGATTTCTGTTTCGCAATTTGAGAGACAGGCGGGGCTTTCAAATGGATATTTTAAAGAGGGGAGCAAAATGCCTCGCCCTGACAGAATCTCTAAAATTCTAAACAAATTTCCTGACATCAATAGAAACTGGCTCCTATACGAAGAAGAGCCCATGCTCAAAACTACCGACCAACCTGTCAGCCAAGGAGGCGAAGACGTCACGCCAACGAAAGCTGAACTAAATAACCCAAAAACTATGGAGAGATTCTTAGATTCACTACTCCGCCAAAACGAGGAGTTGATTCGGCAAAACGGGGCTTTAATTGACCTGTACCGAGAAGAGAGAGCGAAAAGCAAGGGCGATGTCGCCCAAAAAAAAGAGGCATAGCGGTATTCTAATTAGACTAATGCCATCTTCATTAGAGCGGAAGCAATATGATAAAATAGAACCACCCAAAATAAGATCCATATAATCGAGCTACACATTTAAAGGAGATTACGGTCTCCTTTAAAAATGACCGGGGCGCCCGCAGGCCAAAACATAAAAACTTCGGTTTATTTCAATAGCACAAATATTTTTTTACTCTTTTCTTACCAACTCATTTCGATAGGGGTAAATTCATAAACTCATGAAAAAGTTATTACACTTCTTACTATTCATTGTTGGACTAACATTATGCGCCTGCACATCAGAAAGCAATAATGATGATGGCTTTGATCCACTAAGTGGCTACAACAAGAAATTCGATTTTTCCAATGTTGACACGGTAGGACTTCGTATTACAGAGTGTTGGGGAGATGACAGCAACGATTTCGTGGCCTCCCCCTCATATCGGGAATGGTGGGGTAAAGATTATGTTGTAATATTGGGCAAGCGAAATAACACATATGCATGGCTTGGAGTATTCGATTACTTTACTCGTAAATGCATATATGATTACACAGACTGGGGAAAACCAGTCGGATATACAGAATATGGGGAGGAATATAAATATGATGTTACAGAGATCTGGCCAACTCAATTAACATTCGGGGATAATTACTTCACAGCCGCAATAAGATACAGCGATTGGGAAAATAATAGAACTCGAATTGACTTTGTTGTATATACATCGGATAATAACACAATCAGGAGGACGGTATTAGAAGAAATGCGCGGTTCGGCTGCGGTAGGTCATCATAACTTTGGAAATTTGTATAGGGACTTTCCGTTCTTTTATTTATACCTCAGATTCTTCTCTCCAGACTCGCAGCAGCAAACCGTATGGTTTTATAATTCGAGCATTAATGAAATAAATACATTTACGTTCAATTCCTTACCTAATAAATCGACGGCAGCTATAATAGATGCAGCTTTCGCCACTGCAGATTATACGCAATCTCGCATCCTCATAAACCCTAATGATGTAGAATCCTGGCTCGCGTATACAAGTCCAGATCAATCAATCAAATTAGTGGCTTACGATCATGGCGAACTATCCGACGTTCAGGAAGTAGCGATTTTCGATGAATATACGGGCTCCTATGACCAAGCGCCACGGTATGCAGTTGAATACTTAGAACAGGAAGCCGATAGCCATTTATTAAAAGTAACCCGCACTGAATATAACGGGACGCGGGAATCCAAGAATGTGCGCGTATACTTGGATAATTCAGGTGGACATATCAATATTCAATGACCCAAAGCCCCGGCATCTGTCAGGGCTTTTTTATACGCTGGGACAATAATCGCATCATCGACTGCGTTTTCATTGTGCAACTAAAAAGTTGGTGAAAAATTTGCACGTTTAAAAGTGAATGTGTAAATTTGCATACACAATTACGCTTCTGGCTTCCGTATATTCCCTCTTTGATAATGAATATGCCGACCCAGAAGCCTTTTTTTTATTAAATATATGCCAACTAATAACTCGCCCAAAAAGCGCACAGATGTTCCCTGTGTATCAACGCCCGTAAAAGTAGCTGTACTTATTGACGGAGGATTTTTCATTAAACGATACAACGCGATGTACAATAAATCCGGTCGTAAATTGCCTCAAACGGTCGCGGATGATATTTACAGGTTGGCGCATTCTCATGTAGGTAATGAAAATTACTTGTATCGAATATTTTATTACGACTGTATTCCGTTGGACAAGAGGGTTCATAATCCTATATCTCATAAATGTATTAACTTCGGAGGCTCCCCGCAAGCTAAATTTAAAAGAGAACTTATTGAGGCCCTGAAAAAGAAACGAAAGGTTGCTCTACGATTAGGCACTCTTAAAACAAACTCGTGGCAGTTTCGCCCTCGTGTAGTTAACGACATAATAGCAGGTACAAAAAATACTTCCAATTTCGTAGAGGATGATGTGTGCTTTGAGATAAGGCAAAAAGGCATTGATATGAAAATTGGGGTTGACATTGCGTCTATTGCCCTCAAAAAGTTTGTAGACAAGATTGTGCTTATCTCCGGCGATTCTGATTTTGTCCCCGCTGCAAAATTAGCACGCCGAGAAGGTATCGATTTCGTTCTTGATGCAATGTATGCTCAGCATATAGACAATGGGCTGTACGAACACATAGACGGGCTGAAAAGTATGCCTTTATATGGCAATACTAAACGTAATGCAAAATCTGCGGACGCCAAAACCACTATGTCACAAAAAAAACAGGATACATCTGTCGTAAGCGGAAAAATTATCGTATCCCGAAAACAATAAGGGCGCTTAATGCCATCGACCTGTTAATCTGGTATGCTTACTATCAGCCCCAGCTACACAGTCGGGGCTTTTTTGTACCTTTAGAACAATAAACACCACCAAAGTAAGGTTCCCTTATAGAGAAAACACAAACCTTTAGAACAATCCGTCCAAAGATAAAAGCCTCAAAAATTAGGGGCGGAATCCATTGTTATTAAAATGCCTGCTCCCACCTTTGCCCTGAGAGATTGTTTTTCATGGCAGAAGGGAAGCTGACGATAAAGCAGGAGAAGTTCTGCAACAAGTACCTCGAGTGCGGCAACGCATCCGAGGCGTATCGCTTTGCGTATGAGTGTTCGAAAATGAGCGATGAAACGGTATGGAAAAGATCGAGCGAGCTACTTCAAAACGGGGAGGTTACGGGGAGGGTAAAACAACTTCAAGCCCAATTAGCCGAAAAAGAACTTATCACCAAAGAGGAGCTAATCCGGCTTAATGTATCCATCATTAATGCCGACGTACTCGACTTTGTCGATGCCGACATGGTTGATATGAAAACCGAATATGGCGTACGGCAGGTTCCCTCAATTTCTTTCCAAGACCTAAAATCTCTTCCGCCTGAAAAACGGCGTTTAATCCAGTCCATAAAGATTGACCGTTCAGGTAGCCCCGTCGTGGAATTGATGGACAAAAGCAAGGCGATAGAAACCATCAACCGCATGCTCGGATACAATGCCCCGGAGAAAACTGCCAACACTGACACTAAAGGTAATGACCTTCCGCAGCCGACATTCAATACAGATCGTTTCTTTCAATTAATACAAATGAGCAGGAGCGATGACTGATTATTCCAGTGTAGGTAACTTCTTGTTGAAGGAAGGGTGTTTGGCATTTACGGCTGTAATGTTCGAGGCTGTGAACAAACAACCTTTTCGGATTGCGCCCCATCATCGAATAATATGCCATAAACTCGACCAAGTACTCCGTGGAGAACACCCGACTAATAGGCTCATGTTTAACATTCCTCCGCGACATTCTAAAACAGAGTTAGCCGTCGTGTCTTTCTCTGCGATAGGATTTGCCATCAATCCGCGTTCCGAGTTCATGCATCTTTCGAGTAGCGATCAACTCACTACCCGGAATGTTACGAACATACGGAGGATCATGGAGGATCCCAATTACCGCGCATTCTTCCCAAATGTCGAACTGTCCAACAATGCCAAAGGAAGTATATCCACCTCAAGCGGGGGTGTAATGTATGCGGCTCCCTTTATGGGTCAAATAACAGGGTTTGGATGCGGTAAACTGGGAGCACAAGAATTCAGCGGTGCAATGAGTATTGACGACCCGATGAAGGCTCAGGATAGCTACTCCAGTACTACCAAAGAGCGTATTGGCGAACTGTGGACTTCTACATTCAAGAACCGTCTTAATGACGTTCGTACCCCGGTCATTGTAACAGCTCAAAGGCTCGCTCCAGATGATTTTTGCGGATACTTATTGCAGCTTGAAGGCACGATAGAGGAAGGTGGAGAATGGGATGTTGTCAAATTCCCCGCAATCTTAGATGCAGGGCTACCTACCGAACGTGCACTTTGGGAGGATCGATTCGCGCTTGATAAATTAAAGCGATACCAAGAAGCGGATCCCTTCATATTTGAGACCCAGTACATGCAGAATCCCAAGCCTCTTGAGGGATTAATGTATCGTGAATTCCGAACATACGACGTTATCCCCTACTCCAAAGATTGCACGCATAAGAATTACACCGATACAGCAGATACGGGAAGCGACTATCTATGTTCGATATGTTACGACGAATTACCCGAGGGAAATTATGTGACCGATGTGCTCTACACAAAAAAGCCCATGGAGTATACCGAACCCAAGACGGCCGAAATGCTTGCAAGGAACAGGACGGAATGGGCTAATATTGAAAGCAATAACGGAGGGCGGGGCTTTGCGCGCAATGTAGAACGCATCCTTCGCCAGATGAACATTACCCACACAACGGTTAGTTGCTTTTCCCAGACCGATAATAAGCAGGTACGCATATTTACCAAGTCAGCAGACGTCAACAACATGACATTTTTCCCGACAAATTGGGATAAGAGATGGCCGGAATTCTATCAGGCCATTATGGGATATATGAAGGAAGGGGGCAATGCGCATGACGATGCCCCCGATGCGCTGACCGGATGCTTTGAAAAGCGCAGCACACCGATACAAGACGATGATTTAAGTGATATTAATATTTGGTAAACAATGAACTTTTTAGATCGCCTTTTTACATTTTTCCAAAATAAAACGCTCAATGCATTAGGTGTTGAGCGGGATTTAATGGAGCTTATCAAGGCAAAAGACATCAGTCAGGCGATGTCTTTGATGGAAGACCATGACGCGGAAGCAATGCAGGCAATATACGAGTACAATCCGAAACTTCACGCCATAATGAAGCGTCGAAATAAAACGAGAAAGGGACAGGAAGATTACCGCACGGAGAAATTGCCCCGCACTCGACAGCGTTATATAAATGAGGTAGAATTGTTCTTCCTGCTTGGAAATCCGATAAAATGGAAGGTATCCGACGAATCCGGTGATGCCGATGCATTTTCGGCTTACAAACAATTCCTTCGAGAAATACGATTCGACAGTAAGATGCGACAGGCTAAACGGCTGGCCGGAGCAGAAACCCAAAGTGCAAAGCTGTATCACATTTACAGGGACGAGGCAACGGGGCTTCCTTGGGTGAAAATAGTTGTGCTGTCGAAGTCTAACGGATATACCTTGCGCCCCATGTTCGACCAATATGGTAATATGTTGGCATTCGGGTGTGGGTATTATTTGAAGGAGGGCGCCGGAACAGTAGAGCATTTCGACATTCACACACCCACTTTTATATTCCGGGGAAGAAAAGCCAAAATAGGTTGGGATGTGACCCCAGTGCTTAATCCGACTGGTAAAATTAACATCATTTATTACAAGCAAAA
>ERZ772991.1821-NODE-1821-length-16978-cov-9.553093_pt1 | contig 16978 bp, 19 predicted proteins | sample MGYA00511128_ERZ772991 | MGnify/ENA primary metagenome ERZ772991 (study PRJEB29015, sample SAMEA2737655) | human gut metagenome | biome: human gut; feature: human-associated habitat; material: faeces | place: China | collected 2012 ... | reverse complement strand
CTTCTACTGTAGCAAAACTCGAAAGGGAGGTTTCGTGCCAAAGGTACAGACTTCAAGAAAGAAGTTTGAGCAAAAGGTTAGAGCATACAAGAACTGGATTTACGATAATCGAAATCGACCAATGCGAGAAATAATTAAAGAGTTGAACGTAAAACTAATTGGACACTATCGATATTATGGTGTTACATGGAATTTTCGGAAGATAACAACATTCCTGCATAGAGTACAACAGTTTCTATTCAAAGCCATGAATCGGAGAGGTTGTAGACGGGCATACACATGGAATGGATTTGTGGAAATGCTCAAGTATTACCCGTTAGCAAAACCTAAAACGTACTATTGTTTATATTGAAGCGAATGTTACTATGAGGAGCCGTATGCGGGAAAGCCGCACGTACGGATCTGTGAGGGGCTAAGATTGAGAGGTCTTAGTCTACTCGACTATAGGGATGATACAACAATTATTTTTGCATGGAAAAAAGAATTCGACGAGAAAGAAAAAAATACCTTTGGAATGGTAAATTGAATAAAACGGGGCAAAATATTACAAATCATATTGAAAAAACGGGGCAAAATAGATACTGTTAAAAAGGGAGGAGGGAATTTATGTATAGAAAAGACTCTATTATCATAGAAGAATGGTTGAAAAGATCGGATAAAGCATTATTGGTAACAGGAGCCAGACAGATTGGAAAGACCTGGCTGATAAGAGAGGAAATTGCCAAAAGCGGATATCGTAAGTTTGAAGTTAATTTTATAGATCAGCCGGATTTGGTGGATTATCTCAATGTAAAAATGAGTGCGAATGAGTTCCTGGTGAAATTAAAAATGATTATGCCGGAGGATTGTAAGCCGCAGGAAACGGTCGTCTTTTTTGATGAGATACAGAAATGTCCGGAAATAGTGACAAAAATAAAATTCCTTGTAGAAGAAGGCAGCTTCAAATATGTAATGAGCGGATCCTTATTAGGAGTAGAGCTTAAGGGAATAACGTCGGTTCCGGTTGGATATTTAACTGTTTTGAGAATGTATCCGATGGATTTTGAAGAATTCATGATAGCAAATAATGTGTCAAAAACAACTTTGGAAATGTTGAAAACGAAATTTGAAACATGTCAGCCCGTGGATGAATTCATACATCAGAAGCTATTGTCGCTGTTTTTTATCTATCTAATTGTCGGAGGCATGCCGGATGCGGTAAAAATCTATATTGCTACAAAAGATATCCGGGAAGTGGATAAGGTACAACGGGATATCGTTGCGCTATATAAAGAGGATTTCTCTCAATATGAGAGTGAAGATAAAAAACTGAAATTGATATCTATTTATGATATCATTCCGGCAGAATTGAATAAACAGAATAAAAAATTTGTATTTACAATGCTGAATAAAGAGTTAAAGTTTGACAGATATGAAAACAGCTTTTTATGGCTGAAAGATGCCGGAGTTGCGTTACCGGTGTATAACGTGGAAGCTCCTGTTATTCCTCTCAAAGCGAGCAAGAGCAGTAATGTGTTCCGACTTTTTTCCAATGACACCGGTTTGCTTACCAGTGCATATCCGGCGGAAACCAAACTGGAACTGATCAATAAAAACAGCGAAGTAAATAACGGTGCTCACTTTGAAAATGCTGTGGCACAGCAATTAACGGCCAATGGTTTGGAACCTTATTTCTGTAAAAAGAAAAATATAGGGGAACTGGATGCTTTGGTCGAAATGGATGGGAAAGTGGTTCCCATTGAGGTGAAATCCGGGAAAGCTTACAAGGCACACAAATCCTTGGATAACTTTATGAAAATTTCTGATTATCATATTGAGAAAGCATATGTTTTATCGGTAGCAAATATGGAACAGGAGGGAGCCGTGGTATATCTTCCTATCTATATGTGCTATCTTTTAAAAGAACGGAAAATTGGAAAGTTAATCGTGGATCTAGACATGGAAGGGTTATAACACTGGGAGAAGTAATAAAACGGGATTTGTCGAATAAAGGAGTAAAATAGAAATGAAGATTCGCAAGGCAGAGAAAAAGGACATTCCAAGAATTCTTGCGCTGCTGGGGCAGGTATTACAGATACATGCAGAGCTCCGTCCGGATATTTTTATACCGGGTACTACGAAATACACCCCCTGCGAGCTGGCAGAGCTATTGGAACAGGAGGATCACCCTATCTATGTTGCCGTAGACGAGGACGATCTGTGCATGGGCTATGCATTCTGCCAACTCAGGGAGCAGCCCTTTTCCACTAATATGGTGCCCTTCAAATCATTGTTTATCGATGACCTTTGCGTTGACAAGCAGACACGGGGGCAGCATATCGGGGAAAGCCTGTTCGAATATGTGAAGCAGCAGGCAAAAGAACTGGGCTGCTATGAAGTAACCCTGAACGTCTGGGCAGGCAACACTTCGGCAGAGCACTTTTATGAAAAGATGGGAATGAAGACAAAAGAACGGCAGATGGAATATATCCTGTGAGCCGGATGGAGGTGGCAAGCATGATTAAAATTGCATTTTTTGATGTCGATGGGACGCTTTTGAAGATGGGTCATAAAGAATTAAGTGAGCGGACGCTGCATACATTAATTTCTCTTCGACAGAATGGGGTGAAGCTGTGTATGGCGACCGGAAGAGGATATCTGTCGGCGCCGCGTTTTCCGGGAATTGATTTCGATGCGCTTCTGACCTTTAACGGTTCTTATGTAACAGTCGGAGACGAGATTATTTTTAAGTGCCCGCTTGATCGGGTGGACAAGCTTCAGCTTCTTCAGAATCTGAAAGACATGCATAGGGCGGTAGCAATAAGTAACGAACATTTTATCATCACCAACGGTACAGATCCGGATCTGGAGCAGTATTTCAGATTCGGATCTGAGATGCTGAAAATCGATAAACAATTCGATGAACGGGTTCGTGAGGATATCTATCAGATGATGTGTGCCTGCCGGGAAGAAGAGTATGAGAGGATTCTCTATGGTACGCACCATACACAGATTACAGCGTGGTGGGATAGAGCGGCTGATATCATTCCCCTGGAATGTGGGAAGGGAAACGCTGTGCGCGCGGTACTTCAGCATTTTGGCTTTACAAAGGAGGAAGCCATCGCTTTTGGAGATGGCTTCAATGATATCGAGATGCTGGAAGCAGTCGGCACCGGTGTGGCCATGGGGAATGCGAAGGATGAGATCAAAGCCCACGCCACCTGCACGTGCAGATCGGTGGAAGAAGACGGAGTCTACGATTTTTGCTTAGAACATGGGCTGATTACAATATAGGCATAGCTGTCCGCATTTCCTTCACCTTTCCGGCAGCTACTGCTTCATATGCATTCTTCCGGCTGTTATCATAAGAGAAGTCCACGTCCTGCAGGGAGGCGGTCGCATCCGGCTGCCAGCTTCTGCAGGATGTATGAACCTGCTCTATCCTGGTATATTCCATCAGAGCTTTTACGTTTTGTGCATTCACGCCGCTTCCGGCTAAAAATGTGATATCCTTACCATACTGGCTTTGCAGCTTTTGCAATTGCGTTCTGCCCGACCATACATCGGGTGCACCACCACTGGTGAGGATCCGGTCCGCACCAAGTAAGATCAATGCTTCCACCGCACGTTCCTGTTGCGCAACACAATCAAACGCCCGGTGAAATACAGCTTCTTTTCCGGCGCTATGGATGATGTCGATCATTTCCTGTGTCCGGTTCCTATGGATGGCATGATCCTCTGTCAAGAAGCCGAAAGCAATACCATCAGCTCCGTGCTCTAAAAGGATGCGGGCATCTAAGAGCATGGTCTCGTATTCATCCTGTGAATAGCAGAAGCCGCCTCCTCTTGGGCGGACCATGGTTACAATAGGGATGCTGCACTGCTCTTTTGCGCAGATCAGATTGGCCGTAGAAGGTGTGAGACCACCCAGATACAGTGCACTGTTAAGCTCCACCCGGTCAGCACCATTTTGCCAGGCGGTTTTTACATCTTCGAAGCCGCCGCAGCAGATTTCCAATAATCCTTTCAAAATAATCCCCTCAATCAATACATGACATTATTGCGTATGACTCTTGTTTGCGGCTTCATTGATCAGCAACATGATTGTGTTGATCGCATCCATTTGATGGCTGCGGCTCATGGCTTCTACATAATTCTGGCGGTTGAAGTACAGCTCATGTACCTTATCCACCAGCAGATTCGTCGTAATATCATCCTCATTCAGCACAATGGAATAACCCTGCGCTTCGAAGGAAGCGGCATTCAACAGCTGGTCTCCGCGGCTGCTGGCGGCAGGCAGGGGGATCAGAATGTTGGGCTTTTTCAGCGCCAGAAGTTCACAGATGGCATTGGCTCCGGCACGGGAAATCACCACGTCTGCCATGGCGAAAATATCCTTTAGTTCCGCCTTGATATATTCAAACTGTTTATATCCGGGTGTATTTAACAACAGGTTGTCTATTTTGTCCTTACCGCAGAGATGTACTACCTGGAAATCCTCCAGAAGCTTCGGCAACGCATCGCGGACAGCCTTGTTCACGTTAGCTGCACCCAGACTTCCGCCAATGACCATGATGACAGGTTTATTGGCAGTAAAGCCGCACATGTTCAGTCCGGCCAGCCTGCTGCCCTGTGCCAGCTCCGCACGAATGGGAGAACCGGTCAGGACAGCCTTGTCGGCAGGAATATTTTTCATAGTCTCCGGGAAATTGCAGCATACCTTTTCTGCCACGGGAATGCACAGCTTATTGGCCAGTCCCGGTGTCATATCCGATTCGTGGATGATACAGGGAATATGTAAGGAAGCTGCAGCGCGGACGACCGGGACGCTTACGAAGCCCCCCTTGGAGAAGACTACATCCGGCTGGTAATTTTTCAGGTAAGTTCTCGCTTCCACAAATCCCTTCATGACACGGAACGGATCGGAGAAGTTCTTCGGATCCAGGTATCTGCGGAATTTGCCCGTAGAAATGCCTGTGTAGGGAATGTTGAAATCCGCAATCAGCTTTTTCTCAATGCCTTCATAAGATCCCACATAGGCAATTTCATAGCCGGCCGCCTGCAGCGCCGGTAATAAAGCAATATTGGGGGTTACATGTCCGGCAGTTCCGCCGCCGGTCAATACGATTTTTTTCATAATAAAATCCTTCTTGTCGGTGAGATTACTGTGCGATCATTTCTTCCAGGGCATGAGCCAGCTGGTCAGGACAGGAGGTAGGCTTGAAACCGCAGCGGATCCCCTTGAGACGGCTGATTGCTTCTTCCGGCTTCATTCCTTTTACCAGAGCACTGATTCCCTGCAGATTACCGTTGCATCCACCGGTGAATTTTACGGAATCAATAACACCATCCTTTAATTCTACATCGATCGAAGTGGAACAGGTACCTTTTGTCTTGTATATCATATGTAAAACCATCCTTTTCAAACTGAATTTCTAAGGAGTGATTATAGCAGATTTTCGGCATTTATACAACAATATGTACAAGGTTTTCTTTTCACGAAAAATGTAAAAGAAATACTTTTTCTGTTCGGCAACGTAGAAGAATGACGATGAAAAAACGTACAAAACAAGCCTCCAATACGTTATACTTTAAGGAAGCGATAGAAAGGAGCGCAGGTTATGTTTACGATTTTCAAAGAAGAAAAAGTGATCACAACCGGAATTCTGGTATTTCTGGGACTTAGTATTCTGGTGCGTCTGCTTCTGGCAGGATTTTACCATACGATGATAAAAGAGACAGATAATATGGCAACGACGAATAACCGCCTGTTGAAACAGTGTAAAGTAAAATTTGCAAATTGTTACCAGTTAAATGGTGGAGTATCAAACATTCCGGTGTTTGTGGACAAGTTCCTCAACCGGCTGGCGTTTGGACACCTATCCTTTGATGCCTGGTATCATTTGTCCGGCCAGTGCATGCTGTTTTCCATTGTGTTTGCCGGTGTCGGGATCTGTAAGGGGATCATGGGCGGAAGGATGCTGGGGGAAATCCTGCCTTTTTATATAGTAAGCTTCTTAGGAATGTATCTTTATTTTTCCTTGTCAGCCATGGTGGATATCAAGGGAAAACGCAGAATATTAAAGACGAACCTCATAGATTATCTGGAAAATCATCTGTCGGGCCGGATCTCTGTCACGGAACAGGATTATGAAAGACTCTACGGACCGGGAAGCCTGGGGGAGGAGATCGCAACCGGCGGAAAGGCGGGAAGAAGGCAGCGTACTTCCGGCAGACGGACGGTGGAACTGATGCCGATCCGCAGCAGAGCGGTGCAGCCGGAGGAGACGTCAGATCGTCTGGACAGAGAAGTATTTTCCACGGAAAATGCAACGCCCGAAAAGGCGGAAGGCAAGGCGATAACAGAACGGCCGGAGGATCCCGCCAGAGTCACGGAGGAAGAATTACAGGCATTGCTTCAGGAATTACTTACAGTATAGCGGAAAATGTCAGACGTCCGAAAGAATTCAGAAAACATTCCCCGGATCTATAGATATGTCTTGAAAATGAGATGTAACTTTGTTAAAATAAAAACGGATTTTTTAAGTAAGTAACGCAAGAATGCGTGATATATCTGCAAGATATAAGGAGGAGCATTATGAGCAGACAAGTTACATTTGATTATTCCAAGGCCGGTTCTTTTATTTCTGAAGAAGAGATCGGTTACATGAAGAAGCTTACCCTGGATGCGAAGGAGACCCTGGTGTCCAAGACTGGTGCAGGCAATGATTTTCTGGGCTGGATCGACCTTCCCGTTGATTACGATAAGGAAGAGTTCGCCCGCATCAAGGCAGCAGCGAAGAAGATCCAGAGTGATTCCGACGTTCTGCTGGTTATCGGTATCGGTGGTTCTTATCTGGGAGCCAGAGCGGCTATCGAGTTCTTAAGCCACAGCTTCTACAATGTACTGGATAAGAGTGTACGTAAGACTCCGGAGATCTACTTCTGTGGTAACTCCATCAGCTCCACCTATCTGAAGCACCTGATGGATGTAGTAGGCGACAGAGATTTCTCCATCAACATGATCTCCAAGTCCGGTACCACCACAGAGCCCGCTATTGCTTTCCGTGTATTCAAGGAGAAGCTGGAAGCTAAATATGGCAAGAAGGGTGCGGCAGAGAGAATTTATGCTACCACCGATAAGGCGAAGGGAAGCTTAAAGCATCTGTCCGATGAGGAAGGTTACGAGACCTTCGTAGTACCCGATGATGTAGGAGGACGTTTCTCCGTACTGACCGCGGTAGGTCTGTTACCGATCGCTGTCAGCGGTGCTGATATTGACAAGCTGATGGAAGGTGCAGCCAGCGGAAGAAAGCGTGCCCTGGAGAATGCTTTTGAAGAGAACGATGCTTTACAGTATGCGGCTCTGCGTAACATTTTACTGCGCAAGGGCAAGAGTGTTGAGATCCTGGCGAATTATGAGCCCGCTGTTCACTATGTAAGTGAGTGGTGGAAGCAGCTGTTCGGTGAGAGCGAAGGTAAGGACAACAAGGGTCTGTTCCCCGCAAGCGTGGATCTGACCACCGATCTGCATTCCATGGGTCAGTTCATTCAGGACGGTTCCCGTGTAATGTTCGAGACCGTGATCAATATCGACACTCCGAGAGAGGAGCTTACCATCGGCGAGGAGCCTGTAGATCTGGATGGTCTGAACTATCTGGCAGGCAAGACCGTTGATTTCGTTAATAAGAGCGCTATGAACGGTACTATTCTGGCACATACCGATGGCCAGGTACCTAACTTCATGGTGACCGTTCCTGAAGTAAATGAGTTCTACCTTGGTGAACTGTTCTATTTCTTTGAGTTCGCATGTGGTGTCAGCGGATACCTGCTGGGCGTAAATCCTTTCAACCAGCCCGGTGTAGAGAGCTACAAGAAGAACATGTTCGCTCTGCTTGGCAAGCCCGGTTACGAGGCACAGAGAGAAGAACTGCTGAAGAGATTGTAAGCCACAGAGGCGGGATTACTCCGGCAGTAATATGTTTCAAAAGCAGAAAAGGACAGCGTAATGAATTGATTTCATTACGCTGTTGCTGTATGATGGAATAAGTAAGTAGGGCGATAGCCCGGAGAAATCGTTTATTCTACTATGTTATTATGCTATTACGAAAAGAAAACAAAAGACAGGAGAAATTGCAAGAGATGAAGATTGTTTTACTGGAGAGAAACAGCGCCGGCACGGATGTGCCGGTGGACTGTTTTAATGAATTGGGAGAAGTGACCAGTTACCCGAATACCGTTACTGCACAGGAAGTGGCAGAGCGTGTGGGCGATGCGGATGTCATTGTCTGCAACAAGGCTCCGATGAGAGAAGAATCCCTGAAAAATTGTCCGAACGTGAAGTTGATCTGTGAGCTTGCCACCGGATACGACAACTGTGATCTGGCATATTGCAAGTCCAGAGGCATCAAGGTGGCAAATGTGGTGGACTATTCCACAGCCATGGTGGCACAGCATACGTTTACTCTGGCGCTGGCATTGAGCCAGAAGCTGCCCTACTATGATGAATATGTAAAATCCGGCGCTTACAGTGCACAGGATCGTTTTTCTAATTTTGACAGACCTTTTTATGAATTAGAAGGTAAGACATGGGGCATTGTAGGAATGGGGAATATCGGCAGGAGAGCCGCAGCGATCGCTACCGCTTTCGGCTGTAAGGTAATCTTTTATTCCATCACGGGCAAGAGCACCTGTACGGATTATCCGCAGGTGGACAAGGATACCCTGTTAAAAGAGAGCGATTTCCTGTCCCTGCATTGTCCGTTAAGTGACTTATCCCGTAATTTCATTGATAAGGAAGCCCTTCGTAAGATGAAAAAGACAGCAATCCTCATCAATGTGGCAAGAGGCCCCGTGGTAAATAACGCTGATCTCTATGAAGCACTGGTGGCCGGAGAGATTCAGGCAGCAGGTCTGGATGTCCTGGAAAAGGAGCCTTTGGAGTTATCTAATCCTTTAAGCCAGTTAAAAGACAGTAACAAGCTGATCATCACACCGCACCTGGCATGGGCCAGCGTGGAGGCACGTACCCGTTGCGTACAGGGCGTCTACGAGAACATTAAGGCATTTATGCGTGGTGAGAATCGTAACGTGGTAAATTTATAAGCCATACGGTGGTATAGAATTTCATAAACAGTGATTAAGATATACACAAATGTCTTTGGAATGCTTGCATTTAAGGGGATATTTGTGTATATTTGTTATTTGTAGTTAACTATTTATAGGGCGAAGTAACCACATGAGCAAAAAGAAAGCCTCGTAGAGGCGATTTTGCGAATGGGGTTCTGAATAGTTTTGTTAACCTTAGCACAGAGAAATGAGGAACAATATGGTAGAAAAAATAAAGGCACTTTGGATCAAGTATGAAGAGATCATTGCATACCTGATCGTAGGCGGACTGACCACGGTCGTATCCTGGGCAGCAAAATTCCTGGCAAACTTCCTGTTATTTGACAACACAATGTATCCAACACCCTTTCAGAATGTTGTATTAAGTGTTATCAACTGGACGGCGGGTGTCATTTTCGCATATTTTACCAACCGTAAGTTTGTATTCAAGAGCAATGCTCCGATGCTGTCCGAAGCACCGAAATTCGTACTTTCCAGAGTATCCACGCTGATCCTGGATATGGTAGTGATGCAGGTACTGACCGCAATCGGTGTAAATCTGCTGGTGGCAACCCTGATCTCCGCAGTTCTGGTCATCATCGGCAACTATGTATTCAGCAAGCTGTTCGTATTCAACAAGAAAAAAGACGGCGGAGCAGAAGAGGCAAAATAAATATATTAACTTGCAAGAGTATTATAAAAGCAGTCCGGAACTGGCAGAAGATAGAAAATCTGCTGGTCTCCGGACTGCTTTTTATGTGCAATTTATATTTGGAGTTATGCCAGATAAGCCTTCAACAATTCCAGCGTTGCGGCAACTGCATCCTTGTGGGAACGCTCGTAGCCGTGGGAAGCGTAGACACCTGGGCCGATGAGTCCGTGTCTGGCATCAATACCGGCGCTTAATGCGGCATCAGCATCGGAGCCGTAGTAGGGGTAAACATCTGCGGCGTAGTCGATATGATTGTCTTTTGCAGCCTGGATCAGCCCTTTGACCACATCATAATGATAAGGTCCGTGGCCGTCCTTGACGCAGATGGATACCTGACGATCCGTGCATTCCAGACCCTCTCCGACGCAACCCATATCTACGGACAGCAGTTCCTCCACATCTTCCGGAGCGGAAGCGCAGGCACCGTGACCCACTTCCTCGAAGACCGTGATATGTTGGTAGACCTTACGGGACAGCTTCAGATCCTCGTCTTTTACATATTTTGCGAAGCCAAGCAGAATAGCGGTGCTGAGCTTGTCATCCAGAAAACGGCTCTTGATGTAACCGGACTCCGTGATGCGGGTCCGGGGATCCATGCAGACGAAGGAACCGTTCTCAATACCCAGTGCCTTGACATCTTCCCTGGAAGATACCTTTTCATCCAGCAGGACTTCCACGGAATCGAAGGTACGCTCGGACCTCTGGTAATCGCCGTTGACATGGATGGAAGCATCCGTCAGCTGTACGGTGCCTTCGTATACTTTGCCGTCCAGCGTATAGATACGGCAGTTCTCGGTCTCGATATTGTTGGCGTTTAAGCCGCCGACCTTAGTCAGACGGAGACGGCCGTTGCTCTTGATCTCTGCCACCATGCCGCCCAGCGTGTCTACATGGGCCATGGTCAGAACTGCGTTGTCTTTACCGCCGATCTCTACGAGAACGCCGCCCTTTTTGGTCTTGACCGGTTTGTAGCCGAGGCGCTTGTACTCTTCACAGAGGTAATCCGTTACTTTTTCCGTGAAGCCGGAAGGGCTGTCGATAGCCAGCAGGGCTTCGGCCTGTTTTAAGATATATTCAATGTATTTCTTTTCTTTTTTCATGTTAATATGCATGCCTTTCTATTGCCTGCAAAGTCTGTGCAGCAGGCATTGTTTTCGATCCACAGGACAGCCGCCCGGATCAGATCCGGGGCATCATAGCCTCTACCAGCTTGGCGGAGTGGAGCGCTGCGGCCTTTTCAAAGGTAGGATAATCCATCTCGGCACTGTCATCCGCCTTGTCGGAAATGGCACGGATGATGACAAAGGGAATACCGTTCAGGTAAGCACCGTGGGCAATGGAAGCCCCCTCCATCTCGGCACAGTCCCCCTGAAATTCTTTGATCAGTCGGTCCTTGACTTCTTTGCTGGAAATGAACTGATCTCCGCTGACTACACGCCCGGTATGAACGTGAATGTCCGGATTGACCTCCTGACAGGTGCTGGCAGCAACCTCGATAAGATGCTCATCTGCAAGGAATTCCCGACATCCCAGCTGGGGAACTTCCCCAGGCTTGTAACCGAAAATGGTGGCATCTACATCATGGTGCAGGGCATCCTTGGAGATCAGAATATCTCCGATGTCCAGAGCGGCATTCAGGGATCCTGCCACACCGGTGTTGATGATGGCAGTGACCTGAAAAAGGTCTGCCAGAATCTGTACGCAGAGAGCGGCATTGACTTTGCCGACACCACTGCGGACGATGACTACGGGAGTACCGTTCAGGGTACCCTCGTGAAATTCCATATTTGCTTTGGTCGTGATATTAGTGGTGGTCATGTGAGCCTTGAGAGTTTCCACTTCCAGCTCCATGGCACCGATGATTCCGATTTTTTTCATGTGTGTTTCCTGTTCTTTCTTAAATAATTGTAATCACTCCGGATATACCAGACGGCTGTCGTCAATGCCGTACAGCACATTATCCAGATAGCGTTTTGCCAGATAGTTGGCCATACCCAGATTCATATCCAGATAGTTGCCGCAGTCTTTGGGAGAAGCACCGGGTACCTCACCCTTGTAATCGCGGATGAATTCAAACATTTCCACCATCAGAGGAACAATATCCTTAGAAGAGAGATCTCCGGCCAGCAGCAGATAGAAGCCGGTACGGCATCCCATGGGGCCGAAGTAGACGGTCTTGTCCTTGTATTCCGGATGATTGCGCAGGAAAGTTGCACCCAGATGCTCGATGGTGTGTACTTCTGCGGTATTCATCACAGGCTCTTCGTTGGGACTGGTCATACGCAGATCGAAGGTGGTGATGACCTCTGCACCGATGTGATCCTTGCGGGATACATAGACACCGGGCTGAAGCTTGATATGGTCAATGGTGAAGCTTGCTATTTTTTCCATGATATTCTCCATTCCGCACAATCTTTCAGGTTAATAATTGCGCTTTTTCTCTGCATAGTATACACTAATTCAGTAGAAAAGAAAATAGCCGGAGGGATAAGAGTATGAAGCATTCAGCGGAATATTATATAGAGCATCTGGAAATGGAGCCCCATGTGGAGGGCGGTTATTTCAAGGAATGCCTGCTGGAAAAAGAAGAGAGGAACCTGTGGAGCAGCATTTATTTTATGCTGGCAAAGGGGGAAGTGTCCCATTTTCATCGCCTGAAGTCGGATGAGGTATGGTATTATCATGACGGCAATGCGTTGACGATTTATATGATCGATGAGGCCGGAAAACTCACAGCGGCGAAACTTGGGCTGGACCTGGAAAAGGGAGAAGTCCCGCAGGTACTGGTTCCGAAGGGAATGATCTTCGGGTCTGCCATGGAGGAAGAGGGTTTCAGTCTGGTGGGCTGTATGGTTTCACCCTGTTTTAAATATGAAGAATTTGAACTGTTTGAACGGAAAAAACTATTGGAAAAATATCCGGAACACAGCGATGTGATCCTGCGTCTGACCCGTGAGTAAGCACTTACATTCGCAAAGTAGCGCAATAAAGCGTTGCATTCTGCCATTTTGTGTGTTATACTAGCTTCGCGTGCAGATGACTGCATGCACAATAAGGGTTATGAGAGGGAGAAAGAAAATGAAAAAATTTGTTGGAATTATTGTAGCAACTGTACTGGCATTTAGTCTGGTAGGATGTGGTCCTGTAGACAGCGCAATTCAGAATATTGCAAGTTCCGGATCCAATACCAGCAGCAAGAGTGGTGTGGTAACCGCAGATGATGACGGCTATGCAGAAGGACGTATGGGAGATGTAATGAGAACTTACTTCTTCGATTACACTGTAAACAGCGCATATACCTGCAATGACTATGAAGGATATACCCCTTCCGAGGGAAATAAGCTGTTAGTAGCAGAAGTAACCGTTAAGAACACCGATCGTTCTACCGTTACCATGTATGACACCGATTTCCAGATCCAGTGGGGCGATGATGATAACGATGACGCATACGCTGCACCTATCACCTACTATGGTAACACTGTAAGTGACGAACAGCTGCCGGAAGAGTATGATCTGGGTGTTAACGAAGAGAAAACCGGTCTGCTGGTATATGAAGTACCGGAAGATTCCAAGGATTATTCCATTTCTTATCTGGAGCAGTTCTCCAATGACACTGAGGGAGATGTATTCTTCGTATTCTTTACTGCAAAGGATAAGTAAGAGAAAACAAATAAGTAAGACTGGCGGTTTTGCCTGTAAAAAAGAACCGGAGTACTGTGGATCACAGTGTTCTGGTTCTTTTTTGCAGTTTATTTTTAATTTATAATTATATAATTTTTCCTTAATTGACATACTTATATATGCGTGTTATAGTACAAATAGAACAAGGGAGAGGAAGAAAGATCAAGAGATTGATCGAAGATCCTCTGACAGGTTCCGAAATTCTCCGGTGGTTGCCGGAGGACAAAAGGTAAGAGGTATCGAAAGACACCGACATATGTTTAATAGAAAAGGAGAGATGACTTATGTTATTACCTAGCATTTTTGGAGAGAACTTATTTGATGACTTTTTTGATGATGTACCTTTCTTTGACAACAGAGCAGAGAATCAGATAGAGAAGAAACTGTATGGCAGACATGCACATAATGTAATGAAGACCGATATCAAGGAGACCGATGACAACTATGAGTTGATCGTTGATCTGCCCGGCTTCAAGAAAGATGAGATCAAGGTTTCTCTGGAGGATGGTTATCTGACCATTGAGGCTGCCAAAGGTCTGGATGAGGATGAGCAGGAGAAGAAGACCGGTAAATACATCCGCAAGGAGCGTTATGCCGGAGCTTGCCAGCGTAGCTTCTATGTTGGTGACAACCTGACTCAGGAGGATATCAAGGGCGAGTTCAAACATGGTATCTTGACTTTGAATGTTCCTAAGAAGGAAGCAAAGCCTGCGGTAGAGACCAATAAATACATCGCAATCGAAGGATAATCCTTTAAATAAAAAAACCGTTGCCCCGTGAGGGACAGCGGTTTTTTTTCGTGTACGATGAGCCAAGTACAGATTTGTGCCTGCACAAGAATCTGTATGTGGCGGATATTCAGGACAGCTGGCGTTTCCGCAGGACAGCCCGTTCCTTTTTTATAATATACTGTTCCAGTCCCGGCACCGGATTGTTCAGGCGGCAACCGTAGAGGAACAGTCCGTTTTCCAGTTCCTGTATCCGTGCCACGAGACCATAGAGATGAAAGTTGAAATTCTCAGCGGTCTCGTCCATGTGGTCATTCAGAACCGCATGAACCGTCTGGTTGACCTCTAATTTCAAGTCTTCCCTGCTGACCACGGAAAAACCGTTATAGCTGATATCCTTAATAATGGCATCGTGGGCGGCACGGTTCAGACCACATTGTACGGCAGTCTCAATGCCAATATAGCATCGGTAGCTTTGTCGTCGGTTATAGGTCTTGCTTCCGGCAATGGAGGAGACAGTATAGCACAGTGTTCCATCGGAAAGCTTTACTACATTGGTAGTAACGTTTTTGAACAGCTGCGGTTTATCCTCCGGAAGTGTGACAATGAGATCTACAATCAGGCCTTTTCCACGGAAAGAGATAATTTTATCATCAGTAAACACACCCTGCGCCAGCAAAGTGTGCCTGTGAGGATATACCTCCAGAATTTTGGATTCAAATTGAAGCTGCTCGGTATTAAGATTGATCAAAAAGCTAAGGGATAACCCTGCTGTCAAGTCATCGATCTGCATAAGTCTGGTGGTCTCCCATCTTTACAAAATTATTTAATTCACCATTTTTGCATTGGGATAGATGCGTTCCATCCGTGCATCCGGGTAATGGGTGTCTAAAAATTGTTCCAGTCCGTTAAGCTCTGTAGTTTCCACGGAATAGGAAGCGCCGTTGCGCTCCGTATATCTGGCCAGCGCCAGTGCGGAGATCAGCATATTGACAATCATAAATACTATCAAAATATTGCAGACAATTGTGCCGGTTCTTTTCGGAATCTTTTCAATACAGCCGGAAAGCTTCGGATAGATCAGTTTCAGCCATACCACAGCGGCAATTCCCCAAAAGAAGCAGTACAAGAGGTTGATACGGCCGCCTAAGTTAAAGGCAAATCCGCTGTAGTCCCAGAAAATCGTGCCAAAGACCATTTCCGTGAAGACGCTGCAGATATATTCGTAAGCACCGCCCAGCAGGGTACCTGCCAGAAAAATAGTACTGTCGCTCTTGTTGCGGTAACGGTAGAGCAGCAGGGTAAGGAAGGCACAGCCCAAACCCCAGACAATACTGAAAGGCCCGTAGACGACACTGCTGCGGCTCATCCAGACACCTGCGGTGATGCGGCAGAAGATCGTTTCCGTAATGTCACCTAACAATGCACCGATGAAGAAGAGGGAAAACAGTTTGTAAAAGCAGCAGCCCTCGGCAAAGACGGTGGATTTTTTATGTTCTTCTCTGGCTTTTACCAGAGCATCCAGGCTGATAGAAGGATATGATTTCTGCAGTCGCTTCTGTATATGTCTTGTCAGGGCATTTTCCAGAAAACGGGAAGTCTGGCCCAGCCCTTCTGTAATCTGATCCAGGCGGGCGGTCTGCTTTTCCAGAGAGGCCTCCACCCGGTGCTTTGCCTGTACCTGTAGGCTTAAAGTAGATAAAGCGGAACCAACGGTGTCCAACAGGAGCAGCCCGCCCAGCACCAACAGAAGTACAACGGAAAGCAGGTGCGGAATGCGGTCAAAAAGTCCGCATAATAACGGATCTGCAAACATTACCGTCACAACACTTAAAGCACCCCACAGCAGGGAAAAAGGCAGGCAGATGTAGCCACCTACGTTGTAGCGGAAACGGGAGTAATCCCACAGCTTTTTCTTATAGACCTTTTCGAAGAACATGCCGGTGGAATATTCCAACAGGGAAGCCAGTACAAAGCCACCCAGGAACAGGAAAAACGGGTCTTCCGTTAGTTCCGGCAGGAAAATCTCGAACAATATGGCACCAAAACCGTAGATCGGGCATAGGGGACCCGCTACGAATCCGCGGTTAACGAATTTCCGATGCTGCACCGCAGCAGCACATACCTCAATACACCATCCAATAAAGGAATAGAAGAAAAACAACCAGAACAGGCATAACCAGGTTATTGTCATAGGGGCACCTCTTTCGTCGAAGATTGTCGAATATTGTCTTGTTCCATCATATCACAACGGCATGATAGAAACCATGACTAAATTACAATGTTGGAAAAATGTACAAAATGGTGATAAAAACCGTTGGAAAAGTGTACGAAGCCATCGACATATTCTTCGGTAGGCTCTTAAGGTCTCGGAGATCTCGGCGATATGATTTATCTCCTCCCATTCATTGTCTGTTAGACCGTCCTGCTGCAGACTTTCCCAGGCAATGTCACAATTCTTGTCCTCGTGTAATTCCTTCATATTGTTGTAATAGGTCTTATCTCCGGTGACGGCATAAGGCTGTACGGCAGCGGTCAGCGTTTTGGAACCCAGACGGTATAGGTTCATATACATGGTAGCTTCCAGCTGTTGAGAATTGATCCGGCTCAGATATAGATTGGATCCCACGAACAGGATCATCATGACGATACTGATGATCAGTATCCGATAGGTAGACCTTGTTAAAAATATAAAAAAAGCGTAAAATTATTTTGAGAACCACCGGTGATTGCTTGCACCCTATACAGGAAGATGGTACTATAAAACGTA
>ERZ772991.1816-NODE-1816-length-17060-cov-5.696854_pt1 | contig 17060 bp, 18 predicted proteins | sample MGYA00511128_ERZ772991 | MGnify/ENA primary metagenome ERZ772991 (study PRJEB29015, sample SAMEA2737655) | human gut metagenome | biome: human gut; feature: human-associated habitat; material: faeces | place: China | collected 2012 ... | reverse complement strand
CGAGGATGCCGGAGCCGAACTCCGGCTAGATCACTGAAAAACGCAAAATCTCAGGGTCATGCTCCGACAGCGTTTCCATCAGTTCTTTTTCCATGGATTAAACCTATGCAGATTTGAAAGTAAGCGAGAAGACCGCTCTGAGAATCGCCTAATTGACCACTCGTCCGACCGAGCGCATTTCACAACCGGACCGGAAATCGGCAAGAAGAAATCGATAAGGAAAAAGCCTGACAACTCAACGTTAATCAGGCTTTTGAATTTTGGTGCCGTCGGTGAGACTCGAACTCACACGACTTTCGTCACCACCCCCTCAAGATGGCGTGTCTACCAATTTCACCACGACGGCTTAGCAATTAAATTTTTTGGTGCCTTCGATGAGCACCATTTTCTTTCTAAAATTCAATCGGTTAGCGATCTTCATTCACTTGAAATTCACTTCCCTGACTGATTTTTAACTCTGTTTGTTTTGGTCTCCCTCAACAACGAGCGAGATCTTAACACAAAAAATTTTTAGGTGTTGTGAGGCACTCCTTCTTTTCGAAGAAATCCCGAGACAAGTTTTTTCAATTTGTAAAATTCCGCCTTAAGGCAAGAGGAAACCCTTTGTTTTACCTTGATCTGAAAATGGTAGAGCGTCTCAGTGAAGAACTTTCTTCATACTTCTTGAGGATCCAATCTTCTACCTGTGACTTCAGCCACTTATTGTTTCCACCTCCTACTATGGAAAAAGGCTTTGGAAAATCAGGAGACTCTATTATTTTTCTCATAGCCGACGAAAACGGTTTGTAACTCATCATTCTGGCTATGTCAGTGGCAGTAACGAGCACTTTATTGGAAATATCAGAATTGATAATAGCCTCGGATACCTGACTCGAAAGTAAATTTAAAGTTTCAGTAGACAATGTAATACCAACTTTTTCCAGCTCAGTGTCGATGGCTTCTTTCTTGTCCTTATCCATAATTCTCTTCCTAATTAGCTATTTCTATTGTTTCAAGTCTTCGCAGTCGTCTGCCCCGGAAATGTGTCGAAAACTCAAGGTTTCTAAGCGGTAAAAAAATCAAACAGGAATGGAGCGCGAATATTCGCGAATCTTTTCCAAACCTCTTCGGTCATAACGCTGAGTTGTATTGATGGAAGAATGGCCCATCGCCTCTTTGACGATAGATATGTCGGCCCCAACATCAAGCATTCTTGTAGCGAAAGTTCGTCTAAGGTCGTGAGGCGTGAATTTTTCAAGCCCGACAGCTTGTGCTCTTTTTTGCAGCATCTTAAAAATTGCCATCGGTGATAGTTTCTGATTCAGTCGCAGATCTCCGTGTTTTCCAATCCGCACGAATACTTCCGGACAACCTTCTCCACTGCGTATGTTGATCCACTCCTTAAGTCGGATAAAAACAATTTCGGAACCGCACACAATGCGTTCTTTGTTCCCTTTGCCGATTACCCGAATGCTTTGTTCGGAGAAATTGATGTCATCCAGCTTCAACTCCGAAAGCTCGTTTCTTCTTAGCCCACACCCTATCCCAAGGCTGATGATGGCAATATCCCGAATGTCTATTGCTTCATTTTTTGCTCTACAGAAGGAAATTAGTTTGGCAGATTCGATCTGGCTCAAAGCTCTGCCGGAATATTTCCTTGAGCCTCTGACAGGCTTAACAGTTGAAAGAATCAATTTCTCGTGGTCGGAGATGAGGCCGATTTGCCAAGCAGCTTTAATAACGCCTCGAATAGCAGCCAAATAAGTATTGATTGTGTTAGGGCTTCGTCCTTCCTTCAACAACTGAGTTTTGTAAAGGTTGATGGAAGCAACGTTAATTCTTTCCCAAGGAACAGTTTCCAAATTTTGGAACCCGAAAAATTTCGCGAAACGAAGCAAAGCATTTTTCATCCCGTTTCGTGAAAACTTGCTCCCCAAAGAAGTCAGATAAATAAAGGCCGGATTTTTTAAGGCATTTTCGTTAATGCCGGAAGAGCCGAGAGAAAAATTATGTGACTCGACATCAATTATTTCGAAGTTAGAAATTTTTTCAGACATTTTCTCAGGTACACATAATGACAATTATTTTTACTTGAGAAAATTGTCACACCTTCACTAAGCCTTAATTGCTGAAATTAAGTCTTGGCGCGTAGCACTACGTATTCGACAAAAAAATTCATTAAAACTACGAAGCGCAGAATTTTGACTTACTTTGATAGATAGTACCAATAATGAAAAAACTGGGGCTTTAAAAACCGTTTTCATTATTTTTACCTTGACATTCATTTTTCGACGGACTGTGCAGCTCGATGAACCCAGTCCAGTCCTTTTCACAGCCTTAATCTCTTTCTTCGGGCAAACTTTTCCCTATTGTGATCTGTTAAAGCTTAGAGTACTAGGGATTCTTTAAGCCCCTTACCGCCGTTCACCCAAGAAATCGGCGATCTTCCCTATCTCTAAACAAATATATGCTGGTGTTATCAGGCTCTTCCAACCTGACCCCAAATTTCGTACTCTTTCCAGTTATCCGGGAAGCCCATAGCTTCTAGTTGGCTCTGCTTTCTTGTTGATAACAGATCCCCCAACCTCGTCGGCCATGTGGTCTTAGGATTATCTGCTTTAAGCATAGCGGCCAAAAGAACTGCAAAAATGTAGAGTTTATTACTTGACTCAATGGGCAGAAATTCTTCGAAGCCTCGTACTGTTAGTTTCTTCACCAACCTTGGTGACTTCATAAAGCAACGATTCCAAAGTCTCACATGATGCGCACACACATTCCTCAATTCAGTGAGAGCAACTGCAAAACTACCAAAAGGGTAATACTTGGCAAAACCAAACGATCTAGCCATCCTATTTTTAACGTCAGAAGCATGAGTATTCTGAACCCAATGAATCAGTTCACCAAGTGTCATCAAGTGAACGCATGCCCATAAAGGTGGGGTTTCTTCTTCGTAGTTTTCAGAAAAATGTTTCACAAAAACCTCTTCCTTGCTCCTGTTTATTTCATTTCTCAATTTGTCCAAGTCTTCCAAATGTTTTTTCCTACTTGAAAAATTATTTGAATTTAAATGGGCAAACGGATCTTGCGTCAGCGTTGTCAATTCATAGACCCATTGTGTGCGAATGTGAATCTCAACACGTTCCAAAGCCTCCCAAAACAAACATCTAAGTTTTCTGTCAAAAATATATAGCTCTAAAACATCATCGAAGTTGACATTCGCATTAAACTGATGAATTTTCCCCCGGCAATATTCGAACGGAATACAGTAAGCACTGAAGCGGTAATACCCGATGCTGAGAAGATACCGAGAAGCCCTCTGAGAGTCAGGGACAATTAATCCTCGCGATTGGAGGAGCTTGACTTGTTCTTCAACAGGTAACGGTGGCTTGTTGAAATGAATTTTCATTCTCCGGATAAAAAAAAGACCTCACTTGTTGCAGATAAACCAAAAGGCCAGAGCTGTGTGAGGTACGCTTAGCTCGAATTATAGAAGCTTTTTCTCATTCTGTATATCAAATTTGCTTCTCTTTTTGCCTTACCTGAAATTCTCTATAACATTTTTTCTCAGAAAAATACCTACGTTCTGCTGCTTCCCCTTGTTTACCTACATTGAAAGAGGAAATCGGTCGGTGGTATCCCATAACGCGAGTCCAAATCTCACAGCGAGTCCTCTCTGAATCTTTAATGCCGAATTGTTCTGGTGTTTCCATCATTTAATAACCTCCCAATTTTTGGTACAAATAAAATGTTGACCCACATAGGAATCAGTGGTCTTTCTGTTACCAGGGTTTAAGAGACACAATAATCGAAAGGATGACAAGAGTTTCGAGAGTTCCATAAGCATACCAAGACAATTTGACTGTCTTTTCGTCATGCAAAACGAAAAGTCCGAAAGCCGTATACGCCACAAGTGACCTCTCCCCGCCTTAATCGGGCGAGGCTTCTCACTTCGACGGCTCGAGCCTTTCGGTTGAAAGGTCTTACAGAGCCTCCATGAGTTTCGGCTTATCGCCGCAAGACGGCAAGCCCTGCCGCCTTTAACTGCACAATGCCTTCTCGTTTGATATTTATCGCGGCTGCATAATCCCGCAGGTTTAAACCGCCGCACTTCGGACAAATCCACTGCCTCATGGCAAGAGTCAATCCGTCAAACTTGTATCGGCATCGCGGGCAAGTCTTCGAGGACGGAAAAAATGTGTCCGTTTGTATGAAGAACTTTCCGCTTCTTTCCGCCTTGTACTTGAGCTTGGACAAAAATCCGCCCCAGCCGGCATCTGCTATCGTCCGAGCGAGTTTGCGATTATGCATCATGTTTTTGATTTTTAAACTCTCTGCGATGACCGCTTGGTTTTCGTCAATCAATCGCTTCGAGACCTTGTGCTGGAAATCCTCGCGTTTGCGAGAGACTTTCCGATAAACTTTTGCCAGACAGCTTACCGCCTTGCTTCTCCTTCTGCTTCCTTTTACCTTGCGGGAGACTTCCTTATGCGCTTTTTCCAATTCCTTCAGTGCGCTTTTGAGTTCCTTGGGATTGTCAACGGTTCTGTTGAAAGAGTCTGTCAGAAAGTCCTTTATTCCGAGATCAATGCCGATCACCTTGGACTCTTCGACTTCCGTCGGTTTGTCGGGAACCTTCTCCGGCGTTTCGCTCAGTATGGAAGCAAAGTAGTCGCCCACTCGGTCGCGGGATACGGTAATGCTCTTGACCTTACCTTGTATCTGCCTATGGATTACTGCTTTAATCGGCTCGCACTTCGGAATCTTGATGAAGTCTTTTCCAACGGACAAAGAGGTGCAGTGATAACTGCTTTGTCTGTTCCGTTTACTTTTGAATTGCGGAAATCGAGCCTCTTTCTTGAAAAATCGCTTGTAGGCAGTATCCGCGTGCCGAACTGCTTCTTGAAGGCTTATGGAGTCGTATTGCGAGAGCCACCTGTACTTTCTTGACTTCTTGGCAACGGACAACAGAGGTTTAATCTCTTTGTTAACCGACAGCGAGATGCCTTTCTTTCGGTAGAGGTCCCGCTTCAGAGCAACGGCTTTGTTGTAGCAGAAGCGCACCGCTCCGAATTGGCCGTTTAAAAAACGCCTCTGTTCGGATGTCGGATACAGTCTTACTTTCGTTGCTATTAACATCTTTGGCCTCTCGGCTACATTTTATGACGAAGACTTCGGAACTTTTGAGAAAAAGACACTCGGTTTCAAACATTGTCATTCACCTGATCTTTACAACATAGTATCGGAGAAAGAAAATGACTCGTGATGTCTTGGCTTATACCATTGATACTTTGAGGTATGAGGCCGAAAAAATAGGCTGCTCTCCCATCGAAATCAACGGAGAGGCAGACCATATTCACTTGCTTCTGAGATTCCCGCCCGACTTGTCAGCAGCAAAAGCCGTTTGCTTGCTTAAAAGTCGCTCGTCGGGAGCAGTACTTAAGAGATTCCCGTTTTTAAGAACTTATTCAGCCTCCGGTTCTTTTTGGTCAGCCTCTTATTTTGCCGCATCGGCTGGAGGTGTCACCATTGAAACCTTGGAAAAATATGTACGCAATCAAGGAAAATCAAACGCCTTTCATCCCCGTCCTGTCGGACGAGGGTTTCCCGGCGGTTGAGCTAATCATCTTCTGAGAGTTCGTCGGAATAAATCTCAGGAAGGGCGGTTTTTGCCGAGCCTGTCAGTTCCTTGACTTGTTTTAAGACATTGCAAATGTCCATTTGGAAGTAAGTTCCCTTGGCTGTGAGCAGATGGAACTTTGCAGGGAACCAGCCCTCGTTTTTATTCGGGATTTCAACTTTCTTAACAAATGCCTTGAATTGATCGGTTTCCGGAAGGTTTTTTGAAAAAATCGGGAGAGAATAATGGTATTCGATTTCCTGCCACCAGTCCTCAGAAATTTTCGGTAAGAGTTTTTCTTGTCTTTTGACAAAAAAGCCAGACAAAAAAGATGGTTAGATCATCGGACTCGTAAAGCCTCTTGTCTCTCGAATTGTAAAACCCGAGAGCTATCAGGTAAGGTTTCTTTCCCGAGGCCCGATATTCGAAGGAGTAGCCGTTGAGAATATGGATATATTCTTCGTTGTTTAAATTATTTGTCATTAGGACGAACCCCTTTTCTTGTCCGGTGCGGGATAAATCTTCTTTTCATGCTCCTCATAAACACAGGCAAACTCGCCATTAAGCACATAAATTGGTTCGTCCATTTTGCACACTTCAATGATTTTCCGGAGCGTAGAAGGACTAACCACGATAACATCACCTTCGCGGCATTCTTTTATCTTTTGGAAAGCACCTCTAGGAACTACGCAAACTCTCTTGTTTGACAAATCTATTGTTAAGCTCTGATTAACTTTTCTTAAAGATAAATCTCGGGCAGGCCCATTGAGCTGATAATATGCGTTCACAGCTGTAACCGCAGCTGCGGCGGACGAGGCTACTCCGGCCCCTTGAGCTTCAACCTCTGATGCGACTGTTAAGCACATAGTTCCAGCGATTATCGCGCACGACATTGATCGGATTCGGTTCCGATAAAAGACTTTGAGAAAGAGAATTGAACGTAGATTCTTAATGTTTGCTTTTAGGGAACCATTGCTTAGACTGTTAATCATTTTTTATCCGTTTATTTTTACTCATGAAAGACCGTCTAAATTATTTTTGAAGCTCAAGAGAGGAAGATTTCTTAACTTTCAAATAATCCCAAGCCAGCAAACGTGTGTAGCAATCAAACATCGAAAGAAAGTTTTCGCCGGCATAGGTAAAGAAGTCCCAGCCGTCAAACTTAAAAATCATGCTGTAAGTTTCAATGGGAAAAGGAGAGTTCCCGTCAAATCTTCCGACCTGACAGATAATTTCTTCTCCTTTCACAAAGTCGCCGGGAATTTCCAGATCTGCTTCGTCATGGCAAAGTTCAACTTCGACCATTGCTTTTCTCCAAATCAGGCTTCACCGATAACGGATTTTTTTGTTAATGTGGTTTTTCCACCCACAATAATCGACACAATCATCGTGTCCATAGGAAGCAATTTTTGAACGTAAGTTTTGTCTTTCTTGTCTGCTTTCGGGTGAGACTCAAGCTTTTCGTACATTCCATCGACCAACTTCTCTCGCTCTTGGAGCAAAGAAGTCAGGCGATTAGCCTGAATTTCATCAAGCTCCACAGTCAATTCAAAAGTGCTCATTTACTTTCCTCGTAGATAATTAACAAGCGGCTTCTTTGAAACGCTGTTCGAAGAACTCGACAACTTCTGTTCTCTTCCAACGGCGTTTTCCTTTGGGAGAAAGTTTGTAGGGCTTTGGAAAATTGGGGTCTTTAATAACCTCATCCGTAAGAGAAGAGTTATAGCCGTTCCCCAACATGACATCTATATCTGCTCGGGATACAAAATAAGGCTCAATCCTTGGAATACGGCGCACCACAATATCTGCGATTGAAACGGCCAGCGCCTGCTTATCCTCGTCATTTAGATGTAAGGCATTATCAGCCATACCTTCCTCCTTAATACTTATGTTCATTCTTTCAGAAGAAAATTCTTTCTCTGTCTGAAAAACAGCAGGAATTACTCAAATTTTCTTCTGCTGGAAATTGTTCTTACGTTAAGGTTTAAAGAGGAAGGATTGAGTCCGGGTATTCTTCATTGCACGTAGTGCTACGTTTTCTAATTACCTGTTATTGACGAAGCCTTTCCCACGGAATTAAATTCTTGATAAATAGAAAGAAAAGCAATTTAAGGAGAAAACAGTGAATTGTGTCCAACGGCTGGCCGTCTTAACTTTTACGGCAATCTCGCTTTTAGGATTAAGCGGTTGCTCTTCTTTGTCTACCATGACAAAAGATGAAGCGATAGAAAAGGATAAGAACGATCAGGTCTATGACTCACACGCAAGTCTTGCTAAGAACATTTGCGATTACCTATCCATTGTTTGCCCCAAAGACGCTTCCATTACAAAGGAACAGTTCGAAAAAACCTTCGGCTCTAATGCCGGTTCTAATACCGGTGTGGAAATAGCCAAGTTAGGTGGAGTAATGGTTGCATCTTCCTGGCTGTTTCCTACTTCATTAGCCACACAAACTCATCAGCTTGGGGCCGGCTGGTTCTTCCTTGGCGCGAGTTTGCTTCTCTCCCCAAGTGTTGAAAGAAAGCCCTACGTTTTAGCTTTTGTCCCCTTAGAGAAGGCAAAGACGGAAGAGGAGGCACGGAAATATTTTATTGACAAACTCAGCGAAGCCGAACGAAAAGTAATAAAGGCAAACCGTCTTGAAATTCTCGAAGACAATGGTCTCACGCAATTCAAGGTGTTTGGTCTGGAAGGAAGTGGAATTGCCCTTCCGGTAAAAGGAAAAGAGATTTGTCCGTTGAAAGAAGACGGGAAACATTCCTGTGCTTTTTTTGCCGCTGCTATGCACGGAGGCATCAACGCTGTTAAAACCGAGATTCCCAAATGGCTTCCCAATGGAGGAAAAGAAGTTTGGCGGATTTCACATACTCTTTCAATCTTTTCTGCTGAAGATGTAAAGATTTCAAAGGTTCAAGCCCAAGATATAAGTGTGCAGGTCGCAAAGTTGTTACCCAACAACTTCTATGTTTATGTGCCACCAATCGAGAGTAAAGAAAAAGACAAGGACAAACCGGCTTTAGTCATGTCCAATTCCAAAGTCTATCCATTTATTTATGTTGAGCCTTAATCAGACTGACAAGTAATGATCGAGTAGGGGGAGCGTTTGCTCGCCCCTCTCACACCACCTAAGCATGCCGTTCGGCACTTGGCGGTTCCAGTTAACCCCTGCATGGTTTCAACGCGTCTCACGCAGGGCCTTTTCAAGATCATACCAACCTTCATTCCACAAGTTCTGATTGCTCAGGGCCTGGTGTATGGGGTAAGCCTTCGCAATTGCCCAGTATCTATTCGAACTGTATGCGAACTCCCCGATTTCAGGCGCGTCTTTCCACCTCTTCTTCAGTTCCTCCTGCCGCTTTCCTGGTTTCTTCCATTGTTTCCATAGAAGTTGCCTTATTCGGCGGTGGAGCCAACTATCCGTTTTAATTCTCCACCAGACAGGAACGGCTTTCTTGAAGTAATTAGACCAGCCTTTTAGTGCAAGCCTCAGTTTCGCCTTGACAGCATCTATCCCTCCGATTGCTCTTCTATCAGTCAGAGCACGCAACTTCTCCTTCAGTTTCGTTCTCTTCTTCCGGTGAACAACAGGAAAGTATTTGTAGTCAGGGAATCTGGCTTTCTTTTTCTTGGTCACGCTGTTTGTGAAGCTAAATCCAAGAAATTGCACTTCAGGTGAACCGACTCTGAGAATTTTCGTCTTCTCTTGGTTGACCTTCAAGATCAGCTTTTTCTCTATGAAGTTGGATACCCAGGCAAGGATGCGCTGAGCCGCTTTTCGGCTCCTGGCAAAGAACACGGCATCATCCGCATAGCGGACTGCACGTATGCCTTTATCCTCGACCTTCTGATCAAGTTCATTGAGAAGCACGTTTGCTAAAAGAGGAGATATGACACCTCCTTGAGGCGTTCCGATAGTGTTTGGTTTTCCTACTTTTCCGTCTTCGCTGATCTGAGCCCTTAGGAATTTGTGGATCAGGGATATAACTCTTCCATCCTTTATCCTTTCAGATAAAAGTTGGATCAGCTTGCTGTGGTTTACCGTATCAAAGAATTTCCTCAGATCCAGCTCAACCACCCACACATATCCGTCTTTTATGTGTTCCATTGCTTTCCGAACGGCCATACGACAATCTCTATTAGGTCTGAAGCCGTAGCTCATGTCGCGGAAGACTTTTTCGTATTCACGACTCAACACCAGGGTCACTGCCTGCTGGACAAATCGGTCGATTACCGTTGGAATTCCCAGCGGTCTTTGTTCGCCGTTGTCTTTAGGGATGTATACGCGCTTGATAGGTGATGGTTTGTATTCTCCTTTTCTGATCTTGTCGGTCAGTTCTCCCGGATGTTCTAAGAAGTATTTCCTTAGCTCCCCTGTTCCCATTCCATCTACGCCGGCCGAGCCCTTATTGGCTTCAACCTTCAGTAGGGCTTGGTACAGGTTCTTCGGGGCGAGTATCCCTTCCAACGTGATCGTCTCAAAAGCCTCGCTACTCATTAGTTCAATCCTTGCGACTTCAGCGAATCTCCTGACTTGTTTCCTGAGGCGTTCCGCGCCTCCCTGTCCAGGCCAGCTTGTCTTAACGTTTTTCTGTTCTCGCCGCTCGGTTTTCCTCCTTTCACGGGTTTACTGGTTCGGCCCTTCCTCAATACTCATGAGTACTATGGCACCTGCTGACTTCTTGCCATTCGTTGTTACTACCACTGTTTAGGGCTGGCAAGATCTCCCTGGGTAATCACACTTTCTTTCGTCCCATGCCACCGCCGTCTCTACGCCGCAGGTTCCGACCAAGTTTCGGATTTCAAGTTATTTTGCACTCTCATCCACCTGCTTCCGCCTAAGACGATTCCTCTTCGTCGGTGCGTGACTTTGCTATTCGCTTCTTTCAGCCTACGCATCACTGCGTACACCTTGCGATTCGCTAACTCTTCCCCTTGGTGGGCGAGCTCGGGACTTGCACCCTATAGAAAGTGTGCCTGCCAGGCACACAAAAAGCGTCGCAACATACTAATGCTGCCGACGCTGTCAAACGACAAGTTTAAGTACCCCACATTAGGCGGCTATTCTATGCTGTCGCGTAACAGCTTCCGACGCTTTTTTAATCCCAATTCAAGGTAAATTTAGAATCTGTTGCAACAATCAAGCCAGCGCCAGATTAAGTAAATCGGCTGTTCCCCGGCAACAGGAATTACTTTTCCGGGCCCCCATGATTCAACAACCGCACCGACTTTGTGAGATCTCTGTGTATCTGCTACGGGGTGAGCCATCGTGAATTTGTATTGTGTTTTAGGAAAGTACGGAGCTATGTAACCGTTGCACAAGGCATCGTCTCCCATCGTAGCCCAGGCAAATCCTCTCCTATGGATTTGCGTCATCACTCGGACGGCCCCTAAAGAAGTTCGTCTCAATATTCCTAACCGTTCGTTTATTCTGCCTGTAAGGGGATACACAAGCCCCCAGGTCCCTGCACACCAAAATAAAGATTCAATAGGTTTATTAACCATGCTGGATAAAGCATCAGGGATGCAGGAAGCCAGCGCTGCCGGGTTCGCAAACAGTGCCGCCTCAGGGTTAGCAAAATAACTAATCTCACCGTTACTCCATGTTGGATCCAATTCGCTGATGTACATCAGATCTAAATCTGAGTATCCTCCCGGGTTACACCCTTTTCCCGAGAAAAGCTCCAACATATGCACGAGCGGGAACACGTAATAGTGGTAGTGGTTGAAGGCTGCTTGATCTGGTGATCCTGTGGGCGTTGTACCGTGAGTACCAAGATTCATTGGATTTATATTAAGCCTCGTACCGTTAAGAGTAGCAAGGCATCCCGGGATCGTCTGAAATTCAATCAGACGATAAGGCTCCCAAAAAGCAGTGACAAAACCCGGTCGTGGCACTCCGAGCTGATCCTGACACATACACACCGATTGACCCGAAGCGCCATCCGGCACTTCTTCTCCGCTTCCAAAAAGGGCTGAAACGCCTTTTCCCACCCAATCCTGAATCCCTTCCATCCACTTGCCGTTTGATCCGGAGGACCATCCATCTGAAGAGCCGGCAGGTATTTCTCCCATGTCTTCCTTTATTGCGTTAAATGGATTCATTGTTGCTCCTGCAAGTTTCATCGGAAAAATGCAGCGCCAACAAATATTGGTAATAAGCTTAGGTCCAAGTAGATTCGCACTTTTACATACGAAGTCCTGAGAGTTTGCGGTAAAAGAAAACAATAAGAAAAAGGAAACAGCTAGAGCTTTTAAATTATTTTTGAGTTGCATTCAGTTTGTCTCCCGGCGTTAAATATTGTTCCTCAAGTTTTTGGCGAACTTCGTCAATCGGCGCTTCTTCGAGACGCTGTGCAGCTCTTTCCTGAGCGTTGTACCTCTGACCTTTGTAATCGCTTGGTCCGCCTGTTCCCGTGAGAGCTTCCATCGTGAGTTTTTCCACGTCCGCGCCCATGAATCCGGCTTCCTGACTCATTGCAACCCACTCATCCAGATTGATGGCATCCCAATTTACTTTTCCAAAATCTGCAATAGAGATCCCTTCACAACGTGGATTTTTAGCAGTTCCAAAATTGGCAGAGCCGTAAAGCTGAGTTCTAATTTGTTCTTGGAGAATGCGTCCTAGCGGAGATTTATAGCAACAATAACTGTAACGTTTTTCGATACATGCCCCTAAAACTTTACTCTTGCAATAAGAACCCACATAGTGGCACTGCCTCAAAGCACGATTGGAGGCCAGTTCGAATTCTTTTTCCTCACATTTATAGATGGTCTGTATAACCAGCATTGCTACCTGATAAGCCACATAGACATATCCAACAACCGCCACTGCTGTACCTAATGCCTCGGTTACCTGCTGTGTCGTTTTCTGTGCCGCCTCATTCAGAGCTTCTTGTGTCGCGACATTAGTACCAGTCTGTATGCCCATTTTCTTAATCATTTCGGCGATAGTATTTTCTATGAACTTAGTAATCTCCTTTTGAACGGTTTCCACGACTTTAGTGACAGGTTCAAAGAAGTTCTTAACTGTTCCCGAAATATTCTCAATATGGCTCGTAAGAGGTTTCGTAACAGGCGAAAGACCCTGTTTTACGATTTCTACAGCCGAATTATGTAAGTCTTGATAAGCTCCCACAAAAGAGGGTTGCATTTCCCTATTCAGACTCATCATCGCACTATCAGCCATGTACACCTTGAAAGTCATGGTTATGTAGTCAACGAAATTGACGCTGGTAGGTTGTTCGCAGCAATTTTGAATTCCGCCAACAGCCTTTTTACATTCGAATCCTGATCCGCCGAAGAGTGTGCAAACCACATCTTCAGTTCCGGTAGCATTGCCGTTTTCGTCAGTTCCCGTACAGGTCATATCTTTTGAAGCCTGTTGCGCAACATGAAGAAGGGCCGCCGCTTTAGTAAAGTCTGTACTTTGGGTGAAATCGGTTGTTATGCAGTCCGTCCCCATACAAGCAACGCTTCCGGAACATTTGAAAGTTCTTTCGCTAACCGGCGTTGATACAACCTGATCGTAGCCACAATCGTAAGTATTGGTATAGACGTAACAGTTACCGGAACTTCCCTGCGCTCCGTCTGTACACTCGGATTTTATGTAAGTACAACCGGCATCCACTAATCTCTGGCAGTCGTCTAAATTTCCTCCTTCGTTCTTCGGACAAACTAAAGTACCGTCCGCAGCGGTGTAGCAATCCATATCTCCTTTATAAAAAGAATAATTGGCCGTTACGTTCACTTTCCTGCACAAACGGCTAATTCCTTTCAAAGGAGACGCGCCGAATCTGTCTTCACAAACCTGATATCCGCCGACTGTTACGCAATTTCCTGCGGGAGTTGCGTTGCCCGGCATTTCAACACATTGAACCGAACCCTGGGCCATTCCGTCTGAAACGGCTTTGGCTAAATCAAAGCATTCTTCGGGAGTCCACTTGTCTCCTTCCAAAATTGCACCCGGGTCGTATTCAACCCTTAGACGACCGTATCCTTCACCTTCCCCGGATACTGAAACTCTGATTCTGAACGTGATAATGGAATCCTTGTCCACCTCTTTAAACCACTTGGTGACATCAACCTCCGGTTTGGCTTCCCAAGAAGTCGAAAGTTCGCATTTTCCCGGGGTCTCAGGCGGAAAATAATTCGGGTTGCTTCGCCAATCAACCGGACCCGTCCAAATAAGCTCTTCCTGGCCTTGCTTGCCGACATACACCATCATGTAGTCATCCCACTTGGTGTATTCAAGCACGGCTCTTTTTATGGCTTTCGGATTAACAACCCTGACCTGAGTGGATTCTTCGTAAACCGAACAATGTCCCGACCAATAGTTGTCGCCGACTTTGCCGATCCAAATATTGATGCAGCCCTGCTCCCCTTCGCAAGCTCCGACATTGTACGGGCCTCCCGCGTGCTCAATTGGTTCCTTTAAGTCATAAAGGTGTTGAATCTGGCACGAACCTGTTTTGTCTATGACCCTAGTACATTGTTCGTAGATGGGTTCATGCACTACTCTCTCCTGCAACAGATATTCTTCCATTGCCGTACAGTTGGCTAAGGTCTTGGAAAAATCTTCCAGTCCTTCAAGCGTTTCTTTTGTCTTTTGAACGATTGGATCATTTTCGGTAATTTGGTTTTTCGGGAATGCCGAAACAGTCTTCAAGACGGAATAAGCCGCGGCTTCCGGGTCTGAAGAGTCTGCATTTACCGAACGTTTTTCGAGATCAACGATATAAGAGTTGCCTTGCTTCCTGTACTCATCGTTGTCCTTATAGATCCCCATGAGTTTCTGAACGTCATCAACAGTCATACCTTTTCCGTTGTTGACGCCATTAACCGACTGAGGTACAAGGTCTTTGGCCCCGTAACCAAGTTTATTTACGTAACCTTTCAAGTCGCTGATGGCCGAATTTTGCATCTCTCGCCCGGCCATTGCAGCGCTTTGCATATTCGCATTAGTGGAAGATGTTTGAGCTGAAGCCGTTCCATAGTATGGGAGCGAGAACAGAGAAGCACAAACCGTATAAACGACGGTTTCCTTGAGTAAGAGGCTGATTCTTTTAAGCATCTTGGTTGCTTTGTTGATCTTTTACGACTTCTTTAATTTAAAAGATCATGAAAACCAAGCCTGTCAGAAATGTTCCGAAAAACAGAAGAATCGCTGCTCTGAAAAAAAATCAAAAGAAGATCTTGTATGTCGTTAACTCGGTTACAATCAGCAAACCACGAAAGGAAATGAACTTTGTCCGAAGTCCTCGCCCTCGAAATCTACGCCAATCCCTTAATTTTGGAATTAGCAAAGGATTACGGCGTTTGCCGTAGAATGCCCCGAAAGGGATTAGATTCGCCAAAGCCTGGTTGGGCCCGGGCTTTGGCGAATCTAAACAATTCTTATGAGGAACGAGATGGTACCAACATTTCTAACCTCGTGGGAGATTATATCTCACAACACGGTTGTCTGGACAGGTGATGTTAATCTTGATTACAGGATTGTGCTTGTTCTGGTGCTGTGGGCAATAATCCGCACGAAGCTCTAGCGAGCTGAAAAAAGGCCGATTCCGAGAGGGTCGGCCTTGTGCGTTTCCACTGCTTTATTCAAGTTTTCCAGTTAAATCAATTGCAGGATCCTTTGGCGTGGAAATTAAATTGACTTTTTCTTTTAATCCGTAATCCGTTAAATCATTTTTTCCATCAAAGAGGCTAGTTTTTGGAAGATCCAGATTTTGAATGTTCATCCAGTTTCCCAGTCCCTCGGTAAAGTTAAGCCCCGACTTCTCAGAGGAAAGTTCTATACGATCATTCCTATCAGAATCTATTTTGATGAGCGGAATATCGTAGTGAAACTTACTAGCGAAATTGTTGGTGAGGGTGATTTTGTTTTTTTCAGTTTTGTGTGCAAGACCGTGATCAGAGAAATAGATTATGGAAAAAGGACGCCCTGTTACTGATTTTTCTTTCTTTAAAAGTTCAAAAACTTTTTCAATAAGTTGATCTGTTTTTTTTATTGATGTCACATAACAGGCAACATACGAAAGATTTTTATCCCACGTCGTGTAGGGATTTTTTATATCCAAAATTCTTTTACATACATCCGGATGTGAGCCAAGTGTATGGAGAATAATCAGACGCGACTGATCTGTTTTTTGATCCAGTATTTGTTTGAACGGCTTCAATAAGGCAAAATCACTAATATTTTTTTCCGAATAATCTCCTTTATTGAGAAAAATCGCCTTATCCGCTTTTCTACCAATGGCTGACACTGGTGTGTCAAATTTTCCAACCATCCCCTGATTCGATAACCAGTAAGTCCTAATGCCCGCACTTTTGGCCAAATCAATAATTGAACGATCATATCTCGGTTTCCATTTACCCTTATCAGGGACAGTTAACATATTTGTCAGGGAGCCTATCGTGTATGTGCCTCCGGATTTCATTCCGTCTACCTTAACTGTAAAGTTATTGTCCAAGAACGGTGTATTTTCAACGGGATAGCCGTAAGAATGAAAATAATCTTTTCTAGCACTCTCGCCAATGATAAGAACGTAATCGGTTGGGACACCTGTGCGTTCACTTTTTTGCCACGAGCTTTTGGCAGAATATTTATCAAGTTCGGCCAACTGTTCTTTTGTCACTTCACCGGCTGAATAAAGCTTTCTAACAAACAACGTCGGTTCCAAAACAATTACCAAGAACGCGCAGGAAAGCAAGACATAAGTCTTATTTTTCCAGGGTTTAATTTTTGCTTTAAAGGCGATTAGATGACATAGAAGAGCAAGCACTATGATGAGTAAAGATTTTCCATACTCTTTCATAGGTATAAGGCTGAGAAACTCAGTGGCTTCTGAAAAATTTGTTGCCAGTAAAGAAACGAAGGACTGATAATCAGGCGCACCGTAAACAGATGCAATTGGAGAGTAAAGAGCAGAGAGAAAAGCGATTGGAAAAACAATGAGATAAAAAGAGAACTTAGAGGAGACAAAAAAACTAAGAAATATAGCAAAGGCAATAATTGATATTATTTTACCCCCCCTAAATTTTGATTTAGTCCGAAAACAGCCAAGTGATTAATGCTTCCGAACCCTTGCAAAACAAACTTCGACAGAAGAAATAAAAAAAGACCAAAGCAAACTACACTTGTGATCTTGCAAATTAGCGACCTGTATTCAAATTTCATAAATTCTTCTCCTTGTCCTACAACAACTCATCCCGAGTATTTTTCTCTTTTTGTTTGGCATTTTTCTCGTGTTCTACGACTTAGCCAACCCAACCTTTACTCATGTACAGGAGGTTACCAGCTCGTTACCGTAAATCGGTAGAACAAGAAGTAATGCAGATAGATAGAGCTATGGTTCTAACAAAACGCCTCGGAATTCCGCAGTCGTAAGCCTACGGTAGTTCACAACTGTGACCTCTCCCCGCCCTAATCGGGCGAGGCTTCTCACTTCGACGGCTCGAGCCTTTC
>ERZ772991.1815-NODE-1815-length-17064-cov-3.420248_pt1 | contig 17064 bp, 12 predicted proteins | sample MGYA00511128_ERZ772991 | MGnify/ENA primary metagenome ERZ772991 (study PRJEB29015, sample SAMEA2737655) | human gut metagenome | biome: human gut; feature: human-associated habitat; material: faeces | place: China | collected 2012 ... | reverse complement strand
AAAGAGCTGGTTGTCCAGCCGACCCACCTGATGCACGGTGCTGAGTACGACGAGATGGTTGAGGCGATCGAGAAGTATCAGGATAAATTCGAGCAGGTAGCTGTCGCAGAGCCGCTGTTAGGTGAGGTTGGCGACGATGCAGCCGTTATCAATGCAGATAAAGAGGCAGTTGCAAAAGCAGTTGTAGCAGAAGCAGCTTCGGAAGCAGGTTTTAAAGATGCAGCTGACGCAGCCGATCAGGGAACTGCATTCGTTCTGATGGGGCATGGTACCGCACACGTTGCAAAGGTAACCTACAGCCAGATGCAGACCCAGATGCAGAATCTTGGATATAGCAACGTATTTATCGGTACCGTAGAGGGCGAGCCGGAAGAGACTTCCTGTGAGTCTGTTATCGAGGCGGTGAAGGCAGCTGGTTATAAGAACGTCGTTCTTCGTCCGCTGATGGTAGTTGCAGGTGATCACGCAAACAACGATATGGCAGGCGATGATGATGATTCCTGGAAGAGCCAGTTTGAGGCATCAGGTGCGTTTGACAAGGTAGATACTCAGATTTCCGGTCTGGGCAGAATTAAAGCGGTAGAATCATTCTATGTTGCTCATACACGGACAGCCATTGAGTCTATTTCGGAATAATGTATATGAAAAAGAAATTAAATTTAGCGGCGCTTCTGCTTGCTGCCGCTCTTCTCGGAGCGTGCGGAGGACAGAAACAGGACGCAGCCGACACCGTGGCGCAGACAGAGAGCGCAGAAACCGAGAATGCCGAACAGAAAAGCAGCATTGACCTTGCAGACGGCGTCTACACCGTCGATTTTAAGACGGACAGCAGTATGTTCAAGGTCAATGAATCGAAAAATGGAAAAGGTGTCCTGACGGTCAAGGATGGCGAGGCGATACTTCATATCAGCCTGACCTCGAAAAACATCGTGAACCTGTATCTGGGTACTGCGGACGAGGCAAAGGAAGATGAAGCCGGTTGGCTGCAGCCAACCGTAGACACGGTTACTTACAGCGACGGTCTGAGCGAGGAGGTCAACGGCTTCGATGTGCCGGTTCCGGCGCTCGGAGAAGAATTTGATCTGGCTCTGATTGGTAAGAAGGGCACCTGGTACGACCACAAAGTAAAGGTAGAAAATCCGGTTTCCGGAGAGGCAGAGGACGCGGAAGCGGCATCATCCGAGACGGAGAATAGCGATGATGCGGCAGATGCCCAGAAACCGGCAGGGCAGACTGCAGATGTGGCAGACGGCACTTATACCTGTGAGGTAACCCTGCAGGGAGGTTCCGGCAGAGCATCGGTGGACAGCCCGGCGACCATTATCGTCAAGGATGGAAAGGTGACTGCCGATATTGTCTGGAGCAGCCCGAACTATGAGTATATGCTGGTGGATGACGTGCAGTATGATCCGATCCAGACCGAGGGCAATTCCGAGTTCCAGATTCCGGTAACGCTGGATGAGGATGTAGCGGTCAGTGCCTTGACGGTGGCGATGAGCCAGCCGCATCTGATTGATTATACGCTGCATTTTGACAGCGTGACGTTATCAGAAGTTACGAAATAAAAGTAGATAGAAATACCTGTCCAGGAAGAACCTCCCGGTCCTTTTGTACATATTTTGATTACAGAAGGATCCGGGAGGTTTATGTCTATGCGTATCTGTGAACTCAAACAGCGGGAAGTTATAAATGTAAAAGATTGCAAGCGCCTTGGTTTTGTGGGCGACGTCGATTTTGACATCAGCACGGGAAAAATGCTTGCGATCATCGTGCCAGGACCGGGCTGTGTCTGGGGCTTTCTGGGGCGGGAAAAAGAGTACATAATTCCATTCTGCGACATCTGCCAGATAGGGGATGACATTATTCTGGTGAGGCTGAAAGAAGAGAGAGAAAAGAAGGAATAAAGAAGGAATAGCGGAAAACTTCTGCTTGCAGAAGCGCACTTCCTGCGATATTATAATAAGTATGATATGTTATGAAAACTTGGCGGGGGCATATCAATAAAACCAGAAAAGGGGAAGAGCGATTGAAGTGTCCATTTTGCAACGCGGCTGACACGAAAGTAATCGATTCACGGCCTGCGGATGACAACAGTTCTATCAGACGCCGGAGACAGTGCGAGACTTGTGGAAAGCGTTTTACCACATATGAAAAACTTGAGACGATCCCTCTGATGGTTGTCAAAAAGGATAATACCCGGGAGATGTACGACCGGGCGAAGATAGAGGCAGGAATCCTGCATTCCTGCCACAAGCGCCCAGTCTCTCAGGGACAGATTTCGGCGTTGATCGACGATGTGGAAAACAATTTATTTAACCGGGAAGAACGGGAGATCTCGACCGCGGTGATCGGGGAACTTGTGATGGAGCGGTTAAAGGATCTGGATGTGGTTACCTATGTGCGGTTTGCATCGGTATACCGGGAGTTTAAAGACGTCGATACATTTATGGAGGAACTGCAGAAGATACAGCAGCGGAATGTGCCGTCGTATGAGTCTGGAAAGAACGGGGAAGAGACCAGATGATGGGAAATGCGTTTTATCCGGATGAATGGCTGGATTCTGCGTATGATATCCCGTATGAGCAGTTTTACCAGAAGGGAATGCGGGGTATCATATTTGATATTGACAATACGCTGGTGCCGCACGGTGCCCCGGCGGACGAGCGGGCAGTACAGCTGTTTGAACGTTTGCGGGCGATAGGGTTCCACACCTGTCTGCTCTCGAATAATAAGGAGGCGCGGGTCGCCCCGTTTGCCGGACAGGTAGGTTCGGATTATATTTACAAGGGCAGAAAACCGAAGCGCAGCGGATACAGACAGGCGATGCGCCGGATGGGAACGGGCGAGCGCTCGACGATGTTTGTCGGGGATCAGCTCTTTACGGATGTGTACGGGGCGAGGCGGACAGGCATCTATTCGATTCTTGTAAAGCCGATCAATCCGAAGGAAGAGATCCAGATTGTGTTAAAGCGGTATCTGGAGAAAATTGTCCTGTGGTTCTATGTGAGAAGATAGAAAAAAATAGTGGAAGGTTGCAGCCGGGTGTTTTTGAACGGTTTGAAAGAGCTTGCCAGGCGGCAGAACCGGATGCTGACAGGAGTGACGGAAACGGTGGAAAATCAGTTGTTTTCAGAAAAAATATCGGCAATTTTAGAAAAATAAGGGGCGGAATTGACATGATGTGCCCTGCGTTTTCAAAAAAGTAGTTGAAAAAGAGGATTTTATAGTATAAAATAAAAAAGATAAAGCGAGTATTTTCAAGGAGGAGCATCATTTATGATATCAGCGGGCGATTTTAGAAACGGCATCACACTGGAGATTGATGGCAACGTATACCAGATCATGGAATTTCAGCACGTAAAACCGGGAAAGGGAGCTGCGTTCGTTCGTACTAAAATTAAGAACGTAATGAATGGCGGCGTTGTAGAGAAAACCTTCCGTCCGACCGAGAAGTTCCCGTCTGCCAGAATCGACAGAGTTGATATGCAGTATCTGTATTCCGATGGCGACTTATACAACTTCATGGATGTAAACACATATGAGCAGGTAGCTTTAAACCAGGAGACAATCGGCGACGCACTCAAGTTCGTAAAAGAGAACGAGATGTGCAAGATCTGTTCTTACAACGGCAAGGTATTCTCCGTAGAACCGCCGCTGTTCGTAGAGCTTGAGATCACAGATACAGAGCCGGGCTTCAAGGGCGATACTGCTACAGGCGCTACCAAACCGGCAGTTGTAGAGACTGGCGCTACTGTATATGTACCGTTATTCGTAAACCAGGGCGATAAGATCAAGATCGATACACGTACTGGTGAATATCTGTCCAGAGTCTAAGTTATAACATATACGTCAGAAAGGTCTTCACGATACCGTTTGTACCCTTGTGGGGAGGCAGTCGTGTCACTGACAGGTTTCTGACTGGAAACAGAGATTACTGTTTGTGGCAGGCATTTTCCTTTGCTGGTTATGCAGCGCATGAACAGTAGCAAGCAGAGAAACTGTTGTAAGATCCGGAGGAAACGTCGAGATTTTACAACAGTTTTTTTGCTTAACATATCGGGGAGGCGTCTATGACGCGTCCGTTGGTTCATCTCAGAGAGCGGGTTCGGAGTGAGCGGTGCTCATGGGGAGTGATAAATATGGAGAACGGAAGAGAAGACCGTCTGCGTCTGGGGGAAGAGGATGAGCCGGGGCGCAGATCTGGTGGCAGGAAGAGGCGTACATCCGGCAGGCAGACGGCAATCCGCCGGGAGCGGACGAGGCAGCAGAAGAAGCGCCGTGTGATGATGCGGCTGTTTTTGTGTCTGCTTATTTTCCTCCTGGGTGCGGGAACAGGCTGGACGCTGCGCGGGAAAATGATCCGCAAGCTGATCGATCCGTCCACGATCGAGATGCCAAACTGGGTTGATGAGCAGCTTCTCACGGTCAACCGATATTCCAGACCGGGGACGAATATCCCGGTCATCAACGGGATCGTGATTCACTATGTGGCAAATCCTGGGACGACGGCACAGCAGAACCATGATTATTTTGAGGGGTTGAAAGATCAGAGCGGCAGTAACACTGTTTCCGTCAGCAGCAATTTCGTGATCGGTCTGGACGGCGAGATCATTGAGTGCGTTCCGGTCGGGGAGAAGGCATATGCCTCCAATGAGAGGAATGCGGACACCGTTTCGATTGAGTGCTGCCATCCGGCGGCAGACGGAAAGTTCACAGACGAGACGTATGACTCGCTGGTAAAACTGACTGCATGGCTGTGCAAGCAGCTCGATTTAAGTCCGAAAGACGTGATCCGTCATTATGATGTGACTGGAAAGGCGTGCCCGAAGTATTTCGTGGATCATGAGGATGCCTGGAAGCAGTTCCGCAAGGATGTGAAAAAGGCAATGCGGAAGGATATATAATATACGATATAAATTATGAAAGGGAATCTAGTATGAAAACGATTTTAGATTTGATCGTGGAAGAACTGAAACCGGCGTTTACCGGCTGCGGGTACGATGAGAAGTATATCCGCGTGACGGTATCAAACCGCCCGGATCTCTGCGAGTATCAGTGTAACGGCGCGATGGCAGCTGCCAAAGCGTATAAAAAGAAACCGATCGATATTGCCAATGAGGTGGTGGAAAAGACAGCCGGAAGCAAGATGTTTTCTGAGATCAATGCCGTGATGCCTGGATTTATCAATATCCGCCTGAATCCGTGCTACCTGGCATCCTATGTACAGCAGGTGGCAGAGGATGAAAAGCTGGGACTCAACGCAGCTAAGAAGCCGGAGACGATCATCATCGATTACGGCGGAGCCAATGTAGCAAAACCGCTGCATGTCGGACACTTACGTTCTGCGGTCATCGGAGAGAGCATCAAGCGCATCAGCCGCTATATGGGACACCATGTCATCAGCGATGTGCATCTGGGTGACTGGGGATTGCAGATGGGACTGATCATCGAGGAGCTGCATGACCGTCAGCCGGATCTGGTATATTTTGACCCGGATTATACCGGCGAGTATCCGTCGGAGCCGCCGTTTACGATTTCCGAGCTGGAGGATATCTATCCGGCAGCGAGCGCGAAATCCAAGGTAGATGCGGCATTTCGTGAGCGGGCACAGCAGGCAACCTTCAAACTGCAGAGTGGCTATGCACCGTTCCATGCGATCTGGAAGCACATCATGAACGTGTCCTTGAAGGATCTGAAAAAGAACTATGGCAATTTAAATGTATCGTTCGACCTCTGGAAGGGCGAGAGCGATGCGCAGCCATATATTCCGGGACTGATCGAGGATTTACAGAAAAAAGGTCTCGCCTATGAGAGCGATGGCGCGCTGGTTGTCGATATCGCACAGGAAGGGGATGCGAAGGAATATCCGCCTTGTATCGTCCGCAAATCCGATGGTGCGGCGCTGTATGCGACTTCCGATCTGGCGACGATCATCGAACGTGAGCAGGATTTCCATCCGGACCGCTACATTTACGTCGTAGACAAGCGCCAGGAGCTTCATTTTATCCAGGTATTCCGTGTGGCGAAGAAGGCGGGCATCGTCAAAGAAGATACGCCGATGATCTTCTTGGGCTTCGGTACGATGAACGGCAAGGACGGTGGTCCGTTCAAGACACGTGAGGGCGGTGTTATGCGTCTGGAGCACCTGATCAAGAATATCGATGAGAAGGTATATGAGAAGATTCAGGAGAAGCAGAAGGTTCCGGCGGACGAGATGACACGCACGGCGGAGATTGTCGGTCTGGCGGCACTTAAATATGCCGATCTTTCGAATCAGGCGACCAAAGATTACATTTTCGATGTAGACCGCTTTATTTCCTTCGAGGGAAATACAGGTCCACATATCCAGTATATGATCGTCCGCATCAAGTCCATTCTGGAGAAATACAAGGAACTGCGCGGTGCGGATGCTAAAGTGGTTCCGATCCGTCCGGCTGAGAGCGAGACAGAGAAAGCACTTCAGATGGCGCTTTGCCGTTTCGGCGAGGTGACAGAATCTGCATTCTACGAGACGGCGCCGCATAAGCTCTGCCAATACATGGCGGCAGTGGCGGATGCGTTCAATGCATTCTATCTGGAAAATAAGATCCTCTCCGAGGAGGACGCAGCGAAGCAGGCAGCCTTTATCAGTCTGATCACGCTGACCAAGCGGGTGCTGGATACCTGTATGGATCTGCTCGGAATGGAATCGCCGGAACACATGTAATCTGTAATATGGAGGAATCCTCATGAAAATAATAAAAATGTCCGTAGATACCTTCTGGAAGGGCGAAGTACGGGTACAGGGACAGATTGAGGATGAGACAAAGGTATATCAGACAAGAATTTTTATCAAGGGTAGTCAGATCTATGACTACTCTTGTTCTTGTGCGGAGGGAAATTCATTCCGGGGTCCCTGCGTGCATGCAAAAGCGCTTCAGGAGGCGTTTGCCCGCCAGCAGAAAGCCGAGCATACACCGCCGGTTTCGACTTCGCCGGAGATCCGGATGATGATCCGGGAGTACACGAACCGGGAAGTAGCGCGGATTCTGGGCGAGGAAGAGCGGGAACCGGTCTATCTGCATCCCTATTTACAGATCCGGCGCGGCGAAGTGCTTTTGGAGGCACGGATCGGACGGGAAAAACGGTATATTGTGAAAAACCTGCTGGAATTTGCACAGGCGGTTCACAGCGGAAAACGGGTGGAATACGGAAAAGGCATGGCGTTTGAACACGTCCCGTCTGCCTTTGCGCCGGAAAGCCGCCCATTTTTAGATCTTCTGCTGGAGGAGGCGGACGCCTACATACGCCATTATGAGGAGATGCGCGGTCATGCGGGGCTGCCGCTTCCGGTGATGCGGGCGTTAACGCTGGGATCTGCAGCGAGGGATCGGCTGTTTGATCTTTTAGAGGGAAAAGAAGTCCAGACGGAGGACGAGAAAGGTGCTGAACGTGTGTGCCGGGTTGAGCGCAAGGATCCGCGTTTCCCGGTGGAGGTGGAAGCAAGGGGCGATGGAATTGCGGTTACGGTTCCATCGGCTCTAACCTCGTTCCGGGGAGAACAGCGTCTGTATGTGGCAGATGGATTGCATCTGTTTGGATGCAGTGAACTGTATACAGAAACGATGGGCGTTTTTCTGGAGCAGATGGAACAGGGCGGAAGAGAGTGCGGAAGCCGGAAAGAGAAGCGGGAGCTGCTGGTTGGAAGCCGGGATATTCCGCTCTTTTATGCGCGGGTGCTGGAAGGCATGGAGGCACTTGGGATCTTGCAGAGCCCGGAGATCGATTGGGAGAAATACCGCCCAGAGGCGTTGAAAGCCCGGTTTGAGTTTGACAGTGATTCGCCGGACGAGCTGCGTCTGCGTCCGACGCTTTCCTACGGAGATTTTACGTTTTCGCCGCTGGCGGACGAGCATGTTCCGCGGGAGATCTGCCGGGATGTACCGGCGGAATTTTATATCAGCCGCCTGATCACGCGGTACTTCTCTTACTGGGAGGATGAGAGCGGCGAGCTGGTGATCCGCGGGGATGAAGAAGCGCTGTACCAGGTTCTGAGCGAGGGAATGCCGCAGTTTCAGGAGGTGGGCGAGGTATGGCTGTCAGAGTCTGTCCGCCATCTGCGCGTCCTGCCCCCGCCGGAAGTGTCGATGGGGGTTTCTCTTGGAGGCGGCTGGCTGGATCTGAAGATTGAGACGGCGGGAATCGACCCGGCGGAGCTTTTGCAGGTACTCAGTGAATACCGCCAAAAAAAGAAATATTACCGCATGAAAAATGGCGAATTTTTGCAGCTTTCGGGCGGCGGCCTGCAGGCGCTTGACAGCCTGACTGCGGATCTGGGACTGACAAAGAGTGAATTTCAGGCGGGGGAGGCGAAGATACCTGCCTACCGTGCTTTTTATCTGGACAGTCTCTCGGGCGACGGCAGGATGAAACTGTTTCAGCGGGATGAAGCCTACGGGATGATGGTGCGCGATCTAAAAACGGCGCAGAGTGTCAGCTATGCGGTTCCGGCGGTGCTGGAAAAGACGCTGAGGGAATACCAGAAGATCGGATATACGTGGATGCGGACGCTGGCGCGGTATCATTTCGGCGGGATCCTGGCAGATGATATGGGACTGGGAAAAACGCTGCAGGTGATTGCGCTTCTGACGGCATTTTATCAGGAAAAAACCGAGCAGAAAGCGGCTGGAAATGAAGGCAGTGGGTCAGAATTACCTCTTCCGTCTTTGATCGTCTGCCCGGCGTCGCTCGTCTACAACTGGGGACAGGAATTTGCCCGGTTTTCGCCGGAGATCCGCGTGCTTCTGATTGCCGGGACGGCGAAAGAACGGCAGGAACAGCTGGAGGAGCAGATGCGGATGGAGGCGTCTGAGGGGGCGCAGGTGATCATCACGTCCTATGATCTGTTGAAACGGGATCGGGCAGCGTATCTGGGACGCACGTTTGAATATGAGATTATTGACGAGGCGCAGGTCATTAAAAATGCAAAGACACAGGGAGCGAAGGCGGTAAAGGAGATTTCGGCGAATGTCCGTTTCGCCCTGACGGGAACGCCGGTGGAAAACCGGCTCAGCGAGCTTTGGAGCATTTTTGATTTCCTGATGCCGGGATTTTTATACAGTTACCGGAAGTTCCGTGAGCGGTATGAGCTGCCGATCGTGAAAAATCAGGATCCGGAAGCATTGACGGCATTGCGGCGGATGACGGGACCGTTTGTCCTGCGCCGCTTGAAAAAGGATGTGCTGCGGGAGCTTCCGGGCAAGGAAGAGAGGATCGTTTATTCGGCGGCGTCGGGGCGGCAGCAGAAGCTTTATACGGCGTCGGCGTTGAAACTGAAAGAGGCGCTGGCTGGCGGCGCGTGGTCGGGTAATGGAAAATTGGAAGTGCTTTCCCAGCTCATGCGGCTGCGCCAGATCTGCTGCGATCCGGCACTCTGTTTTGAAGATTATACGGGGGAATCGGCGAAGCTGGAGACCTGTGTTTCGCTGATCGCATCGGCGTCTGCGGCGGGACATAAGATCCTGCTCTTTTCCCAGTTTGCCTCGATGCTGGAGCGGATTCAGGAACGCCTTTTACAGGAGGGTATTTCGTCCCATCTTCTGGTCGGCGCGACCCCGAAGGAAGAACGCAGCCGGATGGTGCAGGCGTTTGCCTCGGATGAGGTCCCGGTGTTCCTTATTTCCCTGAAAGCCGGGGGAACGGGACTCAACCTGACGGCGGCGGATATCGTGATTCATTACGATCCGTGGTGGAATGTGGCAGCGCAGAACCAGGCGACCGACCGCGCGTACCGGATCGGGCAGGAAAAGCCGGTCACGGTATACAAACTGATCTTAAAGGATACGATAGAAGAAAATCTTTTGAAGCTGCAGAATGCGAAACTTGCGCTGGCGGCGCAGGTGGTTTCAGAGGGAATGGTTTCACTGGGCGATTTGAGCCAGAATGAACTGATGGAGCTGTTTGAACAGAATCCATAAAAAAATTTGCAGAAATAACGGGCAGGAGGAAAAAGCGTGAAGCAATGGAAACGATACAAATCATATATACTGCCATATAAGAGCGCCTTTATTCTGGGACCGCTCATGATGGTAACGGAGGTGCTGGGTGAGATTCTGCTGCCCAAATTTATGTCGATGATTATTAACCATGGCGTGGCGCAGAAAGACGGCGGATACATTCTCAAAATGGGACTTGTGATGGCGATTACCTCCTTTTTGATGGCGGCAGGCGGCATTCTGGGGGCATATTTTGCAGCGAAGGCGTCGATTTCCTTTACCAGTGATCTGCGCCGCGACTTATTTGCCAGAGTGCAGCAGTTTTCATTTAAAAATATCGATACGTTCAGCACGGGATCGCTGGTAACCCGTCTGACGAACGATATCCAGCAGGTACAGAACCTGATTATGATGGGACTTCGGATGATGCTGCGCGCGCCGGGCATGTTCCTGGGGGCGCTTGTGATGGCGTTCTGGATGAATGCGGAACTGGCAGCTGTCATCCTGGTGGTGATTCCGCTTCTGACGGCGGCGATCGTCTGGATCTTACGGACTGCCTACCCGCGGTTTACAGCCATGCAGAAAGCGCTGGATACGCTCAATAGCGGCATCCAGGAGGTGCTGACGAACGTGCGGGTGGTGAAATCCTTTGTGCGGGAAGACTACGAGGAAAAGCGGTTTGCCGACACGAACCGGGAGCTCAAGGAGGCAGGGCTGCGGGCGCTGAAGATCGTAATTGCGACGATGCCGGTCATGATGTTCGCGATGAATGTGACGACACTGGCAGTTGTCTGGTTCGGCGGAAACCTGATTATCGGCGGACGGATGGCGGTCGGGGATCTGACGGCATTTACGACCTACATTGTACAGATTCTGATGTCACTTATGATGCTCTCAATGGTATTTTTGCAGAGTTCCCGCGCGATGGCGTCCATCCGGCGAATCGATGAGGTGCTGGATGAGCCGATTGATCTGAGCGATGAAAATGCATCACAGAAGGACCGGAAGGTTGAGAAAGGACGCGTGGAATTTAAGGATGTTTCCTTTTCCTACCGCGAAGGCGGTGAGCCGGTTCTATCCCACATCAGCCTGACGGCAGAGCCGGGGGAGACGATCGGCATCCTCGGTGCGACCGGAAGCGGAAAAACGTCGCTGGTACAGCTGATTCCCCGCCTCTATGATGTGACAGAGGGGAGTGTGCGGGTGGATGGTATCGATGTGCGGGAGTATTCCCTGAAAAATCTCCGGGACGGCGTTGGCATGGTTTTACAGAAAAACGTCCTGTTTTCCGGCACGATCGAGGAAAACCTGCGCTGGGGTGATGAGACGGCGACGGAGGAAGAAGTGCGGCGGGCAGCAGTGTATGCGCAGGCAGATTCCTTTGTGAATTCGTTTGCCGAAGGCTACAAAACGGAGATGGGACAGGGCGGCGTCAATGTATCCGGCGGTCAGAAACAACGGCTGTGCATCGCAAGGGCACTCTTAAAGAAGCCGAAGATCCTGATTCTCGACGACAGCACCAGTGCTGTCGATACGGCAACAGAGGCGGCGATCCGGACGGCATTCCGGGAAGATTTGAAAGATACGACGAAATTTATTATCGCACAGCGGCTGAGTTCGCTGGAATACGCGGATCGGATTCTCGTCCTTGAGGATGGCAGGATTATCGGAGAGGGAACGCAGGAGAAGCTGCTGGCATCCTGTGAGGCGTACCGGGAGATCTATGAGACGCAATATGGAAAACGGGCTGGCGGGGAGGTAATGGCATGATGGATGAAAAACAGATTGAAAGCCTGAAACGCCGATATGGCAGCCGCATAGCCGACGCACCGAAACGCCGCCGGGGACCGGAACGGATGGCGGTTATGAAGGGCGGAAAGCCCAAGGCGGGCGGTCAGACGATGCTGCGCCTGCTTTCATACTTAAAACGCGACCGGATGGCGATGACAGTCGCCTTTTTCTGTGTGATCCTGGGGACGGTGACGAATCTGGCGGGCGCCTATATGCTGCGCCCGATCATCAACCGGTATATTGTGCCTTTAGATGGCAGCCGGGGCGATGTGGCGGGGCTGTTCCGTTCCCTGTGCGTGATGGGAGCGGTTTATTTAGCCAGCGTTGCCGCTTCCTATATGCAGTCGCGCATCATGCTGCAGGTGGCGCAGAACGCGCTGCAGCGGCTGCGGGAAGAGCTGTTTAACCATATGCAGACGCTTCCGCTCCGGTTTTATGATACCGGCAGCAACGGCGATCTGATGAGCCGTTTTACAAACGATGTGGATACGATCGGCATGATGCTCAGCAGTACGCTGGTGCAGCTTTTATCCGGCGTACTCAGTATTGTGGGAACGCTGGTGCTGATGATTTACACGAACGTGTGGCTGACGGTGATTACGCTTGCCATGATGCCGGTGATGCTGCGTGCCGGTAAATTTGTTGCCGGACGGAGCCAGAAATATTTCTCTGCCCAGCAGGCGGCGCTTGGCGCGATGAACGGCTATATTGAGGAGACCGTGCAGGGGCAGAAGGTCGTCAAGGTATTCTGCCATGAGGAGATCGCAGAGGAAGAATTTGGATGGCTCAATGCGGATCTGAAAGAAAAACAGATCCGGGCACAGTTTTTCGGCGGTGTGATGGGACCGGTCATGAACAATTTAAGCCAGTTAAATTATGGACTGACAGCCTGCATTGGCGGTCTGCTCTGTGTGTTCCGGAACTTTGATGTCGGTGGACTGACCGTATTTTTAGGTTTTTCGCGGCAATTTTCCAGACCGATCAACGAGCTTTCCATGCAGGTTGGAAACGTATTTTCGGCGCTGGCAGGCGCGGAGCGCGTGTTTGCAGTGCTGGATGCGGAACCGGAGGCGGCAGATGCGCCGGATGCGGTTTCGATCGCGCCGATCCGCGGTGAGGTGGTGCTTGACCATGTGACGTTCGGCTATGAGCCGGGGCAGGTGATTTTGAAGGATATTTCGCTCTATGCGAAGCCGGGACAGAAGATCGCCTTTGTCGGTTCGACGGGAGCCGGAAAAACGACGATCACGAACCTGATCAACCGTTTTTATGATATACAGGGCGGCTCGATCACGGTGGACGGCGTCGATGTCCGCCGGATGCACCGGAAGGAGCTGCGGGAAAATATCGCGATGGTTCTGCAGGATACGCATCTTTTTACCGGCACGGTACGGGAAAATATTCGATACGGGCGGCTGGATGCCACGGATGAAGAAGTTGTTGAGGCGGCAAAAACGGCATCGGCGCATTCCTTTATCATGCGTCTGCCGGATGGGTATGACACGATGCTGGAGGGCGACGGTGCAAACTTAAGCCAGGGACAGCGCCAGCTATTAAACATTGCGCGGGCAGCAGTTTCTAAAGCACCGATCCTGATTCTGGATGAGGCGACGAGTTCGGTCGATACGCGGACGGAGAAGCACATCGAGCACGGCATGGACCGGCTGATGGCGGACCGGACGACCTTTGTCATCGCCCACCGGCTTTCGACAGTCCGCAACGCCAATGCGATCATGGTGCTGGAGCACGGGCAGATCATTGAGCGCGGCGACCATGAAGATCTGCTGGCGCAGAAAGGGCGGTATTTTGAGCTGTATACCGGAATGAAGGAGCTGGAATAAGGCTTTCGTTGAGAATTAAATGAGAATTTGTTTCCTGTACGCGTGAACTCACCTATATTGAAAAACGGATGGATCTAGTGTATAATGGGAACACTTGAAATTTTTAAGTAAAATCGGATCGCGTAAGCTGGAAAATAGAGCCGGATCCGTGGCAAATTTTGTACCGTTAGGAGGAATATCTATGAGTATCCGAGTTGGAATTTTAGGATATGGAAATCTGGGACGCGGCGTGGAGTGTGCGATCCGCCAGAATCCGGATATGGAACTGAAAGCAGTATTTACACGGCGTGCGCCGGAAACGGTCAAGATCCTGACCGAGGGCGTACCGGTTTATCATGTAGATGAGGCAGAGGCGAAGAAAGACGAGATCGACGTTTTGATTCTCTGCGGCGGTTCGGCTACGGATCTGCCGGTCCAGACCCCGAAATATGCACAGTGGTTTAACGTAGTGGACAGCTTCGATACCCATGCAAAGATTCCAGAGCATTTCGCAGCAGTCGATGAGTCCGCACAGAAATCCGGAAAGGTTGGCATCATCTCCGTTGGCTGGGATCCGGGCATGTTCTCCCTGAACCGTCTCTATGCAGCTGCATGCCTGCCGGAGGGCGAAAATTATACATTCTGGGGCAAGGGCGTCAGCCAGGGACATTCCGATGCGATCCGCCGGATCGAGGGCGTCAAGGATGCCAGACAGTACACAATCCCAGTTGAAAGTGCACTGGAGGCAGTCAGAAGCGGCAGCAGCCCAGAGCTGACCACCCGCGAAAAACACACCAGAGAGTGCTTTGTTGTGGCAGAAGAGGGCGCGGATCAGGCAAAGATCGAGAATGAGATCAAGACCATGCCGAACTACTTTTCTGATTATGACACAACGGTTCATTTCATCACCGAAGAAGAACTGAAACGCGATCACAACCGTCTCCCGCACGGTGGTTTCGTACTCCGCAGCGGCAAGACCGGCTGGAACAAAGAGAACCACCATATCATCGAGTACAGCTTAAAGCTGGATTCCAACCCGGAATTTACTTCCTCCATCATCGTGGCATACGCACGCGCGGCATACAAGATGAACCAGGAAGGCCAGAAGGGCTGCAAGACCGTCTTTGATGTGGCACCGGCATATCTGTCGGCAGAGAGTGGGGCAGATCTGCGGAAGAAGTATCTGTAAAAATTTATTAAATAAAAGTAGAAAGCGTCTGGAATGCAGAAGATCTGCATGACAAGATGGATTTTGTGACGCACGGCGTATGCAAAGGCGGCGTTAACTGGAAACCGGCGAAGCTGGTCAACGATTTAAAGAGAAGATACAAAAAGAATCAAGCGGTAGCTGGAGGATCTGAATGTCCTTCGGCTACCTGTTTTTGTAATAAAATTGTAATAATTTCAAATTTTCCTTTCAACTTGTATTGTCGCTTAAAATGAAGTAAAATGTAAGACAGATTTGCATGATTTGTACCTGCGCAGCACTGGCAAAATCCGTTAAAGTCCGCGCAATGAGTGAACGTAACTTTACGTTTGCGGGAGCTGGCGGGTAGGAGAAAAGCGAAAATACATACAGGAAGGACAATATACGATGAATAAATGGAAAAAATCCGTGCGTTCCCTCTGCCTGGGAATGGCACTTATGATGTCTGTGTCATGGACTGCATTTGCTGCGACAGACGGGGCGACCGGTCCGGGACAGGCGGCAGGAGGCACGGTCTCCGGCGCAGTTCCTTCGGGAGCAACGGTTACTTCACAGAATGCAGCTCAGCCGACGGTGGCAGCGCAGGGCGCAGTGCTCTATGATGCGACGCACAACCAGTTCCTGTTTTCCAAGAATGCGGATACGCAGTATTATCCAGCCAGCATCACGAAGCTGATGACGGCGCTTCTGGTAGCGGAAAACTGTAATCTGAGTGATACGGTAACCTTTTCCCAGACGGCAGTTTCGAATCTGGAATCGGGCGCGGTGACGCTGCAGGTCAAGGCGGGTGATACCTTTACGGTTAAGGACTGTCTCTATGGTCTGCTTTTAAAATCGGCAAATGAGGTGGCAAACGGACTGGCGGAGCATGTGTCCGGCAGTGTCAGCGCGTTTGCGGATAAGATGAATGAGAAGGCAGCGTCCTTAGGATGCACGCATACGCATTTTGCAAACCCGAATGGTCTGAACAATGCGAACCATTTTACAACCGCACATGATATGGCGCTGATTGCAAATGCTGCATTCAATAATGCGACGGTGCGTCAGGTTGCATCGACCCTGCATTACGATTTCCCGGCGACTGCCAGCGTGCCGACGGTGCGGACGCTTACGATGGGACATAAGATGCTCAATCCGGCAAATTCTCAGTACTATGAGGGAATCATAGGCGGAAAGACCGGTTATACTTCCCTGGCAGGCAACACGCTGGTAACGTGTGCAGAGCGGAATGGCGTGCGCCTGATTGCAGTTGTTTTAAAGAGTTCGCAGACCCATTATGACGATACGAAGAAGCTGCTGGACTATGGTTTTGCAGTGGCGGGAAGCGCATCCGGCACACCGGCTGGCACGAACACCTCGGTATCGGATGCGGCGAACAACAGTACGTCAAATTCCAGCAAGCCGTCCGGCAATACGACCAGCAAAAATACCTCTTCTTCCGGCAGTCAGGGCGGACCGGGTAGCTCTGGATCTGGCAATACAGCTGCTCAGGGTGATGGTGCGTGGCAGCAGTTTGGAAATGAATGGAAATACCTGAAAGCAAACGGAACCTACGCGGCAAATGAGAGTCTACTGATCAAGGGGGAGACATACTATTTCCATGCAGATGCGTGGATGGCGCGTGACTGGCAGATGGTAAACGGCTCCTGGCATTATTATACCGAAAGCGGGGCTATGGCGAAGAGCCGCTGGATTCAGACGAATGGATACTGGTATTATGTGAGTGCTGACGGAGCATTGTTTGTCAATGGAACGACACCGGACGGATATAGAGTCGATGCGAATGGTGTCTGGATTCAGAAATAAAGAAGAGCATAAAACGGAGCCGACCGGCAGAAAAGACCGGGGCGGCTCCGTTTTTCACAGCTCTGCGGTCGCAAAAAGACCGGCGGCACAGCTGGCAGATGGGGGTGATGTTATTATAGTGTGATCAATTCATACTCCCGGCTTCCCAGACCGATCTTCTCCGCGTGTGCCAGGCAGCTTTTCCACTCAGATTCTGGTGTGGAATTTGTGAAATGGTCATGGTGATCGTGGAAATCCGGATCAGCAAGATGTTTTGCAAGCTGGCTGCCCGGCATCGGAGCAGCGGCCAGACAGGCGTCCACACAGGCCTGATCGAGTGCCAGCGGATCGAAAGAAGCAAACATACCAAGATTTGGAAGGATCGGTACGTCATTTTCACCGTGGCAGTCGCAGTTCGGGGAGACGTCAACGACCAGGGAAATATGGAAGTTTGGACGGCCGTCTACAACCGCTTTGGTATACTCAG